>ERZ1047821.2360-NODE-2360-length-11432-cov-36.888459_pt1 | contig 11432 bp, 10 predicted proteins | sample MGYA00383096_ERZ1047821 | MGnify/ENA primary metagenome ERZ1047821 (study PRJEB29581, sample SAMEA5548366) | metagenome | biome: marine; feature: coastal; material: water | depth 25 m | study: Short-term variability in the microbial, nano- and picoplankton... | reverse complement strand
CCCAACCGTTCTACCCAAAAAGGGCACTGCCTACCAAAGCACCTTGCGCCTGCTAAATAAGACCTTCATAGCTGCCACCATCAAGTTGCAGATTTTGTCCGGAAATAAAGCCCGCCTGGGCACTGCACAGGAAAGCGCAAGCATCGCCGAACTCTTCCGGTAACCCGAGTCTGCCAGCTGCGATAGTACCCGCTATTTGCTCATAGGCTGCTTCCACAGTAATACCCTGGCGCTTTGCCTGCATCTCAGCCATAAATTTCTGACGCCCGGTATTAATACGCTCTGGCAGCAAATTGTTGATCGTCACGTTGGCATGCGCCACTTCCACAGAAAGCGCTTTGCTGACCGAGGTCAGGCCTGCCCTAGCGCCGGTTGAAAGCCCCATGGGTGCTTTCGGTGTTTTCACCATCGCGGACGTAATGTTGACGATGCGGCCAAAGCTTCGATTTACCATACCGTCCAAAACTGCTCGGATCATCAGCATGTGCGTGATCATGTTTGCTTCCAGCGCATCGATCCAAGCGCCATGGTCCCAATCTTTGATGTCTCCGGGTGGCGGTCCGCCATTGTTCGTCACTAGAATGTCCGGTTCAGGGCAAACTTCAAGCAGCGCCTCACGGGTATTTTGCAATGTTATATCTCCGTTCACCGTCTGCACGCTGACACCGTAAACAGTACAGGCATTACTTGCTTCCGATAAGGCTGCTTGATCTCGACCGTTTAGGATGACATTAGCGCCTTCACGCGCCAATGAAATAGCACAAGCACGTCCAAGTCCACGGCTCGAGGCACACACTATTGCGTTCTTACCCTGAATTCCAAGGTCCATATATTCTCCCCTTACTCGTTGTTGGACTGCGGTACGTCAGGCACCAACGCGCTGGTAATGGTCCGTGCATACTCTCGCACCAATTCCTGTTCCTTTTCGTCAACGTCGGCCAATCGCATGATGAACGACTCGAGCGCGGCCCAACCGAGCTCGGTTGCTAAAACAACCGCAAAGCGGGCTTTCAATTCAGGGGGAACCTCACCGTCGGGATAATCACCCATCAACGCACGCCGCGCGTTCACTGGGACAGATTGCCCAGATTCGATTTCCTGCACGGCCACGTCGAGTCTGCCATCCAGTACTAGGCGAACAACTGTTTGCAAATACTGGCTGTCCTCTGACAGTGTTAACGGCATTGGCACTGGGCTGCCGGACGCACGTTCCTGTGCGTTAGCGTAGTGCTGCGCTGCCAGATGAGCCGCAGCTGCCTCGATCAAACCTTCTTTACCGCCAAAGTAATGATGCACCTGCCCATGATTGACCCCGGCTCGTGTCGCAACATTTCTTACACTCATCGCGTTGGGACCAGACTCTGCCAGCATCTCACAGGCAGCCTCGATCAATGCCGTTTTAACTTTATCTCGCCCACGCTCGAGCGTTTTTATTTTAGAGTCCGCGCTCATCACCAAAAGTTTCCATGTTAATTGCCGGGCCCCATTGTGAAGGACCCATTTCGGGATTATTCGGGTCACCGTCCAGCATAACGTCTACGACCTGCGGGGGAAATGTGTTATCGAACACATCTCCATCAGTCTGATGTTCATGAATCTGCCCAAACGGCGAACGCCAGTAATCAAAAATCTGGCTACCCTGGTAATGCCGGCCAATGCCCCATTCCGGCTCGTAACCTTTTTTATCCAGAATCTCATGTCCCATAAAAACATCATCAATATCTACCATTTCATAGGAAACATGGTTGAGGCCGGATTTACCATTAGACTGAGTCGCCGCGGGTAAGAAAAAGAGACTGTGATGGTCGGCCAGCTTCGCCCCGCGATCACAGCGCGAGAAAATTCCAAAAAGTGGTCCGCCTTCACCACCTGGTTTTAACAGGTCGCTGGCGATAATACCTAGGTGCTCATTATACCAGTCGAGACTCGCTTCCAAGTCAGTGACGTTCAAGCCGCAATGAGCGAATCGCTTGATCCGCGGATAAGCGCCCTTTGAGAATCGTTTAGGCTGATTTATCCGGCGAAAGTTTTCGCGTTCAATTCCACCCACATTTAGCTCAACTGCATTCAAATCAGATTCCAGTTCTCGGTTTTCGATACCAAACACAACCTGAACACCGATACCATCCGGGTCGGTAGCAGATGTAACGTACCCACCACCGGGGGATGTCAATTCTTCAATATTGCCAAAGGCATCAGTTCTAGCAAGCGTCTCCATATCTTCCATCGAGCAAGCATAGAAGGCATTCCCCAGAAATTTCTGGTCACCAAGTTTCGATACATGGACGAAAGCCTGAGGACCATCGCCGCGCATGTACAAAGTATCGTCAGTGCGCGCTACGCGGGTCAATCCGAAATCAATCAGAAATTTTTCCTGCAGATCAAGGTCGGGGACCTGCAAGGTTGGAAACGCCATATCGTCTACTTTAATCACTGGGCTCATTGTTTTCTCCGCTTTGAATAGGATTACTTCAGTATTTTGTTGGCTATCTTTTCTGTTTTTCACTAACGGTCTTTCACTGTCGCACCTGACCTCGACACGATCTTAAAGGCACTACCCTTCATTCATAGGCCTGCCAATTTGCTCGGCATAGAGCGCGGCCACAGCCGGCTCTGTCTCTTTTAGTGCGCGCAAACGATGACTGCCATGCAATACGATTGGATGCTCATGCGCCGTGATTGCTTGCTGATAACTCGGCCTGGCAATACAAGCCAGCCACCACGCATGGCATGCAGGCCTATTGTTCGGTGTCACAAACAGTTCCAAGCTTTCTGCCTGACGCAGCCGCTCGAATATCACACACCAAGAAACATCAGCCAAGGTGAACTGCTTACCTAATATCCACGTTCCCGACTCAGAAGCCAGCTGCCTCTCAAATTCATCCAAATGGCGATGCATGTTCCTAGATGACGCTCGTAATGCATTCTTCATCAGTTCCACTTTGTTGAAGACATCAAGCCCGAAGAACTTCATGGCACAAAACATCGCGGGACGTCGTTTATCAAAGTGACGAAGAAATCCTTCGGCGATACGATAATAAGGAGTTTTCTCAATCATCGTGGTGAACAACGGTAGCGTCTGGCCAGGTACCGCATTGCCAGCACTCAGGTGCGTGTTTTCCAATGGGTTGTCGGTAAGTGAGCTGAGATCGATCCAGCGGTCCATGATGGCGCGCTTCTGCGCATCGTCCGGCAGCAACGTCTTCACATCTGCTTCGGGCTGGCTCGCTGCGTATCGTATCTGCTCGTGCGACTCATAGACCGGATGACCGTTGTGTAGCAGCACCGGTACGGTGCATCCAGGGTTAATATGCTTGAAATCTCGCCGGATATTTTCATAAAAACCTGTCTCTATAAGATCGATATGATGGCTTTTATAAGGAATGGCAAGTTCACTCAAGCATAAACGCACCTTCATTGAACAGAGCGAGAACGCATTGTGGTAGAGCTCAAACGGTTGCTCAAAAGAAAAACTGATTTCTTTGCATAACCCAGCCCTTGTTGCTTTTTCCGGTTGTCTCATAGCTTTTCTTATCGCCTGCTTTAGACGTTAAAGCGCGCAGCGCGCGTTATGTGAACCTCACCATTCCGGTCAACTATCACACTCATAATAGACACTTGACTAAAAATGTCTAGACAACCGTCTAGTTTTTTACCAGAATCGTCCCCTCAATCAGCAGACTCGGAGAACCTGCCATTTACGATGCAATCATTGCCGGGTACGGCCCCACAGGTGCAGTTGCTGCGAATCTGCTTGGCGCAGCTGGCCTCAAGGTATTGATCGTTGATCCCAGCCCAGAAATCTATGACATCCCTCGCGCCGTTCATTTCGATGGCGAAGTGATGCGTATTTTTCAAGCCATGGGACTGGCAGATGCCGTGGGCAGACTATCTGCACCGGGTAAAAAAATTAGTTTTACCAACGGCAAAAATTGGACACTCTTCGAGCAGGACCTGAGTGTCGTGCCACGACACAATGGTTGGTTTAACAACCAGTTTTTCAATCAGCCACGCCTTGAGGCATGCCTGCGTGAAGGTGTTTCTCGCTACCCTAATGTCACGTTTCGTTCTGGCTGGGCACTCTCTTCGCTAGATCAGGTTGCCGATAAAGTCAGGGTGCAGATCACTTATACCGGCACAGACCAAACATCTATCGAGACCGAGCAAACCGAACTTGTTAGCGCTCGTTATGTGCTGGCATGTGATGGTGCCAGCAGTTTGATCCGGACGTTACTGGCAATTCCGCAGGAGGACTTGCACTGCGATGAGCCCTGGCTGGTCTGTGACCTCATGCTTGATGGAAAGGAGGAATTTAATCGCTCTGGCTTGCAAATTTGCGACCCTGCCCGTCCTACCACCCTCATTCCCTGCGAGGGAAATCATATTCGCTGGGAATTCATGTTGAACGCCGAGAACGAGATTGAAGGGGTAGAAGAGGAGGCCGCCGTGCGGGCAATGATGGCGCCACACTTGTGGCGTCTATCGCCAAATTTGACCGCAGAGGATGGTGAATTGGTGCGGGCAAAAGTCTACAAATTCCATGCCCTGATCGCTGAAACCTTCCAGCAGGGCCAAGTATTTCTACTGGGAGACGCAGCGCATCAAACACCGCCATTTCTAGGCCAGGGCCTTTGTGCAGGGGTTCGCGACGCATACAACCTGTGTTGGAAACTCGCTGGTGTGATACAGGGCAATCATCCCGCCAGCATTCTGGAAACGTACACATCAGAGCGCCGACCTCATGTAAACGAAGTCATCACCACAGCCGTGGCCCATGGCGCAATCATTCAAGCGAGAAACCCGTTAAAAGCAACTGTGCGCGACTGCTATCTAATGCTCGGACGCGCCTTCCCCTTTTTGGTCAGTTTTCTTAAGTTTGGCGAGGGTTGGAACCTCGGCCCCGGCCTGTTCGGTATCGAAGGCGCGCCGTCTCCTGGTGGTCCCGTGGGCGAGCCTCTGCCGCAAGGGCGTGTTCAGCAACGTCAAGATGGGCAGCCTACTAACACACTCTGGTCCGACGAATTATTAGGAACCGGGTATACGCTAATCGGCTTTAACGTCGACCCGGCAAGCCTCCTTGCCAAGAACAGAAATTACGATGGGCTGAGTACACTCCACATCGGACCTGAGGCAAGCCTCCACGAAATTGAAGGTGAGTTGATGAACTGGGCAACCGAACATGCCGTTGGTTTGGCCTTGGTGAGACCAGACCGCCAGGTTTTTGGCATCTGTCGCAAAGGGCCTGATCTGGCACCTCAGCTCGAACAACTGATCGATCGCTTGTATCGACAACTTGAACAGCATTCTTAATTTACAAACTCGAGAGGCAATCATGGGATTCAAACTAGCAAGTACCGGTGGCAAAGGTGTTCTGATAGCTGGAGATCGTTATTTTGATGTACATGCAGCATCTGCCGGAAGATTACCAGCGGATCCCATGTTGCTGTTAGAACAAACAAAAGCACTGACCTTGCTTTCCTCTCAACTGGGTAGCATCGAACCCACCGGTCAGCTTGACGATGTTACACTCGACGCTCCCATACCAAGGCCCCGCAATTCCTTCGCCATCGGCTTAAACTATCGAAATCATGCAGTGGAAGCCGGACTGCCGATCCCACCTGCGCCCATGGTCTTTACCAAATATCCATCTTGTATTACTGGACCCACTGCCAATATTGAAATGCGCAGTGATTATGTAGACTTCGAGGGAGAGCTGGTTGCTGTCATCGGTAAAACAGCCAAAAACGTCGCCTTAGAAGATGCGTTAGATTACATTGCAGGTTTATGCATCGGACAAGACATTTCCGATCGACCAGCGCAGTTCACCTCTGCGCCACCTCAATTCAACCTCGGAAAATCTTTCGACACCTACGGTCCTATCGGTCCAGCGTTGATTTCCATCGATGAAATAAACCCTAACGACCCAATGATGTTGACGACCGAGGTCAACGGCGAAATTCGCCAGCACGAAAGCACTAGAGACCTGATATTCGATATCCCCTATCTGGTTGCCTACTTGTCTCAAATCTTGACCCTTTACCCGGGCGATCTGATCTTTACCGGCACACCTGGCGGCGTGGGCGTTGTCGAGGGCCGATTCTTGAAAGACGGTGACATCATCAAGACCTCTATTGAAGGGCTGGGAATGATCGAGAATCGTTGCGTCCGGATCTCCGATCACTCAAGAGCAACCGAAATCCCGGACGCCTTGAAGGCTGCGATGGCCAATGCCCAGGCTAAATAGTCGTCGCCCGTCGAAATTCAGCTTGGCACCAAAAGAGATAAAAACGAAAAGTAAATAAAGGAGTTCGTGAGGTGACGAAGTTACTGGTTATTATGATTGCATGCATCGGCAATATTTCGATAGCTGCACAAGCTGCTGGAAAGCCTCATATCCTTATTATTCTGGCAGATGATCTTGGTTGGAATGACGTAGGTTATCACGGCAGTCCCATACAGACGCCCAACATTGACCGCATCGCTTCAGAAGGCATTGAGCTAGATCGATTCTATGTACAGCCCACATGCAGTCCCACTCGGGCAGGGTTAATGACCGGCAAACTACCACAGCGATTTGGTATTTATCGCCCGCTGAACAAGACCACCGAACGAAGCGTACCCCTGGAAGAACAATTTCTCCCCGAATATCTGGCTGATCAGGGTTATCAATCATTTATGGTTGGAAAATGGCATCTGGGTCATCACAGACGAGCCATGCTACCGAATCAGCGTGGATTCGAGCACTTCTATGGTTCGTTGACTGGCGGCATTGGCTACTGGAACAAAGTTCATGGTGGTGGCTACGACTGGCAGAGAAATGGCAAAACAGCAAGAGAAGAGGGCTATGTCACGCATCTACTGGTTGAGGAGATACGCACCCTGATTGAAGGTAGAGATAAACAGCGTCCGAACTTTATGTATGCCGCTTTTCAAGCGCCTCACCTGCCTAATGAGGCACCGCAAGCCACCATCGACAAATACGCCGATTTGTTAAATAACCATCCGAGCCCAGCGAGACATATTCATGCGGCCATGGTGGACGAACTGGACCAGGCTATCGGTATCGTACTCAGCATATACAAAGAACAGGGCATGCTGGACAACACACTGGTGTTATTCATGAGTGACAATGGGGGCTTGATACTGCCTGGCCCCGAAGAAACTCATACCCTAATTCAAAAGATCGGTATCACCGTGGATGAATGGTTCGACCGCCCGGTTCCCATACCTGGCTTGGAGTTTATTGCTTCGAATGCCCTTGACGGAGGTAGCGATAATACTCCGCTACTCGGTGGTAAGGGAATGGCTACAGAGGGCGGTGTCCGCGTTCCTGCAGCAATTTGGTGGCCAAGTAACCTGAAAAAAAGGCATCACACCCAACCAATGACAATCGCTGATGTACTTCCTACCCTGCTCGACGCTATTGGTGCCAGTGATGCCATTCCAGATGATCTGGATGGACGCAGCCAATTAGAAGCACTGAATGGTCGTGTCAGCGAGCACCCGGACTATGCAGTATCTGGTCTCTTCAGTGGACAAGCCATCTATCGTTGGCCCTGGAAACTGATAGACACTGAGTCACCGCAACTCTTTAACATACTGGAAGATCCACTGGAGCAAACTGACCTTGCCGCCACTGAATCAGAACGAGTGACAAGAATGCGGGAACGACAGTCTGCATGGGGCTTTGCCGAAGACCCAGCGATCCCGGTTTTCGATGTACTGCTTGATCCCGACACCTTTGGTGGTGAGGAAGACGGAAGATTGCCCTGGTCCGAGATCACACTTGATTAGATCAAGAAGCCCGTTATCCTCCCATGACTTAAAAGCTCATCACAACATGCCAGACGCTAAGACCCGCTTGTACCTCGTGAATAATCCACCCATTTTCTAGGCGATGTTCTTGAAACATTTTCAGCCATTACTGATAACCTAACGACTGAACGACCAACGCACAATCAGAAAGAGAGCCAAGTAATGAAATTGAAGGTTTATCTGTCCGGTGAAATTCACACGGACTGGAGAGAGCAAATTATACAGGGTTGTAAAGACAATGATTTAGCCGTTGAATTCTATTCGGCGGTTACAGACCATGAGGCGAGTGATGCCGCCGGGGACATGCTGGGGGCCGAAGATAATTCATTTTGGCGTGATCACAAATCGGCGAAGGTCAATGCAGTCAGAACAAAAACACTGATCGAAAAAAGTGACATTGCAATTATTCGTTTTGGCGAAAAATTCAAACAGTGGAACGCAGCTTTTGATGCCGGTTACTGCGCAGCGCTTGGTAAACCCTATATTACCCTGCATGGAGAAGACCTAATCCACCCGCTGAAAGAAGTTGATGCTGTTGCCCAAGCCTGGGCTACATCACCGGGACAGATTGTCGAAATATTGAAATACGCCGGACGCGGTTAACCGCTTGACCATTCATGTCACGAATTTGCCAGATTCAACGGTGACTTGCTCAACGTGTCGAGCAAGTTGCTGCAAACTCGAAGTCCTATTAATCACTGAAACCGGCGTCCCTGAACAGCACATTTTGCGTGATGCGTATGGCGGTGAAACCATGTTGCGACTCGATGATGGATGGTGCTCAGCACTCAATCGTGAGAACTTTCTTTGCACCATATACGACAAAAGACCGCTTATTTGTCGCGAATTCGAAATGGGCGAGTTCGATTGCATCAAGACCCGTGCAGAGGATGTTTAGTGGGTCTTGAACTAAGCATCGAACCAGGCAGAGTCACAGATGCGAAGGCGCTGAGCGCTATCGCGCAGTCAACGTTCGAATTGGCGTGCCCAGCTGACTCTGATAAATCAGAAATCGCCAAATATATCGCCGAGAACCTCAGCGAGCCACAATTTAAGCAAATGCTGTTAAGCGACGAAACGCCCGTATTCTGCGCATGGGCAAACTCAAGCATTGTCGGTTTTCTTATCCTAGGGCTTTCGAGTCCGTGCCCTGCCAACCCAACACTCGCGCATACCACTGAACTGAAAAGGCTTTATGTTTCGCCTGATTTTCACGGTACCGGGGCTGCAGACCTGTTGATAAGAGCTGCATTTGATATCTGTCACAAACATCATCGAGCTGGAATATGGCTAAGCGTTTTCAGTGGCAACTTACGCGCTATCAGATTTTACGCCAGATCTGGTTTTTCCAAAGTGGGTTCGACATATTTCGAAATGGGCAACGAGATGCACTTGGATGATGTGATGTTGGCTACTCTTTTAACCACGCAGGAATGACAGACCGCTTCGACAAGCAGAGCAATCAATCAAACGTGTTGACCAACATCAACCAGATGCGAGTTAGTGAGCGCATACACACAATTATACCCACTATAAATAACCCTTGCTCAACTTTTCGACACCGATTGCGCCCAAATACCGGCTGCGAGAATGCTGTTAGTTGAAGTCGCTAACGCAATGTTCATACACAGTGTGGACCTGATCGATCTCCCGCCATACGACCAATGGAACATAACGGCTTTTATGCGGCAATTCGGACGCTGCTGCTAACGAAAAACAAAATCCGCCGGGTCAGTTCACGAGGCGGGGTCGTCAGTTTCTAACAGTAGTGAATAAATGGAATGTATTAGTATCCAAATATTCCATATTTTTGTTTCTTGCTGGTTGATAAGTTTCGCCCTCTGTAAGTAGGCCGCTAAACGCTGGCTACTTCTTCACACACGTTGTCCATCGACGAAACGTCTACAACCTCAAACACCTAGTTTGAAACGAGCAAAGAGGAACTTCAATGTCCGCATATCTAGATGCCATCAAAGAATTTGCACAACTAAAAAAAGGCAACCCTACATGGGGAGGCATTAACGCCGAGTACGCTGTCCGTATGGATAGACAAAACCGATTCAAGACGGGTCTGGAAATCGCACAATACACTGCGGACATCATGCACAAGGACATGAAGGACTACGACCTCGATTCTTCGCGCTATACCCAGTCGCTTGGCTGCTGGCACGGTTTTACAGCACAGCAATTAGCAATGTCTGTTAAGAAACACCAAGGCACCATGGACAAAAGCTATATTTACTTGAGTGGTTGGATGGTCGCAGCGCTGCGTTCGCAATTTGGTCCTCTACCTGACCAGAGCATGCATGAAAAGACAACAGTGCCAAATCTCATTGAAGAAATTTATACTTTCCTGAAGCAGGCCGATGCGCGCGAGCTGCGCCACATCTTCATCGCGCTAGATGAAGCCCGTGAAGCCGGCCAAGATGTTGCGCCAATCCTTGACCAGATCGACAACTTTGAAACACACGTTGTACCCATCATTGCTGATATCGATGCCGGTTTCGGTAACGAAGAAGCAACCTACCTTCTTGCGAAAAAGATGATCGAGGCAGGCGCCTGTGCTATCCAAGTTGAGAATCAGGTTTCAGATGCAAAACAATGCGGACACCAGGCCGGTAAAGTGACTGTCCCACACGAGGACTTCCTTTCTAAAATTAATGCTATTCGTTACGCGTTTCTCGAACTCGGTATTGAAAACGGCATTATCGTTGCCCGTACAGATTCACTCGGCGCCAGTCTCACGCAAAAAGTGCCCGTTTCTAAGGAGATAGGCGATCTTGCGAGTCAGTACAACGATTTTCTCGAAACTAAGGAGGTCAACGATCTCAGCGAGCTAAAGGAAAATGACATTACGATTCACCAGAAAGGTAAGCTAGTTAAGCCTGTTCGACTCGACAACGGTCTTTACTCTTTCAAGGAGAACACAGGTTTTGACCGTGTCGTTCTCGACTGCGTTACCAGTCTGAACCATGGTGCTGACTTGCTATGGATCGAGACGGAGAAACCCAACGTCGCACAGATAGCGGGCATGGTTGATGCGGTACGCGAGCACATCCCGAATGCGAAGCTTGTTTACAACAACTCACCTTCATTCAACTGGACGCTGTCTTTTAGGGAACAGGTTTACGGCGAATGGGTTGCGGCAGGAAAGGACGTTTCTGAATATCCAAACCCTGAGAGCGATCCAAAGGGTTTAATGGACGTAAAATTCGACGATTCCGAACTTGCCGCCACTGCAGATGCTCTGGTTCAACAATTTCAGAAAGACGCTTCAGCGCATGCCGGTATTTTCCACCATCTGATTACGTTACCAACCTATCACGAAACAGCGTTGGGTACCGACATCCTATCCGAAGGCTACTTCGGTGACCTAGGCATGCTGGCTTACGTGCGTGATATTCAGCGCCGGGAAATTAGGCGTGACATGTCGTCTGTGAAGCACCAAGACCTCGCCGGTTCTAACATCGGAGACGATCATAAGGAATACTTCTCAGGAGACAACGCTCTCTTAGCAGGTGGTAAAGACAACACAATGAATCAGTTCTAAATTTTTTTGTTTTTCCCTAAAGGCGCTTTCCTCTCGGATAGCGCCTTTTTTTTGGCATTTTTTCGAT
>ERZ1047821.2358-NODE-2358-length-11435-cov-6.072847_pt1 | contig 11435 bp, 1 predicted proteins | sample MGYA00383096_ERZ1047821 | MGnify/ENA primary metagenome ERZ1047821 (study PRJEB29581, sample SAMEA5548366) | metagenome | biome: marine; feature: coastal; material: water | depth 25 m | study: Short-term variability in the microbial, nano- and picoplankton... | reverse complement strand
TTGATAAATAATACCTCCCCATCTATCATATATTTTCATAATATACGATTGGGCAGCATTTATTACTGGTTCAAAGACTTCATTTTTATCATCTTCATTTGGAGTAAATGATGATGGGATAAAAATACTGTATACAGGATTAATGATAAGATTTTGACTTATAGTGTCCGTACAGTTATATTGATTTATAATAATTAATTGTGCTGTATATGTTCCTGTATCACTGTAGGTATAAATAAAATCAGCTTCATCTTCTACAATTTGATTCTCTCCAAGGTTCCATATTAGGTTTGTAAAATCTTCACTTGTATTTACAAATCTTATGTTTGGATCGTCTAAGTCTGCTGGTTGTGGGCTTAATATAAAGCTAGCCTTAGGAGAAGGAAACAAGCTAATTATTTCTTGTATAGAGTTATTACATGACGTTAATGGGTCCGTATATTCATAGGTAATTATATAATCACCAGTAGGAAGACTATCAATATTAAAAATACTTGTTTGTTTATCATTTACATAGTATGTTCCTCCCTGTGGATTAGCTTGATTCAATATAAACGATGGGTTACTCTCACATACATCATTTAGATTCATTGATAGTACTGGGATCTGATCTACAACAATATTTCTTTCTTCATTTATTATACTCACACAACCAAAAATATCAGTTATTGATATTAGTGTGGCATCAATTGTTTGGTTTGGATACAGTAGTATTTGATTATTATCAATAATTACATTGCCAAGAGAATCTATAACATAAGATGTAGTAGTATTTTGATCATTAATTTCAATAGTATATTGATTAGCTGTTGTGTTAATGATGTTAATAGATATAGCAGATGGATCTCCTGCGCATATTGGACTTTCAACGCTATAATCTGCTAATATTTTATTTGGTTGTGTTATTACTATATCATCAATAAATTGACAGCCCTGATTATCCGTTACTACATAATTATATGTTCCTGCTAAAAGAGCCAGTGGATTATTCCCTCCCCAATTTTCACTGTAAGGAGTTGTTCCTCCTGTAATGTTTAATGCTGCATTCCCATCGCTATATCCGTAACAGCTTACATTGTTTGTATTTGCCGTTGCTAATAATTCATTAGGTTGATTAATAGAGATAAAATCAGTTAAGCTACATCCATTAGTATCTGTAATAGTATAGGAGTATCCTCCTTGAGCCAATGCTAGTGGGTCATTTCCTGACCAGTCTTGATTATATGGTGCTGTTCCACCAGTTATCTGTAATAATACTACACCATCGGATAAACCAAAACAACTTACATCAGTTATAAATTCATTTACAGCGATTGGATTTGGTTCGCTAATGACTGCTTGTCCTTGATATATACAGTTATTACTGTCTGTTACTGTAAAGTTATATGTTCCAACATTTAATGCTAAAGGGTTATTTGAACCCCAATCTTCTAAATATGGAGCAATTCCTCCAAAGATATTTAATGAAGCACTACCGTCAGAGAATCCAGAACAACTTGCACTGTTTGTGTCTATGACAACACCTATTGGGCTTGGTTCATTAACAAGTACGGAATCAATTAATGTACATCCATTATTATCAGTAATGATAAATTGATGAATGCCAGCAGCAAGAGCTAAAGGATTTTTTAATCCCCAGTTTTCGCTGTATGGGCTAACTCCTCCAGAGATATTTAGAATAGCAGTTCCATTTGCTACTCCATTACAAAGTGCATCAGTAGCGATATAGCTTACTAAAAGTGGTGCAGGCTCTGTGATAGTAATGGAATCTATATAATTACATCCATTGTCATCAGTGACAATAAATTGATGAGTACCCGCATTTAATGATAGTGGATTATTTGTTCCCCAATTTTCACTGTAAGGAGTGATTCCTCCAGATATATTAAGTATTGCGACTCCATTATTACCACCTGCACAAGAAACATTAGTTATAGAATCACTTACATAAATAGGAGAGGGCTGATTAACTGAAACGGTATCGGTAAATGTACAACCCAAAGCATCGGTAATGGTATATGAGTAGATACCAATTATAAGATTAGATATGTCTTCTGTGGTATCTGTATTGTTCCACAGAAAACTAAAAGGGCCAGTACCACCACTGATAGACAAATCAATACTTCCATTATTACCACCATAACAACTGATAGGAAAAGAATTTGTTGCAATGATTGGAGGAAGTGGATCTGCTAAGGTAATTGTTGAGATTGCGTTACATCCAGCTGAATCAGTTACCGTAACTGAATATATTCCTTGAGTTAAATTAGTTATGTCTTCTGTTGTATCACTGGTACTCCAATTAAATATAAATGGTGGTGTTCCCGATGAAAGGGAAAGGTCAATTGTTCCATTATTATAGCCAATACATGTTGGATTAGTATATGAGTAATTAATATTAACTGATGGTGGCTCAGTGATAACAATAGTTATAGAGTCTAAACAACCATTATTATCAGTAATATTTAATGAATATATTCCAGAACTTAAATTACTAATATCTTGAATTGTATCACTATTACTCCAAAAATATGTGTAAGGTGCATTTCCTCCTGTCACTGTAATGTCAATACTACCATCATTTCCCAAGCATGTAGATACATTGTTAGATGAGTATGAAATATTAATAGGGTTTGGTTGGCTTATTAGAACAGAGTCTGAAATTACACATCCATTATCATTTGTTATGATTACTGAATAAACTCCAGGACTAAGATTGTTAATTGTGTCAGTAGTATCACCTGTTGACCAAACGTATGATGCTAAAATAGAGGTTCCATTTATGACAATTGAGTAATCTTCAGTTGCTCCATACCAGGGCTCATTGTAAGATGATGTTGATGGAGAGTATATACCTTGATCGCAAGCTGTCATATTTAAAATATTGGATTGACTGGAGAATTGAGACATAACTCTCATTCTTGTTGCTCCAAAAAAACTTGAGCTTGGAACAGTAAATGAAAGAGTAATAGATGCATTTGCAATTGTATCTCCAAAAGGAATAGATCCAATCTCTTCTCCTGGATCTAGAAAATCACCATCAATATTCCAGTCTATATATACATATCCCCCACTAGGAAAATTAAATCCATCACAATCCCCTAAACTTACTGTTACTGAATATGATTGTCCCTGAGTTAAATCTGCAAATAGAGATGTGTAATCTTCATAGTCATCACATAGACCACTAGTGTTATTATTTATGCTAAAGTTATCTCCAACTAATTGAACGTCTTTTATATTACTAAAGGTATTTGTTCCAGGATATGATTGGCAATAAGAAAGGTTAGAAGCTGTTCCAGCAGGAGTTGATGTTCCTTGTAACTGTAGTATTGCAGAACCATCACTAAAATTATTGCAGCTAACATCATCTGGAATTATTGATGAACCAAAAAATCCAGGTTCATAAATTGTAATTGTGTCGTTATAGATACAATTATTTGAATCTGTAATAGAATAAAAGTATGTTCCTGCATTTAAAACTAAAGGATTAACTCCTCCCCAATTTTCTACATATGGTGGTGTCCCACCTGTTGGATTAATATTGATTTGCCCATCAGATAGTCCTTGACAAGAAACATTAGTAATTACAGCATTTGAAATAGGGGAGTCAAATACTTCAATATTTTGTGTTAATGTGTTGGAACAATTATTAATACTTGTGTAGTTGTATGCTATAGTATTTGTTCCCAAATTATTTATTGTTGGATTAAAAATTGAAGAAAATAATCCATTTACTTGGTATTGCCCCCCCGAAGGAGAAGCATAATTGAGATTAATTGGAGGAGATCCTAAACAAAATTCGTCTATTAGTGGAAAATAAATATTTGCTGAAGTATCAACATTAATCACAAATGAATCTATATAAGTACATCCGTATGAATTTGTGATGGCTAATGTGTAAGTTGTTGTTGTATCTGGAGAAAAAAATGGAGATGCTACAGTATTGTCTGAAATATTATCATTTGGTGTCCAGAGATATGTATAGGAATTTGCAATTGCTAAAGAGTTGATTTGTATGGAATCATTTTGACATATAGTAGTATCATTTAATTCATAGTTAAATCTAAACTTTTGTATGTTGTTAGCGCCACCTGTAGCAGCAGTTAAACCCCAATATACCATTGGATTTCCACCAAAAATATTATTTACAATATTTCCGGTGTAACTTATTACATTTTGATATCCATCAAAATCTAAAGTAAATGTTTGTGTTGTTGGATCCCACATAAATACAGCACTATGCCATTGGCAATCTTCAATCTGGTAATTTGCAGGAGGAAATCCTACTGGCCCTGCTAAATTATTATTATTCCATGTTTGATGATTTAAGATTCCATTTTTTTGGATTGCAATATGATCATATGTTGGATCTGCGTACTGACTATTTTGCCATGTGTCAAATTCTACTGAGAAAGAAGGGTTAATTCCAGCATATCCTAATCCTCCACCTGAAGATCCTAAGGATGTACTGATTGGTTGTAAAACAAATGCAATACCATCAGCACCTCCATTATTACACCCAAGAAATAGATCAATATTAAAATGAAAAGGATTATTAAGGTTTATTTGGATATTGTTCCATACAGAGCCTGATTGATTTCCAAGTGCCGGTGTTAGTTGGAAAACATTTCCTGGTTGAATAGTTGCATCTCCATTAAGAATAAAATTTGGGGTTATTACAGGTAAAGGGTTCACTACAAGTGTAGTAGTATTTCCATTAGAATTGGTATATGTTCCGGCAGAATTTTGCCAGTTTCCATATATTAAAGCACTATCTCCATCACAAATTGTAATAGTAGTTTGTCCAACTAGAATGACTGGTAAGAAGAGTAATAAAAATAGTAACTTTTTCACCTAACAAAGTTACATAAAATCTTCTTCATTTATTTTATAAGAGTAATCTGGCCAACTTCTCTTTCTATTTTATTTTTAAAGTCAATAATATCTATGCTATAAAAATATTGTCCACTAGGCACATTTTTACCATCCCATCCTTGATTTTCTGCTTGATAAATAATACCTCCCCATCTATCATATATTTTCATAATATACGATTGGGCAGCATTTATTACTGGTTCAAAGACTTCATTTTTATCATCTTCATTTGGAGTAAATGATGATGGGATAAAAATACTGTATACAGGATTAATGATAAGATTTTGACTTATAGTGTCCGTACAGTTATATTGATTTATAATAATTAATTGTGCTGTATATGTTCCTGTATCACTGTAGGTATAAATAAAATCAGCTTCATCTTCTACAATTTGATTCTCTCCAAGGTTCCATATTAGGTTTGTAAAATCTTCACTTGTATTTACAAATCTTATGTTTGGATCGTCTAAGTCTGCTGGTTGTGGGCTTAATATAAAGCTAGCCTTAGGAGAAGGAAACAAGCTAATTATTTCTTGTATAGAGTTATTACATGACGTTAATGGGTCCGTATATTCATAGGTAATTATATAATCACCAGTAGGAAGACTATCAATATTAAAAATACTTGTTTGTTTATCATTTACATAGTATGTTCCTCCCTGTGGATTAGCTTGATTCAATATAAACGATGGGTTACTCTCACATACATCATTTAGATTCATTGATAGTACTGGGATCTGATCTACAACAATATTTCTTTCTTCATTTATTATACTCACACAACCAAAAATATCAGTTATTGATATTAGTGTGGCATCAATTGTTTGGTTTGGATACAGTAGTATTTGATTATTATCAATAATTACATTGCCAAGAGAATCTATAACATAAGATGTAGTAGTATTTTGATCATTAATTTCAATAGTATATTGATTAGCTGTTGTGTTAATGATGTTAATAGATATAGCAGATGGATCTCCTGCGCATATTGGACTTTCAACGCTATAATCTGCTAATATTTTATTTGGTTGTGTTATTACTATATCATCAATAAATTGACAGCCCTGATTATCCGTTACTACATAATTATATGTTCCTGCTAAAAGAGCCAGTGGATTATTCCCTCCCCAATTTTCACTGTAAGGAGTTGTTCCTCCTGTAATGTTTAATGCTGCATTCCCATCGCTATATCCGTAACAGCTTACATTGTTTGTATTTGCCGTTGCTAATAATTCATTAGGTTGATTAATAGAGATAAAATCAGTTAAGCTACATCCATTAGTATCTGTAATAGTATAGGAGTATCCTCCTTGAGCCAATGCTAGTGGGTCATTTCCTGACCAGTCTTGATTATATGGTGCTGTTCCACCAGTTATCTGTAATAATACTACACCATCGGATAAACCAAAACAACTTACATCAGTTATAAATTCATTTACAGCGATTGGATTTGGTTCGCTAATGACTGCTTGTCCTTGATATATACAGTTATTACTGTCTGTTACTGTAAAGTTATATGTTCCAACATTTAATGCTAAAGGGTTATTTGAACCCCAATCTTCTAAATATGGAGCAATTCCTCCAAAGATATTTAATGAAGCACTACCGTCAGAGAATCCAGAACAACTTGCACTGTTTGTGTCTATGACAACACCTATTGGGCTTGGTTCATTAACAAGTACGGAATCAATTAATGTACATCCATTATTATCAGTAATGATAAATTGATGAATGCCAGCAGCAAGAGCTAAAGGATTTTTTAATCCCCAGTTTTCGCTGTATGGGCTAACTCCTCCAGAGATATTTAGAATAGCAGTTCCATTTGCTACTCCATTACAAAGTGCATCAGTAGCGATATAGCTTACTAAAAGTGGTGCAGGCTCTGTGATAGTAATGGAATCTATATAATTACATCCATTGTCATCAGTGACAATAAATTGATGAGTACCCGCATTTAATGATAGTGGATTATTTGTTCCCCAATTTTCACTGTAAGGAGTGATTCCTCCAGATATATTAAGTATTGCGACTCCATTATTACCACCTGCACAAGAAACATTAGTTATAGAATCACTTACATAAATAGGAGAGGGCTGATTAACTGAAACGGTATCGGTAAATGTACAACCCAAAGCATCGGTAATGGTATATGAGTAGATACCAATTATAAGATTAGATATGTCTTCTGTGGTATCTGTATTGTTCCACAGAAAACTAAAAGGGCCAGTACCACCACTGATAGACAAATCAATACTTCCATTATTACCACCATAACAACTGACATTATTTATGCTTTCAATTAGACTAATTGCAATAGACTCTATAACATAAGCAGTGTCTTGTATAACACAACCATTATTATCTGTAATTGTATATGGATAAGCACCAGCAGATAATGAAGATGGAGTAGAATATGTTGTTATTCCTTGAGATAATGATTGTATTGTATTATTTACATTTAAAATATATGCAGAACTTCCACCATTGATATTAAATGTTATACTTCCATCTGTTCCTCCGCTACAACTTACATTTGATATGTTAGTTGTTGCTGTAAGTAAAGGAGGTTCATTTATAAAAACTGAATCAATAGTTGTACATCCGTTACTATTAGTACTAACAGTATAAAGACCTGCTGTAAGGTTGATAATAGAATCTGTTGTTTGACTATTAGACCATAAAAATGTTTGATTTGTTGTGTCTGGATAAATAGTTATTGAATAATCCTCAGTTGCTCCATACCATGGTTCAACATAAGTTGAAGTATTTTGATTAAATAACCCAATATCACATGATGTCATGTTTAAAATACTTGATTGACTAGAAAATTGAGTCATTATTCTCAATCTTGTAGGCCCGTAAGATCCTGTCATTGGAACTGTAAATGGTAAAGCAATAGAATTATTTGTAATTGTATCACCAAATGGTATTGTTCCAATTTCTTCACCAAGATCAAGAAAATCTCCGTCACTATTCCAATCAATATATGCATATCCTCCACTAGAAAAATTAAATCCATTACAATCTCCAGTACTAACAAAGAGAGTGTAGCTTTGTCCTTGTGTTAAATCAGCATATTGTGAAGTGTAGTCTTCATATGAATCACAAAGTCCGCTTGTATTATTATTGATACTGACGTTATCTCCAGTTAATTGTACGTCTTTAATATTACTAAACGTATTTGTTCCAGGATTCGAAGTACAATAATTAAGTAAGGATTCTGTTCCATATGAATTTGGATAATTGTCAATTTGGAAAGTAATTTCTGCTGATCCATTATTTTGTCCATTACATAAAACATCTACTGTATTAATATTTGTAGAAAAACCAGGGGGTTCATAAACATTTACAGTATCTGAGACAAAACAATTGTTGGTGTCTGTTACTGTATATGGATATGATCCTGCAAAAAGTAATAGAGGATTCATTCCTCCCCAATTTTGCGTAATTGGCTGTGTTCCTCCAGAAATGGCTAAAGTTATTTGGCCATCATTATACCCAAAACAGGAGGTATTATTAGATGTAGCAACAACATCCGGTGCATCATAAATTAAAATGTTTTGAATAGAAGTATCTGCACAGTTGTTCGTGTCTGAATAGATATAAGTAACGGTATTTACACCAATGTTATTAAGATTTAAAATAGCGTTATTACTAATATTTCCAAGATAATTTCCCCCTGATGGTGTAGCGTTTAAAATGATTTCATCTTCATTTGAACAGATTGTATTTGGTAAACTAAAACTTATATTAGGATTTTGATTTACGGTAACATCTAAAAAACTGGTATCATCAGGGCAAGAAGTAGTTCCTTGGACAATGTAAGAATATGTCCCAGAAGAATTTATTGAAGGATCAAAAGAAACATTAAAATTACCAAAAATACTATTTGAGGGGCCATACCATAAACCACCAACATTAGGAGAGCCTAATATTTGGTTAAACATATTAAAACTTGTATCGTTTTGACAAATTGATAATACATTGTCATCTCCTGCATTTCCAGCAATAATACAGCAGTTAGTTGTTCCATTACCTCCTGTTTGAGAAAAAGAGATATTACAGTTCTGATTTGAGTAATTTGTAATGAGTAATAAATAATATTCTCCAGTTACAGCCCCATTTATTTGACAGGTTTCGTTCCATGATGCAGAGTAACTACAGTCCTCAATTGGAGCTGTATTTAGTTGAGCACACATTGTATTAAAATTTGTAAAAGGACCCCAACAAATAAAATCAATATCTCTCTGTGGTGTGGTAGACATATATATGGTTAAATTACCAGGATTGGCTATTTCCATATAATAGAATGCTGGATTTGGTTGAGTTCCTAAGCACCCAAAATTGGTTCCAGGTGGAGCTGGAGTATTAATGGAAGCTGGAAATGTATAGTTCGAACCAGTACAAAAAGGGAGGGCTGTTGCACATGTTCCCTGTGAGAAGATTTCTGTTACAAATAATAAGAATAATATGTTAAGTAATAATTTCTTCAATATTTAATACTATGATTTACAAAGAAAGCTCTTTAAGCAAGGATTTTATAAAAAAATAAAACGGCTTCTTATGTGTTCAGAAACTATCTCATTAATGAAATATTTCCATGGAATGTTCTTTCTTTTCCATTAAGATCAAACACAATCATGTGGTAAGTATAATTACCAACAGCAGCATAATCACCATTGTTCATTAAACCATCCCAAGCAGAAGAACATCCGTCATTACAATAGATATTTGAATAATCATTAGTTCTAAATACACGCTGACCATATCTATTGTATATTGAAAACTCATAGCTTAATACGCCACTTACAATTGGTTGATAATAATCATTTTTCAAATCATTATTAGGAGTAAATCCATCAGGAATATATACTAAGAAATCAGGATCAATAACAATTGTTTGATATGCAGTAGAGACGCAGCCACTATCACTTTCAATTTGTAACATCACCTGGTAGGATCCAGTGTCTTGATAAATGTGAATTAATTCATCAAAATTTGTAAATTCAACAGTTCCATCACCAAAGTCCCAATATCCATTTACATGATTTGAAGATGCATCAATAAAAGTGATTTTTGGGTTTGTTAGTGTAGTTGGTTGTGGATATGCTTGTAGAACAACCTCTGGAAATTCATTAACATAGACATTAACACTTCCATTAATGCTTTGAGCAACACATCCTTTACTATCAATAACTTCTGAGATTGTATAAGTACCAGACTCATTAGTATTTATAATTAGTGGTGACTCTACGTCTGCAACAAATTTATTTGTGATACCTGCATTATAGCTTATATTATAATTTGGTGTTCCACCAGTTGTTATAATTTGAACTTCAATAGTACTTCCATCATCACAAACAGAACCTCCACCAGTGATAACAGATTGAGGTAAAGAATTTACTGTTATTGTAACATCTTCATTAATTGTTGAGGAACAATTATTATCACTAATACCAGTAAACATATAAGTTGTTGTAATATTGGGATCTACAACTAATGTGTCATTTGTATTATACAGTGTAACAGATCCTGGTGCAGAAGCAACATTATAATTTACCGTCCATGGAGCTGTTCCAGAAGTAAAAGTAAAGAATAATGGAGTTTGATCTTGATTACATATTTCAGTATCTCCACTTACTATAACATTTGGAATTTCATTAACTGTTAGTGTAGCGCTATTACTTAAAGAATTAACACAACCTTTAGCATCTGTAACAGAGGTTAAAGTATAAGTTGTTGTGGAGGTTGGGGAAATAATCATTGGGTTACCTGATGTTTGATTTCCACTTCCATCAACATTTGTTGTTAAAGGAGAACCTCCTGCTAAATAATTTACATTAAATGGAGGAGTACCAGAAATAACTGGAAAAAATAATTCAGAATCTTGTCCTTGACAAATTGGGTTTGTTCCACTAACAGTAATATTAATATCTGGTGTTGGATTTACAAGAATTGAAGCATTGTTTGGATTTGGAACACCAACACAGCCATTTCCATCTGTAATATTAATAATATCATAACTATTAAGACCTACAGAAGGATCTGGAGTAATAGTGTATTGCTGATTACCACTTCCATTAATTGTTAATGGTGTTTGATTAGTAGAATTTATAGAATAATCAATTGAAAATGGAGGGTTTCCTGCAATAAAGTTAAAGTTTAAAATTGCTGGATCATCAAAGCATATTTCAGGAGTAGATGTTGTAAAGTCTACATTTGGATTAGCATTCATAGTAATAAATACAGGAGCAGGTAATTGATTTGAAGGAGTAGTAACACCACTATTATCAGTTAAACTATTAATTGTTATTTGATTACTTCCAATTTGTAAGCCAGAGATATCAATTGGAATTGTAGCTGATATAGGAGTAATTTGCCCGATGCTTCCTAAATTATATGTATAGTTATTACCGTTGTAAGAGTAGTCAACTACAATTGGCGCTTCACCTAATTGAAGGACAACAGATATAGACGCATTGTCTCCTTCACAAATTACAGCTGTTGAAGTAGTAAATGGATCAATATAAGGGTACGGATCAACAATAACTTGAGTA
>ERZ1047821.2356-NODE-2356-length-11437-cov-7.052627_pt1 | contig 11437 bp, 9 predicted proteins | sample MGYA00383096_ERZ1047821 | MGnify/ENA primary metagenome ERZ1047821 (study PRJEB29581, sample SAMEA5548366) | metagenome | biome: marine; feature: coastal; material: water | depth 25 m | study: Short-term variability in the microbial, nano- and picoplankton... | reverse complement strand
GCATCATCCAGATGAACTTGCGGCTTTAAATAGGTATCAAAATAAATATTCATCGTTTCCAATCCTGAAAAATAATTACGTCTCGCAAAGGCTTCTGCTCCCGGCCCTTGGTACCGGCGGGAGAATACCGCCAGTCTTTGTGCCGTTCTCAATTTAAAATTACGATCAAATGCTTCCCGTTCTTGCAAAGTCATTCCCGTTACAGGAGGTTTGTGGTTTATTCGGTGACGTAGCATATTTAAGAAAACCTCATCTGTTTCCCATTTCAAGGGTGGCAAAAGAGATACTGTAGAAAATTCCAGAATCGGCCGGTCATCCGATATCTCTCCTGCATTTTCCAGAAAAGCAGACAAGTGGTTGGCATCTGTAATAAAAAAATCGGCAAAGTCCAAAAAAGACATTACTTTCATTTCTTCCGCAACTTTTTTTAGTTCGGGATTTTTCAACTTGGTATCGAAAAGGTTTTTATCAATATTTACTTTTTCACGTGATCCTATCAAAAGAACAATGCGGGTCAAAAAACTGTTCCAGACAGAAGACTCTGGAAATACGTTTTTGAAAGTCTGGGTAATGGATCGAGCATCCTCACGCCCGACAAGGTGCAATGGCAGCCACTGGACCAGAATCCCATCTTCTTTTAAATGATTCAAAGCCAACTCATAAAATTCTTTAGAATAGAGGTTAACAACGCCTGCCTGTAAAGGCGACATTGGCTCCATAACGATGACATCATAGCGAGTTTTTGACCAACGCAAAAAGGCTCGCCCATCCTGAATAAACATTTTCGTATTGGACCGCTTTAAAACATCGTGATTCCAATCGGAAAACCATTTTGAAAACTTCAAAACATTCTTATCGATCTCCACACCGTGGACATTGGCGTTCGAGAACAGGGAAGCGATGCCCAGTGTGTTACCAGTTCCGAATCCAATCACCAGAACATTTTTCGGTTCTGGATGAAGCACCATAGGAACAAACCCCATGGCCTGCATATAAGCACTTCCGGAAAAAGATCTGGAAACCGTAGCGGTACTGAACCCATCCAGATAAATAGTTCGCGCCCCAGATTCAGTATCCTCCACCACACTGATCGTGGAAAATTCTCCCTCCTTATAATCAAGGAGTTTTATCCTGTCTTCGGGAACATTTATTTCCAACCGGGCCAAATTATGAACCCCTGATTCCCCTGTTTCAATTTGCGGCACAAAAATCGTTTTTCCGACTATCAACACAACCAATACAACAGCCAATATTAAAACTGGATTCTGCTTGCGATACTTTGCTAACACAAAAACTCCAAACAAAATCAACACGGCATAAATCAAATAAATGGACAAGCGAATGCCAAAGAGAGGAATAAAAACAAACGGTGTCAATATCGTTCCCAGCACTCCACCTAATGTATTAATGGAGTAGACATTGCCAATGGCTTTGCTCACAGCTTGCAACCGAAACGAATAAATATGGTTTGCCAGCGGGAACAACAGACCAAAACCAAAGGTAGGAACAAACATCAAACCAAATGCAAACAGAAATCTTATAAAGAGCGTTTTCTCTGGAGAGTTTTCAATACTATAAAAAAATCGATCTGCCAGCGAAGTCCACTCTGTCAGGTTCTCCAGCAGGGGCAGGATTCCAATACAGACCAGTCCAATCGAAATTTCAATTAGGATAAATTTTAATATCCAATTGGACTCGCCGAGCAGTCTCCTGGCAACCAGACTGCCAAACGCGATGCCAGACAAAAAAGTGGCCAGTATCAGCGCAAAAGAAAAAAGCGTTGTACCCATGGGAAAAACGAGAATCCTCGTCCAGAGAATTTCACTGGAAAGGGATGCCATACCGGAATAGGCAAACATCACAAAAACCAGCAGATTTATGTTTCCAATGTCTTCATCAGCTACAGAATTGTTGTTTTCCTTTTTTGCACTGATATGCTGTTGATCTACCTGATAAAAAATACGTCCGCATACAAAACATACCAAAAACACCAGAGCATTGAGTAACACCCCGAACCAGATCGCCCCCTGAACTCCCCATAGCTGAATTGCAAAAAATTGCGTAAAAAGACAGCCAAAAACAGCGCCCAAAGTATTCCATCCATACAAAAGAGAAATCTTGGAAAAAACCTGTCGCTTTTCATTTCCTACAGCCCAGCAACTGACCAATGGAAGGGTCGCACCCATGAGTAAAGTAGCGGGAAGCATCAAAAACGTACCCAACAGGAACTCCATAATATGGACCATGAGTCCGGCTTGCCCATCTGCTGGAAATACTAAAGGATAAATTTTTTCCAACAACTCCAATCCTAACGGAAAGGACAAGGCATACAATCCTATCAATCCTTCAAAAATGCCATACCAGAGAATCAACCGTTTCGATCCGTCACCTTTTGCAAGTATCCGACCCATTCCCCAGGCACCGCCAGCAAGACCCAGCATGAAGGCGCACAATACGGCACTCAAAGCATATAAGGTTGCTCCGAAAACAAGGGTTAGATAACGAAACCAAATCAGCTCGTAGACCAACGTCGCCATACCTGAAGCAAACAAGCAAGCGTAAGCGATCGAATTAATTCTGGATTGTGAGTTTGAAATTTTTGACATCATACAACCTTGGATTCTCCCACAGCCTTGCTAAGCAGTCAATTTGAGGTATTGCAACTTAATTTTATGAATGATATCCTCACACCCATTCTGATTTAATAACATTTCAAATAAGTAGACCCATGAAGACCCGTATTATTTTTCCTGCATTAATTCTCAGCATAGTTTTCTCCTTCATTTTCCTCGAAAATATCACAGCACAAACACCCACGGTACCCAAACTGAATATCGAGATCCCAGAATTGGTTGCCCGTGTGAACGGTGTTGATATCGAGTCCAAATATGTCGAGTTTCGACTGAATCAAATTTTAAGAAAAGTTCCTCGTCCTCTGACCGTGAAAGAAAAAACCAGTATTGCAAAAGACTTGATTGAAAAAGAAGTGGTCCGAGAATTGGTCAGTCAGCAAGGAAAAAAAGAAAACCTGGAAATAGACAATAAAATAATCAAAAAAGAACTGGAATCGCTTCGTTCATCCTACTCTTCCGAAGAAGATTTCACGAAAGCACTAAAAGCCAGAAACATAACTCTGGAAGACATAAAAAAATCAATGCAAATTGATATCAACGCTCGTCAATTGCTCAACGCACAGATAAAAGGGAAGATCAATATTTCCGATGAAGAAGTAAGGAAGTATTATGATAATAACAAGCTTAAATTTGTGCGCCCCGAGGCATATCATACACGCCATATCCTCGCAGCATTTTTTCCACCCGAGGCTTTGCAAAGCCAAACTATTAAAGAGTTGCAAAAAAATAAAGAATATTTTGCACGAATAGCGGAAGAAAAAATCGACAAAGTAATCGCCGAGTTAAAAAAAGCAACCGATTTCGACAACGTGGCAAAAAAACAGACCGATGATGAATCGTCCCGAGAAAACGGGGGAGATTTGGATTTCATATATAAAGGGGTCTTCGATGCCAGCTTCGATGAAGCCGTCGGAAAGCTGAAACCTGGAGAAATCTCAGGAAAAGTAAAAACGCGGTTTGGGTTCCACGTAATTCAACTCGTCAAAACAAAGCCTTCTGAAACAGCACCCTTTGATGAAATGAAACCGGGAATTCAAAAACATTTATTTCTTGAAGAAGCCAAAAAACAAGTTTCCAGCTACGTTGAAGAACTTAAAAAAGAAGCAAAAATTGAAACTTTTTTTTAAGCACCCTGCATAATTCCCTTTTCATCGCACTTCATCCAAATGTCGTAGCACCTTGTTTAACAGTTGCGGCGAAAACAGTTTCCCACTCAAGTTTTGGATGGCTGTTGAGCCCGCTTGCTGAAACTTTTTTAAAACCGCAGGGCCTGGTTGAGCCCCCCATTTAATCCCATTATTTTCTAATACTTTTTCGGCTTTCAAATTATCCTTCTGAATAACCGCCGCTAACTCCTTCAAACTTTCCGAACCAATTTTTTTCAACACTTCCTGATAAGCGGGAGAAAGTTTTTTAAACTTTTTCTTTGATATTAAAACGCCACCTGTCGCATAGCCCATTCGTAATCGTGTAATATGATTCACTTTAGTGAACCATTGCAAAACCAGTGCGCCCTGAGTGGATGAGTAAACCGTATCCACCATACCCGTCTGCAAAGAAAGTAATACATCCGTTATCGAAAGGGGAATGGGTTGGACATCCATCCCTATATAAACCTGCTCTACCAGTGGGTCGCCTTCCCACAACCAGGGTTTGGATTCACGCAGATCCGCTATTGTTTGAATGGGTTTTTGCGATAAGAAATGAATCCACCCGACTGGAACCCAGCCTAACAAAATGTAGCCCTTTTTATCAAAACTCTCGACAAAGTAATCATTCATCATCTGATAAACGTGTTCTATTTGTTGGTCCGACTGAAAGAAAAACGGCAGATCAAGGACCCTTACTTCCGGAAGAATTGCTCCCAATCCAACGCCGGTGAAACCCGCCCCGTGCAACTGACCAATACGCATTTTTCGTATCACATCTTTTTCATCACCCGAAACTCCGCCTGGATAAAATTTAAATGAAACATTTCCTTCGGTGGCTTTTTTTATTTTCCCAGAAAACCGGCGTAATGACTTCATCCACGACGAGCCTTCGGGAGCCAAAGTGGCAAACTTGATGATGTGTTTTTTTTCAGCATAGACATTTGAATCTAAACCAGCCAGCACTAAAACTGCCGTAAAAAATAGCGCATGAAAACAATATAAAGACGATTTAAAATAGCTCATCAATTTTTCCTAATAAGACTGCCGCTTTTCGCTTCGCAATCTGGTTGGCTAAACGCTGTTCGGGCAAAACATCATCTGAAGCTTCGAGAACTTTTTCCAATTGTGTTTTGAATAGTTTCTGATCCTGATTCTGTACCGCATAGGTTTTGGCATAAAGAAATGAGACGAGAAGGTATTTACCCCCAGTTATTCTCAGTGCTTGGTCAAAATGGTTTCTGGCTTTATCCGGATTCCCCCCTAACATACGACTTCGCCCGCCATAATAAGCACCCAAAAACAAATGTGGGCCCGCATAATGAAAATCTGGGTCCAACGCAACCGCACGGTTCATCAACGCATCGATTCGAGGCAAACTGCTGAAAGCTTCCACCGAATCCAAATTCAAAGACAACCAGCTTCCCCAACATTGCCCTGCCCAGAATAACGCCGGTTGCTGCGAAGGAGTTACCTCTGTCAATCTTTTGGACCACTCATCCAGAGAAAGTCCTCTCCACGTCTTGCCATTGCTCTGAATCTCCAAAGCACGGAACGCATAGTTCTTACCGCGCAAATATAATGCAGAAGCCCGATCGGGTTCGCTGTCTTCAATAAAGCTAAACGCATAACCACAAAACCCTTCTCCAAGTTTTTGTAGAATCCATACATTTTCAGGGTCTTCTTTTGCCAGACCCTCCAACATTTTTAGACTAGCTGGAATAGCTTTTTCGGCAAGGTCTGCATCTCTTTCTTCCTGCATCGAAATGATTTGGCTGTAAATGAGAGGCAAGGTGGCCTGAACAGCCAGACGTCGGCTGGAACAGCCCGATAAAAGAGTGGTTATCAACAATAGCCCGAATATAAATCGCATCATATAAATAATATTATCAGAACGGGTAAAACAACACTAATATTTTGACATGAAAAGGGCCATTTGCTAACATCGAATCAAGTTAATTCTCTATTTAGCGACCAGCAGTTTTTATATACAATCACATACCCATTGGCCGTAGTATCGCCTTACCACTTCTATGTCACAAGAGATAGGTACTGAAGCGAAAAGCACTCAATGCACCCAAAAGATTCTGTTTGCTCTTGGCTCTATTTTTGTAGTCGTTGGCATCATCCGACAATGGCCGATTCTGGGAAAAACTTATATGGAATTTATTGAGGGAAGTGGTTATTTATCCCTGATGCTGGGACTCATTATGATTGTACTGGGTTTTTCCGTTCCGCTCCTGATGGGGGATGAGGAAGATTCTTAAAAATCTTTTTATAGAAGGTGAATTATGAGTGATAAAGATAAAGCTGAGGGAGATGGGTTTGTAATAAAGGACAACCGGTCCTCGCAACTTTCTGAAGAGGAAGCAGAGACTCACGATACCCAGGAAAGTTCGGCGCCTGCTAGCGAAGGAGCAGATCATCAACACCAGCAACCTTTTCAAATCGATTTCTCAACATTTATAATGTCGCTGACTTCGTCCGCATTTTATCATTTAGGCGACATCGCCGATCCAGAAACCGGCAAAACAGAAACCAACCTGCCAGCCGTTCATCAGACGATCGATATGCTGACCATGCTCAGAGAAAAAACACAAGGCAACCTCAACGCAGAAGAAAACAAACTGCTCGAACAATTGGTCTATGAACTACAAATGAAATACGTTGCAAAATCCAAAAGCGGGGCGAGCCCCACAGGCCAATAGGTCTATTCCCTTATAGCGATACAAATACCACTTCTGGATATAACAACCTCTCGAAAAAGCCATGTCCCTACAAACCGATCAAAATGGAATGTTCATCTATGGTATGACCCATACCGATGAGCTGGGCAAATTCCTAAAGCATAAATTCCCCGAACACCAGATACAGCAAACTTATGAAACTCTGGTCGAGTTTTCTAAAGATCAGTCAAAATTAGCAAAGACCTCGCCTCTCAGAATGTTCTGGAAACATCTCGAAAAGGTCTACCACGAAGGAGTTCCTCCCTTACAATGTCATCGCGGTTGCGACTATTGTTGCCATACAGGGGTAACCTGCACGCAAATGGAATGGGACGGCATCCTGAAAAATGCCGAGGAAAATGGCATCGACCTGGACGAGATAGTCGAAAAATCGCAACGAACTATTAAGAAAGTTGAAGAAGTGATCGATGCAGGTAAAAACCTCGATCAAGTGGACTGGCATCGTCTCGTCATCAATCAGCCGTGCCCGTTCCTGAGTGATGAAGGTGCCTGCCGGATTTATGAAGACCGGCCACTCGACTGCCGAATGGTGGTGTCATTCCGTGGTATCTGTGAATCCAAAAAGCTCGAACACGCACAACGTGGAGTCGTTATAGAAGAAGCCGTGGGGGCCACCGTCATCGCCAAACTCCAGCATGACGCCACACCGAAAATCAAACGCCGAAAATTTCGCGGTACGCAACCCATCAAACTTCTGCAACACTGGCTCATTATCTGGAGAGACAAAACTGCTAGCCGCAGGGGCAAATAACTGCTCGAAAAGTAAAACCCCCTCCTTAAATTTTCTATGCCACGCATCACACAACTGGTAGCACCTAAAAAAATAGAAATTAAAGAGCGTGAGGTTCTATCAGCAGGACCCGGCGAAGCGGTCATTCAGGTTCAACACGCCGGGATTTGCGGTACCGACCTTGCCCTCTTCCATGGAAACTACCCTGTTCCTCTGCCGCATATTTGTGGACACGAGTTTATGGGGAAAGTCACAGAGGCGGGAGACGGAGTAGACTCAAAATGGATAGGCAAGCCGGTTACGGCAGAAATAAACAATACCTGTTTGGCTTATGGAAAAAAAGATTTATGCATCGCCTGCGAAAAAGGCGTGCCCTCACATTGCCAAACACGAACCGTAACAGGAATCATAAACCATAGCGGAGCCTTCGCCGATGAAGTAAAAGTAGCCGCAGGCACTCTGCATGAAATACCCTCGAACGTAGACCCGCTCATCGCAACACTCACGGAGCCTCTGGCCGCAGCGTTACAAACATTCGTAATGTCCCCGATGAAAAAAGACGACAAGCTGGTGGTGATCGGACCCGGCAGACTCGGCATCCTTATTATTTTCGCAGCTTCATTAAAAGGAATAAAAACCATTGCCGTATCGCGAAGTGAAACAAAAAGAAATCGCTCAATACAATTCGGAGCGCAACACGCTTTCGCGCCTGAAGATGCAATGGCTGAAATTTGTAACGTGACAGAAGGGTTAGGCGCAGAAATGGTCGTTGATACCACGGGCAATCCCGATGGCATTACTCAGGCTTTAAAGCTAGTACGCCCGCAGGGAACAATCGCTTGCAAAACCACTTGCGGATTGCCAGCCACTGGACTCGATATGACACAACTGGTCGTAGATGAAATAAGGCTACAGGGATCGCGGTGTGGCCCTTTCAAACCCGCACTGAAAGCTATTCAATCGCATCAGCAAAAACTAAAATCCCTCATAAGCTCAACCCGCCCCCTGGAAGAAATGCAAGCCGCTCTCGAAGCCGCCGAGAAAGAAGATAAAATCGTATTAAACATGGGGTAGAAAGATATTTCTATGAGTCGTCTAGGCGGTTAGCCGATGTCATCAATGGCGTGAAGTTTATTGATCGTATAGATGAGGAAACTTTCGAACGTCAAAGGAACGCCGCATAATCATGTTCCCATACTCATCATTTGACTATAACTCTTTCATTATATCTAAAAAGACTGACTTATCGAATTGCCTCCTTATAGTTTAAGCATTTAAACCCCTATCTCACGTGACCTCAGTTCATTTTGATCTTAACTTTAAAAGCATAAATTTTTGTTGACCGCAAAGCAATTCACCCCCTACAATGAACTGCTTTTTTCATGTAAAGGTTCGCATTTAAATGATTTAGGAAATTTGGCTTCCCGGATTCATCAAATTATTCCCAGAACCCTTTTATTTCATGCTTTAGCGGCTTATAACCGCGCGCGAATGGTTTTGTTTTAAGAAAACAGGTACTAGAAAAGTATTAAATCGCTTTATTTTTTGGAGATGAATTCGCTATGTCGCGACTTCCCATAGTAGACAAACTGGATCAGGAGTTAAAAGAGTCGCATCAAGAATTGCAGGTAGAAATACCCAAAGCTATAAAAACTGCACGCGAGCATGGCGACTTAAGCGAGAACGCAGAATTTAAAGCTGCCAAGGAAAGGCAGATGTTTCTGGAGTCCAGAATATCTCTTTTGCAAAAAAGAATCAGCGACATCACTTCGATTGATTTAAATAAAATTCCCAAAGACCGCTCTGGATTAGGAAGCACACTGTATCTTCGAGATCTCAACACAGGTGAGGAAACTCAGTATCATCTTGTTTTTCCTGAAGAGGTTAATCCTGATGAAAGAAAATTATCTGCGGCATCGCCCGTAGGCCGGGCTCTGGTCGGCAAACAGGAGGGGGATGACATCATCATTCCGCTGCCTGATAATAAATTGGAATTCGAAGTTTTAAAAGTGGTGACCATTCACAAAAACCTGGGAAAACAGGACTCCGCTTCAAGCTAATGGGAAAACCTTTAATATCTTTAGCGCAAATTGCGGAAGAAGATCCTTACTATCTGGATATCGATGAAAAGCCCGACTGGCAAAGCCAGTTTGAAAATTCCAATCCCCTTAAACTCGAAATCGGTTTTGGGATGGGAAACTTTTTAATCGAAATGGCAGCCAAAGAACCCACCAGCAATTTTATAGGAATAGACTTTTATCACAAGGGAATAAGAAAGTTGATGACCCGCATTAAAAAGCTTCAGCTGGAAAATATTCGGGTCGTTTATGGAGACATCAGAAGTAAACTCTCAGTACTATTTCAAGATAGAGAGTTAGATACTGTTTACATAAATTTTCCTGACCCCTGGCCAAAAAAAAGGCATACTAAAAGAAGGCTGATCAAACCGGAGTTTGTCAATCAATTGGCCCAAAAATTGAGTTTGGAGGGAAGAGCCTGTCTGGCAACCGATAGCGAAAGCTATGGACAAGAAATGCTGGAATATTGTAATGCCGAGGCTTTGTTGCAAAACCTGGACGACAAACAGGGTTTTCTTGAAGAGCGTGTTGATTTGCCCAAATCAAAATATGAAAAAAACTTTATCAATGCAGGTGAAAAAATATTTTATCTGGAATACATGCGGCTTGCTGCGCCTTGTCACCTGAAATCATTTGGAGAAAAGATTGCCTAAAGAACGCATTCTTATCGTTGATGACGAAAAAAATATTGTCAGTTCTCTCACCGGGATACTGTCTGACGAAGGCTATGAAGTATCTATGACCGATGACGGTGTAGAGGCCTTGGAAATAATTCAAAAAGACCCTCCTGATCTGGTGTTACTCGATATATGGCTTCCCGGTATGGATGGGATTGAAGTGTTAAAAACCTTAAAAACTTACAACCCCGGAGTGAAAGTTTTAATCATGTCGGGGCATGGCACTATAGATACCGCAGTCAAAGCCACAAAGCTGGGCGCTCAAGACTTTATAGAAAAACCGTTTTCTCTCGACCGAATCACCGAGTCCGTTGAAAATGCCCTCCATGCAGAAAACACAGTTCCATTTACAGAGACCAAGCCCTCTCAGACCTCGAAAGAACTTCCAGTTTGTTTTGAATCGATGGTCGAAGTCAAAAAAGGCATCAAAGAATTTTCAAAGTCCATGGAACCCGTTTTGTTATTGGGTGAAACCGGGACGGGTAAAGAATCTATCGCACAAACCATTCATGCTCAAAGTAGAAAAGGCGATCGACCTTTTATAAAATTAAATTGTTTGTTCAGACAAAAACAGGCTATCCAATCGCAACTTTTCAAAAGAAAAGACAACAAAACCCAGTCCACCTCTGGGGAAAAGGTTGTTTATCTAAGTAATATTGAATCTCTCAGTAAGGGGCTTCAGGAAAAACTCGCGGAAGCGTTACAAAACACCAACCTTCCTGATACAAGTTTTGAGTTTTTACCCGTCCGCCTATTTGCATCATCTTCGAAAAACCTTGATGAATTGGCAGCCAAAGGACAGTTCCACCAGAGCCTGCTAGATGCTTTCAAAGATACCAGTCTTCTCATTCCCCCTTTAAGAAATCAAACAGCCAGCATTTCCTTGATTGCGAAGGACTACTTGGAAGAAGCAAGGCGTCACACGCTTATCCCAGAAATAGATGAAGAGGTTCTAACAGCACTTTGTGGTTATAGCTGGCCAGGAAACATTAAAGAGCTTCATGGTGTTTTGGAAAAACTTATACAGACCTGCGCTAACCAGCAAACCATTAGCGTTCATGACTTACCACCTGAGATTTGGAAACCACAAAACCAAATTGATATAACAAAATTAAACGAAGCTGGGTCACTGCAAGAATCCGAATCAATCTGGGAAAAACATTTTATTCTCCACCATTTAAAACGAAACAACTGGGACACTGATGAAACCTGTAAAATTTTAAAAACCAACAAAAAACAATTCCAGAAAAAACTCAAATACCATTCAATCGAGATGCAGGAGAGTGAAGCCCCCCCATCTCAAAAAAGATATCCGCAGCGGACTTTAAAACGCAGTGTCGTTCTTTGTGGAAGTAGCTTGCACTCAGGCATAAAAACCGGACTGATTCTACAACCCATGCCTGCTGGAAGCGGAATTATCTTTG
>ERZ1047821.2341-NODE-2341-length-11482-cov-3.863919_pt1 | contig 11482 bp, 10 predicted proteins | sample MGYA00383096_ERZ1047821 | MGnify/ENA primary metagenome ERZ1047821 (study PRJEB29581, sample SAMEA5548366) | metagenome | biome: marine; feature: coastal; material: water | depth 25 m | study: Short-term variability in the microbial, nano- and picoplankton... | reverse complement strand
GGTTCGGAAAAGTTATTCCAACATCAGACAACAAATTTTCAGCTCTTAATAGTGCGGTATTCAGCGGAGGTAGTTTTATTTATATTCCACCGGGAGTTAAACTTGCACAGCCTCTTCAGGCTTATTTCCGTATTAATGCAGAAAATTTTGGTCAATTTGAACGCACCTTAATCATTGCAGATGAAGGATCTGAAGTAATGTACATGGAAGGTTGCACCGCACCAAAATTCGAAACCTCAACTCTACACAGTGCTGTGGTTGAGTTGGTCGCATTAAAGGGAGCTAAAATCCAATATGTAACCGTTCAAAACTGGTCCAATAATGTATTCAATTTGGTTACCAAACGTGCAATCGCCGAGGAAGAGGCTGAGGTAAGATGGATCGATTGTAATATCGGTTCTCGCCTAACAATGAAATATCCTGGAGTTATTTTAAAGGGAAGGAAAGCCCGAGGCGAAGTTGTTTCAATAGCCTTGGCAAATGATGGCCAGCATCAGGACACCGGAGCAAAAATGGTTCATGCAGCGGATGAAACCACCAGTAATGTAGTTTCCAAGTCTATTTCTATTGGTGACGGCCGTTCTTCCTACCGCGGACTAGTGCAAATGCCTGGTCATTTAAAGGGCTGTAAAAATAATACCGAATGCGATGCCCTGTTGCTTAACAACAAAAGCCAAACGGACACCTATCCTGCCATTACCGTGCAAGGAGATGCTAATTCAGTACAGCATGAAGCCAGTGTTTCCAAGGTCAGTGCCGAGCAAATATTTTACATGAAACAACGCGGATTAAGTGAAGCGGAAGCGATGAGTTTATGCGTAAATGGATTCGTCAATGATCTGATCCGAGAATTCCCGATGGAATACAGTGTGGAACTAAAACGCCTAATTGATCTGGAGATGGAGGGCTCCGTTGGATAATTCGTCGTCATGAGCCAAGAAACTCTTACATCACCGGTTTCCATGCCTCCTTTCTCATTCAATCAACCCCAAACCTTCGAACTCTTTGCTGAAGGCAGGTCCTGGGAACCTGGTTGGTTGGCCGACTACCGCAAAGAATGTTGGGAACAATTCTCCAACCTACCTGACAGGGTTCTCAAAGATGAGAGATGGCGTTTTTCACCCCGCGCTCGTTTTGGACTTAGCAAAATCGACGGATTGGCAAACGCAAAAGAATCTCTGCTGATCGAATCTGCCAGCACCATGAATGGCATTTCTTTTGATCTTTTGGATAGTTTGATCCTTGATCAAGCTCATTCACTTTCGCTGCTTCCTAAAATTCCCGGTCCAAATTTAGGGGCTGATGATTACTCCTTGCTAACCGGGGCATTTGCAGAAACAGGGTTTTTACTTCGTGCCCAAGCTTCAGAACGATCAGATGAACCTGTAATCATTGAGCATCGGGAACCAGAGGCAGGGAAAATCGCGTTTCATCACAACCTCATCGAACTGGAAGCTCATGCAGAGGTCACCTTAATTGAAAAATTTACGGCGAATCCAGATAATCCGGGTGGTCACATTTCCAATCTTTTAAAAGTACGCCTAGGGGAAGGTGCCCGCCTAAACCGAGTAGTCCTTCAAGAATGTTCCCAGAGTTCCTCCCTGGTACAAATGGAAAATTTTATTGTTGGGAAAAATGCAAACTTAAACACGGTTAGTTTACATCTTGGATCCGGCCAATCCCGCATTGAGTCTAAAGGTGTTTTGCAGGGAGAAGGGGCTAATTTTGATTACGGCTCAGTCTACCTTGGTAGGAATGATCAGCTTTTTGACCAACGGACCATCCAGGTACATGAAGCTCCTCACTGCACAAGTAACTTGCTTTGCAAGAATGTTCTGTGCAACCAGTCTAAATCGATCTTTTCAGGATTAATTAAAGTAAAAGAGGAGGCTCAGCATACCGACGCTTATCAAACCAACCGCAACTTGCTTCTTGGATCAGAAGGAAAAGCAGACTCTTTGCCTGGCTTGGAAATCTTAGCAAACGAAGTTAAATGCAGTCATGGTGCCACCACCAGTAGGATTGATCCTCAGGATTTATTCTATCTGCGCAGTCGAGGAATAACTTCAGAAAAATCGGAAAAGTTAATTGCACTTGGTTTCCTTAATGAACCATTGATGGGTATAAACGATGAAAAAACCAGAGAATGGGCTTTGCAAAGCCTAGAATCTTCATTTGCGTCCTAGCTATTTTAAAATATGAGCCAACAAGAAGTTGAACTAACCCGTGATGTAGTTGCTACTTTAATTCCACACGGTGAGGAATTTACCTTAGGTCGGGGGGAAAAAGTTACCATCACCCACCGACTCGGTGGAAACTTCACCGTTATGACCCTCCAGGGAATGTACCGGATTGCTGCCCGCGATGCCGATTCCTTGGGCGAAGATCTTAAAGAGGCGTCCAAGCTACCTGATGATGGAAATGCTAAGCCTGCAAGCGTTGAGGAGATTAAAGAAAACCTAAAGACTGTATTCGATCCTGAAATCCCCGTAAATGTTGTTGATCTCGGCTTAATTTACCGGGTGGAATTAGAGGATACAAAGGACCATGGTCGAGTGGCCTATGTTGACCTAACTCTTACCGCTCCGGGTTGTGGCATGGGCCCGGTCATTGCAGATGACTGCAAAGGAAAAGTATTAGAACTTCCAGGCATTGATCATGCAGAGGTGGAAATAGTTTGGGATCCTCCATGGACCCAGGACTTGATTTCCGAGGAAGGTAAAATGGAACTTGGTCTCATCTAGAAGGTATAGTCAAACACCTCAAAAGATAATGAAAATAGCTCTCGGTACAGACCATGCTGGATTTAATTATAAAGAAGCTGTCAAAGAACACCTGCAAAATCTTGGGCATGAGGTACAAGACTTTGGAACCTTTTCCGAAGAATCCGTAGACTACCCGGCTTTTGTCCGACCAGCTGCAGAATCTGTTGCCGATGGATCTTGTGATCTTGGCGTAGTGTTTGGAGGAAGTGGTAATGGTGAAGCCATGGCGGCAAATAAAGTAAAGGGGGTACGGTGTGCCCTTTGCTGGAGTGAAGAGACCGCCCGTTTGGCTAAGGAACACAACAATGCTAATGTTCTTTCTATTGGACAAAGACAGATCAGTCAGAAACTTGCATTAAACATTATCGACACTTGGCTAAATGCCGAGTTTGAAGGCGATCGACATATTCGAAGAATCGAGATGCTCGACAAAAACTATTAGTCCGATATACATATTCACTTTCATGAGCGAAGACAAAGAAAAGGAAAAGAAAGCCGCATCGGTCGCTGAGGCTATACAATCAAAGTTCATTGAAGATCGTAAGATCTTTTTATGGGGAGAAGTTAGTGACAAATCCGCCCGGGATATCACCGAGAAACTTCTCCATCTGGAAGCCACAGACCCAGGAAAAGAAATTACCTTTTATATAAATTCCCCTGGGGGCTCTATCACTGCAGGCATGGCTATTTTTGATACCATGCAATTGATCAGCTCACCGATCAAAGTGGTGGTGACTGGCATGGCAGCAAGTATGGGGTCGATATTGCTCTGCGGGGCATCGAAGGGTAGACGTTTCTTATATCCTCACTCGCGAGTCCTCATCCACCAACCTTTAATTACAGGAAGGATGGTAGCAGCTGCTGTGGATATTAATATACAGGCTCAGGAGATGGAGCGTTTACGAGAAGAACTCAATACGATTTTGGCCCGTACATCAGGACAACCCATGGAAAAAATCCAACAAGATACAGATCGGGATTTTTATCTTAATGCTGAGGAAGCAATTGAATATGGGTTAGCTGACAAGATCGTAGACAAAATCTAACCTTCACCATCTTTTCATTCTAAGGTATAATTAGGTTTTCCCATCTCTGACATTGGGATCTTATCTGTTTGAACCCACTCCTTGGGCATCATCGGTCCTGGGAGCTTCTTTTTAACTGCTTGTTTAAGGTATTTTAGGTTCACATCAACAGGGGTGACACGGGCGACAACTCGTTGTCCCCATTTTTGATCGTAAACTCCATATACCAAACAGTTTTCGACAAGACCTGTAGAATGTAGTACCGCCTCTATTTTGGTTGGATCAACCTTTTCTCCTCCAGTATTAATTAGACGATCTAAACGTCCCTCTATAATTAAATTTCCTGAAGAATCGAGTTTTCCAAAATCAGGGGTTTGCAACCATTCATTTGTGGCGAAAGTACGATTACCCCGCCTAATACAAAGACTTGAAGATTTAATCAAAACTTGGTGATTCTCCTCTGAAAGCCTAACTTCTGCATGGGATAAACAAGAGCCCACTCCATTTATTCCATTAAGAAAAGAACCTGATTCGAGCAAGGTTATCATTCCTGCCGTTTCCGATGAACCATAACATGGACAAACGGGCAAATTAAGGGATCGGGACACAGCAACTAAATGTGAATTCATTCCGGCTCCACCTACAAAAATGCCACGGGCTTCGCTCAATGCAGTTATGGCGGTTGGTGATTTCATAAGTTCATGCAACTGTGCCGGGACCAAAGATATTAAATTCCCGGATACTTTTCCTGCAACCTGTGGATTTTTAAGATCCCGATAATCACAGAAATATACTTTCCCACCAGTACTCCAGGCTCTTTCTAGTTGCATCCATCCACCCACATGCCAAAGGGGTAAACAACAAATGGCGTTCATCGCCTGATCTCCGATACGCGAGGCTAAACCTCCGATAGCTGATTGCAAAGTATCATGGCTATGCTCCACAAGTTCTGGCTGACCACTGGTACCTCCAGACAAAAAGCGTAACCGTACTTCTTCGCCCGGTTCACCACATTGAACTGCTTCGTCTTGATCAAATTGAACAGAGAAACCCTTTTTCAAAACATCTAATACTTCCTGGGCGTATCTAATCAATTGAAGACCCCGTTTACTAGAGGAAGAAGTCCAATTATCAGGTAAGGAAGCGAAAGGGTTAATCATAGGGCGAAAGTTTTATCCCATAGTTCGACGAGTTTATGGTTCGAAACGCAAGGACTGGTCAGGGTGCCAAGATGATGTTCCATGAATTCATATTGGTTTCCACGAAAGCAAGATCGTTCCAATCCAGGAGTCATTAAAGAATGAGAACACAACCTTAGTAAAGCTTCATAACCAAAGGGACTTTCAAAAGCAGTTGAAAAAATAACCCGCTCGAATTGATCGGTTAATAAATTTAAGGTTTTTCTCCAATTAGGGAATAAAAGCGGTTTGATTACCAAATATAGTTCGGAAGGAAGGTTTACTAACTCATCAAAAGACTTAATCCGGGAAAGTCCCTCATCCAAAGCAATCGGAACGGGGGAATCCTCAGCTAATTTAAATAACCATTCGTCATCGGCGGGTCCTGTCGGTTGCTCAATGAATTGAACTGACTGGTACTCCTGCAAGGCATCTATCCATAACAATAAATCATCTTTGGAAAAACTTTCGTTGGGATCTAAACGAACTTGAATGGGTGTGGCTAAGCTTTCTAACCAATCTACAATCTCAGGAATTTCATTTTGAGGAAGAGAAAGTCCAATCTTTCGCTTGATCACCATCGCATCCTCACAACCTGGCGTACCCCAAAGCCTGGCGGACGAAGGCAGTTTAATTTCCGTAACCCCAACTTCCCAAATATGTGATTCCAAAGAACTTATTGCTGGCCCGATAATCGAAAATTTATCTATGTGTCCGCCTTCCTTACTCCATTGTTCAGCTTCCTTCTGGGCATCCTTAAGATTGAAATCAAAAAATCCAGGAAGAGCAGAAACTTCACCAAAAGAAGTGAATCCATTCTCATGATCTTGTCGAAGCACCAAACTCACTCGATCAGTCCAAACACCTCGTGCAGTCTTTATAGGACAAACAAAGGATTGTCGGAAAAGCATGTATGTTCTTGGTTTGTTCATTAAATATCCTTGAGAATAAAAGCGTATGTATCATTATAAAGCATACTCGATGGACAACGTAAGCACCAATCATGGATAACGATTTATTCCTCGAAGCGGATGAGTTTTTTACCCGTACGCTTCCTAATGGCCTGACTTTTGACGATATTTCATTGGTCACCCGCTATTCAGAAGTTCTTCCTGGACAAGTAAAACTCGATACCAAATTGTGCGAATCCATCCACCTAAGCCTGCCTATCGTTTCTTCCGATATGGATACCGTTACCGAATCGGAAATGGCAATTGGCATGGCCCTTAATGGCGGTCTTGGTCTGATTCACTACAACATGACTAAACGCCAGCAAGTCAAAGAGGTTACACGGGTTAAACACCATGTGCATGGCTTAATCCAAGACCCGATTTGCTTCTCAGCAGACAAACGAATCGGAGATGTTCTCAAAACGATAGAAGAAAAGAACTTTCAATTTCGTACCTTTCCCATTGTAAACGAAGATGGAAAATTACAAGGACTTCTACCTGGCAGAGTAGTCAAAGAACGCTACAAGGATCGAAAAGTAACGGATGGAATGCTTTCCCGAGACAAGGTCTTTACTATTCGCGAAACAGAGGTCCATGACGATCCGATTGCCACCGCCGACAAGTTTTTCAGCAAGCACATGGGGATTCATAAGCTCTTGGTGGTCGACGAGGAAGACAGAATGCGCGGTCTTTACACACTTAGTGACATCGAACGGATCATGGACGAATCCAGTGATCACTTAAAACCATCAAGAGATACCAACTTTCGATTACTTTGCGGTGCTGCTGTCTCGGTGCCCAGGGATGATAATGGTTCTATTCTCAGAGATTCTTTGGTTGAACATGTTGGAGAAATGGTAGATCAGGGCTTAAATTTGGTTGCGATCTCAACTGCTCATGGGCACACCAAGGGGGTGGGCGATGCAATTAGTCTCTTAAGAGATGCTTTTCCCGAACTCCCTTTAATGGCAGGAAATGTTACAACTGGAGAAGGTGTAGAATTTTTAGGCTCGGCTGGTGCTAATGTTATAAAGATTGGACAGGGTCCCGGATCAATTTGCACCACCCGTATTGTGGCTGGTGTAGGAACCCCCCAAATGACCGCCCTTTTTGCTGCGTCTAAAGCAAAGAAACAGTCTGGTGTTACCTTGCTAGCCGATGGTGGGATCAATAAATCTGGAGATATTGTAAAAGCTCTTACTTTGGCCGATGGGGTAATTTGCGGTGGTTTACTTGCTGGTTGCAGAGAAGCACCAGGGGGTATCATCGAGATCGAAGGAAAGTATTATAAACAATACCGAGGAATGGGAAGCTTGGAAGCGATGCGAGAAGGATCTGCTGCTCGCTACGGTCACAAAACAACTGATCTCAAGGGTAAAAGTACGGCAGAAGGCATCGAAGCTTTAAAAGAAGTATCCGGTTCACTCCGAGAGATATTAGAAAACCTGGCTGGAGGAATTCGTGCAGGACTTGGATATTTAGGTGCAGATGATCTGACCGAACTCTCAGAAAACGCCAGGTTTATTCGGGTGACTCCTGCAGGTCAACGAGAGTCTGCTCCTCATGATGTTGTAGAAATCAAACGTTCCGACCTCAAGCGTTCCTAACTAATTTATTTTTTATCATGGCTGACATGGATCAATCATTTGTATCTTCTCTGGTTTCAGTAACCGGAATTAGCATGGGGGACGAAGGTAAGGGCCGGGTAGTCCATGAAATCCTCGAACACGAAAAGAAAAGTCTTGGCAGACCAGCTGCTGGAGTGATGAAGGTAAACGGGGGAGCGAATGCAGGGCACACTGCAGCCGGACTTAAGCTCAACTTACTTCCCTCCGGCGTCGGAGATCCTGAAGTGGAAACTTTACTGATTGGATCAGGTGTGGTCGCGGACCCTCGCAAATTTCTCTGGGAAGCAATGCCATTAGAAGCCCGCGGGCTTGAGGTGATCAATCGTTTGCTCATTGATCAAAGATGTCAGATAAGTGATTTGAGCCACCGACTCCTTGATTTGGCTTGGGAAAACTACCGGATTAATCAGTTAGGTATGGAAAGTCGGGGATCTACCGGGCGTGGGATAAGCCCGGCCTACGGAGACGAAACCGGACAATGGCAAATTTTTTATCAAAGCTTCCTGGGAAATAAGGACTCTTTTGCCCAGGCCCTAAGAGAACGTTGCCAACGGGCTTTGGACACCATTCGATGGGTATGCAAAGTAAAGGAGGCTGACTGGCATGGTTTTTTCAAAATACTTACCACTGCCGAGACAAGGGCAAATCAAGCATCCCTGGACGATAAGATTTTTTCAGTCGATGAATTCGACTTTCAACGATTTCAAGGTAACGAACCTTTCTCGCTGAACTTAGACGAATTGATCGAGGTTTATTGGGAAGCAGGAAACAAACTTAAAACCTGTATAGGGGATGGCCGTGACTTTCTTCTTGGTGCTGCTCAGGAGAAGCGTCTGGTGGTGGCCGAGTTCGGACAGGCTTACTGGCTGGACAAAAGACATGGATTCACCCCAAATGTTACTGCATCCCATACCACTAGTGCTGAGCTCTTTCATTCTGGAGGTATCCCGGTGCAACCCATTAACCAAGTTGGCTGCTGTAAAGCATATGATACTAAGGTTGGAACACACCATTTCCTGACCCAAATGGACCATCTGTCCGATCCATGGGGACAGAAACTTGCAAAATTAGAATTTGGAACTTCTACAGGCAGACAGCGTATGGTCGGTTGGTTTGATGCTGTAGAAAAAGGTAATGCATTGAGGTATGGAGGCTTTGATCAGATTGTAATCAACAAACTTGATGCCCTTACCCTTGACAGTTCCGTTCCTTCTGAACTTAAGATTTGCACGGCCTACCAACTGGCTGACGGTCAACTCACTCGGGCTGTACCAAGGGATGAAAATTTAAGAAAAAGCCTCAAGCCGGTTTATAAAACAATAGCCGGATGGAATGAGAACCTCAAAGGCATGAAGTCTTTTGAACAACTGCCCGCTCAAGCAAAGGAATACATTTCAGAAATGCTTGCCGCCATCATCGAGGTCGCCTACCCCAATGGTTGGTCAAACGTAGCACTTCCTAAGATTCGTTTTATTGGCATTGGACCTGACCCTGGAGAAATTATCTCAGACCTGCCCACAACCCGCCAATTATTGGAATCCGTCTCTCCAAAGCCTCTGCCGGTTGCTTCGTGACATCTTCCCCTGCCCGACTAAAAGATTTCCGCCAAAAAATATCATGGCGTGAGATCGAACAGTCCGAGTTTTTTTGGAAGCGCCTATTGGCAAGCTGTGTGGAGGAAGATCTCGACATGCCAATTGCTTTGCAGGCATGGAAAGGTGATCTAACATCATCGCTTTGCTCACTAAAAGGAAATGGAGCTGCTGAATTAGTAGCTCGCGAACCTCTTGTTCTTTGCGGGATTCAACTACCTAATATTCTTTTCGATGCATTTTCTTGTCACAATCTTGAATTCTCTACTAAGGGAAAAGATGGCGAAAGCTACCAAGCAGGAAACAGCATAGGCACCCTCAGGGGTTCAATCACTCAACTTTTGGCGGTTGAAAGAACCCTGCTTAATTTCGTGCAGCGTTTGTCTGGAATTGCAACCTATGCGGCAGAATTTGTAAAGATTACGCAGCCTGAAAAAGTTGGCTTGCTTGACACACGCAAAACAACCCCGGGACTACGAATTTTAGAAAAGTATGCCACTGCCTGTGGAGGCTCTTTCAATCATAGGATGGGACTGTTTGATCGGGCTCTTATTAAAGACAATCACCTTGCCGCTGCTGGAATTAAAGACCCGAACTCTTTGGTCAATTTTCTCCGAGCAGTCAGGAAACAGGCGAAAGAAAAATTAATTGAACTGGAAATCGATCATATGGAACAGCTTGAATATGCAATCTTGGGAGGTGTAGATGCGGTATTACTCGATAATTTCACGCCCCAAGAAGTTGCCCAAGCAGTAGAGATTAATAAAAACCGTGTTGTACTCGAAGCAAGTGGATGTATAAACCGTGAAAATCTCCACGAATACGCCAAGGCTAAACCTCATTTTATTTCCACGGGTGCTCCGGTTCATTCAGCCAAGTGGGTAGACATTGGATTAGACTGGATTAACTAAATGGCCAAGTACCCAAAAGGAATTAAAAAAACTTACACCCCTAAGTTGAAACAAGGTCGTGTGCGAAAACGAGAGAATCCAGATGTTTATGTTTTGCGCTGCCTGTTGCAAGCTTCCCCGCATTATGTCTCTGGCAATCATCTCGCCGAAAAGTTGAAGATGTCAAGGGTGGGTGTTTGGGCACATGTGGATAAACTGCGCAAAGCTGGTCTATCCATCGAAGCAAGCCAAAATCGTGGCTATCGCCTTGCAGGGGAGCCAGACTTATTGGTTTCACCCTTATTGGAAGCTTGGTTAAAGGAATGCAAGACGGATTGTCCCTTTTACCTTCTACAAAAAACCGATAGTACAAACTCAGAAGCGGAAAGATTATTAGCCGAGGGAACCGAAACTCCTTTTGCCGTACTTAGTCACCAGCAAGATTCAGGACGTGGAAGAATGGGCAGAACTTGGCATAGCCCGAAAGGTGGAAACCTCTACCTTAGCATAGCACTCAGACCTAATGTGGAATTAGTCAAATTTCGCAACTTTACACTATGGCAGGGAATATCCATTGGAAAATACCTCAAAGATTTTACAGGGATTCAAAACCTGCTCGTTAAATGGCCAAATGACCTGATCTGTGACAATAAAAAATTGGGAGGCATGCTTACCGAAGCCTCAATCGATTGTGATCAGGTAAGATCAATGGTTTTCGGCTTTGGTCTAAATGTAAACTCCAAGCTCGGAGATTTCCCCAAAGACATCCGTGATTCTTCGACCTCCTTACTTGCAGCAAGCGGAATAAGTTGGAGGCTCCATGAATTAGCAGCCAAGCTGATAAAGACCTGTCTCGTAGCAAGTAAAGAATGTTTGGGCAAAGATGCTGATACAAAACTTTTAAAAGAGTGGGAAAAAATGGATTACCTAAAGGGTAAAAAAATTAAAGTTCAAAGTGGCAAGGAGACTTACACTGGTCGGGCTGATGGAATTGATCATTCAGGTGGTTTACGCTTGAAGTTGCGAAATGGTAGAGACCGAGTTGCTCATGCTGGTGAGGTTTCATTACTTTTATGAGGTATTTAAATGAATCTCTCCTCTGCCTTGATCTGGGAAATACAACTTGTAAGATTGGAATTTGGAAAAATGGTAAAATTAGTAAAGAACGGATAATTCCTACTCATACTTTTGTTAATTCGGAGCTACCATGGCTAAATGAATGGTCACAGAAAGACGGTATTGCTTATTGTTCGGTCGTCCCTAACGCAGAATCGTCGCTGCTAAAAGCTCTTGTATCAAGAAAGCTTTCTCCTTACAGCCTAACTGCTAGTACCCAATCGATTCTCCCCATTGGATATCCTAAACCTGAAGAGATTGGTGCCGATCGGATTGCTAACGCCATCGCAGTTTATCAAAATTTTGATTTACCAGCGGTGGTCATCGACTTAGGTACT
>ERZ1047821.2337-NODE-2337-length-11497-cov-10.138612_pt1 | contig 11497 bp, 14 predicted proteins | sample MGYA00383096_ERZ1047821 | MGnify/ENA primary metagenome ERZ1047821 (study PRJEB29581, sample SAMEA5548366) | metagenome | biome: marine; feature: coastal; material: water | depth 25 m | study: Short-term variability in the microbial, nano- and picoplankton... | reverse complement strand
GCAACTAATCGAATATCTTTTTCTGTTTTGTGAGAATTTTGTTTAATTTCATCACAAACAAATTTTATATTTTCTTTAATTTTATGCATATAAATAAAAAAACCAAGCAATTAGCCTGGTCAATTTAGATACTCCTTAAGACATTTTCATTATTTCTTCTTTGTTACAGGTTTCTTTTTAGCAGTAGGCTTTTTCTTAGCTACAGGTTTCTTTTTAGCAGTAGGCTTTTTCTTAGCTACAGGTTTCTTTTTAGCAGTAGGCTTTTTCTTAGCTACAGGTTTCTTTTTGGGACTTTCATCCCTTCCAAGCAATGCATTAATTAATTTTTCAAGCATAAAAGTATCCTTATTTATTTAAATAAAAAATTATTATATATATTTATATATTTATAACAAAGGGGTTAAATGTAAAATTATGAATAAAATTATTAGTTAGTCATTTTTTCCATAACTGCCATTCTGATGCCTATTCCATTTTTTACTTGTTCTAAAATAACGGACTGCCTCCCATCTGCCACTAATGTGTCAATCTCAACTCCTCTATTGATAGGGCCTGGATGAAGGACTATGCAATCATTCTTTGCAAATTTTAAACGCTCTTTATTCAAACCATAAGCTTTAAAATATTCCTTTTCAGATGGAATAGTATCTTTACTCATCCGTTCCTTTTGAATTCTAAGCATCAAAATAGCATCTACATCCTTTAAACCCTCCTTCATATTGCTAAATACTCTAACATTCAGGTCAGAAATATTACTTGGCATCAGCGACTCAGGACCTATGACTCTTACTTCTTTTACTCCAAGTTTATTTAAGATATAAATTTCCGACTTTGCTACTCTTGAATGTTCTATATCACCTACGATTGCAACCTTAAGATCACCAAATCTTTTTTTATAACATTTAATAGTGTAGGCATCTAAAAGTGCTTGAGTTGGATGTTCTTTATTTCCATCACCCGCATTAATAATATGAGCCTTATTTTTAATATTACGAGCAATTTGTGCTGGAATTCCCGGCTTTGAGTGCCTAACGACAAAAATATTTACACCCATAGCTATTAAATTATTTATCAAATCAAGTATAGATTCGCCTTTTGATTGTGATGATGTCGCTATATCGAGGTTGATAACGTCTGCTGATAACCTTTTTGCAGCAATCTCAAAAGTAGTTTGCGTTCTTGTGCTGTTTTCAAAAAAAAGATTACAGATTGTTTTTCCCTGCAAAACATCGTACTTACTAATACTTTGGTTATTTGTAAGAAACTTATCTGCCCTTATAAAAATATCTTTGATAAGTGATACATTCATTTCTTTAATTGATAGCAAGTGCTGAAGTTCGGAGAGCTTATTTTTTTGTATTTTTTTCATAAAATAAGATTATTTCCATTCTTATTGTATTCAAAAAAAGAATCTAGAATAATCATAGCTGCTACTTGATCAATTATGTGCTTTCTTTTTTTTAAATTTTTTTCAAGCGACTTTAATCTGAGCTCCGCCTCGGATGAACTGAATCTTTCATCAATAAAATGAACTGGAATATTAAATTTATTCTTAAGTTTTTCACCAAATTTTTTTGCTAAAGCACTCATTCTTGATTTACTACCATCATCATTTAGAGGGTACCCTACTATTAATAGGGTAGGCTTCCATGTCTCTAGTAATGATTCAATTTTAATGTACCTATCAGTTTTTTTTGATGTTTCAATTGTTTCAAGGGGGTGAACATTATTTGTAATGTTGTTTCCAATTGCGATGCCAACTCTTTTTTCTCCAAAATCAAAAGATAAGATGTTTCCAACTAGTAATTTATAATCCTTAGTTTCAGTCATATGCAATGTGACTCAAATAAAGTAGTTAAAAAAAAAGGGAATAGCTTCCCTTTAGTTTTAAAAAAAATTAATTTATATTTATTTATATTCAATATGAGGATTTTACCATGAATTAATTTTTTAGTTTATATATTATTTTCAATAAATTCAGTAACTTGAAGGCCATATCCTGCCATACTAGGCATTTTTCTTGGAGCAGCTAAAAGTTTCATTTTTGAAACGCCTATATCAACTAAAATTTGTGAACCTATCCCGTAACTCCTTAAATCAGTCGATTTTTTTAAAGTAATATTTTCATGGTTCAATTTGCTTGTTATATTATTTTGAGATTCGTTATAGTTCAAGAAAATTACAACGCCATTTTTTTCATCACTAATTTTTTTAAGTGCCTTTAGGGGCGGCCACGAATGGGGTGTTTCTTTGCTTACGAAATCTAATATTGATAAAGGTTCATGAACCCTCACTACAACTTCATCATCCTTTTTTATGGTCCCCTTTACAAAAGCTAAGTGAGTATTTTTTGACAGTAGGTCTGAATAAACTATAAGTTTCATCATGCCAAATTCAGTGCTAACCTCTTCTTCACTTATTTTTTTTATCAGCTTTTCTTTCTTACTGCGGTATTCAATTAAATCAGCAATTGTTCCAATTTTTATTCCATGCTTTTTTGAAAATTTAATGAGATCAGGCAGTCTAGCCATACTTCCATCATCATTTAATATTTCACATATAACAGATGCTGGGGTTGTCCCAGCAAGGGAAGCAAGATCACATCCAGCCTCTGTATGACCTGCCCTATATAAAACACCACCTGAATGAGCAATGAGTGGAAATATGTGACCAGGTCTGTTAATAAATGTATGATCTGATTGAGGTTGAATAGCGGATGTGATTGTTTTGGCTCGATCTCCTGCCGATATTCCGGTAGTGATGCCGGAAGAAGCATCGATAGAGACAGTAAAATTTGTCCCAAGCTTTCCTTGATTATCTTCAACCATCAGAGGAAGTTTAAGTTTATTAGCTTTATCTTCCGTCAGAGTTAAGCAAATTAGCCCTCTTCCATATTTAGCCATAAAGTTAATATATTCTGGCGTAACATGATCAGCTGCTATTAATAAATCACCTTCATTTTCGCGATCTTCATCATCCACAAGGATTACCATCCTTCCTTTTTTTAGATCATTTACTATGTCTTCAATATTGTTCATAAATAGTTTTGTTTACTTTGTACAGAAATTTTGGAGATACCTTGCAATCATATCAATCTCTATATTTACCTTATCACCCTCTTTAAGGCTTGATAAATTTGTTGATTGCAACGTATGCGGAATTAAGTTGATATAAAAAATATTTCCACCAACATTGTTTATAGTCAAGCTAGTTCCATTTAATGCTACTGAGCCTTTTTCAGGAATGAATTTCATTAATTTTTCCGATACTTTTACCCCCCAAACTTCACACAAATCTTTTTTTTCAATACTATGGATAAAACCTACTTCATCAACATGACCAGTAACAAAATGACCTGAAACTTTCCCATTAAACCTAAGAGATGATTCAAGATTTAGTTTCTGTGATATTTCGAGAGGCGCGGTTCTGGATAAAGTTTCTCTGGAAATATCGAAAGTTAATAAATTTTCATTTATATCTTTTACTGTTAAACAGATCCCATTCACAGCAATGCTGTCTCCAATATTAATATCTTGTAACTTATTATCAATAAGAAAGATATTGACCTTTAAATCCTCTCCTTCTCTATCAATAGATTTGATTAAGCCAATTGATTCAATTATTCCTGTAAACATGCCATAATTCTAGCAGAATGCTCATATCGAAGTTTAACTAAATAGATATTCAATGACCAAATCAGTTAAAAATAAAAAATTTTATGAATTTTGGATCGCACTCAGGTATACAAATCTAAAAAATACTAATCAATTTATTTCATTTATTTCTTTGACAAGCATCATTGGCATTACATTGGGTGTGATGGCACTGATAATTGTCTTGTCAGTAATGAATGGATTTCAGGCAGAACTTAAATCAAGAATTTTAAGTGTGACATCTCACATAGAAATAACAAAGCCAGGGAAAGATCTTAATAATTGGCAACAGACTAAAGAAACAATTGCTAACAATATGGATATTAAAGGAGTTTCTCCATACGTAGCAGACCAAGCAATGATTTCAGTTGGTAAAAGGAACAGGGGAGTCATGGTCAGGGGTATATTTCCTGAAATTGAAAAAGATGTGAATGATATAAATACAAAAATAAGTTCCGGAGCATATCGCCTCAATGCGGGGCAATATAATATTTTAATTGGGGTTGATCTTGCAAGATATTTAGGTGTCTCTGTAGGTGATAAAATTGCGATGATTTCATCCAAATCAAACTTTTCTGCTGCAGGGATAATGCCTAGATTGAAACGCTTTAATATTTCGGGAATTTTTGATTCCGGAATGTATGAGTATGATGCAGGTCTGGTCTTGATAAACTTAAAGGATGCGCAAACATTTTTTAAAACAAATAATAACGTCTCAGGCTTAAGGGTAGAGCTTAATGAGATTGATGACACAGAAAAAATCTCTGGCTATTTAAAAAATATTTTTAGCTATGACCCTTTTATTTATGTATCAGATTGGAGGATTCAACATGCCAATCTCTTCGCTGCAATTAAATTAGAAAAAAAGGTTATGTTTATTATTTTAACTTTGATTATAGCGGTCGCAGCATTCAACATTGTTTCTACATTGGTTATGGGGGTAACTGAAAAACGATCAGATATTGCGATTTTAAGGACGATTGGCGTAAACCAAAAAAGTATAATGTATATTTTTATTGCACAGGGATTCATCATAGGAGCCTTAGGTACATTATTAGGAATTATTTTTGGAGTTGCGATATCGTTAAATATATCAACAATCGTACCATTCATCGAAGGTGTATTTAATACAGAATTTTTAGCTAAAGATATTTATCTTATTTCTACTGTGCCCTCAAAAGTTATGATTGCCGATATTTATAGAATAGGTTTAATGGGATTAACTTTATCCTTGGTTGCCTCAATTTATCCAAGCTATAAAGCTTCAAAAACCGACCCAGCAACAGCTTTAAAATATGAATAATCACTTTCAAATTAACTTAAAAAATGTAACAAAAAATTTTGAAGGACTTGATGTCCCAGTCCTTAAAAATTTAAGTTTTAATATAAATGCATCAGAAAAAGTTGCTATTCTTGGCAGCTCTGGCTCTGGAAAAAGTACTCTTTTGCATATTATTGCCGGGCTAGATTCACCCTCAGAAGGAAAAGTTCTTTTTAATAATCTAGATATGGGAAGTCTTTCTGATAACAAAATGGCAAAACTAAGGAATCAACATATAGGCTTTATTTATCAATCACACCATTTATTAAATGATTTTTCATCAATTGAAAATGTAATGATGCCACTTATAGTAAGAAGGGGTGATTATTTAGAAGATTTCAACCAAGCAAAAAAAGTATTAAAAAAATTGGGTTTAGGTAAAAGATTAAATCATTTTCCGCATCAACTTTCTGGCGGTGAGAGACAAAGAGTTGCTATCGCCAGAGCTATGGTAACTGCTCCTAATTTAATTTTAGCAGATGAGCCAACGGGGAACCTGGACCACAAAAATGCAGATATAATTTTTGATTCATTTTTAGAATTAGCAGATGAATTCAAGACAGCAATAGTACTTGTTACTCACGATCTATCATTAGCTAAAAAGATGAAAAAAAATTATCTTCTAGCATCGGGAAAACTTAAATCAAACTAGTATAATATTGTAAAAATAATTTAAAGGAGTTTTATATTGTGTGGGAAATAATTCAAGCAGCTGGCTGGCCTATATGGCCACTAATCTTAACTTCCATTATTGGTGTTGCAATAATCTTAGAAAGGTTTTGGTCGTTAAGAAAAAGTCAGATTATTCCTGATGGATTAATAGTTGAAATTAAAACTATGGTTAAGCAAAATAATCTTGATAACAATAAAGTAAATATTTTAAAGAATTCATCACCTTTGGGGGATCTTTTAGCTGTTGCTATTGATAAGAGGAAAGATAGTGTTGAAGTTATTAAGTCCGCTCTAGATGAAAGAGCAGGAATTATAGTTCACAATCTAGAAAGATACCTTGGCGTTCTAGTTACAATTGCAACTGTTGCACCTCTTCTGGGACTTTTTGGAACTATTATTGGTATGGTTGAGTTATTTAGTTCATTTACAAGCAGTGGACATGATGTTGCTGTATTTGCTCGAGGTATATCTATAGCACTTTATAATACTGCTGGAGGGATTGTTGTAGCTGTCCCCGCAATGATAGCCTATCGCTTTTTTAGATCAAAAATTGATAACTACCTAAATGAGATGGAGCATTATGCTATTCAAATTGTTGAGATTTTAAAAGGATAGTTTTTTAAAATATGAACTTTAGAAAAAAAGTAAAACAAGATGATTTAGAAATTAATTTTATTCCTTTAATTGATGTTTTATTGGTAATTATTATTTTCTTAGTCGTTAGTACAACTTTTTCAAAATTTAGTGAATTAAAGATTAATCTGCCAACTGCGGAAGCAAATCAAGTTGATAAAAAAGTTGAAAGAATAAATATTTCAATATCTGAAAATGGCGATTATGCAATCAATGAAGCTCCATTAAGAACCTCGACAATAAATAACATAGTGACTAATTTAAAAAATGCAGCTAATAAAATAAAAGACCCCGTGATCGTAATTAGTGCTGATTCAGACTCACCTCATCAATCTGTTATTAATGTTATGGAAGCAGCAAGAATTGCTGGTTTGTCTAAAATTACCTTTTCAACCAAAGTAAAATAAAAACTTAATGTCGAAAGAGATAGCGGCAAAAGAAACATTAAAAAATTATAAAAAAGTTTACATACGTTTATTCAAATATGCGCTAACGTACAAACTAATTTTAAGCTTTAGTATTGTTGCTATTTTAATAACGGCTTTGGCAGATACAAGCTTTTTGGCTCTTCTAAAAAAAATAACAGATGAAGGCTTTGTAAGTAACCCCAATAACCTAACTAGTTTAATACCGCTCATAGTTATTTTTATTGTTTTGATAAGGGCCACTGCTAGGTTTTTTTCTGCTTATTCATTGAGGTGGGTTGCAAGAAAAATAGTACAAAACCTACGTTATGATATTTTTGATAATTTAATGAAGTTACCTATTTTTTATTTCGATAGCAATACAACAGGTATTTTAATTTCTAAAATCACCTATGAAACAGAGCAACTTCAAACCATAATAACAAAAGTATCCCTAATTGCATTAAGGGATTCTTTTACAATTATTGCTGTTGTTAGTTACATGTTTTATCTAAATGGCTTGCTAGCTTTTTTTGTACTAATTATCTTACCAATTGCAGGCTATTTTATTAAAAAAATTATTCCTAAACTAAGAGACGCTGCAAATGAATTCCAAAGGTTAATGGGGGATATAACTAAAATTGCTGAAGAGGCGATATCTGGGCAGAGGATTGTTAAAATATTTGGTGCTGCTAAATATGAGAGAGATAGATTCAGCAAGTCAATTATCCGTAATCGAAAAATGGGTACAAAATTGGCTAGATTAAGCTCAACCAATAGTTTAATTATAGAAATTATTTTGGGGCTTTTGTTTGCTGGGGTTCTTCATTTCTCCCTTTCAAACTTATCTCCTGGTGAATTTATCGCATTTATTGGAGCTATCGTTTTAATTATTACGCCTATTAAGAGATTAACAGCTTTGAATGAACAAATTCAAATAGGTTACGCAGCTGCTGTAAGTATTTTTTCAGTAATGGATGAAAAAAAAGAAAAAGATGTAGGAAGGTTTAATTTAAAAAAAGTTAAAGGAAAGCTAGAGTTTTCGGATGTTTGTTTTACATATCCGAAAAATAATAAGACTGTTTTATCTGATATTAATTTTAGTATTAAAGCTGGAGAAAAGGTTGCTCTAGTTGGTAGGTCTGGAGGTGGCAAAACAACTCTTCTTAACTTAATTCCAAAATTTTATGATGTAAATTCTGGTTCTATTAAGTTAGATAATTTAGATATAAACAAAATTTCAAACATTTCATTAAGAAAAAACCTAGCCCTAGTTAGTCAGGACACCATCTTATTTAATGACACAATTTATAATAATATTGCATATGGCAATTTAAAAACTATTTCATTGGAAAAGGTAAAAAAAGCTGCAAAAGCTGCAAATGCCTTAGAATTTATTAATGAACTTCCTAATGGATTTAATCATATTATAGGAGATCGAGGTGTTCGCTTGTCAGGGGGGCAGAAGCAAAGAATAGCAATTGCTCGTGCAATTTTAAAAAATGCACCAATTTTATTATTAGATGAGGCTACCTCTGCACTTGATTCAGAATCAGAACGCTTGGTTCAGGCGGCTTTAGACAACCTAATGGCAAACAAAACCTCAATTGTAATCGCACATCGTCTTAGCACAATAAAAAATGCAGATAAAATTATTGTGATGGATAAAGGAGAAATAGTTGGGATAGGAAAACATAATTCTCTGATAAAAAATAATAAATTTTATTTAAAGATTTACAAAAAAGGATTTGAGTAATTTGATATCAATTGATCAGATTTTTAATAATCAGTACTATAAAAAATCAAATTGGATCTATCTCCTTATTCCATTCAGTATTATTTTTTACTGCATAAGTATTTCAAAAAATTATTTATATAAAAATGGATTTCTAAAGAGGATCAAAATTAAAGTACCAGTTTTAATAATTGGAAATATTACACTTGGAGGAACAGGTAAGACACCATTAGCTCTAAATCTTATTACAAAGTTTCTAAATGAAGGTTTAAATCCTGCACTAATATCAAGAGGCTATGGAGGTAGTGCTAAAAATATAACAGAAGTTCATGAATTTTCTAATGCAAGATCGGTGGGAGATGAAGCATTATTAATTAAGGCTAAAAGTAAAATACCAGTTTTTATTGGAAAAAATAGGGTAAATGTTGCAAAAATTTTACTTAAAAAATATCCAAAAACATCCATTATTATTTCTGATGATGGATTACAACATCACAGGCTAGCTAGAGACTATGAAATAATAGTCGTTGACTCTAAAAGAAAGTTTGGAAATGGGTTTATTTTTCCAGCAGGACCTCTGAGAGAGAGTAGATCAAGACTTAACTTGGTAGATGCAGTTGTTTATAAGGGCTCTATTAATAATTCTAAATTTTATCAAATGAAATATATTACCAAGCACTTTGAAAATTTGGTTACAAGTAAAAAGATTTTATTTGAAGGTATTCAAGATAAAAAAATAGTTGCGATTACAGCTATTGGGAATCCCGAAAGTTTCTTCTCAACTTTAGAAGGCTATAATTTAGAATTTAAAAAAGTTATTTTTAATGATCATTATTTTTTTAATAAGAATGATTTTATTAAATATGCAGATTACAATATAGTCATGACCGAAAAAGATGCTATTAAATGTAAAAAATTTGCAACTAAGAATTTTTGGGTATTACCATTGGAAACTAAGGTCGATGAAAGATTATTTCGAAATATATTAAAAAAAGTAACGTAAATTATGGATAAAGAATTACTTAAAATCTTGGTTTGTCCTGTCACTAAAGGACCTCTTATTTATGATAAAGAAAAAAAAGAACTCATTTCTAAATCAGCAAAATTAGCGTATCCGATTAAAGATGACATCCCAATTCTGTTAGAGGATGAAGCAAGAAAATTAAAATGAGCTTTTTACTATTATGAGCTTTAATGTCGTTATACCTGCAAGACTTGACAGTTCGCGTTTAGAAGAAAAGGTATTGATTGAGATTAATGGAATTCCCATGGTAATTCATGTTGCGCAAAGAGCAAGTTTGTCTGGTGCTAAAAATGTTGTAATTGCAACGGATGATAAAAAAATAGCAGAAGTCGCAAGACATTATAATTTTAAATCAGTCATGACTAACAAAAATCATCTTTCTGGAACTGATAGATGTTTAGAGGCTTCTGAGATTATAAAATGGGATGGTCAAGATATTATTGTTAATGTTCAAGCAGACGAACCATTAATTGATCCTGCGCTTATCGATCTTCTTGCTAAAAATATTATTGATGGTCAGTCGGAATATGTAACTGCATGTAGTGAATTTAAATCATACAAAGAATTTGTAAATCCAAGTAATGTTAAGGTTATTTTAGATAATTTTTCAAATGCACTTTATTTTAGTAGAAGTCCCATTCCATATTCATCATCTACAGATTTATCTGATAATAATTATGCATATCATCATTTGGGCATCTACGCTTATAGATTAAATGCACTGAAGAAATTTTGTAGTTTTTCTATTTCCAATCTTGAAAGAATTGAAAAGCTTGAGCAATTACGTGCATTATCAAACAATTTAAGATTAAGAGTAGTACTTTATGATGGAAAGCCAATAATAGGCGTGGACACTCTTGAAGATCTTAATTTAGTTAGAGCAATGATATCTAAACAGTGATTTTATTAAATTGCATCATCACCTTTTTCTCCCGTTCTAATTCTAAACACTTCATTAACATCAGAAACAAAAATTTTCCCATCTCCAATTTTACCTGTATGAGATACTTTTATAATTGTTTCAACAGCTTTATCAAGAAGTGAATCACTAACAACTAGATCAAGCTTTACCTTGGGAAGGAAGTCAACAACATACTCAGCACCTCTATATAGCTCAGTATGGCCCTTTTGCCTGCCAAAACCCTTAACTTCAGTCGCAGTCAATCCCATAATACCAATTTCAGAAAGAGCCTCTCGTACTTCATCTAATTTAAATGGTTTAATAATTGCTTCAATTTTTTTCATTTTTCCCCCTAGAAAATTACAATCGGAATTTATTTGTTATTGGATAGCGCCGGTCTTTACCAAATGCTTTTGATGTAATTTTTGGACCAGGCGCAGATTGTCTTCTCTTAAATTCATTTATTTTTATCAAGTTTACAACTTTTTTTACTAGTTTTGTAGAGAAACCAAATTTAATCAGCTCCTTTTCACTATAGTTTTTTTCGATATGAAGATCAATTATCTTATCTAAAATTTCATATGCTGGTAGGGAGTCTTCGTCTATTTGATTTTCTTTAAGCTCAGCAGAAGGTGCCCTATCTATTATTCTTTGAGGGATAATAATCTTTTTATAATTTATTTCATTTGCAATCTTATATACCATTGTTTTGGGGACATCCTTTAAGATTGAAAAGCCACCTACCATATCTCCATAAATTGTTGAGTACCCAACAGCCATCTCACTTTTGTTTCCAGTAGCAAGAACCATACCTTTAAACTTATTTGCATATGCCATCAATATCATTCCTCTTATTCTCGCTTGAATATTTTGTTCCGTAATGTCCTTATCTAATCCTTCAAAGTCATTTTTGAATGTTGTTTCAAAAACCTTAATATGTTTTTGAATAGGTATAATCTTGTAATTTACCCCTAGATTTGAAGCAATCTTATTTGCATCTTTCAAACTAGTATTGGATGTAAATTCACTTGGCATCATTATGGCGGTTATTTTTTCTTGGCTTAGAACTTTAGAGGCAATAAAAAGAACTACAGCTGAGTCTATTCCACCAGATAGCCCAAGAAATAATTTTTTTATAGAGTTCTTCTCTATGT
>ERZ1047821.2333-NODE-2333-length-11506-cov-4.299013_pt1 | contig 11506 bp, 9 predicted proteins | sample MGYA00383096_ERZ1047821 | MGnify/ENA primary metagenome ERZ1047821 (study PRJEB29581, sample SAMEA5548366) | metagenome | biome: marine; feature: coastal; material: water | depth 25 m | study: Short-term variability in the microbial, nano- and picoplankton... | reverse complement strand
AATTTGATTTCTTGCGCCTTCTGACTGCCCAGATTCGTGTAAAAAACCAAACCTTCCTCACTAAACCCTTTGAGCAACACAATCCTCTGCCAAGGCATGCCATCACGTCCCAACGTGCCTATACTCATCGCAGTTGGGTCTTGTATCTTCGCCTCAAGCGCCTGGGACATCCAGAATTCAAATTGCGCTGACGGCGTGTCCAGTAATGATTTTTTTGTCAGCTTGCCGTAACTGTATTCCCGACGTTCTTCTTCAAGACTCATATTTCCAATCCATTTTAGCGTTGTTACGTGTTTATGTTGCGAGCGCCAAATTCACTCTCTCCGCAAGCGCAAGCGAAGAAGTTAAGCCGGGCGACTCGATACCGAATAGTTGAACCAACCCTTCAATGCCGTGCTCCCTCGGTCCGTGAATCACGAAATCCATCACGGGTTCGCCTGGACCCTGGAGCTTCGGTCTGATTCCTGCATAACCAGGTACCAGCAAACCTTTTTTCAGTCCTGGATAATAGCGACTAATAGACGAATGATAAGCTTCCGCAAGTTCAGGTGTGACCTCGTAATCTTCGTCCTCGATATATTCAACGTTCGGCCCAAATTTGACTTGACCACCTAGATCAATCGTCGAATGAACGCCAAGACCCGCGCCGGATTTTTCAGGTACCGGATAAATGAGTTTTGTAAACGGACTCTTTCCTGGAAGCGTAAAATAACTGCCTTTACACAAATGCAAGGGCGGCACATTCGCGCCATAAGCGAAATCTAATGTCTCATGAACATCCTGCGCACCCAGCCCTGCAGCATTTATCAGCGTCTCGCAGGTAAACTTGTAACTATCAATACCAATGCGACAGGTGATGATAAAACCTCTTCCACCCCGCTCTACTCTCGCAATCTCTGTGTGACCAACAAAGCTACCGCCACAACTTTCAATATCGCCAAGATAAGCTGTCATCAACTCGTGCGCACTGACAATACCTGTTGAAGGTGAAAATAACGCTGCAACGGCTTGCACGTTTGGCTCTGCCTCTTTTATCTTTTTTACGTCCCAGTATTCGAGATCAAAAACGCCATTTTCCTCTGCTTTGAGTTTTATGCTGTCGAGTACTTCCTTCTCGTCCTCGCACGTAGCAACGATGAGCTTGCCAATTTTTTTAAAATTGACATGATGGCTTTCGCAGTATTGGTACAGTCTTTCTTTACCCTCAACACAGAGTTGCGCTTTCAGGGAGCCGGCCGTGTAGTAGATACCCGCATGAATCACTTCGCTGTTTCGACTGCTGATACCCTGACCAAAATGAGACGCTTTATCAAGCACGGCCAACGAGCCATCTTTTTTGGCTAACGAGCGAGCGATGGCTAGGCCGACAACACCCGCACCAATAACGCAATTCCTAATAAAATCCACGTAGTTCCGGCTTCCAAATCATCTGAATCACTATTGTTGCTGATCAAGTAGACGATTCCAATCAATCCAGATATTTATTTCGTACGTGAGATAAATACTGGTGGCCAGACCGGGAGGCATTTCCGTCTGGTTGCGCTAAATGAGACACATCGCTTTTAAGCCACAATCTACGTATTTGTCTACGTCAATCATCGCTGCATAGATCTACCCGCTCAAACCCAATACAATTGAACACCGCGCAAGTAAAGATAGTATTTTTCACCCTCCAAATGATGAACAAACCTGTTTTATCGACGATGACATTAAACATTCTTAATTAATGACCACGACCCTGTTATCCTTTGTACACACAGACACGCCGTTGACCAGCCAGAGCGATAATCTCGACGCATGACCACCCCGATCACGACAGACACCCGTAAAAGCAACAGACAGGCAACTCAGCGATTACTGATTCTGAGCGGCATTGTTGATGCCGCACTAGGCTTCCTCAAGGTAGGCGTTGGTGTTATCGCAAACTCTCACGCACTAATCGCAGATGGCATCCATTCATTTTCTGATCTTGCGACCGACATCATGGTCTGGATATTTAATAAAATTGGCGCTTCCGAGGCCGATGAAGATCACCCCTATGGTCACGCGAAATTTGAGACTTTCGGTACGCTCATACTCGGTGTTTTGCTAATTCTAGTTGCCGCTGGTCTGATTTTCGACAGCATGCAGCGGTTGCTAGATGTATCGGAAGTGACTATTCCCGTCTGGCCAGCAATGATCGCTGCTTTAGTTTCCATCGCAGGGAAAGAATGGTTGTATCGAATCACACACGCCCTTGGAAACAAAACCAATTCGCGCTTGCTCGTTGCTAACGCCTGGCATCACCGAAGCGACGCGTTGTCTTCGGTCATCGTACTCTTAGGAGTAGGCGGCGCCATCGCAGGCTTTGTTTGGCTTGAGATGCTGGCAGCCATGGCGGTTGCATTGATGATCGCACAGATAGGCTGGAAATTATCGAAACAAAGCGTCGAAGAGCTGGTTGACACAGCGCTCGCGGATTCCTACGTTGGTCAGATCAAAGAAAAAATCGAGGGCGTTGAGGGTGTCAATGGCGTGCACAGTATCCGAACAAGAAGGATGGGGAACGACGTCCTTGTGGACGTTCACCTGCAGGTCGAACCGCTCATCAGCGTATCAGAGGGACACCACATTGGCGAATGGGCGACCCGTGAACTCACGAGCACATTTAGCGAGCTCAATGACGTTGTCGTTCACATCGACGCTGAGGACGATGAACTACTGGAAATCAACGCCCGTCAAAGCCTGCCTCCGCTGAGGCGCGAGGCGAGAGAACAACTGATGGCGTTGTGGGCAAGTGAATTTGAGCAGGAGCACGTCTACAAACTCACCTTGCATTATTTAAATTCAGGCATCCATGCTGAAATATTTCTTGACCGAGAAGCGCATATCAGCGCGGCTGGCGAAAGCGTTAAGCCACTAAGCGGGAGAAGGTTGACTAGCGAGCTGAAAGAAAAGGCTGCAGATATACCTTGGTTGCACAAGGTGTCAGTCTGGTTTGATTGAGGCTAACGTCTACACGTATTTTCCGCTACCTAGTTAGCATCTTCCTAAAGGCAAAAAAAAAGCGCTCAATTTTGAACGCTCCTGGGAGAACAAATCATCAATCTCGAGCAAAAATAACTAGTCTGGCGCTATCAAATAGAAAGTGAAAACTGCTTTTCTTGCTGTGCCATCACCTGATCGGAAACGATTGAAAGATGACCTTGCGAGCGCTTGTCGTTTTCAGTTGAATATGACGGTTCAAATGTAGACTGTGGCGCTAACTCAAAATCGCTTTGATTCACGGCCACTGGCTTATCACTCGCCAGCATTTGAAGCAAATGGTGACAAACAACTCTGCCAATCTGCTCTTTTTTACGCGCCCGAGGCATTCTCTTGGCTGCAACCATTGCAAGTTGCGAGTGCCTTAACGGCGCACTCTCTAGTCTGTTGTGTGTCTCTTTTTCCGCTTTAGCCTGAATGTTTCGATTCATTTTACCGGCCCCCGTTTACTGGATAAATGCACAGTATCAGCCTACTGGGTTTATGTACAGTACTTTTTGCGATTACCAGCTATCGGAAGACAACCTGTTCCGATTCATGCGCTAATGTCACACAATCTCCCGCCTTAAACCTGCCAGCGAGCAGTTCTTGAGCGAGCGGATTCTCAATATAACGCTGAATCGCCCGTTTCAACGGTCTTGCCCCGTATATTGGGTCGTAGCCCACCTCCGCTAGAAAATTCAACGTATCGGCACCAACTTTCAAATGAATGTCGTTATTCTCTAATCGAGTTTTGAGTATCTCGAGCTGTATTTCAGCAATACCCAAAATCTGATCCTGAGCCAGAGGATGAAAAACAACAGCATCATCAACGCGATTGAGGAACTCTGGACGAAAGTGCTGCGAAACAATCCCCATCACAGCTTCTTTCATTACCGCGTATCCGCTTTCGGCTTCTGCGTCCGCGGCCATTGTCTGAATAACGTCAGAGCCCAGATTGGATGTCATTACCAGCACCGTATTTTTAAAATCAACGGTTCTGCCATGCCCATCTGTCAACCGACCGTCATCTAGCACCTGGAGAAGGATATTGAATACATCAGGGTGTGCTTTCTCAACTTCGTCAAGCAAAATCACTGAGTAGGGTTTTCGCCTGATCTTTTCTGTCAAGTATCCGCCCTCCTCATAGCCAACATATCCCGGCGGAGCACCGATCAGGCGGGCAACGGAGTGTTTTTCCATAAACTCGGACATGTCGATGCGCACCAATGCGTCTTCCGTGTCAAACAGAAAAGTCGCGAGTGCTTTGCAAAGTTCTGTCTTACCGACACCGGTTGGACCGAGAAAAAGAAATGAGCCGTTGGGCCGATTGGGATCAGCAATACCGGAACGAGACCTTCTGACAGCATTCGAAACAGCGCTGACAGCCTCCGCTTGTCCCACAACCTGCTTATGCAGTTCAATTTCGAGCTCGAGTAGTTTCTCTTTTTCACCTTCAAGCATTTTTGCGACAGGTATGCCTGTCCATTTTGAAATCACCTCAGCGATCTCTTCCTCCGTCACTTTGTTTCGTAACAGTTTCATGTCCATCATTTCGGCTTGAGAGGCCATATCCAGTTGCTTCTCGAGCTCAGGAATAGTGCCATACTGTAATTCCGACATTTTTGTTAAGTCACTTGCACGTTTTGCCGATTCTAAATGTTGCCGAGCGACCTCGAGCTCTTCTTTAATATGCTGCGTGCCGCTTAGGGCTGCTTTCTCAGTATTCCAAATTTCTTCGAGATCCGCGTATTCCTTTTCGAGCGTCGCGACATTCTCCTCAATCGATTTCAGTCGAGCGATCGATCCTTCGTCGCTTTCCTTCTTGAGTGCCTCACGCTCGATCTTCAGCTGTATCAGTCGACGTTCCAAGCGATCCATATCTTCCGGCTTTGAATCAATCTCCATACGGATTAGACTTCCGGCTTCATCAATCAGATCGATAGCCTTGTCCGGTAATTGTCGATCTGAAATGTAGCGATGTGACAATCGTGCGGCCGCAATAATCGCTGGGTCAGTGATATCTACCCCATGATGAATTTCATACCGCTCTTTCAAGCCTCGTAATATCGCAATGGTGTCTTCTACGTTGGGTTCGTCAACCTGCACCTTTTGAAACCGGCGCTCCAACGCGGCATCCGCTTCAATATATTCACGGTATTCATCAAGTGTTGTGGCGCCAACGCAGTGCAGCTCTCCTCGAGCCAACGCCGGTTTCAGCATGTTGCCAGCGTCCATTGAACCTTCCGCCTTGCCCGCACCCACCATCGTATGTAATTCATCAATAAAGAGGATAACGCTACCTTCCTCCTTTGACAGTTCACTGAGCACTGCCTTGAGTCTTTCCTCAAACTCACCCCTAAATTTTGCCCCCGCGATAAGCGCACCCATATCAAGCGATAATATTTTCTTGCCCCGAAGTGTTTCGGGCACCTCGCCATTGACGATTCTCTGAGCCAACCCTTCCACTATTGCGGTTTTACCCACTCCAGGCTCACCGATTAATACTGGGTTATTCTTCGTGCGCCGCTGCAATACCTGTACCGTTCGACGGATTTCGTCGTCGCGGCCTATTACCGGATCCAGTTTCCCGCTTTCCGCCAACTCGGTTAGATTCACCGTGAATTTATCCAGCGCTTGTCGCGTGTCCTCTGCATTCGCATCATTGACGCTTTCGCCGCCGCGAACCTGATCGACGACACGCTCGAGCGCATCTTTCTTGATATTGAATGTCGAGAAGAGTTTTCCCAGATCACCGCGATCCTCTATCGCAGCCAACATGACTAACTCGCTGGAAATAAATTGATCAGACCTCTCCTGCGCAAGCTTATCTGCCATGTTTAACATCCGCCCAAGTTCGGGTGACATTTGGACATCTCCGAGGTTATCGGATATTTTCGGAAGCCGCCCAATCATATTTTCCAGCTCAGATTGGAAGGCATCAATATCGATACCCATTTGGGCCATCAGAGGCCGGGTCGAACCGCCTTTTTGAGCTAATAATGCTGACACGAGGTGAACCGGTGCGATCTGATTGTTGTCCTTGCCTACGGCAGCGGATTGCGCATCAGCCAACGCTTCCTGTAATTTGCTCGTAAATCTATCGATTCTCATAAAACTTATCCCGTAACCAGTCTGTTATCATGCTCACTATAGTGGGGATGGTGATAACTTAATCAAGAAGATGACGTAACAATTTTCTTAGACAATCATACACGTTGCAACCGAGCTAGCTCACTCTCCCGAAGGGGCTAATTTCATTGGCTTTGCGCCTTTTACCTAAGATGCCTGACGTCTCATTGCTGAGTATTTGAAAGATGATGGAGTGGATTAAATCAATATTGTTACCTCCTCTACTGGGCGGCTATTTTGTTGTCCAGCCTGAGTTGGAAACCAGCGCGTCGCCCTACCCCGGGGATTCCATCGACGACATCGCGATATGGGTAAACCAGACGGATCCCTCCCAATCGTTAATCGTAGCAACCTTAAAAGCGAGCAATCAGAAACCTGTCAAAGAAACCGGCCTTCTGCTCTACAACCTCAGTGGAGAGCAGATTCAATTTTTGCCCGGTGGCACACCCAACAACGTTGACATCAGGTACATCAACCACAAGCAAGCTGAAATAATTGCCGTCAGCCACTGGTTCAGCGGTGACATTACACTCCACACTATTGATCATGCCCGGTTACAACTAGATGCCGAGATTCTAAGCACAAATGCCAGTGGCGTGCCAAGACTAGCCGGTATATGCATGTATCAGCCGTCGCTGACAGGCGACTTGCATTACATCGTTACAGGAAAAAACGGTGACCTCGCCCTATTCCAGATTACCGACCTTGATGGCAAACACACGCTGCAAAGTCGATTCAAGCTTGATTCAGCAACTGAGGGTTGCGCTGTCGATGATGCACAGCAAATATTGTACGTTGCAGAGGAAGCAGAGGGCGTTTGGAAATTTGATCTATCAAAAAACATGCTGGAAGCACCTGAATTGATCGTTCGGACCGGGCTGTTAGAGCCGCTGAAACCCGATGTAGAAGGCATTACTCTACTTGAAACAAACGATAACGAGGAATACCTCATTATCTCTTCTCAAGGGAATGACGAATACGCGATAATCGACCGCGCCAGCTATCGGCACATTGCTAATTTCTCGATTGTCGAAGCTAATGAAGCGAGACAGGTCAAGAAGGTTGATGGCACCAGTCATACCGATGGAATTGACCTGACGAGCGCTCATCTTGGACAAGCGTTGCCCAGTGGTATTTTCGTCGCGCAAGATGATAACAACACGTCTAATGGAGAAACCCGGAATCAGAACTTGAAAGTCGTGCCGCTTGAGAGAATTTTGAACCAGATCAGACTAATTTCTAATGACTAACAAAGTTTACATAACGCCCGCTGGCGCAAGATCTCTCCGAGATGAACTTCGAAACATCTGGAGCGTTACTCGCCCGGAGGTAACACAAAAAGTATCCGATGCTGCAGCCCTGGGCGACCGATCGGAAAATGCCGACTACATTTATGGTAAAAAACAGCTACGAGAAATCGACAAACGCATCCGATACCTAACAAAACGACTCGATAATCTCGAAATCGTCGACAGACCTCCGCCCGAACTCGATAAGATATTTTTTGGTGCGTGGGTGCGACTGGAGGATGAAGAGGGCGAAATAAGCGAACTACGTATTGTCGGTGTAGACGAGTTTGATTTAAAGAAACGCTGGATAAGCCTCAATTCTCCAGTGGCAAAAACCCTGTTGGGCAAACGCAAGGGAATGGACGTCATTCTGAAGCGCCCCATGGGCGATCAGGAAATGTACATTAGCGAAGTAAGTTACGATGGCTTTGGACAGTTCTCTCTACCGGATCCGAACGACATCACCGCACGCCCTCCGATGAATCCCAGCGAACAATAAAGAGAATTATTTTCAATGTCCTATGAAAGATCAAACATCCAAGCAATGGAGGGGTACAGCTCAGGTGAGCAACCTCTTGACGATCGCGTCATCAAATTAAACACGAACGAGAACCCCTATCCGCCCGCGCCCGGTGTACAGGACGTGATATCGGGCTTCGATGGATCAAAACTCAGGCGCTATCCTCCTCCCACTGCCGATGAATTCAGAAGTCTTGCTGCCAAGATCCATGGTGTGGACAAAAATCAGATTATTGCTACTCGCGGCGGAGACGAGCTACTTAGGCTACTGTTAACCACCTTCGTCGACCCACTTGCACCCATCGGAACAACTTCACCAACCTACTCACTCTACCCCGTTTTGGCACAAATCCAGAATTGCCCCGTGGTCGAGGTTGAACTTGAACAGGATTGGTCGCTACCCGCTGATTTCGCGACCCGAATGAACGCCGCGGGTGTGAAGCTCACGCTCATTGTGAACCCTCATGCACCAACAGGAAAATTATTTTCGAAGGAGCGAGTGCGGGAACTGGCTAGCGAACTCGATTCTGTACTACTGATTGATGAGGCATACATCGATTTCGTCGACCCTGATCTCAATCATGATTGTCTCAGCATGATCAACGAATTCGATAATCTGGTATTTCTTCGCACGCTAAGCAAGGGCTATTCACTTGCTGGTTTGCGATTCGGCTATGGTATTGGAGCTGAATCGCTGATCGGGCCCATGATTGAAAAAACGCGTGACAGCTATAATCTCGACCTTTTGAGCCAAAAAGTTGCTGTGGCTGGCATCGCTGACCAAACCTACGCCGCTGGTACCTGGCTGAAAACACGCGCCGAGCGCGGCCATCTGACGGATGCACTAAACAATCTCGGCTATCGTGTTTTACCTAGCCAAACCAATTTTCTACTCATCACGCCACCGCCAGGTCTCAGCGCACTTAAAATTCAAGAAATTTTGAAACAGAACGATATTCTCGTCCGATATTTTAGTACATCGAGGCTCAGTGATCGTATACGTATTACAATTGGTACGTCGGAAGAGAATTTGCAACTTATCGAAACACTGCGTTCGATTAATCAGTAAACTTTCGCAAACTCTGTTTGTGACGACGATTTTCATCAAAATTTAATGCGACGGTTTAACCCCTGATTTTTATATGGTTTTAGCAGACATAAACGAACAATCCATGACTGGACAAATCGTCCTGACACCAAATTTTTCGTGGAGCTGGAAAGCGAATCTGTATTTGCTTTACACACTCATGGGCATTTCGTTGGTCGTAGGCTTGGGTTTTATGATCCACGGTGCATGGCTTGTCCTTCCATTTTCGATACTCGAAATGCTTTTTCTTGGCGCTTGCATCTATCTGTGCTTGCTAAAGTGCGACCGACAAGAAGTCATTACCATCTCTGAACACGAGGTGCTCATTGAATCTGGGCGAAGAAAGCCCGAACAATCTCGCCATTTCAATCGTTCTTGGTCGCAGTTCCTTATCTCAACACCAAAACATCCTTGGGACCCGAAGATCGTCTGCATCCGATCACATGGCAAAGAGCTAGAAATAGGGAGTTTTTTAAACCAACGAGACAAATCGGAGCTTGTCAGCATGCTAAAACGCGTCGTCTATGGGTAATCCGACCTAACAACTCATCATCTTGCTTTGACGTGACCTTGGGTCGGAAAGCGGGTGATTAAGATCCAGCGCGAGGTAAAGACCCATCAAAATCAGATCCGGTATGATTTCATCAAACAAACCCTCTTCTTCAAACAAATGAGCAAAGCCACCAGTGCCAATGACCATGGGTTTGTCTCCCGCAAACATCTCATTCGAAATCTGGTGGGTAAGCTCCCGAATCGTGCCAACGTTGCTCCAATATAATCCAGACTGAATACTTTCGATTGTTGTTCTACCAACCGACGTACCGGGCCTCCTGATTTCAACTGTTGGCAATTTCGCCGCTTTAGCCTCCAATGCCTCCATCGAGAGTCGTACACCGGCAATAATACCACCAAGAAACTCCCGATTAGAAGACACTGCACAGACGGTTGTGGCTGTACCGAAGTCAACAATAATCAAGTTTCTGTTCGGATACAGGTGCGCAGCAGCAATCGCGTCGGCAATACGGTCAGAGCCAACTTCGAGCGGGTTTTTGTACTTGACCTTAAGCCCAGTCTTTACGCCCGCCTCGAGAACAAAAGGATCAATATTGAAGTATTTTGTACAAGCACTACGAAGAGAATAAAGCACATCTGGCACAACACAGCAGATTGCGATTTTGTCAATTTCTTCTGGATTAAGACCGTTTTCGCGCAAAACCGATCTCAGAAATATAGCGGACTCATCCGAAGAAGATCCGGCTTGCGAGGTCTTGCGAAACTGCAGAAGCAATTTTTGGTCTTGGTCAAATACACCACCATAAATTTGACTGTTTCCCACGTCCAGACAAAGAATCATTGTTTTTACCCCTTCGAAAATTTAGGTTGATTCCACAGAATCCTTATTCGCTAACGATGTTGTTCAGGGCGATTGCCATATCGGTTTTCGTCTCGCCTGAACTAACAAGATCAGCACCTCTATACACGTTAAACGTATGGACATTGTCTTTTTCAGCGATCTCCTGAAGATCATTGTGAACGACAAAATCAATGCCTGCCGACCCTGTAAGCTTTGCTACTGCCTCATCCCGCGCTTTCTGATCATTGGTATGGGTGAGTTTGAAGGCGATTACTTTAACCGCTTTGTTCACACTAAAACTTTTTATCAGGTCGATAATCTTATGATTCTTACTCAGTACAATTTTGAATTCGGATTGAGATGACATTTTTGCTTGATGGCTGGGAGGCGTTATCTTCCCATCAATTTCAATGCCCGATACCGAGAAATCGCTCACCGCCGCAAGTTGCACAACAGCGTCAAAGCTGGAATCAGCGAGTAGTATCTTTATTTCTCTCTCAAGATCCGCGAAACTTTTAAACTCTCGCAAATTCCGCGTGTCACTGGGTCTTGCAGCCCGGTGACTGCTCAGCGCGACAACTTCGTGACCCTGTTGGCGAAACCAATCGACTAGATGTGCACCTGTCTGGCCCGTGCTAAAATTACTGATCGTGCGGACAGCATCAATTTTCTCCTCGGTACCGCCAAAGACAACCAGTATCTTTTTGCCCTCTGGCAGGTAATCTGTGACAGCTGCAATCCTGTTCACTAACAATTCATCTACGGTAGTGAGAATTTGATCTATTTCAGCTAACCGACCAGCGCCCTCTTCACCACACGCCAGCATGCCTGACTCAGGATCCTGGAATAAGACCCCCCAATCTTTTAATTTTTTAACTGCGTGTTTTACCGCAGGATGTGCCCACATTGTGTGATTCATAGCAGGCACAATGAGATATGGTTTCTCGAAGTGGTGCGCCAGAAACAGAGTGCCTATCGCGTCAGAAGCGGTGCCGTTTGCCAACGCAGTAATTTGGTTGGCGGTTGCGGGACACAACAAAATCAGATCGGCCCAACGTTCCAGGTTTATATGTTCCATCGCATCACCGGATGAAAAAACATCATCAAACACCTGATTTCCAG
>ERZ1047821.2330-NODE-2330-length-11522-cov-5.762274_pt1 | contig 11522 bp, 13 predicted proteins | sample MGYA00383096_ERZ1047821 | MGnify/ENA primary metagenome ERZ1047821 (study PRJEB29581, sample SAMEA5548366) | metagenome | biome: marine; feature: coastal; material: water | depth 25 m | study: Short-term variability in the microbial, nano- and picoplankton... | reverse complement strand
CATCTAGATATACAATCGTCAATTCAAGCGTCTTTACAGGTCTTGGATAATCCCATCCTAATTCCTCATAATATGCTTCAACCGCTTGCATTACTTCAGTTAACGTTGCATTACCATGGGCAACTGTAACAATTTGTCTACATTCAAAATATGGTAAATTATGCATAGTTGAAGAAAACGCTTGAACTTTAGATTGCTCGATGAGAATCTTAGCGAGATTTTTTGTCGCATCTTTACCAGACCATTTCAAGCCCTTTACCGGATTAGTCTCCCATGATTCTTTACTCTGCAAAATAGTAGTCTGCTTCTTCCACCATGGGCATCTGCTGACAATCTTTTGCTGCAAATTATTCCTAACTGCTAAGGCAGAATGCTTTGTGTAAAGTGTAGGTGCTAATTCAAGCAGATCTCCATGGACAAGGTTGAGAATGAAGTTCTCACCTTGTAATTTATATGACCTCTTTTGAGGAGTTGGCTGCAAGCATTGTGGATGCTCAACTAACCACTGCAAATATTCCATGTACGAGGCTTTTGGCCATGCTGTTTTTCCTGGAACTGGGGTCTGAAAAACTGTTGAGTGGGCACTGCCTTCCATGTAGACTGTCGTCCATGTATCATGCCAGTTCTCCCAAGTAATTGCATTGGGATGAACAGATTCACTATGGTCTGCTTCAATCAGCTTTTGCACTTGTTGCTTATTCAATGCCATTTCAGGAATAGATTTCCAAAACCACGGTTTTATCGCTTCATTCCAATCAGTATTCCCAAGTGGACCTTCACTTGAATGATGAATCTTGAATACTGTTGCTGAAAATGTATTGATATCATTAGATACGTCCCAACCCATCCATTCAATTGTGCAAACTTCTTCCATCATAGAGTGTTCTCCAATAGGAAAAGTTCCACCTGGATGATTATACCATCTGCAGCCATCTTCACCCATGGACTTGTGCTTATGGTCAAAAATAACTAAGCCACCATCTCTAATTTTATCGGCATAATGAGCCATCATGTCAACCAATGCCGTTTTATCATCGATGATGAATTTGTCTAACCAAGTCATCCAATCAACATACAAAATGTCAATCGGTGCTGCCTTGGAAAGATAATCATAAGCTTCGCCAACACTGTGGATTTGCCAATGTGGAACTGCAATTGATGTCTTTCTGAATACTGGTGCGCCTTCAGAAGTATCATGCAATCTCTGATAGATGGCATGATGAGCATCATCTGTATGATAGGGCCAAGTATCTGGGCAATACTGGCCAAAGTCAATCAGTAAGTGAACGAATGGATGTTCAGCATCTTCAAACAAACTCATACTAGCATGATAGTGGCTTCCAGCTGCTGGATGAGCAATTACCAAAGGTCTGTTTTCATCAATATCAATCGGCAAACCAATACCCATATCATTTGCTTCACCATAGGTTACACAGTTTCCAAAACCATTCAATGGAAGTTTTCTAGCCATACTTTGACTCATTATACACACCTCGGATATCCAAGCGGAACTACTCTGAAGATTCTCTTGGTCTGTCTTTCCAATCTAGCATAATCATGTGCAGAAATGACTCCTCCTGAACTACTGTGCTTAGCAGTATCATAGATGGTGTCCTTGTGCAAAGTTACAATGTGTGCAGTGCAAAGTTTACCGTTTTCATCCGGATCACTTGGCGGGTCAATTGAATAGAAACTTAGCAAGAACAAGTCATCATGTTCAACCAATTCGTCAATATAATGCTCAATTCTTCTAAGGTCAGTATTGCAATACGCCAATTGCATTCCATAAGGCTTCAATGCATTGGACCATGAATGCGGAGATTGGGAATTGGTGACTTTCTTGAAATCATCAACCGTTACCTTTGCTCCTGTTGTTCTAGCAATCATAGCCAATGTGGTTGCTACACACGATGGCCCGATTTGTTTGTCATGCTGTATCGCTATCTCTGAAAAGAATGGTTCGTTCACTTCATTGCCAGCATTAGCATCCCAAAGTGGGGCATTGGGATTAGGTCTCCATGCCGACATCATGACCATTCCTCCCTGAATTTATTATCAAACGAAGGTTCAGTTTCGTCTGATATCGAAACGGTTGTTTCATCACAGCACGATTCTAAACAATCTTCATCCGTACATTCATCTTCATTCCATTCCTTGTAAGACTTAAGCTTAAATTCGGTATATTCAATTTGCACTTTCATGTAAGATACAATCAATGCAAGTATTTCGTTTATATTCATATTATTCTTCTTCATTTTCAATCACCATTTGTTTTATTTTTTTGTTTGCTTCTTCTTTCCATCCATCTTTAATGGAATTGAATTCTTTTTTTGAATATTGATATTCAAAATCTTCTGGCCTTCCTGATGGCCAATTTTCTTCCCACCACTCAATTCTGATTTGTTGATAGATATCATTAGCAAACTGCATTGCCCAAATATGCCTATCATCGATACATAATTGCATCAAGGAAAGAAGGTTTGAAGGGTAATTTCCTTCCAGTCCATCAATACAAAATGTAACATCTGAAGTGTGAATCGTGGATTTACCCCCATGTGTTGGAACATGCTCAGGACAGACCCAAAAAGGGCCAAGAGAATGACCTATCTGATATTTTGATTCATATTGCCTTGGTGCCCACATCCACGCTTTGGGCTTTAGGCTATCAGCATCCAAGATTTTCTTGTGCTCAGCAAATGTTCCAGGTGCACCCCAACCCTGATTAGCTAAAGCGAAATCAAAAGAGAAGGTATTACCAAAATTACCCTTGATGGTAATGGTGTATCCCTCGATACTGATTTTGTCGCTATCATGCATGAATTGCATAGCTGCAAGCCAATGCTCTCTCTCGGCTATCTCTTCAGGTGTATCTTGTTCTTTGTCCTCAAAATGAAGGTCATCATTCATTGATGTAAGACATAATTCCCACTCAGGCCACCTATCCCACGCCTTGCCCTCAGCAATATTCTGTTGATTATAAGCAACAAAAATATTGAGAAACGCTTTGGGTAATTCTAAGTTGCCATTATGGTCAATCATTTCATCAGGATGGATAAATCCATCCCATTGGCTTGTTTCATTTGTTTTGTTTTGTTTTGTTTTATCTTTATTCATTTTATCACCTCACAAATACATCCAATCTTCTGGCCTACCATTTGGCCATTTTCTGTCAAATTCTTCATTGGATTTCCTTCTAGCAAACTCTTGCTGGTGCAACAGATTCCAAATCTCTTCATCCTCAAGTAATAGTTTCAGCAGTAATGATAAAGATTCAATAAATGAATCACCAGAGGGAAATACGCAGGTACTGTAACTCCAATATTGCTTTAGCTCAAGGCCAGTCATATGTGCAGGGAAATCATGGAAACCAAGCCATTCTTCTTCACTGGATGTTTCTATTTTCCAAGAGGCTGATGATGCTTCTAGGTTCGCAATATGATTTCCTATAATATGTTTATTCTTGGCACCTCTTTTGATATTTCCAAGTGCAGTTGCATGTGAACTAAGGCTGTTGGGTGGCAACCATCTAGAGTGCTCGATACTGGCATCAAATCTAAACATAGATCCATGTTTGCCAATAACGGTAAATGTATTCTCTGAGATTGTTATCGATTCATTTTCACAAATAAATTTTGCAATAATAAGCCAATCTTTTTTCATATCCAAAGTCAAATTTTTATCTAACTTTAATGAAGATGATATCTTTTCAATGTTTTCTGGCCAAGACCATTCGGTTTTTGCATGCTTATTATATTCATAAAAAGCTGACATAATGAACTCTATTGAATCTAAATCCAATTCCCACTTCATATGTTCCCAGGGATTGTATTCATTATTTTCAGTCAAAAACACTCCTCCTTGTTCCTGCAGGTCTATCTTTATGACATACCTTGCAAGTTGTATTGGTACAAGGCCATGAGTAATCATTGGCGATGAAATTAATCATTCCTCTTTGTTTCATTTTTTCCCAGAATGGTCTAGTACAATTCCATGTATCTACCCAGATTCTCTGCTCTGGGAATGCCTTTCTTATATCAGAAATCATTTCTGAACCAAAACCGCATTTTCTATTTCTGGAATGATATACCATGACATTATCTATCTCAATATTATCACCAGCGACAAAAATCTTACAATTTGCAATAGGCATTCTGCCATTATATATCCAACAATTCTCATGTCTTGGGTGTTGCCAAAAGTCAGCAATACCGTTGATTGTTACAATCTTTGGACCGCTTTCAGTCTCTTCTTGTTTAGCTATTATGTTCGTTTTTGTTTTTATTTTCATATTATTACTTCCTTTGTTTGAGTATTCCATCTCAATGGTTGTGAATAGGCGGGGGCACCGGGAATTGAACCCGGATCTGGAGATCCGCATCCTCCTGTGCTATCCGTTACACTATGCCCCCATTTTTGACAAAGTAGGCAGAGGTACCCGGATTTGAACCGAGGTCCAAGGGTTCGAAACCCCTGATGCTATCCACTACACCATACCTCCAAGCTGCTTTATCGTAAACAGCGGTTGCACATTGTATGACTACAAATGCGGCAACGCTGCTCAAACCCAGATCAGTCGCGTTAACGGCGAAGACGGAGGGTCCGCTTCAACAAAGATTGTTTATTGAATTCTGGTCCCCTCATATTTCTCACCTGTTCCGGTACATTATCCATAGTAGCATCACCCCTAATAAACTACCCCCCCAGATGTTCGTTTTCTGGAAATAATAGTGTCTGTGCGGGCGTAGGAGTACTTTCTAACGCTCGCATACGCGTGACATACTATAGGGGGAAAATTAACAATTTGCAATTTTAAACAACACCTAAGATTTCAATGTCGGGTGCATGTTGAAATACGATAATTATTAGGAAACAATATGGAAGAAGATTATTCTGAATATATGTTACAGCCAGGAGACATTCCACTTGGTAAGAAGGCGACGAAGATTTTTGCAATAAAACAGGCTTCAACAGTATTATTATTATTCGGTTGTCTTTTGTTCTTTTTACCGGTAGACCTCTTCATGCAAATCACTCTTTCAGGTTGTGGTTTGTTGATGATTATTGCAATACTGGGGAATTCGTCAAACAATATGTTAGTAACTACAATTAATGGAGATGGGACAACAAGAGTGATTTATACTGAACGGATAAAAGAAATGATTGAAAACCAATATGAGTGGGATGATGAATTATTTAATGAAATAATGGCTCAACTTGGTGCTGTTTTTGGTGATTTGAATTTACAACAATTCACAGAATTATACAAGGATGATGAGATAGATGAAGACGATGAGCATTTCAATATTGAAATTGAGGCGCTGTTCAAAGCTATTGATACGGATAACAACGATTTAATTTCTCTTGCGGATATCAAACAGGGTTGTTCTATGGGATATGAACATGCATATCCTCATCAATTCCATATTGCACTTGGTGAAAAAATGAAGCAACAAGTTATGGCTGAATATAAAGCCTCAAAATCTAACTGATCTAGTTTCTCTTTGTTTTCCTCAAAGACGACTCTGTAAAATAGACACCCGCTGGAAATTTTGCTGATAAAATCACTAAGTGTTGCCAGCCAAAGCGTTTCTGCTCAATACGGAAATTCAATTCCGTTTTATTTCTGCGAGTATGTCGGATAGTGAATAGTAGAATTTAGAATGCGGAAAAAATCGCCAAAATATGCCTATTCAGTGCTTTGATGCGGGATTGACGCATATTGGACAACTGTTAAGTGGGAAGATGTTGATAGGGCTTTACATGGTAAGCAACCCAAACACAACAATACCTGCAGATGGAAGTGAACAACAATCGAGAGAATTAGAAAACTCTCCACTTTGCTCGGCTTACTTGCGCGTACTATCTCAAACAAGTGTTAGAGCTGACTTCATGAAAGTCAGTAAACGACACTCTGAGTTATTAGAAAGTTTAGGCTATGGTGCCTCGCGAATCAGTATCAAATAACCCCAACAAGTGCCCCTCTCTTCGTCATGATTTTTCATGTCAACTCTCCGTCATGACGGAGGGGGGTGGCCACACTGATGAGGAGATTATCTTCCACCAGCGTTGTCGATAAGTGGACCTGCGGCCCACAAGATTCTGCCATCTAATTCATTGCTTGTGCGACTGACTTCGTATCGATCACGGAAACTAAATTTACGGTTCAAGTCACCGAAATCTTTGCCTCCATCCAATGTTCGGAAGTTCATATTTGTTCGAAGGAACATTTGCAATGGAGGGAAAAAGTCTCCACCGATTCTACGAATGATTGATTTCATAATATTATCTTCTTGGATTTGGAATAGCGCTTGACCTGCTGGGTCAGTAACCATCCAAGTTCTCTGTAAAATCCCTGCCCAAAACTTTCTTGTAAAGGTGCAAATATGTTCACCATTGCTTGAATCAAACAAATCAAAAGTTCCCCAAGCATCAACCCAATTGCGTTGTTTGATGTGTAGTAATTCTGTAGTTTTTGTTTCGTCAGAATAATAATGTAGATCACAAGAAGCCCACGGCCAGTTTAATCCTCGATTACAATAACCTGCCGGAACTTCACTACCTGGTAAATAAATGTCATATTGTTGGCCAAATTTCAAGAATGAACGGATTCTTTGTTTTACTTCTAAACTATCTGTCGTTTCAAATTGAGGATTCTTTGTTGCAACCTGTAGATTATTTGTGGTCATGGTTACAACTATACGCCTCAACTATATCAACATATTACCGGCAATTATTTCTTGAAGGCTGCACAATAGAGAAGTATAGCAGGCCACACCGCTACATGATGGATATTGCATGGGAGGCTTTACTCGCTGCTGGAACTGTGTTTTTCTTAGGTGCAATCTCACCTGGTCCAAGTTTAATCGTCGTATTGAGAAACACAATGCTCGGTGGAAGAAAACAGGGCGTAGCCTGTGCAGTTGGACATGGAATCGGTTTCGGAATTTATGCCATTTCTGCCGTATTTGGTTTGGTGATATTGCTTGATAATAACCCACAAATTTTCCAAATATTACAGTATATTGGAATAGTTCTTTTACTATATTACGGCTGGAAAATGTGGCATGTAATCGTCAATGAAAAAGTCAATGAAATAGATATTTCACAATCAATTCAACAACAAAAACAGGGATTTATTGAAGGATTCTCTATTGCTTTTTTCAATCCAAAAATTGCATTGTTTTTGGTAGCAGTTCTGGCACAGGTATTGAAACCAGGAATGTCTTTTGAGACTAAGATATCTGTTGGAGTTCTTGGAATGCTTATTGATACTGCTTGGTATCTATTCGTTGCATTAGCACTAACAGGAACTCCTGCTCTCGACAAATTAAGGAATAATGCGGTGTTAGTCAATCGGATTACTGCTGCAGTACTGTGGTCTTTTGCAGGCGCAGTATTACTTTCAATGTAATCATGATTGACATTTAGGACAGAGGAAGGTTGACCTTCCACCTTGCTGAATACGTTCGATTAATCGGTCACAGTTTTCTGTTTTACATGGCTGGCCTTCTCTACCATAGACATTGAATTGGTGAGGAAAATATCCAAGTGTTCCATCAACTGCTGCGAAATCATTCAGTGTTGAGCCACCTGCTGCTATCGCTCTTTCCAATACCGATTTTATCTCATCAACAAAGTGTATCAATTTCTTTGATGGTTGTCCATTTTTGTTGACTAAGTCACAGGCACGAGTTGTCGGATTTATTTTAGAAGAAAATAATGCCTCACAGGCATAGATATTTCCTACACCCACGACTACTCTTTGGTCAAGAATTGCTACTTTGACATTTGTTTTTTTGTTGGAAAATTTGTCAGCTAATAATTTTGCATTCCAATCTTCAAATGGTTCTGGTCCCAGAATTTCAAGGAGTGGTTGAATTTCTTCTTCCTCACTATTGTATAATTTTACGATTCCAAATCTTCTCGGGTCAGTATATACGGCAACACTTCCATCATCAAATTGCAATTCAAAATGGTCATGCTTTCCTGAAAAACCGGTTCTTTGACCATATTTACTGGCTTCAACATCTGAATATTTTCCCGATGTATATGTCCCTGATTCTACTTTTTCATCTGCAAAACTTGCAACATCTTGTTGATTGATCAAAGAATAACGTCCACTCATTCCCAAATGTGATAGTAGAACTCTGTTATTATCTAAATCGATTAACAAGTACTTTGCTCGCCTCCTAATGGAAACTACTTCACAACCAATAATTGAATCAAAGTCTTGCGGGAAAGGATATCTTAATCCCTCTCTGCGAACAATCAATCCTGTGATTTTCTTGCCGACAAAGGCTGTTGCTAAACCTTTGCGAGTGGTTTCAACCTCTGGTAATTCTGGCAAACTTAGTCCCCCACAATGAACTCAAATATTTCTTGGCTTTCTTACTGCAAAAAGCATGTGATTATCTTCAAAACCGGCCAAGTCTATACCTTCTTCAACAACTAATCCGGCTTGCTCTAAAGCGATTTCAACATTTGCAAAAACTTGTGCTTCTTCATCTCCAGTCCACCTTTCACTCGCTGCTTTCAGACTGAGTAATCCAACTCCACCATCAGCCAAAAAGCGATTTGCAGCCTTAATGAAAATTTCAACTTGCCCTGCTTGGCTAACATCTTGGAATAACCATTTTACTTTTCTTGGAATTAACACACCCCATGCTTCGAATTTTCTAGCATCTCCCAAAACAGGAATTAAACCTGGTCGATATTTTGCAAGGTGAGTCAAATCTCGTAAGCAGCGTGTTGCCAAATCTACGCATACCAATCTTCCACCTTGCTGGTTGTCTTGCCCACATAAGTGGTCATGCAAATGGCTAACAGAAGTACCATGACCTGCACCCAAATACAGAATCGTATCTCCTTCAAAAGGCAGCAATAATGCTGGGTCTCTTTTTGTCCGAATCATCGCTGCACCTAATTTAGAACGACTAGGGTCCCAACGACGATATTCTGTGCCCGAAAACTTGCGTAACGATTCGCCATAAACTGAAGACCTTGGATTGGCATTAATTGTCCATAAGGCTCGTCCGTCTTTACGAACTGCCCAAGATAAATCCTCTCTTCGGCCTCTGTTATTTCTCGACAAAATACCACCTCATCTCTGCTGGGAGCGGGATTGCGGAGTTGGGAAATTAGTTCGGATCTCTTCAATTCGGTTTTCAACTAATTCAACATCTTCTTCAGTCCAAGGAGTCCCTTCAAATGCATCTATTTTTGCTGCAATACTAATCTTAGCGGCAAGGGTGCGCGATATTTTTCCTCTAATCCATTTAGGTGAACGTGATATCCATGGATGCATGAAAATATGTCCATGCTTAGGTGGTGGAGCGCCTGTCTTTAGATGGTTGAAAAACGCTTTTTCCGCACCTAACACTTGTACAGTTCCACTTGGTAAGCGTGCAAGTCTCATTCTTCCATGTGCTTCAACACATAGCCTTGCAGCCAATAGAGGGCCGATAAGCATAGAATTGGATGGAAGATGTTCGCCTGCTAAAGTACGAACTGCATTCTCTAAACGGTCTAAGCGACCTCTAAAGGTTGAAACTCCTTCACCGAATTCTCGTAATGCTTTCCATTCACTCTTAGAAGGACCTACTGGCGGTAATTCAACATCTAATTTCTTTGCAAGCATTTGCAAGTCATCTGATTCAGAAACTGTTTTTCCAAGTGCCGACCTATCGCCACCAAATCTTGCTTCAGGAAGGAATAGTACAACCCATTCAACCAATCTCGCTTCCATGGTTAGGTGAGATGCTCGTAATTCATCACTTGCTCTGACCAGATATTCCAGACGCTTATCTGGGTCTCCAGCAGCCATAGCAACTCCAAGTTTTGACATTGAAATTGCTGCGGCATCTGCTGCTGATTGCGCTTCATTATCTGGGAGTGGCCAATCTGCATCTGGTAATTGTTGATCTCCATGTACCAAAACTGTCGCTTCAGGAAACCTTTCGGCAAGTATTTTTGCTTCACTAATCATTCCACCTTTTGCAATGATTTGTAATCTCTCAATGATAGCATGCTCAGGATAATGCCCATCCCAAATTTCCTCATCTACGATGTTGCCATTAGCATCAGCAACAGCCGCTGCCCTCCAATCATACCACAGCCACATGACTCATCCCAACAACCACTCAATCTTGACCCTTGTCATTGAAAAACGTCTTGCTTGCGCACAAGAATATATTTGAAAATAATTATAAAAATAATAGCGCCAATAACATACATTGAAATATGGTATAGTTTGGGGTTGGTGTATGTTTTGCCCTCAATGTGGTACACTCGCATTCCCAAACCCGAAAGGGGATATTGCTTGTACCAACTACAAATGCGGATACAACGGCCCTGCTAATGTCGTAATCAAAGGCGTTGATGGAAAGGATGTTGACCTATCTCAAGCCAAGTCAAGCACTGCTGCTAAGGGCCGCAAGTACGAAGTTGTCAAGGACTCTGACAAAATGCAAGGAGTACTAACAAAAGATTCCTACATGTGTCCAAAGTGTGACAAAATGGAAGTGTTTGCATATCTTGAACAAACTCGTTCATCCGATGAACCTGAAACAAGAATGCTAACTTGTAAGAACTGTGACCATGGTTGGAGAGAATACTGATTTCTCACAATCTTACAGTCAACAAAAATAAGTTTGTTCTCAAGCAATCGCTTGAATATTTATTCAAATATCACTTTCTACACGTGGTGCTAGGAAATGTTGAACTTCAACAGCACCATCGAATAATGAAAATGTCATTGATAATGGGAAATTCTCACCAAAGCCAAGTGAAACCTGGTCTATTCCTCCAAAAATCTTGCCCATTGGAACTAGATATGTCAATGAATATTGTGAACGTGCAGGTTCTTTGCATTCAATAGAATGTAATTCTTCTTTGTCAAATACTACTGTGACTGAATCTGCTGAACCTTGTACGTGGATAGTAAAGGAATCTTGTGAAAGACTGAAGTTTACTAAATCTCCAACTAAACGAGCTGCACGAAGTGCTTGAGAAAACTCTGCACCACTAATCACAGTCTTACATGGGAATTCAAGTTCTGGTACTGCTGGTGGATTCATTATTGAATCATCCAAAGGTCGAATATTACGGTCGATATTACCCAAGTTAATTGTCATAACACCGGTTTCTTCACCGTATGAAAATTCAATCAAATCATTTGCTCCGCCAAGATCCAACGTCTCCTTCAACTTACGAATGTCAAGACCAATCTTAGAATCATCAATTTCCCAAGTATCAAACGCTGCTGCGTCAACATCCAACTTAATCATTGCAACATGTGATGGATCGACCACACGAATATGTAGTCCATCCTCTGCAAAATCAAATCTAGCATCTTCTACAACAAGACCTAGTATTTCTGCAATTTTGCTCATTAATTCTTGTCGGGCCGTGACGTTCAGCATGAGATACACCCCTCTCCTAATCCTATTGCCATCGCGACGGCTTATGAACTTAACATAAAAAGGCCATCAAAATAAAGAAACATGCGCGGGTATCACACTAAT
>ERZ1047821.2326-NODE-2326-length-11548-cov-8.050814_pt1 | contig 11548 bp, 7 predicted proteins | sample MGYA00383096_ERZ1047821 | MGnify/ENA primary metagenome ERZ1047821 (study PRJEB29581, sample SAMEA5548366) | metagenome | biome: marine; feature: coastal; material: water | depth 25 m | study: Short-term variability in the microbial, nano- and picoplankton... | reverse complement strand
TGGATGACCTCTGGGTCAGTGATCCGAAGGCGGCCCCGTCCGATGACTCGCATAGCTCCCCCGCACAAGGGGCATAGGGTGATATCAATATTAAAGACTCTTTTAAGTCGTTGAGCCCAGGTTAATGGTGCAACAAGGTCATTCCGACTCGCTGCTTGCTCAGCCATTTTGTGTCTTTTGTCATGCCCTTTGTTCTTTAATTTCATAACTGACCTAGTACTCTTTTTTGGGACGATGAATTTCCTCATCTTTGAATTGGGAGCGAATACGCCGTGATACCGAACAAGATTATGTCGGGGTCGGGGTACGAGTGCGGCGAGTTTGCTCAGCAATGGCCTCGATTTTTTGACCCGCATATCGAAAAAAACTGAAGCGATGGCGAGTCTGCTGTCTGCAGGGAATAGTCCTCGAAGGTAGCCTCAGTTTTTTGTGGCTCCCCGACCCTTGCTCGTCCCGGGGCTTAATGATAATCACGCTATTTTGAGTGTTTAGTCCAGATAAGGTTATTCTTGGATTCAATGGGTTATAAAGCGTTGAGTGTCGATCGACGAAGCGAGTACCAGTGGCACCGTGCTCAGAGCCTACTCATTTTGAAGTGACAGGAAAAAGTGAACCACGGTGAGTGTTAATCGGAATAATCCGGCATTTGTTGACTTGAGAGATGACGGATTCAGATAGACTGGCGGAAAAGGCGTTTGGACTCGTCTACAATACACTAGGTATGGAGTCGGTAATCACTATGTCGAATCAAAAGCTGAGTGGTCTATTCCTTGCGATACGCAACGAATTGGCGCGGTCTGTCCTGAAGATCGTCCCGCCCGATACGGTTGAAGACATTGTTCAGGAAGCTTACGTTCGATTGTGTCGGGTGGGTGATCAGGATTTGATTCACCATCCTAGAGCATTTATTTTTCGAATGGTTAAGAATCTGGCGTTAGATCATGTCAAAAGCGCTAACCATCGGTTGAGCGTCGAGGTTGAATCCGACGAATTAAACCACCCTTTGGAAGACTCGACTTACAGAGAAGCAGTGTCTCACGAAGAGTTTGGTCAGTTTTGTGATGCCGTTCGACATTTACCTTTGCAGTGTCGTCGCGTGTTTGTATTAAAGAAAGTCTACAACTACTCCCAGAAAGAGATCTCGGAGGAATTAGGCATCAGTGTAAGTACTGTTGAAAAGCATACGGCTCTTGGCATTCGACGATGCAGGACTTATTTGCAGAACCGGCAACGAGAACATGAGAAAGAACGAAAAGGAGCAAAAATTGGAATTGCACCCTTCTCGAAGGGAGATAAACAATGAGTAATGTCCGCCCAATACTAAGCCGGGAGCAACGTCTTGAAGAAGCGTCATGTTGGATCGCGAAATTAGAGCGCAACCTTTCTGTCGAAGAGCAAACAAGGCTGAAGCAATGGATGTCAGTTGACGCGAAAAACACAGCAGAGCTATTGGCGCTTGCTGAATTATGGGATCAGATGGACGCGTTGTCGCAACTGAGTGAGGTTATTCCGCACACAGTTTATAAACCGACAAGAAAACGGTTGGCAATTGCAGCTTCGGTTATCGTTGCCGTGGCAGTTTCCGCTGCGCTTTTATTCCATAACCCGTTGTTCGACAATCAGGCGGCCGGGGGGGCGTTAGAGGTTGCCCACTATGGCGAATTTCGTTACCAGACGCTGGTAGGAGACCGATCCACGGTCCACTTGAATGAAGGCAGCGTTGTACAATTGAATACAGATACCATGCTTGATGTGTCGATGTTACCTAATCAACGTCTGCTAACCCTTAAACGGGGGGAAGTTCACATTAATGTGGCTCATGACCCTGCGCGCCCATTGCGACTGGTAGTTGGCAATCGGGTCATCGAAGCCTTAGGCACTCAATTTAATGTCAGGATTGACGACAGCCAGAAAATTGAATTAATTGTAACGGAAGGGCGTGTCAGTGTCGGCGTCAAGCCGGGCAGCGGCGGAGAGAATGCTGTGAACTATTCTGTTGTTGAACTGATTGCTGAGAATGAGCGAATCAGGCTAGATGAACCGGGTCTTCATGCTGCGGAGTTTCTAAGGCCTAAAGAAATAGAGGTTAGACTGTCCTGGCGTAATGGCAATTTGGTTTTTCGTGGCGAATCGTTAAGTAACGCCGTCTCTGAAGTTGGACGCTACACAAACATGGAATTCATCATTGAGTCGGAGGAATTGAAACAACTGCGTGTCGCAGGATTATTTAGAGCCGGTGATGTAGATGGTTTTCTTAGATCATTGCGGGCTAACTTTAATATCGTTGATGAGAGGATAGATGACAAGGTCATATCTTTGTCGCAACGTGTCCAGACGCCGGAAACCCAAGCTAATTAGCCCCAGCCGATCGAGCGATCCACTTTGTTCTGGATAAGAGTTAGCATCGTCCTGTTGGCTTTCCTGGCGGTTCAAGCTTCAGCTGAACCTGTAGATGAACAAAATAGAGTCATAGAGTTCAACATTCCCCGACAAAGTGCAGTTAAAGCACTTGTTGAATTTGCTGAGCAGGCAGAAGTCACTTTGGTGTTTCCATTTGAGGAAACCTCCGGAATCACGACGAATCTGTTGCAAGGCGAATATACGATGATCGTCGCCTTGGGCTTGTTGTTAGCTGATACGTCGCTGGCATCGACGATAAATGATGGTCAGGTCAGTGTTGCGTTAACAGAAAAGGCGTCGGAGGGGTTCAGGGGGTCTTTTTTCGGTCGTATTATCACTGCACTGACAACTGGCCTGGTTGAAACTGGTATGGGTTCCGAGCGTCGTCCCGGGGGCGGGGATACGCAAACCGTGGTTGAAGAAATTGTAGTGACTGTCCAGCGTCGAGATCAGAAGTTGCAGGATGTTGGAATAGCCGTCAGCAGTTTCGCCACTCAAGAAATTAAAAATCTTGGCATGTTACGGCCCGAGGATATAGCCGGGCAGACACCTGGTCTGGACGTGAAAAACTCACTTGGTTCTATGAATCCCGTCTTTACGATAAGGGGAGTAGGTTTAAACGATTACAATATCAACAATAATCCCTCGGTTGGTGTCTACGTTGATGAAATCTATATGGCAAGTGCTGCCTACCTGTCTTTTCAGGTCTTTGATCTTGAAAGAATAGAAGTTCTGAAGGGACCGCAAGGCACGCTCTATGGTCGCAATACAACTGGTGGCGCCATAAGCTTTTTGGCGGCGAAGCCGACAAAGGGTTTCGAAGCGTATCTGAACCTTGACTACAGTCGGTGGAATACCCTTAAACTGGATGGGGCTGTCAGTGGTTCTGTCGGCGCTAATCTGACCGGACGGTTAGCTTTTCAAGCAACAGGGTCTGACGGTTACTATAAAAATAATGGCACGACCGTCACTACTGGTATGTTGGGTACACGTGCATCTGCGCTTGATAGCCTGGGCTTTAGTTTAGGTATGCCTGCGGCTGGTGAGGTCATACCAGTTAACCCGTTGGTGCCGCCAGGCGATGATTTCTTGCAGCAGGATCTTTACTCGCTTCGCGGCACTTTGGTGTGGCAATCTAAAGATCGGGTTGAGATTACAACCAGCGTTCACTATACCGAAGATGCATCGGATATGTTCGTTCGATCAATGGGATCTGATAGTGTCGATTTAAATGGCTTTTCTCCTGCAGACAACGATCCTTTCACAGTCGACGCTAATTTTGGCGCAGGTGAAAGTACGGTTGATATAGAAGGAATAGGTGGTTTCGTAAAAGTTGATATAGATTTCGAGTTTGGGAACCTGATATCAGTTACCGGATATGAAGCTATCGAAAGGACGTTGCCTTTTGAGGAATCCAGTCCATACCGGATTCTGGATCAGTTATTTGTTGACGATCTTTATGAATGGAGTCAGGAGGTGAGGCTACAGATCGAGCAAACTGACAAGTATTTTTGGTTGGTCGGCGCTTACCTGGGGAAAGAGAAGATCAAATCGCGCAAAGACATTAACGGGCTGGACTCTATTTTACGGTCGACAATTGCAACAGAGTTTGTGCAAGAAGGGACGAATCATGCCGTATTTTCACATAGTGAATGGCAGTTGAGTGAGGCAACCCGGTTGACTGTAGGCCTGCGGTACTCGCACGATTCTAAGCGTTATTCAGGCGGATCCTTTATTCCCGTCGCGCCGTATGGGCCTTATGGCGTCGATCTGGCGCCTGCCATCCTGGGGCTGCCTTTATACAGTGAAGACTCCTTCGAAGAAGATGATGTTTCGGGGAAAATTGGCATCGATTGGAAACCATCAGATGATCTTCTTTTCTATCTGACCTGGAATAAGGGGTATAAAAGCGGCGGATATGACGGCTCAACAATCACAAGTGTTGCTTCATTTGAGCCCTTTTTCGGGGAATCGGTTTATGCCTGGGAATCCGGTCTGAAAAGCGTTACGTCGGGGCGCGTAGCGCGGTGGAACCTTAGTTACTTCAGCTACGACTATCAGGATATGCAGGCGGAAGCTCAACGCAAGATTCCGGTGCAAGGGGCGTTTGAAAGCATCCGTGCAAATGTTGGCGAAGGCAAAGTATGGGGGTTGGAGTCAGATATTTGGTTGAAACCAGTATCGGGCCTGAATGCGCGTTTTGGAATCTCTTACGTCAACTCAAAGATTAGCGATTGGCACGTTGATGGCCTTGACTCCTTTGATCCGGAAGTTGTCGCTGACGCTATTGCTGACATCCAGGCGCACATCGGGAACGAGATTCCAGATGCACCTCAGTTGACTATTAACGGACTAGTCAGTTACACGTGGCGCATCACGCCATTGCTATCCAGCAAAATCGTTGTCGACTTCAACTACACTGATGAAGTCTATAAAAATATCGACAATGATGAACACCTGAAGGCCGATTCTTACTGGCTGTTAAATGCCAGAGTGACGATTGCTCCGGAGCACGCGCGTTGGGAAGTTTCACTTTGGGGAAAGAACCTGAACGATGAGCTGTACTATCGCGAGCGGTATGATAATTTTGGCCCGTCCTGGATCTATGAAACCCCCGGCGCGCCGCTATCTTTTGGCGTAACGGTGGGTTATCGCTGGCCATAATCTTTGGTCTTCCCACATTATCTAGGGATTAACTTAACTGACTAGCGGATTTTCTCACGCGAGTCGTCTCAGAAGGGGTAACGAGTACGATTTTGCTTACATCTATATAAGAGGGATAGAGATGAGGAACAGAAAAGTAGGACTTAAAAACTATATCGCACTAGTTCTAGCGACAATTATTGGTGCCCAAGCATTAGTAGCGCTTGCTGAAGAGAGCATTGAAGAAATTGTCGTCGTGGGTAAATCGATTAAGGCGAGCACCCAGTCGTCAATTGATGCGAAGAGGATGGCGGACAACGTCTCCGACGTGATATCTGCAGATGCCGTGGGTAGATTCCCTGATCAAAATCTTGCTGATGCGTTAGGCAGAGTGCCGGGCATATCAATAGAGCGGGATCAGGGCCAAGCTCGATATGTCAGTTTTCGTGGTTCTCCCAAGCGCTATACAACGACAGCTTTTAACGGTGTTGATGTACCAGGTGTTGAAAACGGCAGGATACCAAGGTTTGATGCCTATCCTTCGGTCATTGCGTCTCAAATAGTAGCAAATAAAGCGATCACAGCTGACATGCCTGGCGAATCTGTTTCAGGGTATATTAATGTCAAAACGTTTACTCCGGGTGATATCGATGGCTGGGGTTTCTCCATGGAGCTTGGAACCGGTGAGCAAGACTTAGGCGATGGAGATGTGTCTAAATCTAATGCCCGGCTATCATATTCTAATGATAAGTTTGGGATTCTTCTCTACGGTTCAGAAAACTCTCGCGATCAAATCACTGATAATCGAGAAATGGACTACGCCTCGTCTAGCTCGGCTGGTTCACTCATTCCAAATCAGATTGAGTATAGGAATTATAAATTAGAGAGAACAGATGAGGCCTATGGTGGGAGCGTCGAGTTTTATTTGGACAATGGTGGGCGGGTTTATGCATCAACCACCAACACAAAATTCACGGATGAAGAAGAAAGAAACCACTGGTATTTTTACTTCCCCTCAGGGCTTCCAGCGAATTTCGGGGTCTCGCCTACGGTAAACATGAGGAACCTTCTTCAATATGGTTTTTACGATAACCAGACAAATGTCAATACGATTGGTGCTGACTTGGCTTTCGGTGGTTGGGATGTTGAAGTTAAGTATAGTGACATCGAAACAAAAAATGACACCTGGTTGCCGATTGTCTTTTTAGATGACAAGAGAGGTGCTCCAGAGCTTACTGACGTGGCATACGATTTCAGTAACAAAAAGGAACCTGCGCTTTCCTTTGACGAAAACCTTGGTGATGTTCGTTATGGAACAAACTTAACGATTGATGCCATTGGCGCTTTAGATATAGACACAGATCAATTTAAATTTGATGCTAATCGCGCTAACAAATGGGGCGTGATCAAGGTTGGATTTAAATATGACGCTAGAGATGCCGAAGGGGGAGGAGCGCCTCTTCAAACGATTGCTTCTGGTCCCCACATTACCCAAGAGCAAATCGCTTTAGCAAGAACCGGTTTGTGGCATACAGACTTCAGTAATACGATTAATGCAACCTATGTAGATAACAAAGAAATATACAATCAGATGGTCGCCGATGGCTTAAAGAGGCCCGATTTTGAAGCAGATGAAGCGTTAGAAATTGACGAAACCATCCTGTCGGCCTACGTAATGCAAACCATTGATATGGATTGGGGAAACATTGTCCTCGGCGTCCGTGTCGAAGATACAGATTACGAAACAACTGGCATCAAGTTAGTAGGTTCTGTTGCTCAACCTCTTAAGGTGAGTCAAAATTATACGAATGTTTTACCTAGCGCCCACGTTAACTGGGATTTTCGTGAAGACCAGAAGTTAAGGTTTTCGTTCTCTACTGGCATTAGTCGCCCGACATACATCGAAGCTAGAGCTGCTGGTTCAATTAGTGAAATTGGAGAAGCTGTTACGGGCGGAAACCCTGAGCTTGACGAAGAAAAGTCCTGGGGAATTGACGTCGCATGGGAGTGGTACTTTAACGACGCAAGCATTCTGTCTGTGACAGCTTTTCACAGATCGATTGACAACGTTATCGCCGAATCCAATGTTAAGGTTCAGGGTAGTATCTATTCAGACCTTGCAGGCCCCGGCGACCTTTGGGACCTCTCGTCTTTTGATAATGGTAAGGACGGAGAACTGACTGGACTCGAAATAGCCTACACCGCTAGGTTAGATAACTATTTGGAGGGTTTTTGGTCAGGATTTGGTGTTGAGGCTAACCTAACCGCCATAGATTCAGAGTACACGACCCCAGAAGGTTTAAAGTTTGATCTTCCTGGGCAATCCGATCTGTCGTACAACGCGTCATTGTTCTACGAGGATCATGGATTTATGGGCCGTTTGAGCTATCGTTATAGAGATGCGTTCCAAGACGAAACAGAAACCGGTGCCGTGTTTGGTTTTACGCAGGCTATTTATTGGGATGAGCAAAGTCGCGTTGATCTTGCCTTGCGATACGATCTCGAGCCCATGCTTGGGTACAAGGCTTCTCTGTTCCTGAATGTTAATAACCTCACTAATGAGCAGGACGGCCAATACGCCGGAAAAGAGTGGAACCCAATTCGGAATGAAAGTTACGGAAGAAGGTATGTTGCAGGGGTTCGTTTTAGTCTGTAAAGCTGAAAACGATTGCAATGCCTTAAGTAAAGGTTGTTTTTTGCAAGAGAATTTCAGTTAGAAATCATGTCCTGGCCATCACTCAGTGGGTGGCCAGGACGTTTTTTTTGTAGGAGGCGCTAATGTCTGCTCAGTACCCAGAGTGCTGCGACGGAACTTCATAGCGCTGCGTACCAATTAATTTTCTGACGAACGCCAGCCATGGCTTCTAAGGCTGATGCGCCATATAGTCCTGCAACGAAAGGATTAGTAGCACCCCGTTATTTTACACAGGGTTATTTTACACAGGGAAAAAACATGTCTAGAAATAGTTTGCTGGGGTTTTTGTGCGCCTCTCTTTCTACGTTCTTTTTTAGTGTCTCGATTCAGGCTGAAGATCCGCTCTTGGGCCAGCAGGAAACTGCAGTTGAGCCTAGCCGCATCTTTCTTCAGCAAGTCTCCTTCGATAGTGCGATGGTTAAATGGAGGGATGGGCCTGACCTTGTCTGGTTTGGAAGCAAGCCTGACGAACTCAAGTTGACTGCTATCGCTAGCTTCAAAGCTCACCACAAAATGGCAACCTTGAAAGGCTTAAGCCCAGACACTAGATATTATTACTCTTTTAAGAATACCGGGCCCCAAGCGACCGCGATGTCCTTTAGAACCGCGCCTGCGCCCGGACACGTCCCTGATGATGGGAATACCCATATTTGGCTGTTGGGTGATTCTGGAACCGCGACCGAGGGTCTTCGGGGAAGCTATCATCATGAAGGCGAAGCTATTGACGTCATGAATGGATTTCTTAAGTACAACAAGGAACAAGCAGGCAATGAGCCTTTAGACATGCTGCTACTGCTCGGTGATAACGCTTACCTGGAAGGCACGGATGAACAATGGCAAGGCGCTTTCTTTGATATTTATAAAGATTTGATCCAAGGCGTAGCAACCTGGCCTACCATTGGGAATCATGAGATGGGAGTGGGCGCGCCCTTTGATATCTGCGTTTATCGAAGAATACCCGCCTGTGACGCTGGACCGGTCCTAATGAATGTAGGTGGTATTAGCTCGTCGTCCGACCCTGATTCCTACGATAGTGATGGCGATGGGCCCGATCCATTTGGTTTACCGTACTTAAACATTTTCACGTTGCCAGCCAAGGGTGAAATGGGTGGCGTTCCTAGTGGAACCGAGCAATATTACTCGTTTAACTATGGCAACGTGCACGTGGTTAGTCTTGATTCGCAACTGACAAACCGGGACAAAGCCCAGCGTGCGACGATGCGTGATTGGTTAGTTGATGACTTATCCGCGAACGAGTTAGATTGGACTATTGTTATTTTTCATCACCCACCTTATTCCAAAGGTTCTAACCACGATTCAGATCGAGAGCAAAACGAAATTGATATGCGGGTGACTTTTGCACCGGTATTTGAAAGCCACGGCGTGGATGTTATCTACAGCGGCCACTCGCATTCGTATGAAAGATCGTGGTATCTAAAAGGGCATTACGGAATGTCTGATACGTTCGATGTTACCAGCAATGCGCTTTTGGATGCCGATGGTAAACCAAGGTTGGGACAGGGGAGCCAGCCTTACCCACAAGGCGAGGCAGAAGGTCGTGCGGTCTATACTGTTGCTGGCAACGCAGGAAAGGCGGACAAAGAGAAGCCTTGCCCCGCGGGTCAAGTGATGGGGTGTACCTTACCAAACTGGTTGCAGCACCCAGCACACAGGACTTTTAATGAATCCGCCCCGGGATATAAAAGCAACGGGATCGCCCTTAAGGGTTCGATTGTTCTGGACGCAAATGAAAGTACGCTGACCTCGCGCTTTATTGATGAGCACGGCCAGGTGTTGGACTACTTTACGATCACCCGTCATTGAGACCGGTGCTGTTTTTGCTCGCGGTGTTCGCCTTGAGTGTGTTGATATCAGGCAGGACCGTTCAAGCCCATGCAGGAGATCAGCGTTCGATCGCGGAGATGGATACCATCATCAAGGAAAATCTTGTTGATCAATCTTTGCTTGTGGCCCGCGGGGCTCTTTACAGCAGGTCTGGCCAATGGGAAAAAGCCAAACGGGATTTGAGCTTGGCTGAAGCGGTTGGCAAAAAGCATAACGTGGCATTTGAATTCGCGCGATTTTATTACCGTCTAGGTGAGTACGAAAAGGCGCTGGGATATATCGATACCTACATCAGTGTTTATCCAACACGCCCAGCCGCGTTCTTACTGCGAGCGCGGGTCGCCAGTGAGGCGCAGCAATTCAGGATTGCCAACGAAAGCTACCAAACCTACTTTAGGTTGTCTGCGAATCCGCAACCGGGGGAATACCTGGCCGCTGCGCGGCTGCTGGGTTCCACAAACCCTGAAGGCATAAACAGCGCGCTTGCGTTGCTGGATACGGGCATCAGCACGCTGGGCCTTAACCCTCAACTCCAGCGTTATGCGATGTTGTTAGAGTTAAGACGCGACGATACTAACAGTGCGTTAAGCCGTTGGTATAGCCTTAAAGGTCAACTGGGGGGAACGCCTGAATGGGCGATTACATTGGCAAGGGTACTGATCTTGGCTGACAGGTTAGATGAGGCCATGCTGGTCGTTCAAGGGGCCAAAGTCAGGTTAACAACCCTAAGACAGACGCCAGCACGGAAAGCAGCGGGAGAAACGATTGCTCACTTAGTGCGCCAGCTGAGCGAGCTGCCAACCAATCATTAAACTGTCGTTTTGGAGCTACAAGCGGGATACCTGATGACCACGGTATAAAGCGCTTTGGTGGAAGTCGAAGGTAGCCAGAAAGCGAATAAGTCTCTTACACCATAGACCATGTACGTCGTCAGCCCATTTGGGACCACTGACACCAAATTCTAAGAGACACTTTTCTGCATATGGTTACTCCAGTCTATCCTGCTAGTCGCAGGTTTTGTACCTTCCGCTGGTTCATTGTACGAGATTTTATAATCGCACGCTGATCCAGGATTTCCTCTTGCCGCCCGTGATAGACATCTGCCGGTGTCACATTGTCTAACGACTCGTGATAACGCTCATGGTTGTAATGCTGAACCCAGTCAGTAATGGCCTTCTCCAGTTCCCAGGGGTAATAATAATTTTCTAACTTAACCACATTCTTCATCGAACGATGGTAGCGTTCGATCTTACCCTGCGTCATCGGGTGATAGGGTGCACCGCGCGTGTGTTCAATCTGTTGCTCTGCTAACCATCGTTTTAACTCGCCACTGATATAGCAGGGGCCATTATCTGAAAGTAGCCTCGGCTTGTGGTGAACACGCGCCTCCTTTAGTCCCGTTACCTTCAATGCATCCGTCAGCGTGTCCGTCACATCACTCGCTGCCATGGTCGTCGTCAGGCGCCAACAAATGATGTAACGTGAGAAGTCATCAAGAATGGTGGAGAGAAAGTACCAGCCCCAACCAACAATACGGAAATAGGTAAAGTCTGTCTGCCACAAATGTCTGTCGACACATCTAGGCATATTTAAGGCTTCCCAAGGATACAGTTAGCTTAATAGGCTTGAAATTATCAAGTTTATGAACGGTTCGCTAGGCAATAGCGGCACTTCGAATCACCCGCTATTTGGAAAGCCCTAGAAGGACCCGCGCTTGTCAGCTCGCTGTTCACTAAAGCTATAAACCGGGTGAAATTGGCGTCACGCAATATGAAGGGTATGTTCGAGCGGATCTGCCAGAAAAACTAAGATATGGAGGCTTTGTCGGGCATGGATAGTGGGTAGGATTAGTCCTTACCGCGTCCTTACCGATCATTTTCCGCCAAGTAGGCAAGCTGTAAGCCAATAAGAATGGTGGCCGGAGGTGGAATCGAACCACCGACACGGGGATTTTCAATCCCCTGC
>ERZ1047821.2325-NODE-2325-length-11551-cov-4.847077_pt1 | contig 11551 bp, 10 predicted proteins | sample MGYA00383096_ERZ1047821 | MGnify/ENA primary metagenome ERZ1047821 (study PRJEB29581, sample SAMEA5548366) | metagenome | biome: marine; feature: coastal; material: water | depth 25 m | study: Short-term variability in the microbial, nano- and picoplankton... | reverse complement strand
CGTCATGGTTGTTGACACCGCGCCGCGAAAGCGCCTGCAGCCGGGCCAACAACTCATCCATAGCGAATGGCTTCACCAGGTAATCGTCGGCGCCGCTGCGCAAGCCCTTCACTCTATCGTCAACCTCGCCCAGTGCACTAAGCACCAGCGCAGGGGTTTCATTGCCGATTTCCCGCAGATCCTGAATCAGCTGCAGACCATCTCTGCCCGGCAACATGCGATCGACAATCCACACATCAAAGGCTTGATCCCGGGCTGTGTCATAAGCCAGATCACCTTCAGTGCAGTGCACAGACCGGTGCCCGACACGCTCCAACTCCGAGCAAATAAATTTTGCCACGGACTGATCGTCTTCTACCAATAATACGTTCATGTTGTCACCCACTTATACCGGCAATGTAGCACGGGGGTGAGTGCCGACCAACGTGGCGATGACACTAAGGAGGCATCATTACCAATCCTTAATCTGGCGCAATTAATGATAGACTTATCACCTATGGATGATACTCAGGAAAAGCAGCCCTCCCCTTCGCTACTGCGCCACCTTATAGCCATGGTTTATGACGCGTTACTGGTGATAGCACTGGTATTCGTAGTGAATGGCCTGGCACTAGGTCTATCTGTACGGTTGACTAATGGTGCACAGGAGGTCTTGAACCCGCATATCGGCCAGGCTCTCATCGTAATTTGCCTGGTCGGTTTCTACAGCGCGTTCTGGTTGAAAAGTGGCCAAACACTGGGAATGCAGGCCTGGCGAATTAAGCTGGTGAGTATTGGCGGCGAAAATCCGACATTTACCCAGGCACTATTGCGCTGCGCGGGTGCCGTGGTGTCCGTCGGGTGCCTGGGTCTTGGCTACTGGTGGAAACTCATTGATCGCAACGGCCGCTACTGGCATGACTACTTATCAGGTACTGAATTGGTACTGTTGCCCAAAAGTAGCCGTAACTCTGACCGCTAACGCGCTCTGAGTAACAGCAACATGCCTGCCGCCCCACAGAGTAAAATTGGTACCAAAGCCGCGTAAATCGGTGCAAAGCCAAACACCAGACTAGCCGGGCCGAGCAAGTCCTGACTGGTGCGAAACACAATCCCCACAATCACGCCGGCAAAGATTCGAAAACCCATAGTGCCCTCGCGCAAGGGTCCAAAGATAAACGATATCGCCACCAACACCAGCGCACCAATCGCCGCCGGTTGCAATATCTTGCCCCACAACGCGAGCTGGTAGTCATCGGAATCCAGCCCCTGGGATTGCAAGTAGCGACTGAAACGATAGAGATCAGAAATGGGCAAATACTCGGGCTCTACTGCCATTACAGTCAGGAGTTCAGGTGTAATCCCTGTATCCCAGCGCATTACCTCATGGGTTTCCCGGGTGGTCTGCCAGCTGCTGAAGTTGGTCAGCACTGCATCCTCCATGGTCCAGTAGCCGCCCTCAAAACTAGCCCGACGAGCCCGCAGGGAATACTCCATTAGCAAGTCTTCATCAAACTCCAGCATGGTAATACCGTGAACTACACCGCCGGCTTCCACCGCGTTAAAGTGCAGAAAGGTATTACCCTCCCTGTTCCAGATGCCGTAACGTCCTCCAAAACTCTCACCCGGATTTTGGGCGAGCGCACGCTGCGTTTCGGCCATCTGCTCAGTCTCTGGGGCGACAAATTCGCCCAGGGAAAAACCCATTATCGCTATCAGCAGCGCCGGCTTCATGGCCACCCAAACCAAACGACCTGTTGAGACGCCGGCAGCTCGCATAACCACCAACTCGCTGGACGTAGCCAGTTGACCCAAACCCAACATGCAGCCAATAAGGGCGGCAAAAGGAATAAATTCATAGAGGCGACCAGGCAATGTCAGCAAAATATAAAGTCCGACCTGACCAAAGGTATAGGTCTTGGAAATGTCGTCCGCCTCGTCAATAAAAGCAGCAATCGCGTCCAGGCCAACGATGATTGCCAATACCAATAAAATCGCAACGAATACTGTCCACCCGACGTGTCGATCAAGCTTTCGCATTGAGATACCTCCGGTGCTTGAGCCGGCCCAACACCGCCGGCCCGTAAAGCATCGCCAGTGCCACCGCTAGAAACAGTGCGTGAACCGCCCAAATATTGACTGTCCCGCCTTCTCCCGACGCAATGCCAGATCTCGCATTGGCCAGCAGAGTCAGGTAACCCAAATAAAGAATAAACGCCGGTGCCATCTTGATATAGCGGCCACGCCGGTGATTTGTATGGCTCATACACATGGCAATAATGGCGACAATCGGCACCATCACGGGAATAGAGAGACGCCAGTGCAAAGCGGCTTTATCTTCGAGCAGCTCTGAGCTCAAAAGATGGGCAGTCGTGCGGCCATCGACTGGGTCAGCCGTACGGACCCCCCCCTCTGGCTCAGGAATAAGCTCCCCGAACTGTTCAAAACTAACGACCTGGTAGTCCAGGTCACCCGGATAGCCCACGTAGCGCACGCCGTTGCGCAGTTCCAGGTAGCGAGCCCCTGTTGCGGAGTCAAATTTCACTTCACCTTCACTGGCAATGGTCAGCAGCATAGTCAGCTCTCCATCATCTTCCCTCTCTGCCTGGGAGAGGAAAACGGAATGCATAACACCATTCGCATCGACAGCTTGTGCGTAGCTCACCATGTCATTACTTCGTCGGGTCTGGAAACGACCAGCTGCCAATGCGTTGATGCCCTGAGAGGACTCCGGAGCGTGGAGCAAAGCTTCAGAGCGCGCGGCACCCAGCGGAGAGATGAACAAGCTGAGGCCACCGACAATCACCATGACCAGCAGGGCGGGCACCAGGGTGTAGCCAGCCAAGCGCTGGGGACTGATACCTGTGGCGGTGAAAATCACCATCTCACTTTCTACGTAAAGACGGCCGTAGGACATTAGAATCCCTATAAAAAGGCCAAGTGGAATAATCAGCTCCATAAATCCCGGCAGGCGATACAACAGCACCGGGACGAGAATACCGGCGGCCAAATCACCCACGGCAGCTTCAGCCAGGTATTTAACAAATCGACCACTGATAATAATCACCAATAAGACAAAGCTCACGGCGACCATGTGCACCAGCACATCCAGTGCGAGATAGCGGAGAATTTTCATAGCCTACTCAGTTCGAAATCTGCATATTCTGGTTGGGTTTACTGGCGCAACATCATACACTAGCGCTTGCCAAAACAGCGAGATTATTAGCCATGACTGCGATCAAGTTTTCTGCCCGAAAAGTCAACGACCCCACCACCGCCACCACCGAATGTGCTGTTGTGTACATTTTCAGTGACAGTAAGTTATCCGGCACTGCCTCAGCCCTGAACAAAGCGTCAGGAGGGGCGATAAAAGCAGTTCTTGATTTGGGCGACTTTACTGGCAAAAGCGGCCAGTGCTCAACACTGCCGGGCACCGGGAAAATTAAAAGACTACTACTCGTAGGATGCGGAGAAAAAAAGCAGTTCGATCGCTCCGCTGCCAGAGATTTCGCCCAGGCGGTTTACAGTGGGATTAACGGTACCAGCGCCAAAAGTGCGCTGTTACTGCTGGACGACATGAAGGTCAAGGGCGCGGACGACCACTGGCTGCTGGAAATGCTCTCTCGCACGCTGGAAAGCAAAAGCTACCGCTACACCGAGACCGTTTCCAAGCCAAAACCTGCGTTAAGCCTTCAGCGTGTAGTGATTAGCTGCGCTGCGCCAAAAGCGGCTGCACAGCGCGCGCTGGACCAGGGCAGCGCTACTGGTAATGGCATTAATACCGCCCGCAACATGGCCAACTTGCCGGGCAATATTTGCACCCCCAGTTACCTAGCACAGCAGGCTCGTAAAATGGGCCGCAGCAGTAATGCACTGAGTGTACAAATCCTCGAAGAAAAGAAAATGCGCGAGTTGGGCATGGGTTCATTGCTATCGGTCACTGCTGGCACCGATCAACCCGCCAAACTAATCGTTATGAATTACCAGGGCGGCAAAAAGAACGACAGCCCCCATGTTCTGGTCGGCAAAGGGATTACCTTCGACAGTGGAGGCATTTCCCTCAAGCCCGGCGCTAAAATGGATGAGATGAAGTACGACATGGGTGGCGCCGCAGGTGTATTTGGTACCATGGACGCAATTACCGCTATGAAGCTTCCGCTCAACGTCATTGCTGTTATTGCAGCGGCCGAAAACATGCCCAGCGGCGGGGCCACGAAGCCCGGTGATGTCGTCACCAGCATGGCGGGCAAGACCATTGAAGTCCTCAATACAGATGCAGAGGGCCGACTGGTCCTTTGCGACGCGCTTACCTACGTGGAGCGTTTTAAGCCTGCCTCGGTGATCGATATTGCAACCCTCACCGGCGCCTGTGTCGTCGCCTTGGGCTCACATGCCACAGGGCTCTACGCCAACAAGGAGCAACTGGCGCAGCAATTACTTGCCGCGGGTACAGAAAGTCACGACCGCGCCTGGCACATGCCCTTGTGGCACGAGTACACCAAACAACTCAGGAGCAACTTTGCCGACCTGGGCAATATCGGCGGCGGTGGCGGCGGCAGCGTCACAGCAGCCTGCTTCCTGGCAGAGTTCGCCAAAAGTTATGATTGGGCCCACCTGGATATCGCTGGTACCGCCTGGGACAGCGCGCCCAAAGGCGCCACAGGGCGTCCGGTAGGCTTACTGACTCGCTACCTGATGGATCGCGCCGGGCAGTGACTCGCGTAGGCTTTTACGTGGTACAAGCTGCTGCCGCTGGCCAACGCCTGGAGGTAGCAGCCAGACTCGCGGATAAAGCCTATGCTCAGGGTCACAACATTTATATCAACGCCACTGACAAACCCCAGGCCCAGGCACTGAACGAATTACTGTGGAGCTTTCGGCCAGCCAGTTTCATGCCACACGCTCTCGCTGGCGAAGAGCAATCAGAGCAAATAGCCATTGGCTGGGGGCAGGATCCGGGTAAACACTCAGACCTGCTGATCAACTTGCAACTGGAAATCCCTTCTTTCTTTTCCCGCTTTGCCAGGGTCGCCGAAGTCGTCACCCAGGACGAAGACAGTCTCGCCGCGCTCCGCAAGTCCTGGCTCTTTTATAAAGAACGGGGCTACCACCTGGAAAAACACGACCTCTAGGCCAATTGTTCACTCCTACACAGCCTTTAACGCATGGCGTATAATCGCGCTCCTTGCATGACTACCCCTGGACCTCCCGACTGATGGAAAAGACATTCCAACCCGCCGACATCGAAACCCGCTGGTACCAAGAATGGGAATCCAAGGGCTATTTTGCTCCTCAAGGAGGAGACGAAGCGTACAGCATCATGATCCCACCGCCGAATGTGACCGGCAGCCTGCACATGGGCCACGGGTTCCAGGAAGCAATCATGGACGCCCTGATTCGCTATCACCGCATGGCTGGTTACAACACACTATGGCAAGTGGGTACCGATCACGCTGGCATTGCGACTCAGATGGTGGTTGAACGTCAACTGGAAGCCAAAGGCATTAGTCGCCACGACCTGGGACGTGAGGAGTTCATCAAAAAAGTCTGGGAATGGAAAGAAGAATCCGGCGGCACCATCACCCGCCAACTGCGTCGCCTCGGATCCTCTCTGGACTGGTCCAGAGAACGCTTCACTATGGACGAAGGTCTTTCCAATGCAGTGCAGGAAGTGTTTATTCGCCTTTATAAAGAAGGCCTGATCTATCGCGGCAAACGCCTGGTGAACTGGGACCCGGTGCTGCATACCGCCATCTCTGATCTTGAAGTTATCTCTGAGGAAGAGCAGGGGCACCTGTGGCACTTTGACTATCCTTTAGTGGGTGGCGAAGGCCATCTCACCGTGGCGACAACCCGCCCTGAAACTATGTTGGGAGATTCTGCGGTAGCAGTTCACCCCGAAGACGAGCGCTATGCCCACTTGATTGGTCGCATGGTAGAACTGCCGCTTACCGGCCGCGAGATTCCCATCATCGCCGACGACTACGTCGATAAGGAATTTGGTACTGGCTGCGTAAAAATTACCCCAGCTCACGATTTCAATGATTATGAAATGGGCAAGCGTCACGGCCTGCCACTGCTGAATATTCTTGATGACAACGCTGCGATCGGCTCAGATGCACCAGAGGCATACTTTGGTATGGACCGCTTCGAGGCTCGCAAGAAAATCGTTGCCGATCTGGATGCGCTGGGACTGCTGAATAAAATTGACGACCATACACTCAAGGTGCCACGCGGCGATCGCTCTGGGGTAGTCATCGAGCCATACCTCACGGACCAATGGTATGTTGATGCTCGCGAACTGGCCAAGCCAGCCATTGCCGCGGTAGAAAATGGTGACATTCAGTTCGTCCCTAAACAGTGGGAGAACACTTACTTCGCCTGGATGCGTGACATTCAGGACTGGTGCATCAGTCGCCAGCTATGGTGGGGACATCGAATCCCAGCCTGGTACGACGACGGCCATATCTACGTAGGCGAGTCAGAAGAGGCCGTACGTGCTGAACACAAATTGGCGGACTCAATAAGCTTAAGCCAGGACAACGACGTGTTGGACACGTGGTTTTCCTCTGCGCTTTGGACTTTTTCTACCCTCGGCTGGCCGGAAGAAACCGAAGACCTGAAAATCTTTCATCCCAGTTCAGTGTTGGTCACGGGCTTTGACATTATTTTCTTCTGGGTTGCCAGAATGATTATGATGACGCTGCATTTTCGCAAAGAGGTACCCTTTGATACGGTTTATGTGCATGGACTGGTGCGCGATGCCGAGGGGCAGAAAATGTCCAAGTCGAAAGGCAACGTGCTGGACCCGATTGACCTGATTGACGGAATCGAACTCGAACCACGGGTCAGCAAGCGCACGGCAGGAATGAGGCAGCCAAAACTGGCTGCGAAAATTTAAAAGGCAACCCGCAAGCAATTTCCAGATGGTATCGCGGCCTACGGCACCGACGCACTTCGCTTTACTTATTTTTCTCTGGCTTCAACCGGGCGCGATGTGCAGTTCGATATCGGCCGCATCGAAGGCTACAAGAATTTTTGCAACAAAATCTGGAATGCAGCTCGCTATGTGATGATGAATTGCGATGACGAAGACTGCGGTCAGGACGAATCACTGCCGTTTGACCGCAGCCTGGCTGATCGCTGGATTGTCAGCAGACTGCAGGAAATAGAAAGCGATGTTGCACGTTGCGTTGCGTCCTACCGCTTCGACCTGGCATCCCAGGCGCTGTACGAATTCATATGGAACGAGTACTGCGACTGGTACCTCGAACTGTCCAAACCCGTGCTCTGGGATGACAACGCCAGTCCGGAGGCAAAACGAGGCACCCGGCGCACCCTGATCCGCGTTCTGGAAACCTGGCTTCGGCTACTGCATCCCCTGATGCCCTTCATTACCGAGGAAATCTGGCAAACTGTGGCGCCATTGGCCGGAAAATCTGGCCCAACCATTATGCTACAACCCTATCCGGTAGCAGATGACAGCGCTGTGGACAGCGCCGCAAACGCGGATATAGAATGGCTGAAGGGCGTTATCGTGGGTGTCCGTAACATTCGCGGGGAAATGAATATTCCTCCCGGTAAGGAACTCACAGTCCTGATGAAGAACGGCGGCGAAGAGGATCAAAGACGACTGACGCAGAACGCCCCCTTCCTCAGAAAGCTTGCGAAACTGGACGAAGTCACCTGGTTGGACACGACAGAAGAAGCACCAGTAGCTGCTACTGCCCTTGTTGGTGACTTGGAAATTCTCGTCCCCATGGCGGGCTTGATTGATACGGAAGCAGAACTGGCCCGGTTGGCCAAAGAGACCGAAAAATTGGAGAAAGACCTGAAACGTCTTCAGGGTAAGCTGGGCAATAGCTCCTTCATCGACAAAGCACCCGCCGAGGTGGTAGAAAAAGAACGAGATAAAATGCAGGCACAAGAACAGGCACTGCAGAAGTTAAAAGAGCAGGAGCAACGTATCCGCAATATCTAGTAGCTCCGGAATCTCTCCGGCACCAAAGGTTTCACGTCTGCGTCACTCCCAGTGAGTGGCGTAGCATAATAAAAGCAATACGCTAGAACCGAGGTAAGAGGTATGAGTGATCGTGTAAGCGGCACGGTAAAGTGGTTTAACAATGCCAAGGGTTTTGGCTTTATCACCCGGGAAGAAGAAGATGCTGATGTCTTCGTGCATTTCCGTTCCATCGAGGGTGATGGTTACCGCACCCTGAATGAGGGACAAGAGGTGGAGTTCAGTCTGATAGAGGGCCCCAAAGGCCTGCAAGCGGAAGACGTCCACAAGGTGTAGCCTGTTCGTCGGATTTAATACTCCGGAACAAAAGCGCAACTCAAAGCCCAGCCGGCGACGCCTCCAGCGCCGTCCGTGATTTCTATTTGCACTATTTTTGCGTTATTAGCCGCGTTAGGTGGTAGACTGCCGCCGCCTTCGGGCTTCACTAACAGGGGTATACATGAATTTTTTCGGAAAAATTGTCATCAGCGTCCTGGCCGCAACCGCTGCCTGGGCCCTACTTACATTTGTAACAGTGGCTCAACCGGCCCTGGTCTTCCTAGTCTTAGTCATCGCCACACTTGCCACTGCTTTTCTGGTAACAATTCCAGTGAGCAAAGCAGCAGTCACAGCCAGCAAGCCCTCCAATGGCAGCAGCAAGAAGCAAACAACCAAAGCCTCCGTTACTGAAGGCCCGAGGGAGGAAGGCGAGGTAAAATGGTTTAATGTATCAAAAGGCTTTGGCTTCATTACCAAAGACGATGGCGAAGAAATTTTCGTTCATTTCCGGTCAATTATTGGCGAGGGTCGCCGCGGCCTTAAAGACGGTCAAAGAGTGAGCTTTGTAGAGGCCAATACAGACAAAGGCCCGCAAGCTGAGGATGTAGAGCCTCTTTAAGAGGCCCCTTGCTCTACGACCGCAATTAAACTGGTCTCCAGCATCGCAGCTCCCCGCCGTAGCGCTTGTTCCGCAGGCAGGGCCTTATCCTCCAGTGCCATCTCAACCAGGCAGTAACCTAACTCCACAGTAATTCGTGACTGTAGAATCACTGCCTCGTCCACGGGGCGATGAAACCACTCAGCAATAAAGTTCGCCAATTGCCGCGCCAACAACTGATGTGAGGTCAACCTCAGCTCTCGCAGGGGCTCCACAGCGCGCAGCGCCTGAGCTATTTCCAAACCACCGACCTGCTTCAGCGTCACTTCATAGGTGAGCCAGAGCACCTCATAAAAATTAGCGAGCAGCCGCTCGGGTTCACCCTCTACGTAGTTATGATCCACCCACTTCTGGAACGCGTCATTTTGACGGTCCATCAGCACAGCGCCCAAGGTGTTTATTACCGCATACTTATTTGGGAAATAGCGATAGAGGGCAGGAACTGTTATTCCAGCTCTCTCAGCGATCAGATTAGTCGATATACGCTCAACACCCACTTCTACAAGTAGTTCGGCGGCGGCGGCGAGAATCGACTCATAGGTACGTTTCGCCCGCTCTTGCCGTGGGCGATTTTTCTCCAGCAATTCAACCTGCCGTCGGGGTGCAGTCGTCATCTAATGTGTCCTTGTCCGCTGCGTTTGCATTCGAAGTCACTTCACAGGAGAGTAACAGAGAACTCCGTTAGCGCACAGCATGCTGGCGGAATATTAAATGTGTGAGAGACTTCAATATAGTTGGGCACTGACCTGGCTAGGTTATTTCCTCGCAATTCAGGTTATGGGAAAAGAGGGTGATGTAAGGCCTGCAGACTCAGTTTAATAGCATTGGATGCAAGCTATGAACTTCACCTCCCCTCTTATTACCCACCGGTGCATGCCAATGGTTCTTTTATACAATCTTATCCCAATCGTGCCATTTTAACCACCGTGACCATCGCCTGCTTTAAACGCGAAAGCCAAGAGATGCAGACTCGGCTAATATACCGACCTGATTTGATTCCGCATGGCAGGAACAATGACCGCCTACAAGAGAACGGTATTACTAAAGAGAGCGATACTCGCCAGCACAATCACGCTCGTCTGCAGCCAGGTTGTTTCGGGCTTTGAGCGTACAGAGCAACGAGAGCCCTGCGCTGACTACAGTGAAACTCGCAAACCCATGTTCGGGGACTTGCACGTGCACACCAGTTTTTCGTTTGATAGCTATGTATCCAGTCAGCGCAACGGACCCGGTGCGGCGTACAGTTATGCCAAAGGTAATCCCATTATTCTTTCGGATGCTGATGGTGAACAAACCTTAAAGGCCCAGATTCAGCGGCCACTGGACTTTACCGCAATTACAGATCACGCTGAATTTCTTGGTCCGATAAACCTTTGCACGCAGGATTCATCAAAAGCCGCTTACTGGTTTCCGGCCTGTATCGCCGGACGCAGCAGTTGGTTCATCGCGCAGCTACTGGCAGCTAATTATTGGGCCAAAATCGGTGTAGTCGGCGACACCTCAGAAAAAAACATTTCTCTTATCTGCTCAATGGGAAATTGTGATGCTGCGCACAGCGAGGCGTGGCAGGGAATTCAGGACGCCGCAGAACAGCACTATGATCGCAGTTCAGAGTGCAGCTTCACCACCTTCATCGGTTATGAATACACCGATGCTCCGAACTACTCGAATCTCCACCGCAATGTGATATTCCGCAATGCGCATGTCACTGACTCGGCCATCTCCACTTATGACACTGGTTCGAAGAACGTGCCAGAACTCTGGCGCAGGCTGCGCGATCAGTGCATAGACGCTGAGACAGGCTGTGATGTGCTGGCCATTCCTCACAATTCCAACCTCAGTCGGGGTTTGATGTTTCCTGATCCGCGCAACGAGCAGGAAGCGCTCGACAGGTCCTTCTTCGAGCCTCTGGTGGAACTGGTTCAGCACAAAGCGGCCAGCGAATGCCGCTTTGACCGCCTCGCCGGTACTGGCCTGGATACCGAGGACGAACTGTGTGACTTCGAGCAGGTGGAAGCAGACAACCTTTCCATGTTGGGAACGCTTTACGGTGAAGTGCGCACCGATGAAGCCAGGGCGGTGCCGCTTGAAGAATTTGGCCGCCGAAATATGGTTCGTAATACGCTCAAAGACGGTCTGGCCCTGCAAGCCAGCACTGGCATTAATCCGTTTATGTTGGGATTCATTGGCAGCACCGACACCCATAGCGCCTCCCCCGGTGGTGCCGAAGAAAACAACTACACTGGCCATCTGGGTCGCAGAGACGCTGGCTACCGCAACGTGCAAGATCATTTTTTCGATAACCCCGGCGGCCTCGCCGTGGTTTGGGCAGAGGAGAATTCACGCGATGCTATTTTTGCAGGCATGCGCCGCAGGGAATCCTATGCCACCAGCGGAACGCGCCCGGTCGTGCGCTTCTTTGCCGGGACGGAAATAGCCGATGATCTCTGTGCTGACCCGCAAATGGTGACAAAGGCCTATCAGGCTGGCATTCCAATGGGGGGCCAATTGACAGCACCTGAAACGTCTCCTGGGTTTTTGGTAAGCGCTGCCAGGGACCCGGGCAGCCCGGGCAACCCCGGCCTGGATTTACAGAAAGTGCAAATCATTAAAGGCTGGCTAGACAGTGAGGGTGT
>ERZ1047821.2324-NODE-2324-length-11554-cov-4.961736_pt1 | contig 11554 bp, 16 predicted proteins | sample MGYA00383096_ERZ1047821 | MGnify/ENA primary metagenome ERZ1047821 (study PRJEB29581, sample SAMEA5548366) | metagenome | biome: marine; feature: coastal; material: water | depth 25 m | study: Short-term variability in the microbial, nano- and picoplankton... | reverse complement strand
TGTAAAAAATGCTGGAGCAAATACAACAATTAATGTATCTACTGTTGCACCGTGGTCAACAAATAACTCATCAAAATCAACAAACAATACATCCTCATCAAAAGTGAAAAAATCTAGTTCTCAGAAAAAACTTGATAAGCTTACTAAATCACTAGAAAAATCAAAAGCTAAAGATGAGAAAAAAGGAAAGGTATCCAAAAAGACTAAAATTCTACAACGAGCTGTAGATAAATTAACTAATAAATAAATACAACAATGAAAAATATTCTTTACATCTCAATCATATTAATATTATCTTCATGTGGCTCTTCTGATTCGCTTGTTGTTAAACCTGAATATACAACTACAAGCTCAATTTACTCATTAAGTGTTGGTATGTCTGAAGCAAAAGTTATAAGAGAATTAGGAGTAGATCCATATGACATTACATATAACTTGTCAGAGAACACCAAAGTTCTAGTTTGGAACTACAAAAGACCTTACCATGAAATTGTAAGAAATCTCAAAGGCAACAAATCAACACTTGCTTCAGGTTCTGAAAGGTTTCAAGATGAACTTAAATTATATGCACATTTTAAAAATGGAACTCTAATAAGATTTTATACTGATTCTGGAATGAGTAAGAGCCAAAAATTATTTAATTCAAAGCACAATTTAGAATCACAAACTAACTAAGCGATAGTTAAAATAAAAACTGATAAAACCACATCAAATGATGTGGTTTTTTTATAATTTTTCGTCAATCTAAAACCATCTTTCCTTTATTTTAAAACAAGTATTTTATGTAATGTATAACTTTTTATAAAAAAAGCTATATATTTGCAGAATAATTATAAAAACATGAAAAATTTTAAAGAAGTAATATTAGTTTATTACCCAATAATCATTGCATTTATTGCAATGATGTATTCCATTATTTTAGGTCTCACGGGTGATTTTGAATCTGCTCAATATTCTGCTCATTGGCCAGCTACTATTCTTCTATTTGCAATTGCAATCAGACAAAGAAGAAATAATTTCTTTAACAAAAACAATTAATTATGCTTTCTCTTTCAATGTTTATTATTGGAGCAGTAATATTTACACTCTACATAATTGGTTTAATTTATATGATAAATTGGGGGCATGATTCACAGAAAAGAAAGATGGAAAATGACCCGGAAATTAAAAATAAAAAATAATGTTTGGACTATTCAAAAAGAAATCTGAAAAAGAAAAATTATTAGATTTATATAATAAGAAAAAAGAGCAGGCCTTTCATCTTTCCAAAACTAACAGAAAAGAAAGTGATAAATTAGAAAAAGAAGCTAATGACATCTTAATAAAGCTTGATGAGATTGAAAAAAAATCTTAAAGGATGTTATTGAAAATTGATAAACTTCACGCTTATATATTTTCTGATAGCAATTTAAAATCATTTGAAAAGTTAATTCTCTTTCTTGCAGTGGGAGGCTTTATTTTACATTTGGCTCTAATTTATCTCAACTTAAATTACGATATAAGTTTACTAAAAGGATTAGATGATTTACTTAGAAATCCTATTTCTGCTCTGTACACACCGTTCTCATTTATTCTTATCTACGAAGCATTTCTTCTAATTTATTATTTCCCAAGATCTTTCACAACTTCAATTGCTAAGGAATATGAAATCATCTCTCTTGTAATGATTAGAAAAGTTTTTGGGGACATCCCAATGTTAAATTTCAAAGAAGGAATTATAAATCAAGCAGGCTTAGTACTCCTTTATGATCTACTGGCAATTCTTATAATTTATTATTTAATCCACTTATTTAAAAAAACAATTTTAAATATCCCTAAGAGAAAGCCTACCATAAATATAAACCGTTTTATAAGTTACAAAAAAATGCTAAGTATTGCTTTATTACCAATATTATTACTCTTGTGTGTATCAAATTTATACGATTGGAGTTACGCAGTTTTTGTAACTCAAGAATTTTTAGAAAATGTAAATTATATTTTCTTTATTGACTTCTTTACAATATTAATATTAGTAGATGTTTTTATTCTTTTAATATCGTTTCAATATACAGAAAGGTACTCTCAAATTTTAAGAAATACAGGATTTATAATATCAACAATTTTACTACGTCTATCCTTTAGTGTTAGTGGAATTTCAAGTCTAATACTATTACTATCTGGTGTAGTTTTTGGACTAATAATACTTAAAATTTATCAAATATCAGAAGTGGAATTAAAACAATGAGAATAGCTTATCTCCTATTAAGTAACCCCCAGCCAATACAATAGGATATAAAACAAATAACCAAAGACAACTGAAAAATCCGATATTTTTAATAGAGTCAAAAGGATCGCTAAAAAAATTAGGTCCAAAATCATACCAAGTACTTAAACCTATCTTATCTACAAGAACATTTGCAATAATAGCAATAAGCAAAATAGATATTCCAATTATATAAATTCTAAGCATCTTTTTTCTTATCCCAAAACATAGAAAGCGGAACTATAAACAACAAAAAAAATAATTTTTTTGTAGTAACACCAATAAAAACAATTGCTAAGGCGATTAATATTAAGATCCAATTTCTCATAAAAATTCATTTTTATAATGTACAAATATATTAATCCATATCAATCTTGAGTAATGATAATTAAGAGGGGCAGATAGAAGAATAAAAAATATGACAAAAAATATTTGATTAAATATATTTATTTCTGGAAAAAGAACACTTGACAATCCCCAAAGAAATAACATAATAGCTACACCAATTGCGTAGCTCACATACATTGCACCATACCAAAAACCAACCTCTAGTTCAAATAACAACGAACAATTAGAGCAGCACATATCATCTTTTTCTTCCTTATTAAATATATTTTTAAATGGATTAGTATGTTTCCAAAATTTCCCAGAGTGACATCTAGGACATTTATTAAATAAAATGCTATAAAACTTACTTCCCTTACTAATAAATTTCATTCTTATTTTTTAAGAAAACTTGATATTGTAGGGTATTTATACTTGTATCCTGAATCAATCAACTTATCTGTTTTTAAATGAAGGCCTCCTTTAATCACTTGACTTCTTCCTCCTAAAATTATTTTCATTAAAAATAAAGGAATAGGAAAAATAAGAGCATTTTTAAATATATATTTTTTAATCTCACGAATCACCTCAAGTTGATTTTGTTTATTAGGAGCTGCCATATTAAAAGGGCCAACTATATTTTGATTTCTTAAAGCATAAGTAATAAAGCCACATAAATCATCAATATGTATCCAAGAATAGGCGAGATTACTTGGAAGAAAAACTGAAGTAATTCCAAGACGCATTGGAAGTAATGTTACCTTTAAAAATCCAGAATTCAAATCCATCATTAATGAAATCCTAAGATTAACAATTCTTGAACCTATCTTTTCAAATTGATTAGCAGCCGCCTCCCAATCAAATGACAATTTAGCTAACCAATCTTCTCCTAAAGGACTGTTTTCATCAACATCACTTTCAACACCAAGACCATAGTATCCCATTGCTGATGCCCCAATAAAAGTTTTTATGTTTACACCTAAACTCCTGCACTTATCAAATAATAAATTTGCTGTATCAACTCTACTGGAATGCATTTTTTCTTTATTTTTCTTAGACCAGCTATTCATTATATTAAAACCACATAAGTGAATTATGTGACTACATCCTAATAATGCATTCTCATCAACATAATTATTTTTAACATCCCAATAATAAATAGAATGATTATCAACTGATTTTTTATTTGAGGTCAGATATATAAGCTCATAGTCATTTTCAAGAAAAGATCTTAGACGTTGAGCTAAAGCCCCATTATAGCCAGTAATAAGGATTTTATCCTGCATATTTTCTATTCTTCCAATAGCTTAAATAAGTCATCTAAGTTTGGAGAAAGAATCATTTCAATTCTTCTATTTTCACCCCTACCCTCTGATGTTTCATTTGATGAGATAGGCACAAACTCACTTCTACCTGCTGCAATTAACTGGGTTGGATCAAGATTAGTATTTGATGTTAATCTTTTTACTACTGATGTTGCTCTCATTACACTAAGATCCCAATTATCTTTGACTAAACCTCTTCCACTTAGCGGTATACTATCTGTGTGACCTTCAACCAAAATCTCCAGATCTTTTTGATACGATAGAGCATCGGATAATTTATCTAAAGCTTGTCTTCCTGTCTGATTAATTTCATATTTCCCAGATGCAAATAACAAATCTTCTTCTAATGAGATATATACCTTTCCATTTCGTTGTTCGATTGTTAGACCATCCCCCTCTAAACCAATTAGGGCTTTTGATATTTTCTGTTTTAGTGCAGTAACCATAGAGTCTTTTCTATTAATTATAGCTTCAAGCTCCGCAACTCTTAAAGAGCGTAGCTCTAATTCATTTTGAGAATCTAATAATTTCCTTTCTTTTTCTTCTAACTCTAATGTTGATTTATTTAACTGGTCTTCTTTAGCAAAAAGTTCAGATTGAGTAGTTTCTAACTGATCAAGAAGTTCCTTAGTTTCTTTAGCTTTCTCTGCCATATACCTACTACTTTTAGAAGTTAATAAATCATAAGTAGTACTTAAATCATCATACTTTTTTTGACAGGCAACCAAATCATTATTTAATGCTATTGAATCTTTTCTTAATTGTTCAACTAAAGCATTTAGATTAGTAATGTCACGCTCTTTATCATCAAGATTTTCTCTTAACTCAAGAATTAATTTTTCATTTTTAGTGAGATTCTTTTTAGCAATTTCATGCTTGTCTAATAGTTCATTATATACTTTTGGAGTAATACACGAGCTTATAAGAAAAATACTTAAGATGATTAATGATATTCTAGACATAACTTTTTTTATTCAAAATTACAAAGTATGAAGCCTAGCATTTAGTAGCTATATAATACTTATTAACAAGAAAGTATAAATTAATTGACGATAATCTTTTGAGAAACTAATTCATTACCTACCAAAATTTGTAAATAATAAATTCCGCTATTAAAATTAGAAATATCTAGGCTAGTTGATGATCTATTAATTTCATCTACGCTTTTTACTGTCTTACCAAGATTATCAAATAATTTGATAGCAGTTATACTATTATTTTCAAATTTAATGTTGATATGGTTCGAAGATGGGTTGGGGTAAATATGGCAAGACATATTTTTAATTTCCTGTAAACTACTAGGTATTGCAGAAATCTTTGAAACTCCAGTAGTAGTTGCTACCCAAACATTATTCTGAGAATCAATAGCGAGACTCTTTACATTAGGACCAGCAATCCCATCGCTATGATCAAAATCAAACCACTGACTTCCATCCCAATAAGCTACTCCTCCTTCTGCTAAATATCCAACATAAATAGTAGTCCATATTCTTCCCCACGAGTCTTTTGCAATTTCTGTTACTGGGTTTAAAGTATCTGGAGGGGGCAGTGTATACATTATAGTGTGAAAAGTAAACTGATTAGCTGTAGAATTCATAACTGTCATCCCATCTTGGGAGCCTAACCAAATATTATTGCTATTATCTACTAAAACAGAAGTACTATAATTACTAAGCAGACCATCATTAGCCGAATAATTTATAAAATTAGTTCCGTCAAAATGAGCTAAACCATCTAAAGGTGAAGCAAACCATATGTCTCCATTATCACTAAAAGATGTTGCACACACTCCACTAATTGGTAAATCTGGTGAATTATATGATATCCAGTTACTTCCATCAAAAACACTAACTCCGGCAGAAAAAGATGAGTGTGAAAACCAAAGATCTCCATTTGGAGCTTCATCAATACTTGTCACCTTATTATTAGCTAAACCATCATTTGTTGTAAAGGGTAACCATGTCATTCCGCTAACTCCAGAATGTAACTTATTAACTCCATAATCTGTACCAATCCATATATCTCCATTAGTTGTAGCAGTAATTGCTTTAATATCATTTGAGAGCATTAAAGGGTATGATGATTGATCATAACTTGTCCATGAACTCCCATCAAACATAGACACTCCAAAAGCAGTTCCAAACCAAATATTATCATTGGGATCTACAGCTACACACTTTACATAATTATTTAGCAATCCGTCCGCTTCTGAATATGAAACAATAGTTTGAGAAGAAGAATAAAAAAAAGCTAAAACCGAAAAAGAAAAAAGAAAGTATTTCAGAAAACGCATTATTTTATTTTGATAAGCTTTACTGTTGATTGTAAATTATAAAAATGTAAGAAATACAACCCTTCATGCCAAGATGATGTATTAATAGTAGTTTCAAATTTCGAACTATATATTTTTTGACCTAAAGCATTAGTTATATAATAATCCTTTTCACTAACATTTAGAATATCTTGAAATGGATTCGGAAAAGCATAAAAAGAATCAGAAAAAATATTTTCATTTGCAGTTGGGGTATTGTTACCATTAAAAGTTGGTGCAAGCATTGTAAAACTACCAGTTCCATTAGGAGATCTACCATATGCAATATCATCAAGCTGTGGGTAGATAAACTCTGCATCAACAATACTAGAGTCACTATTTGAAAGGATTAACTGTTCTCCTAAATTAGAAAGCTTAAAATTTGCGTGATTATCTCCTGTATTTCCATCTTCGTCAGCCCAAATAATGAAATAAGAGTTAGGATTTATAACTACATTTGGCAAGTCCCATTTGTCAAGATTTAATGGGTTGTCAGAAAATAATAAACCATTAGTAGAAATGGGTGTAGAAGAATTATTATACAATTCAATCCAGTCATCATAATCTCCAGTTTCATCCATTACAATAGAAACATTATTTGCCATAACCTCATTAATAACTAGACTAGCCTGATTTATTGTAGTTTTCACATTATAAAATTCATATGCTGCTCTTTTAGGTGAGAAAATACCCTCATCACTATTATCTGCATATAAATAGTAATCAATTGAATTACTACAATTATTAATTATCACTGCATATAGTCCATCGTTAGCTACCCCATCATTATGGTTACCATCATCATACATCTGTATGTTTTCAAAAGGCATGTTTTCTCCAAATCTATATGCAAGCATTGCATAAGACGCATCTTGTATTTGCGCAGTTATAGTTAAATCACCTCCAAAAAACTGATTAGAGTTAGGTAGGGTTTGAATATTTGAAATACTAGGCTGAACAAATCCAGACCAGTAATTTGAAAGATATGTAGTCCTCGCATCCATTAACTGTGATAAGCCTGGGCAAATAGAACTTGGAATTGTTACTTGACTATTAAGATTATCTAAGAAATCATTATGAGTGTAGAATTTATTTGGGTCATTTTGGACATCATTTGAAATCAGCGTCTGTAAATATTGAGCTCGAGAAATATAATCTTGATTTGAAAAATGCTCTTCAACGATAGTTCTCATGTGCGCTAGATACATTCTTTGTCTCCTACTATCATCAAGCAAATTAGTTATCAATGGTCTCGGTGATAAAAAACTATTCGTCAAAAAACCTAGAGGATCCATGCTTTGTGCCTGAGAAATATCAAACCCATTAAAATAAGCTTGAGTGGCATCGGTTAATCTAAAACCACCAAAAGACATATTCAAATCCCAAAGTATAGGCTGAAATTGATTTGATAAACTTTTATATAGATAATAGTTCTGACTGTAACCAACATAAGAATCAAAATTAATTAGAGTGTAATTAAATGCATGCATCCAAAGCGCTCTGTCAACATTTAACACATTATCTATATTGTTTGAAGAGTTATTTAAATTATCAATTAAAGTATATAATTCGTTCCAGCCATTAGCAGATTTTAAATCATAATAATCATAATAGAAAGAACTATCATTCCCATGAGTATTACTAAGATTAGAGTTTTCACCAGAAGGTTGAAGATTCAATCCGCTAGGGTTACATTTAAATAGAGGGGAATTAACAGTAGAAAAATGTTTGTTTGTAAACTTATCATTAATTGCTTCAACATTTACATATAAACCCCATAAGCTATCATTAACGTAAACATTTGCAAAATTAGCTCTGGGGCTAGGAATATAATCTCTGGCAATTTCATAAGAAAGAACCTCTCTTAAAAAAGAAGGGTCTTTAATGACATTCGACAATTTAATTTTTTCAAAGCCCTCATGATTCTGGTTATTATCAACATAATCTAATTTAATATTGAAAGGATTTTTGACAGTGTTTATAGATACAGAACTAAACCCTTTATATCGAACACCAACACTATCATACATACTGCCGTCAATTTCTACGCTTGCTAGCAGCCTCTCCTCCAAGCCATCTAAATACAAACTGTCTAATAGGTGATCCCAATTGGGTTGTGTAAAGTATAATTTAATCTCACGTATGTTATCAACATCATAAAAATTCTGTGAGAAAGAATTCCATGATAGTAAAGCTGATAGAATAAAAATTATTGGTTTTCTTTTCATTTACTTTATAAGTGCTACTTTAAAAGTTTCAATCTCCTCATCATCTACAAAAATACTAAAATGATAAATTCCATTAGGTTGATTAGTCATATCAATAGAATTAGAATTAATTCTATTAACTAACTTAATTTCTTGTCCAAGTTGATTTCTAATTTTAAGCTTTACATTATCAATATCATTAAGTGGGAAATCGATATTCACAAAACCATTAGTCGGGTTTGGATAGATTGACAAATTTTGATTATCAAAATTTGAAACAGATGTTGAAAAACATGAACTTGTAGCAGTAGAATTCATGTATGGTTCTAAAGCAATAATTGCTGGATGCTCACACTCATAACGAAATGCTTTTTGCGTGTCTGCATTATATGGCCCCCAAATAATTGTACCGTTTTGATCAACTTCATACATTACTCCAGCACCACCTTGACCACCAGATGCGTTAACAAAAATATTTCCATTTGACATCCGATCAGAAGCAGACTGACCAGAAGCAGAGTATGCACAAACATATCTTGTTGAATAGGATACGGGGCCAAATGCTTGGCTATTTGCTCTATAATAATTATATGCATTTGACGGGGCTATTGGAGTTTCAATTCCATCAACAGTCGATTGATTACTGGATACTCCTGAGTTATTAAATACCTGTAAGAAACCACCATTAGGCCTACCATCATCAGTTATCCATCTAACATCATGTACAGCTGCTGGAATAATTTGATTTCCAGTCATATTATAATTGGAAGGGGTTCCCCATCTATATAAAATATCTCCACCCATACCAGAATTTCCTCCTGAGTGTGATGCTGACTCAGCAGTAGTTGTACTATGGTCTATTATATATATTTCACTAGCATATCGTGAAGAAAAAGCAATTTGATCTAAATCTTCATTATAATCGACTCCATTAACATGAAACCAATCACCACCTCCGCCTCCAGGTCCGCCTCCACCTCCCTGAGTTATCATGTTTATATCTATAAGTTGTGGATTATCTGAAATCACACCATAATTAGGTTTGGATGGATCAGTATCCTGAATTAAGTGATCCCAAATATGCCATTCCCAAACAATTTGGCCACCACCATTTCCGTCATTTGCAATTTCAACAAAATGTGTTGGCCATTTATCAGACGTTACACTTCCACCTAAGGCATTGACCTCAGCAGCTGTTTTGACTTCCCAAGCAGTTAACATTACGTTATCTCCAATAAGACAAATATCGTGATGAGATAATACATCATTTGAAGAATAAATAAAATCCATTACGATATTTCCTGAAGGATCAATCTCTTGGACTCTTCCAGCACTTGCAGCTCCATTTAAAGAGTTATTAGTACCACCTGTTTGAATATTATTTTTAGTTCCTCTAACAAGATTACCGTTATCTTTTAAAAGAACGGTATAGTTGCATTCTGTAGACATTGTCCAAGTGTGGGCAATATTAAGATTCTCATCGATCAAATATGTTGTATTCTCACCTTGCGCATTGTATAGTGCAAAGCCATTAAAATTTTGAGAAAAGCAAGAGAAAGAAAAAAAAAGGAATATAAAAGTGTGTAATTTTTTCATATTTAGTCAATTATTTTTTAGTTTTTATTTGAAACAGATTATTTTCTTCAATTAAACTGTGAAATTCTTTTTTTTGAATTGGAGAGCATAAATTGAAAATATCATTAATATGATTTTTATTGATTTTTTCAATAGAGATGTATAAGTTGGACAAAATAAGAGATATTGAATCACTAGAACTATCAAAATATAATTTTCTAGTCTTATTTAATTTCATTTTATTTTCTCTTACTAAAAAACGGTGGTCTTTTATAAGTAAATCATATTTTTTGATTTGATTTTTATCAAAATTTAAACTTTCAATTATAAAATTACGAGGACCTCTTTCTTTTGAAGAATTATTTTGAATTATAAAAAAAGTGAGAAATATGAAATTTATCAATATTAAAGAAAAAATAACAATAAGGTAGAGTTTTGATTTATTCATATTCTATAAAGCTAATAGGTGAATTAATTAAATCTACAATAAAAAATTCATCTGCAATCAAAGAATTATAAGAAAAAATATTTACCATAATTAGCACAAGGATAACGGCAGCATAAAGATAGATAGTTGGTGATTTAGCCCTATCACCAACACTCTCTAGTATTCTATCATAAATATAGTCTGGAGGGCTCACCTTCATAATTGTACCTAATATTTGTAATTTATCCATAACAAAACGTTTTTACATTTTAATTCCTATAATATCTTTGACGATAAAAAAATCTATATCCCTTAATTTTTTAACAATATTTCTAATTTCTTTTTAGCTCTACTAAATAATGATTCGGCTGCTTTTACGGAAATATTCATTATTTCTGAAATCTCTTCGTATGATTTATTTTCAATTTTTAACAATACAATTATATTTTTATAATTATTAGAAAGTTCATTAATACAATTAAAAATCCTGATCACCTCTTCTTTATTCTCTAATAAAACACCTGGATGATTAAAGTCCGAATAATTAGAACTGTTTATATTATCTAACGATAAGTAATTATTTAAGAATCTTCTTTTAAAGCGCTTCTTAGATTTTAAATGATCTAATGAGCAATTAATAGTGATTCTATATATCCATGTCTCAATTTTAGATTGGTTCTTAAAACTAGATTTGTTCTTAAAGATTTTAACAAATACATCTTGTGTAATTTCCTCAGCATCTTCCTTATTAGCAGTATAATTTAAAGCTAAGTTGTATACCAAAGATTTATATTTGTTATAGAAATAGCGATTATCTTTCATTCTTTATTTATAGACGATATTAAACCAACAAGCATTCGGAAAATTAATACTTAAATATATATAACTGTAATAGTATATTCAAATCTTATTAATGATGCTTTCCAACTTAGTCTAAATAATTTAAACTTTTGGTAGGTATAAATTTTTTGCAAAAAACAAAAAAGACAATAAAACTCATACAAAATGCAATAAAATGCAATAAAATGCAATAAAATGCAATAAAAATTAATTAAAAATTAATTAAAATTTGGATTTCAAACGAAATCAAATAAACAAAATCTCTAAAACAACACAAAAAGACATATAAATACTTAAAAAGTG
>ERZ1047821.2321-NODE-2321-length-11567-cov-13.679812_pt1 | contig 11567 bp, 8 predicted proteins | sample MGYA00383096_ERZ1047821 | MGnify/ENA primary metagenome ERZ1047821 (study PRJEB29581, sample SAMEA5548366) | metagenome | biome: marine; feature: coastal; material: water | depth 25 m | study: Short-term variability in the microbial, nano- and picoplankton... | reverse complement strand
ATTGTACTTTATGCCGGAACAAATGTGATTAATCCAAAAGCGGCCAAGATGCTTTCATCCAGTATTGGCAACAGAGCAAGTTTAGGTTATCCCGGAGCGAAGTATAATAAAGGTATGGAGCATGCTGATCAGTTGGAAATCATGTTAATGTCGCTGATGAGTAAATTATTTGACGCAAAATATGTTGAGTACAGAGTGCCAAGTGGTTCGATCGCAAACCTCTATGCGTACATGGCAACCACCAAACCAGGTGACAAAATCATGGCTTTTTCAGATTCGGCGGCCGGACATGTGACGCATCATGCTGAGGGCGCGGCAGGACTGTATGGGCTCGAGATTCATGAGGTACCTTTTGATTTTGCAAACATGGATGTTGATCCGGAAGCTTTAATGATTGAAGCGAAAAAGGTGCGACCGAAGCTGATAATTGTTGCAGGCAGTATGTGTTTGTTCCCGTATTCGTTGGGTGAAGTCCGGAAGGTTGCAGATGAAGTTGGGGCATTCGTTTTATACGATGCGGCACATATGGGTGGCTTGATTGCGGGGGGTGAATTTCAGCAACCTCTCAAAGAAGGTGCGGATTTGATGACCGGCTCGACTTATAAAAGTTTTGGTGGTCCGCCTTCCGGAATGATTTTGAGCAATTCAGCAGAATTGGCGGAGCGTTTAGATAAAATTGCTTTTCCCGGACTTACCGCAAATTTTGATCTCAGCCGGGCTGCGGCGATGGTAATAGCGGTTTTGGATTTGCTGACACACGGGCAGGAATACGCAAAAATGTGTATTGCAAACGCCAAGGCGCTCGCGGCATTTCTTCATTCAGGAGGATGTGAAGTTTTTCAGGTTTCCGGAAAAGGTTTTACGAATTCACAGCATGTTGCTGTTCCAGCCGCAGCTTACGGTGGCGGAGACATAGCCGCAAAGCTTCTTGAAAAAGCTAATCTCCTCACCAGTGGCATTGGGTTGCCTTTACCGCGGGTTCCCGGGGATTTCAACGCGATGCGTCTGGGAACCCAGGAAATTACACGCTGGGGAATGCATCCGGAAAATATGGAAACAGTAGCTGACTTTTTCTGCCGTGTGTTAGTCCAAAAGGAAAATCCGGACAAATTGAAGTCCGCAGTGATTGAATTCCGGAAAGAATTTCAACAGTTGCATTTCATTCGTGCTTAATGAATTTGAAAGCAGTTTGTGTTTTTTGCAAAGGAACCCCAAAAAAGACTCAATAGATATTCAACAAGCCGACTTTTTTTAATAATTCAATCTCAAGTTCCAGCATTTCCTTAGCTTCCTTTGCGTTACGTTCGTGATCCCATCCGGCGAGGTGAGCGCAGCCATGTGCCAAAAGTCGAATGAGTTCTGTTTCAAAATTCCAGCCGTTTTCCTCTGCCTGCTTCCGGACACGTTCCACAGAAACCACCAAATCTCCTGCCAATTCAACTTCATCTGTGTCCTCAATATTCGGAAAATCTAAATCTAGTTCGTCTTCGGAATATGGCCAGGAAAGGATATCCGTAGGACTGTCTTTACCGCGGAATTGCTGATTCAGTTTTTGGATTTCCGCATCATTGGTGAGGTAAAGCGAAAGTCCACGTTCATTATTAAACAGGTTTTTCAGAAATACTTTTAAAATTTCCTCGAGCAGTTTTTGATTTGTTGAACCGTCCCAGTCAGCATCCCAGCGGATTTCAATCATGAGGTAATTTCGGAAAAGGAAAAGACACGTAAATGAGCACTGCGGCTCCGTGGATTTTCGGCTGCTTCTTTTGCAGAAGCGTTTACCGGACGTCTTGTGAGAACCCGTCCCAAGGGTTTCTCGCCGCAAATGCAGTAAGGCAAATCAGTTGGACAAACACAGGGATTTTCCCATTTACGGAATTGGTGTTTGACCATTCGGTCTTCCAGAGAATGGAATGAGATGATGGCCAGACGTCCATCTTGTTTAAAAAGTGACGGAGCCTCTTTCAATAAAGCTCCAAGTTCATTTAATTCATCATTGACCGCGATTCTAAGTGCTTGAAAAGTCAGAGTCGCAGGGTTAAATCCTGGCTTTTGGAAACGTTGTGGTATGACGTCACTCACCATCTCGGCTAATTCCTTAGTCGTTTCAAATAGTTTTTTCTCACGTTCAGCGAGGATGGTACTGACTATTTTACGGGCAAAGCGTTCCTCACCATAAGCGCTTAATATTTTAAGCAATTCGTGTTCACTGGATTTATTAACCAGGTCTGCAGCAGTGAGGTGTTGACGATCCGGGTCCATGCGCATGTCCAGCGGACCTTCATGCATAAACGAGAAACCGCGTTTTGGACGTGCAAGCTGTTCAGAAGAAAGGCCTATATCAGCCAAAATATAATCAAACTGAGGTTCACCCCAATTCACAAAACGCTCAGGCAATTCCGAAAAAGAGGCTTGCTCCAGAAGTATTTGTTCTTTGTAGTTCTTGAGGCAGTCTGATGTAGCGCTTAATGCTTTTGCATCACGATCAATACCATATAAATTTGCTTCCGGAAATTTTTCCAGCAACCTTCTGCTGTGTCCTCCGCCACCGAGGGTACAGTCCAAAATTGTTTGAGTTGTTTGCGGTGCAAAATCGTCGACTTCTTCCGCTAAGACAGAAATATGTTCAAACTCCATTTTCATTTAAAGCGAAACATTTTTTTTGCCGCAGCATGATAGGGGTAAACTTTCCGGTAAGCAATGTTGTCCGTGCGGACTATATTATTAAAAAGGAATTGAGGATTGAGAGTCTCTTTTTGTGAAAACATAAGGCTCAGTAAAGTTGTCGCGAGTTTTTCCGGAAAATCTCCACGCACGACTAAAACGGGATTCCATACTATACCTGTCAATGCTTCAGCTTGATATGAAAATGAATTGGCAAGAAGTTTATGTGGCATTAGCCAAGGGAAATTTAAACGCAAAGAGCGTATCAGTTGCTGGTCCAATGCTAAAAGACGGATACCTGCAAATTGCTCAAGCCAGTTATTGATTTCCCGCAAAGGAACTGGACCTGTAACAGCCAGGACTTCTTCAGAAAAACCATCTGTGAAATCCGGAATACTGCTGCCGTTGAACCAGGTTATTTCGCTTTGTGGCGCCAACTTTTTCCAGACTTGCGCAAAATATAGTGAATTATCATGCACCAGCAAAGTCTGTGTACTTTCGAGTGAAAGAAACGGTCCCGGAACTGTGCCCAGAACATAAAGCCAATTCTTCCATAGAACAGACAAAACATGCAGTCCGGGATGTTTTTTTAACTGTTCATGTGCGGTTTTTGCGTCAATGATTGCCAGAGAAACCCTGTTATTTGAAAGTTGTGTCAAACGGTTTCCCGCAGAAACATCCGCGCGTATCACAAGTTTCGACTTATTGGTTTTCCGGTATGAAGACAAAAGTCTCGACAACTCATTTGCAAATATATATGAACCTGTACCTTGTGAAGCAGTCAGGATTACGTGTTGAGGTTTAGCCCATAAAGTCCCTGAAACAGAACAGATCCAAAACAGTAGAAATATTTTTATAATAATTTTTTTCATAAAATTTACTTAATCACTTTTGGCATTCTGGACAAAAAAATGTGCTTCTCTGCTGCTGAACTATGCGCTGAATTGGCACATTGCATTCTGGACATGCCTGATTATTATTACCATAGACCTGGAGAAATTGCTGGAACGCTCCAGTTTTGTCATCAACTCTGCGGAAATCTGAAATTGTGGTCCCGTTATTCTTGATAGCTTCTTCGAGAATATTTTGAGTGTACCTAATGATTTTAGTCCAGTCTTTTTTAATAAGCTTTCCGGCAGCGCGTTGAGGATGAATTCGTGAGCGGAACAAAATCTCTGAGACATAAATGTTGCCGAGTCCTACAACGATCTTTTGATCCAACAGTACAGTTTTAATTTCACGTTTGGAAGATGCCATTCGTTTGATGAAATATTTGGGTTTCATCTCCACAGAAAGCGGCTCGATTCCCAGTTTGAGTAATGACTTTGAATCAGCCAGCTTGTCATATACCTCCAAGGTTCCAAAGCAGCGAATATCATCAAAAATCATCAGCCGGCCGCTTTTTAAGTGGAACCAGACTCGATTATATTTCGAAGGTTCCGGAAGAGGATCACTGACTATGAATTTGCCAGTCATGCGTAAATGAGCAATTAAATATCTTTCCGGCTGTAGATGAAAAATTAAAAATTTGGCTCTGCGTGTAACATCCAGAAAGCTCATTCCGCATAATTTTTCCTGAAACGCGTCCAGATCTCCCTGCACGATCGGATTTTTGCGGAATATTTCAACTGATGAAATTGCATCTCCGCAGATTTCTTCGCGTAATTCTCTAACAACTGTTTCGACTTCTGGTAGTTCCGGCATTTAAATTTTGATCGGCTTGAATGGTTTGTCTTTATCAACCGTATTCTAACTGAGTCAGATTCTACTCTCAACAACTTTCAACAATCACATCGTTTTAATAAATATATTTGCAGAAGAAAATTCTGTTGAATGTAAATATAAATGAATATAGAAATAAAATTACTCTGACCCTAATAAAATATAGGTTAACTCTAGAGGGAGGATAGTAAGCTATGAAGTAACAGGAACATAGACTTTAGCATAAATTAAAGCTGCCGGTTGAGTGTGGCTCTTGAGCGTAGTCGAAAGAGAGTTTGAACCTGCATCTAACCTGAATGTTCACTGCTCATTCGCACTGGAATAAATGTATCAGAACAGTAGTGGATTTGCACAGTACTATATTGAATTTATAAGTTAATAAAAGCATTGAATTTGCATGAAAATGTATTGACATCAAGTATTAAGGATTGTAGTGTACGGAAAAAAGTCTGTTGAACTTCTTGAGATTTTTAGGAGGAACAACAAGTATCCGGGTATTAACGTAAAATATTATGATTAGTATTGAGAAGTAAAATGGCAGTGGGATGGGCCCGTGAAGGAGCGGTACAGGAGCAAATTGATGCTACTATAGCAGATGCGGTTGAGTTGGCAAGAAGTCGTTTGACTGAAGGGGAAAGCTTAATTCATTGTGAAGAATGCGAATCCTTGATCCAGGAAGCAAGGCGTAAAGCTGTGCCAGGAGTCCGCCTTTGCGTCAGCTGCCAGACAGAGCTGGAGAAACATCAAACCTCAATCTATTATTACAACCGCAGCGGTAGCAAAGACAGCCAGCTAAAGTGAATCTATGCGAGAGCTTGCTGATTACAGTCAGCGTGACTGCAATAAAAACTACCAGCGTGATGCTGACCAAAGTTCCCGCGCTTCTGCGAAACGATAAAAAAGTTCTTGTTTGAGCTAATGAAATCTACTCATTTCAAGTATGTTTAAGTTGAAATATTTTAAGCCTGATTAATGTTAATGAGAATTAGACTAGCAGAAGAATGTGAAGGAATTATGAAGAAATTGTGGGAAAGTGAAGGGGGCATGCAGATACTGATGATATCATGAAATGTTCCAGATAAAACAATTGATCATGCTTTTTGCAGACCTTCCTCAACAGTTTTCTTATCTTTAGATTTGAGCATAAAATCCTCCTCAAGTATGGACAATATTTGCTGAGGCATGATTGTACTGAGTGTTTTTGGTTCATCAAAACCGAGCAGTACCCTGATCAAACGTCGGTAAACTTCCAAGGGTGTTCCTGTCGAACTGGCGCTGAGTTTAAGTTGCCTTTCTATACCTTCTGGTGCTTCGAATCGATGCTTTTCTTCGTTGTAGTCAAAAGGTGCATTGTTGTTATTGTAATAACCGTGTGGCAAAAATTTCAATCTCGCAAAATTATTCAGGAACTCGTGTGTTGTTTTGCTTTTGGATAAATCCTGTTGGAGTTCGTTTTCAAGACCAGCCCCTGGTTTAAAGGAATTTTCCATTTTGTTCAACAAGGTGAAAAAAGTGTGGGTATTTGTCAACACCTGATAGATCATTTTCCCCTCTGATGAAGTCATTGTTTTGCAGGCTTCTTTCAAGGCTGTCATTTCAAAAGGAGGAAAAGGATCATAAAGAGATTTTTTCCCGCCTGAAGAAAATGGCTCGGATTTGCTGGCTTTCGCTGATTTACGCGACGTGGATTTCCTCTGTATAGGTGCTGCCGGTGCTGTTTTGTTAACTTCACTTACGAGCTCTTCTTTCTGGGCAGCAGCTTTTATTTTCTGGGCTTGAATTCTGGCTCCAACCGGTTTTAACTCTGAGCTTAGTTCTTCGACAAAACGCTGTTCCTCCTTAGCGCCCTGTCCGAACATTTCATCAAGAATCCAATTCAGTTCCTCAACTTGTTCTGTACTTTTCTGCAGATTTTCCGCTGAAAATGCGGAATCACGTTCAAGCAGAGCAATTGTCTGCTCGTACAAAGTCGCTGAGTCAAGCTTTTGTTCGCGCAGTTTCCCCAGTTCAAGCCACATTGATTCGACTTCCTTGATGGAACCTTTCAGCAAAACACATGTTTGGGTGACACTGCCAAAAACCATTGCTGCTGAAGTTAAACCAGCATTTTCATCATATGCTTTCTGCAGATAATTATAAGTTTTCCTTGAGTTCCAATCTGCCGCATTCGAAAGTGTTTCCACGAAACCTTTTATTTGTTCACAATACTGCAGCATCTCATTTTTACCTTCTTCCAGTAGATCAAGCGCATATAGCATCCCTTCAGTTATTGGCGCGTCAAACAGCTCAACATCTTTTACGTTTTGCTGCAATTGATTAAGTTTCTGCGTCTTTGAGTCAGCGACGCGTCCGCCTTTTTCCAGCATACCTTTGATCAAACCCAGGACTTTAAAGAGGAAAGTGCTGGTGATGGTTTGTGAAGAAGCATTGTGATAGATTTTGCCAAAGGAGATGGAAAGGTTTTGCAGAATACCGGTTACCTCTCTTAAAGTTTCTTCAACACTGCCAAATGTCTCAATAAAAAGTTGTAGATGCTCCAACTCCTGTGTAGCATTATCGTGGAACTCAGCGATGCTTTTTTCAATGCCTGCACTTTCTTTTTGTTCTCTAAGTTTTTCCAAATGTTTTTGGAAAAACCCCAGTGGTTCAAAAGGGATACGCAGCAGATACATGCGCAAGAGCATGTCTGTTCGTGAGATTTGGTCCAGTTCCAGTTCCCAATCCGGAACATTTTTTGAGGACGAAAGTTTTACACTTTTCAGATTTCGTTCAAAACCTGAAAGTTTTTCCAGAAGTTCATCCGGTGTGGAAGTTTGCGTGGCAGATTTTTTCATAAGAGCAGTTTTCAGAGCCTGTTTTTCCAAGTCCTGAATGCGGCTTACGCTTTGAAAAAACTTATAAACTGCTTGAACCTCTTCGATAGTCATTGGGGGATCAAAACTGCTGACATTTGTATTATTCAGGAGAGATCCGGCTAGTGGTGCGGCGGCGGAATAGAGTTTCTCAACTTCAGTTTTTGCTGCATCATCAACGGCCGTGTCTATCGGCAAAGATACCCATTTGCCCTGTTGGAGACCGTCACTGATGCTTTTGATCCTTTTCAGCGATAATTCGATGGCTTTTCCCGGGGAGAATCCAAGAGGCTCTGTACCGTAAAATCCCTGATCCAGACTGAAATGGATACAATCGGACTGCCGCTGTATTTGATTTTTCATTTTCAAAAAACGATCAGCCTCTCTGTTGAAATGTTCCGGACTGCGGCATTTTTCATACAGCTCTTTGTTGGTCCGGTTTATATCCGCCAGCATGGAGACAATGCACTCGGGTTCACCTGCTTGAAAAATCCAGCGGTTTTCTTTGCCCAGAGCAAGATGAACAAACTGAGTTATATCTTTTGCTTGTTTCAGAGCACCCTGAATTTGAGAAACCGGCTTCCTCTCTGCCTGTAAAGAGGATTGGGCATGTTTTAATTGTTCAAGTGTATTAGTGGACATAAGAACATCTCCAAGATATAATGTGCTCAGTTAATAATTTAATTTTCTTCATGCTAACAAACATTTCGGTTCAAGTATAGCGTTTGAACGGAGTATAGAGCAGAAGCGTTACAAGCACTTTTAATTAATATCCCCTGAAGCAAAAGGGGGATTCCAGCATCAAAGTATGAAATCAATATTGGCTAGTATCTCACAACCTAAAGAGATACAAAACTTAAATTTAAAAGAGTTGACACAACTGGCAGCAGAATGCCGACAGAGAATTATTGAGGTAACCAGTCAACGAGGCGGCCACCTGGCTTCTTCACTGGGCACCGTTGAAATCACAGTTGCTCTGCTAAAGAATTTTGATTTTAGCTTAGACCGAATCGTCTGGGACGTTGGTCACCAGGCTTACCCTTATAAAATTCTTACTGACCGCAATGAAAATTTTGATTCGCTGGGTAAAACCGGCGGTATCAAGAAATTCCTCTCTCGTGATGAAAGCAGCTATGACCATTTTGGCGCAGGGCATGCTTCCACCTCAATTTCCGCAGCCCTCGGAATGGCTATCGGACGTGACCTTCAGCAGAAAAAACACCGTGTAATTGCTGTTATCGGTGACGGTGCTATGACCGGAGGTTTAGCCTTCGAGGCTCTTAATCATAACGGTTCACTCGATAAGAATATGCTGGTTATCTACAATGATAATGGAATCAGCATTGATCCAAATGTTGGTGCAATTTCAAAATTGCTGACACGCTTTGCCTCTTCCAGATTTTACAACAGTTTCCGTGAGGAAACTCTGGAATTCGCGGAAAAAGCGCCGTTCTCAGAACGACTTGGTCTGAAAGCTACTTTACAGAAATTACACGATTCTGCAAAGAGCTTTTTTTCTCCGCCAAGTATGCTTTTTGAACAATTAGGCTGGCGTTATTTTGGAACAGTAGATGGACACAACCTGCCGGATCTGCTGGATTTAATAGATCATGTAAAAGATCTGGACGGCCCAATCGTGATTCATGCAATCACTCAGAAAGGCAAAGGTTATGCTTTTGCTGAAGAAGATTCCCACAAATATCACGGAGTAACCCCTTTTGAACCGGTTGATGGTAAATTTATTAAGAATAAATCAACTGGCACTACTATAAGTTTTTCACAGGCTTTTGGTGACAAACTTGGAGAATTAATGGAGCGGGATGAAAAGGTTGTAGTTTTGACTGCCGCCATGTTGAGCGGAACTGGAATTGTTAAACTTCAACCGAAATATCCGGATCGTGTGCTTGATGTGGGAATTGCGGAAGGACATGCCGTGACATGTTCTGCGGGACTTGCCACCACGGGAAATAAACCTTTTGTTGCAATTTATTCAACATTCCTGCAGCGTGCACTGGATCACATTATTCACGACGTCGCGATTCAAAAACTGCCTGTACGTTTTATGCTTGACCGTGCAGGATTTGTAGGGGCGGATGGTCCAACACATCATGGTTTATATGACCTGACTTATTTGCGGATGATTCCGAACATGACAATCATGGTTCCGCGAAACGGTGCGGAATTACGAGGCATGATGGAACTTGCCTGCAATTACGAAAACGGTCCATTAGCAATACGTTACCCAAGAGGGAATACTGTTGAGCTAGATGAAAATAAGAGTCCGCAAATTGAATTTGGCAAAGCACATATTTTGCGTAAGGGCCAAGATGTAGCCCTTTTTGCAGTGGGGTCGATGGTAGATACTGCGGAGGAGGTGGCAGATGTTCTCGAGGCAAAAGGGTTTTCCGCCGCGGTTATCAATGCCAGATTTGTCAAACCTCTTGACGAAAAAGTGATTGTCCAGTTTGGTGGAAAAGTAAAATTACTGGTCAGCCTGGAGGAAAATACAATACACGGAGGATTCGGCAGTGGTGTACTGGAATCACTGAGTGAGAAAGGAATGTGTGTGCCAACTTTACAGATTGGAGTACCGGATCGTTTCATTGCGCAGGGTTCTCCGGAAGAACAGCGTCAGGCAACTGAGTTGAGTCCGGAACAAATTTCCACGCGCATACTTGAAAGATTGCCTGTGACTGAAAAGGAAATTAACAAGAAAAGGAATGACCTGCAAAAGGTTTCCGCCTGAAAAAATTCATGATTATAAAATAGTTTTTTAATGAAATTTTCTAAATAATATATTTCTTGAGGACTGATTTAATAGACAATTATAAAGTGTGAAATGCAAAACAATCAGTATTATCTTGTAGGCGATATTGTCGCTTTTTGAAAGTGTTTACTAAAATGTACGTCTCTTGCATTTTAAGGGTGTGCTGAAAGTTTTACCAGGGATCCGGGGCACGAATTCCGTGAGAAAATTGCGTCAACCATTTATTGAAGGAAATTTAACATGTCAAACGATTTACTGAAACAGCTGGAAGGAAAAATCAACGCAGCGATTGAAACCATCGAATTGTCACGTATGGAAATTACAGAACTGAAAGAACAAAACGATGAGTTGGAAAGCCGCTATGTTGACTGGGAAGATAGGCTGTCTGCTTTGATTGAAAAATTTGAGCAACTGGAAGACGGAGAGTCTGTTGAGATTGAAGCAGAGGTAAAAACGTCAATTCAGAAAGTCGAGGAAGAAGAAATTGAGGATGTCGCAGCTGAAGAAGAAGCCGATGAGGATGCTGCTACAGATGAAGATGTAGAAGAAATTTCCGCTGATGTTGATGAAACTGAAGGTTCCGTGTTTGGAACCAGTCCGGAGTCATTCACAGAAGCCCCAGAATCTACTCAGCATTACGCATGACGCGGAGTCCGTATTCCGGATCCTCTAGTTTTTTCTATACAGTTTTCTTGCCTGCACATCCATTTGCGAAGAATATGTTAATTCAGCTTCTTCGCAAATCATTTCCCTTGTTATTTATCAGCTTGTTTTTCGGTGGACTTTTTCTGCCTCCACCGCTTCAGGCACGTCCAACAGCAGGAGTCCTTTCTGTAGAAATTCACTATCCCTCAAAGGGACTGAATTGGTTGGGACTTTTTCTTCAGGAAGAGCTTTCCCTGCAGTTACAACTTGCGGATCGATTTTCGGTCATTTCTCCGGATTCAATGCGCCGCTGGAATCAGCGTTTACGAAACGCCGATCTACCGGAGTCAAATTCTGCTGAATTGATAAATTCAACAATATCACAACTAAAACCAGATAAACTTCTTAAATTGTCCATACAGAAAGTCCTCAACCAACTATCTGTCACATGGAGTATCTACAGTTTTGGAGAAAAGGAATCATTTCAAAAAAGACAAAACATTCATTCCTGGATCACTCCGGACAAACTGATTGACTCTCTCCTGAAGGATCTGAAGAAAGGGGATAAATTATTCAGTGATCTTACATATTTTCCTTTAGGCTACACATGGGAAGGTGTTCGGAGTTTTTATCAGTGGAGGCTCAAAACTGTTCCGCCAACCAATTCTTCTGCCTGGGAAGAACATAAAGGTGAGTTGGAGGCACTTATCTTGAGTTACCCTTCTCTGGCGGCGTCAATCCGATTTTACAGAGCGGTTTTACTCATTATCGAAAGCAGCGTGATGCTGCCTGCCCACGTTCCTTCTTTGAATTCCGCTGAAACAGATATTTTGGCGGCTATGAAAGCGCATCCTGGAAATGTTGCACACCACAGCTTACTCTCCCTTTTACACTACCTTCGAAAAGAACCATTATTT
>ERZ1047821.2316-NODE-2316-length-11579-cov-6.914439_pt1 | contig 11579 bp, 9 predicted proteins | sample MGYA00383096_ERZ1047821 | MGnify/ENA primary metagenome ERZ1047821 (study PRJEB29581, sample SAMEA5548366) | metagenome | biome: marine; feature: coastal; material: water | depth 25 m | study: Short-term variability in the microbial, nano- and picoplankton... | reverse complement strand
ATTCGAGAACAAATCCTGAATTCTAGTCAAATGCTGGATGATGTAATCTCCACAGTCGATGTTGCAGAGAAGGGTAAAGTCGAGCAAAAGCCAGATGAGCGATTGTCGAGAGAAAGTTTCGACTCAGGACTTAAGCCCACAAGTACTATTTCTTACGCGTCACACGGGGCGCATATCAAGAGCCCATCTATCCTCACTATTTCGGGACAACCTGTTAACCATCTCGTAAGAGGAGAATCCTACAAATACACCTATCTCGTAAAATTCACGAAAGAAGCCGAAAAAGTAGGCTTTGGTATGTTGATCAAGACAACCTCAGGAATCGAGCTTGGTGGAGCCGTATCAGCCTCGAAGACACAAAAAGCCTTAAGCCGTGTTCGAGCCGGCGTGACGTACCAAATTGAATTTTGCTTCCAGTGCGACTTGAACCCTGGCACGTATTTTTTGAACGCGGGAGTGACTGGAGAGGCGCTGGGTCCTGAAGGCTACCTTCACAGGGTGGTGGATATTGCGATGTTTCGAGTTATTCCTGAACAAGACGATAGATCAACGGGCTACGTCAGTTTTAACTGCTCTTCTGAAATAAAAGAAATCAGTTCTTCAGAATAGAGAAAAGAGTGAAAGATAAAAATAATCAATTGATTGTTGTCCTTGGCACGCACCGGAGCGGAACGAGCGCGATCACTCGAGGCCTTCAAGTGCTCGGTGTCGAATTGGGCGACCAACTGATACCCAGCGCTGTCGTTAACAATGAGAAAGGTTATTGGGGGAATTTCGACCCCAATGCTTGGAAAATCGAGCTATTGCAGACGCTGGAAAATTACTCAGCGAAAAGCTTGAAGATGACTAGATACTAGCAATCAAATACTCGAGGCTGGAGAAGCCAAGAGCGGAGCTACCTACTCTGGTTAAATCACGTGATCATGAGACTCTCGTTTACGCAAGATGCAGAGCGCGTAATCGTGGACGATACGGTGCTCGACCTACGCAGCCAGCTCACAAAAATGGCATACAATCAGCAGCTCTCGATCGACGATAATGCACTAACAGCGTATCAAACCTATTTTCTAGACAGAAAATGCGCCACAGCGTTTATCACCCAGGAGACTTAAGCTTCGGCCCCAACTGCCTAGCTCTAGTTGCGGGGATATATTTGACACTACAAAAAAATAATTTCAGGAAAGGGTCAACTCGAAAACGAAAGTATTCGAGAATTGATTGAAAACTAGAGCAGAGAAATTGATCGACAACGACCCGTTTTATCTTATATCGAAAAGACAATCACCGAATCGCTGCAAACTGAACATCAACTATCGCTCGACAACACCGACATATCTGGCTTACGCCAGACCAATCTAAAACCAGATGAAGGCATTAATCAGCTTCGTGAAGAAATAGAGTTATCCGACAATCACATAACAACGCTTAAGGAAGGCATCGGAGACCGGCTACTTAACGACAGGTTAGGGTTATAAAATGGGTCGCCGAACTCCAATTGTTTTTTCAGAATTTGCCTTAGTTGAACCTTATCACTTTCAGGCAATCCTGGATTCCTCGTCTCGGACTCCTCATGGATAAGTCTGACAGACGGATCAAAAATGTTTCTAAAACCAGCGTTATAACTTCTAATACAATATTCTACGTCTCCGGCAACTATTAACGACTCGTCAAAGTCGCCAAGTTTTTCGAAAGTTTTTCGAGAGAATGCAATACATGCACCAGTGCATGCCAACACGTCTCGACGAACCAGCGGAGACACAAACATCTCGTCAGACCGACCGACAATAGGTTCACCAATATAGATATGGTCGGCGTAACCACCGTAACCGACAACGATACCAGCATGCTGTATTTCACCGCGAGGATACAAGAGTAGAGCGCCGACAACTCCAACGCCTTGTTCTAATGCCAACCAGGCCAGCCGATCGCACCACCTAGAGGAACGAACGACTGTATCATTATTCAGAAGGACTATAACTTCACCCGATGATGCTCTAATACCGTCATTCGTTAAGCGAGCCCAGTTAAACTCATAATCACACTCAACTATTGTCACTGACTCGAGTAAACCATAACCAGCTAGCCCCCTTAGGGTCTCATTCTCGACGCTCTGGTTATCCAGGATCAGTATTTCGTAATCGCCATCAGGTGGGTTTGCGAGAATTGAATCAATACATTCAGACAACAAACTCAATTTGTCTCTGGTTGGGATCACAAAACTTATTTTGAATGCATATCCCGGCAACCTATATTGCTCAGGAAACGTTGAAGCAGCATGGCTCAAATCAAGGAAAGAATTCGGTCGCGTCGAATTATACATATCACGTACTTCTTCTCGGCGCATCACGGATCGGAATAGGTGCACGTAGATTTTCGGCAGATGTTGTACTTGCACACTCGACTGAAAACATTTTGTGATTATTTCATACCCTTTTAAAGTTGAATTGCGCTGATCCATAAAATCAACTGTTTCTATCGAGATATCAAAAACGTCTCTACTCACACTTACTGCTGGGGCGTAAGACGGGTCCCAAAGCAGCTCTTGCGAATATCCAGGTTTAAAAAATGGCTTGACCCGACGTCCATCTTTACACTCGTCATGGTCACAAAAAACCGCGTCAACTTTCATCGCATGAAGACGCGAGCACTCTTTAATGAAACGCCTATCGACTGCGCCAGGCGTGTGCAGTATGACAAAATTTTTATTGGCCTTAGCCCTGCTACAACGTAATTTTTCATTAACCGGAAGGTCAACGGGACGCAATATTTCAACAGAAAAATCAACTTGATGCGCCCTAAGGATACTCTTGAGTTCAGAGCACCCTTGTGAAATAAGATAAACACAATCAAATGAATCTATTTCAGACAACGACCGGATGAGTTCTAGGACAATTTTCTTATCTAATTCGGACAGGAATATCAGAATATCTGTGGTCCGAGCAACACCATGTTTGACAGAGTTGCCAACAACCGGCTCTGGTGAAAGCAACACTCGACTTGGCTCACCGCGTTTTAGCCACTCTGCATACAAATATGGATCATTTTTGCGAACGAACGCAGCCTGAGAAATAAGTGCCTGTATCGTAGCTCGCCCCCCCGCCACCCGAACCCCGGTGACCAGCGAGGCTAAAAACTTAAATACTCCGCCTGCATCTCTCACCAACCAGACACGAGATTGGATCAAGAATTTTAATAGCCTCAGCCTTTTACGTGCCGAAGCCAGAATATTCTGATTGACAATTTGATCTGACAAAACAATTCCTAAAAAACTTCAAATATACCCGACACAATGCCAATTATGACCGGAACGAAAACTCCATATCGATAAAGATGCGGGAGGTTAGCTATAGCCGGCTTCAGTCATGTGCAGCGGATCTAAATTGGCCTTCTTAGTTTGTGTTAAACTCACAATTAAGATCAAGTAACTTCGTATTTATCTGAGGGTTAAGCTAACACCGAACGAATTAGCGCTACCCTGTGACATAGCCATTGGTACCTGTATTGAAAATTTGTGTTGTTATCCCAGCATATAAGGTCGAAAGGCAAATTTGTTCAGTGATTGAACAAATAAGCCCGCTTGCTCATGCGATTTACGTCGTAGATGATTGTTGCCCAAACCATTCTGGCAAAATCGTTGAACAAAACTGCAACGATGAACGCATTACTGTTTTATTTCACTCGGAAAATCAGGGAGTTGGAGGTGCGGTCAAAAGTGGTTACGAACGCGGTCTCAAAGATGGGATGGACATCTTTGTGAAGATTGATGGTGACGGTCAAATGGATCCCACTTTGCTATCTGACTTAACACACTCTATTTCTGTCGGAGAGGCCGACTACGTCAAAGGCAATCGCTTTTATCACCTTGAATCACTTGAGCAAATGCCTCTCGTTAGAAAAATGGGTAACGCTGTTCTATCCTTAATAAACAAATTCACGAGCGGGTATTGGGACACAATGGACCCCACAAATGGCTTCACAGCAATTCATCGGAATGCTCTATTCCACCTTCCCTTACAAAAAATTAATAACCGGTACTTTTTTGAAAGCGATATGCTTTTCCGACTAGGCACAATTAGGGCTGTTGTAAAAGAACTGCCTATGTCTGCAATTTATGCTGAAGAGGATAGCAATCTCAAGGTTAGCGCTTTTGCGCTTCGATTCGGCCCCGCTTACATCAAAATTTTCTTTAAGCGAATTTTCTACACTTACTTCTTGCGTGATTTCAATGCAGCAAGCCTTGAGATGGTCGTTGGTAGTATTCTTTTCCTGTTTGGCTCTATTTTTGGTGCCAAAAGCTGGATTTCAGCCTCGGCTGGCGGCGAGCTAACCAGTGCGGGCACAGTGATGTTAGCGGCTGTTCCTCTCATCATGGGGTTCCAATTGTTGCTGAGCGCGCTGCATTACGATATCGGTAATGTGCCGGACCAACCACTTCAATCAAGACGATAAGAAATATCGTAGAATCAGTAACTTGCTCATTTCGTAAGCAACGCAGAGTATCCAGATAGCGTAAACGATCACACCTCTTTAACCCAACTTGCGAACCTTTGTTATACGAGGCAAGCACATAAGCCAACGCCAATATCGGAATCGTAAAATACTTTCCTTGCACACCGTGGACCACTTCAGCGGGATGCTCTGACCAGTTCAGCAACAGAGCGACAAAAACCAAAAGAGTGCTGCCAATCGCACTAGAAGCTAACTCAAGCCTTCGTTTAGCATGTACTCTGGTTTCTCTCCATGCAACTGAGGTAAAGAGCGACTTTGAGCCGTATGAGACCCACCAAATAACAAATACAAATCCGACAAGTCTTGCCAAAATATGCTCAACCCGGCGACTTCGAGAAATTACGCCAAGGGGCCGTAAGGGGAGACGTCGCAACATGCTTTATGCGAATCTCACCGGCTGACCATGGAATACTTTTTGACCCCGCTATCTGCGCAAGTGTGAGCTTTGCCTTAGGATGAAAAGGGACACCGTTGAAGTAAGATTGATACAGGGTAAGGTTAGGGTCAACCAACCCACTATAAATTTTTCGCTCTTTTCGTCAAGGAACCAGTCACCATTCGAGACAAAATATGCTCTTATCCAATTCTGCTATACCAGGATACAAACTTTAGTCGCAAGGAAAGACACATAACGACCGCCTCCACACTCTTTAACAAAAGCCAACCGCCGATATAGCCCGAATAAATAATAATGCGTAAAACATATGCAAGATGTTCTGGCAATAATTCCTGTTGAACCATGAATTTGAGTTTTTGCTTTGCTGCTGCGCGATCATCATTATCTAACGCCACGCCAATATCGTAGACCATAATACTGGTGACAATTGACAAATTTAATGCAGAGTCCACCAACCCTGTCTCCGTTCCCTCTGCATGTGCCCATTTAAGCGTTTTCAATTCTTCCATATACCGACTCATATCTTTGGCATTTTGTTTACTTAAATTATTTTCATGTCGTCGATAACGATACAATCTCCTACTGGTTCCACAAATTGAAAAACCGTTTAACAACACCCTAAACCAATATTCCCAGTCCAGTGTTTGAGTCAAATGTACATTAAAAAAGCCTACTTCCTTCGTCATTGATGCTCTGTATATTACTGAGGGACAATTAATGAAATCCCCGGACAATAATGCTTGGTACTCCTCTTTGATCGATCGGCAAAAAGCTCGCGCGGGGAAATATCTGCCTTGTTTAAAAGCTTCAATCGACGAATAGACGGACTGCCCTCTTTCATTCATTGTGACGGCTCCGCAATGTCCGAGGGCCGCCCCTGGGTAGTGATCCATCAGCTTAATCATTTCAGCAAGATATTCTGGTTCGTACGCATCATCACAATGTAACAAGGTGAAAAACTCCGTCGTAACTTGTTCTATACCTCGATTCCAGTTCCGGGCAATCCCGACATTTGATAATTCAAGCACCTCAAGGTTCAACAAGTATTTTTGATATGATCGCGCAACCTCAATGGAATCATCAGTCGAACCATCATCGAGAAAAACACATTTGAAATTGGTGAGTGTCTGCGCAACCAAGCAGTCGAAAAGTCGAGGCAAAAACTTTTCACCATTAAAATTCGGTATCAACACTGTGACTCTACTATCCATTAGTCAATCATACTAAGATTCACCCATATAAAAAATTGGTTAAATTGTGAACGATACTAAAAACATCGCTTATCGAGACAGGCTTCAAAGCAAAGAGACCTGGTGGAAACAACTTCTGGACGTTCAGCGCCCTTATCGCGCGAATCTAAGGCGCCTGGACATGGGTTTCGTGCTGGAGGTTGGCTGTGGTATCGGTCGGAATCTTCTGAGCCTGAGAAAAATTGGCATTGAGGCCATTGGCGTAGACCATAACGCACATTCAGTGGAAGAAGCCGTTCGCAGAGGTTTCAACGCACTCACTGTTGAAACGTTCAACTCAATGTACTCAGACAAAAAGAGACAGTTTGATACGCTGCTTGTTTCTCATGTACTGGAGCACATGACAAAACCCGAAGCCGCCAACCTGATATCATTCTATTTGCCTTATCTCAAACAGCAAGGTCGCATTATCGTCATCACACCTCAGGAAAAAGGATTCTCATCTGACTCGACCCATGTTGAGTTTATGAACTTTGATATCGTTTCGGAAGTACTAGAACAGAGTGATCTCACAATAGTCGAAAAATATAGTTTTCCGTTACCCAGGTTTTTCGGAAAACTCTTCACCCACAATGAGTTTGTCATCGTTGCAACGCGCTTGCCGTAAATTGGGGATAATTGCGAAAAATAACCAAACGATTTCGATGCTTGAAAAGTAAGAATCTCAACTTATGTGAAACTTATATGAAACATTTATGAAAAATAGCCTACATCATCAAGCTGCCCGTTTTCTTGTCGGAGGCATCACCACAACAGTATTATGCTGGACTGTGATCTGGCTGCTCGTTGAACGGTTATCGATTCATTACATTATCAGCATAAACCTTGGGACAGCTGCTGCCTATCTATACTCTTATTTTATAAACAAGATTTTTGTATTCGGCGACCAGAGCGATGAACACCTAAGAAAAGGCTCAAGATTTCTGATGTTGCAATTGTCATTGGTGTTGAGCACTAACGTGATAATGTATCTGACGGTTTCCATTTTTGGGTTTCATTACATGTTGATGATCGTCATCCTTAGTGTGATAAACGCGATTATCAGCTTTGGCGTTATGCGATTAACGATATTTGATCAACAAGATGTGTTGAAAGACTAGTCCTTCAAGCATTTCGACGCGTTTTTGTGACTTAATCGCCCCGGGAGCTGATCTAGCAAAACCATTCAGATATCGATCAACATAGCCGAACATTTCCGGTTACCTGATCAATTATTACAACCGCCAAGTGAGGAGAGCTATCACCTGCACGACTGAAGCTTGAGTCACAAGGCGTTTATTCCACCCTCGGCCCAGTCCCATCTCGCGTATCGAGAAATCGCTTCGGTGTACTACCCACAAATGCATCTGTTCCTGTGCCACTAAAGTAACCCGCAATATCAACAATTATATTTGAAGGCACATTGGTGTAAAAACAAACCTCGCCATTACTGTCAATTGGCGCAACGACATTGTTAGCGACAACATCGCCCGTCGCAAAGTTCAGATTGGATGCGAGAGGCCTAGCCGCACTGCAAGGCCACACAGTCGCAAAACCAGCACCTTCGGGATTCACAATCGTCACATTCAACGCGGCCGCAGTCGCTGTGGTGGGAATTGACAACGTAATGCCAGAAGCAGACACATTCGTGCCGTGCACAGCGACACTCAACTGATTCGGTGGCGCCAGCTTGGTGAACTGACCGCCGGTGCCATCACGCGTATCTACCAGACGTTTCGGTGTAACACCCGTGAAAGCCGACGGCGTCGATGAAGGTAACCACCCGGCCAAATCAACAACAATGTCTGCTTCGGCTAGGGTGTAAACACAAACCTCGCCGTTAGCGCTTACTGGTGATATCACACCATTGGCAACCACTTGCCCTGCCGTGTAGTTGACGTTGGAAGATAACGGCCTTGGTACATCGCATGGGTAAACCGTAATGAAGCCGCCACTTTCTGGATTTACGACAGTAACGTTCAGCGCCACTGCATCAATTATCGCAGGGATTATTGTATCGACACCCAAAGCGCTTGTAACAGCTAAATTAGCCACTGGTATGGTTAAAGGTGCGCTAGCGACAAGCTTGGTAGACTGCCCGCCTGTACCGTCACGGGTATCAACCAGTCGTTGAGGCGTCGCTCCGGAAAAGGCATCACCAACAAACCAGCCAGCAACATCAACGATGAGATCGGTATCAGAGAGAGAATAGAAACACACAGATCCTTGTGTTCCGACAGGTGCAATAACGCCATTTGGGCGAACGTCACCGGCGACGAAGTTCAGATTCGAGGCGAGCGGACGCTCAACCCCACAGGGCCATACCGTGACAAAACCGGCGGATGTTGGCGTCACCGCTGTCACATTAATCGATACAGCCGTTGCATCTGCAGGCACGGTCAAGGTCAAGCCCGCAGCCGACAGGAGTGTTTTGCCAACAACCGGCAGCTCAATCGTCTGTCCTGCACCTAACCTGATACCTATATCTGCATTGTCGCCTATGCCATCTTCGTCGGTATCCAGTATTTCTGTTGAATCTAACGGAAACGCATCGTCAACATCAGGTGTGCCGTCATCATCATCGTCTGTATCTGCATTATTTCCGGTTCCGTCATTATCAGTATCTACAAATTCGCTCGCATCAAGCGGAAATGTATCGGACACGTCAGGAACGCCATCGTTATCGTCATCCGGATCCGTAACATCGGGTAAGCCGTCATTGTCAGTGTCCGTCGCTTGACTCGGCGAAAAGTCCTCGACCTGATACTGAACTGATTTCAAACTAAGAGCAGCGTCGGCACCATTGGTGTTATCTTCCCGAGTAATACCACAAGGTACACCGGAACACGTTTCAGCCGGGCTGGCAAATCGAAGCTGCTCAGGCGGATGACCGAACTCTTCGGCATAGGCCATCACTGTGACAAAAAGATTATCCACACCGTAGCCAACAGACCAATCAAAAGTACCACCGCCATTACCATCTTGCCTTCGGGAGTGCCCCAGCCCCATGACGTGACCAACTTCGTGGACCATCGTTGTATCGTCGCAATCAATATAGAGCACCGAATCGGCAAACTTTGCGCTATTAGATGCAACGAAATCGCCGCCCAAATTAGAACCAATGAGATTTGCCAACCCGCACAAGGCATCTCCTGTCTGGAAGGGAAGTAACAAAATGACAATATCTCCACCATACGTAGTTTTTAATGTATCTATGTCTTGAAACGGCACTTCCCTGTTATCTAACATATCTAGCAAGGTGTTTAAGCCGCTGCTTTCGGCCACTGTTTTTTCGACCGTATGGGTCAAATTCATTGTAATATCCAGTCCACTATTCTGGAATACCTGATTGCTCACTTGGACAAGCTGGTCAATTCTTGCAGAGGGGTCACCGTCATAAAGTGCGGGTACACCCTGTGTGTAGATCACAATCACATCAAGGGAACTCTCTTCCGGTTTGCTTTCCGCGTCTGCTAGGTCGGTTCCCCTCAACCTTTCGTTGAAGTTACTGACACCATCCCCGTCATCATCTTCAAGCACCTCAATACCACTGGTGCTGATTGCTCTCTGAGAAATTTCACCTATATTGACTCTCACCGTTTGGTAAAGCAGTATCGACCCGCTGACTTCTTCAGATATTGTCAGAACAAAATAGTCAAAACCTTCTCTAGACTCCTCCGTAAAATTTGTCACGATAGTTGTGGCAGCAAGTTGGCTTTTGGCTGGCAATTGGGTGCTCAGGATGAGATTAGCAGCGGTAAAAAATTGAAAGTTGAAAACTGAAGGACCGTTCGCTTGTAGAATTTTTACAACAAGCGGCTCGCTAGAATAACTTGCAGAGTCGTTAACAATAGCAGGTAGATCAATCGTCACCTGCTCCCCGTTTACTTCTATTGTTGGATCTCCGTCGAAATAAAAGGCACTACCTTTATCTACACCGTTATCTACTGACGATGCAAATTCTTTAGCTAGCATCACCTTATCTCTCATTCTGATTGAATCTACGCGCACCCAATTACCGTTTTGCATTTCCTCGAGCAATAAAGTGAAATGAAAAGTGGCGGTCAACGGAATAGCCAGACCGGTTTTAAACTCGGATGTCGACAATGTTGAACCGGTGGGAATTGGGTTCACTAATTGGTGAATGCCAATTGTAAAAAAAGCACTGTCAAAAAAACTGGGGGTATCATGCGCGATCAACCGAAAGCGAAGTGGACCACTATCAGTACTATCTATGTTACTGATACCCGCAGAAATGCTCAGGGCTGTTTGGCTGGTATTGGTGATATCGCAGGGGCAGTCTATTTCAACGCGCGTCGCGCTCGCTTCCTGAAAAATAAGTGCTACGAGTATGATTGTAAGAAACTTTTTCATCATTGGAACCTACCCGTTGTTGCTGTCGATTTGCTTTTATCTCTTACTAGACCGAGAACTACTCACTTTTTGGCACTCTGTAATCCAGTATTTCCGGGCGAAGATGATGATTCAGCTCTCTTGACGAAATCACCCACGCATAATCCTCATTGCCACGAATGTTAAAAACACCATCTTCCGTGCCAATGGTCGCAAAAATCGACTGTTTACCTACCGTCATTATGAAACCATGATCGTGATTATCCAGCGCATGCCCTGAGATTGACTGATTGCCACTGGGAAGCACTTTGATGACGTCAATCTGAACCGTTATTTCTTGTTTATTTTGGGGAATAGATAATCGAACCACATCTTCTACCCGCCAACTATCGATTACTGCTCTCTCAATTTTGACCAGGGTCTTGCCTACAATGTCGGGCCTGATGTGCGGCATCTCTTCTTTTGCGGGTAATTGGGAGAGTGCCGTCCAAGCTATCGATTCCGTTGAATTCGCCACAGGATAGCGCGTAATTTGTTTTTCATTAACACTCTCTGGCGACTCAGTTTGCGCTGAGCCATTTCCTCCGAAAAAGTTCTTATCAGGCTGAATGGTTCCAACCGCTCTCGGGTTGGAATAGAAAAACACCAGGAACGCCCCAGTCGATAGGCAGAGCAGCACTAATAGCAGATTGATTTTTCGCATTCGCTTTCCACCCAGTGTCAACATCAGCAGGGTTCGTCCCGTGTATCTACTAAACTTCAGTTTACGGTTGATGGTGTGGCAATGCCAGAGCCAACAGGAACCCGCACTGCGCGCTCGAGCGGTCGGTAATACTCCGCGTGCTTTGACCTATTTACTCGATGACGATGGTCGTGCACGGCCCTCGGTCAGGCAGCAACCGAAAAAGGTGAGGCCGGTGAACCAGTCATCAGGTTGTTGAACGGCGCAGAGAATACACGCCGCTTGTTGTCATTTCAGCTGGTGCTCAGCGACGCTTTAAGAATGCAGTGCGAGCGCACACGAAAGACAACTGAAGAATACAAAGGATAAATGAGGATAAGCGAGCAGCCCCCGGAGGGGCTATCGCTTA
>ERZ1047821.2314-NODE-2314-length-11580-cov-19.366594_pt1 | contig 11580 bp, 9 predicted proteins | sample MGYA00383096_ERZ1047821 | MGnify/ENA primary metagenome ERZ1047821 (study PRJEB29581, sample SAMEA5548366) | metagenome | biome: marine; feature: coastal; material: water | depth 25 m | study: Short-term variability in the microbial, nano- and picoplankton... | reverse complement strand
CATATGAGGCAACTGTCTTCGTATGGGAGAGCGTAGATAATCCAACTGCTCTATCTGATACTGTTTCAACAAGTATCCGAGTCGTATAAGGTAATTAGACATCAAACTTTCCCTTTTTTTCTTTTTTTTGAACACCTCTTAACGAAAGTTATAGACAATTTTCTCAAACAAAATTTTCATAAATTATATCTACCAGATAATCAAAAAATAAATGATGAGAATATTTGCGATAATTCCTTTATTCTTAGTATTACTTTTAGCACCTACATCGTTTGTAAACGCTGAGGTTTTTGATGGAGATATAATAGGAACTTTAGATGTTTATACAAATCAATTGGTATATGCTCCTGGTGATCCAATATTTGTTCACGGAAAAGCTATTCAAAAAGAACCAATAATAATTCGGCTCTTTACTCCTGATGGCACTATAGCAGAGTTTGAACAGTTGATGACTAACCCTGATGGTTCTTTTCAACATTTTCTAATGGAGTGGGATAAACCAACAACTAATCTTCCATATGGAACTTACATCCTAGAGGTAATTTCTAATCAACAAGGTGGAATATCAAAAAAAATTGAATTAAAATTTTCTTCAACTTCTGATTTTATAAAAATTCCAATTGAACGAATTGTAAACACCAAAGTCTTTGCTCCTGAAACTGGTGCTGTGGGTAGAGACTTTCGAGTTTTTGTTCAAACTTCTAGTGATGGTCTTTTAATTGGAAATGATCCTAATACAATTTTGGGAACCTCTCATGTACATCTGCCAAATGGTCAGTTAGTAAATCTAGGAGATGATCTTAAAACAATACATCAAGGATTATACTATGTAGACTTTTTACCTGCACTTGAAGGAATCTATGTTTTTCATATGGTGACTTTTGATGAAGGAAATATTTCTCATGGTTCTTCTGCAACAAATGTTTTAACACAAGATATTAGAGGAATTTCTGCACAAATTTTAGAATTAAATACAATTTTAGAAGAGACAAAAAATGAACTCTCAACTCTAAAACAAGAAACATCGAACTTTGATACTACATTAGAAGATGCAAGTTCAAATCTTGAAGGAAGTGTTACTCTAATCTCCAGTTCCATTGCAAATATAGAGGAAGGTTCTTCTCAACTAAACGCATTACTATTTCCAATTGTTGCATCAATCGCAATAATTCTTGCATTACAAATAGTAATTATAGCTAGACGAAGATAGCTATAATTATTCAGAATACATTTTTTCTAATCATGATTAAATCAATACTTGTGCTGGCATTTTTAATCACAGTTCCTGCGCTTGTTTCCGAGTCATTCTCTTTTTTAAATGGTGATATGATTGATCAAAACTTTGAAAATTACATTCATGTCCCATCAGACCATGAATCTCAAATTATAAAATTTAATGAATCATCAAACGAACAACAACTAAAACGTTATCTCATTTTTGGAAAAGGTTCCTCATCTGAACTTGGAAATATAAAAACAGATTATTCTATATCTTCATCAAATGGATTTTTTTCAATAATTGTTATTCCTGAAAACACAATCTCTATTTTCCAGTCTAAAGGATTTCATGTCATAGAAGATTTTCAGTTAGACTTTCATTCAAAGTACATCTCAAAAGATAATGTTAGTCAGATTTCTACTATCGGAAACATTGCAAATTCAGAACGTGTACATTCACTTTACAATGTTACAGGAAATAATGTAAAAATTGCTATCATTGACACTGGTGTTGATTTCTCAAACCTAGATATGCGACATTCAGTTGCACGTGATGAGCAAAACATTCCTATAATGTTAGATCCAGATGGACAAGGATTGATTTTAACCAATGCAACCTTTGCAGCAAATATTGATCAATATGGAACAATTAAAAATTTTACAAAATCTGCAAAACATGAAACAACTTCTGATGTCTATGTAAAATCTAGAGATGGTGGTGTTTTTTTGAATATAGCACAAAATGGCGATGGAACTAGTTTGTTAGTCTACAATTCAATGTTTCCAATGTATGGAAACACTCCGTTACTTAATGGAACACTAAGTGAAGATATGAAAATTGGAAAAGACAAGCATGACTATATTGAATCAAAAAGTGGTGTTTATCATCTGGGTGTAATGTTTCAAGGAACACCAAGACAACCACAGGTGGTTCCTGTTTTAGTCGTTGATTCAAAAACATCTGGCATTTATGACACAATCATACCTGACATGTCAACTTCTTGGCAAGACTTTACAAATACATCTGACAACGAAAAACCTGAATTTGATTTTGATTTCACTGATGATGTTTTACATATCATAGGGGATGGAAATGAATTTCTCGTTTATGATTATGATGATGATGGTAAATTTGATTATAGTGCAGGCACACTTGGTGCCCAAGTATTAGACATCTATGGAGCAATCAACAAAAAATCAAACATTAATGAAAATTTTGGAGCAATCAATGGTACTTTACTCCCTCCAATTGATCAAAGTGGACAATTTTTTGGTGTAATGACTGATGTATTGGGTCATGGTACTGCTAGTGCAGGAACAATTGTTTCTAAAGGATTACAGGAATATGATATATACAATAACACAAAAAAATTTCACATTAAAGGTATTGCACCTGATGCAAAAATAATTCCTGTTAAGGCATTATGGTTTGGTGATGTTTTATATGCATGGCTATGGTCTGCAGGATTTGATAATGATGATGTAGAATGGAACTTTTCTGGAAGTACTAGAGCAGACATAATTTCTAACAGTTGGGGTGTTTCAACATTTCCTAATTTTGAATATGCACCTGGCTTTGATCTATTGTCTCTAGTAATGACAACTCTTAGTCTACCTGGTTCTTTTAATGAAGATTATCCTGGAGTCTTAATGGTATCGAGTGCTGGAAACTCAGGTCATGGTTATGGAACAATTGGTTTACCAAATGCATCTCCAACAGGAATTAGTGTTGGTGCAACTACAAATAACATTTTTGTAGGATTTGGGCCTTTCAAAGATGAACCGAGATTTGGAAACTCTACAAAACATTCTGATCACGTAGTTGATTTTTCAAGCCGAGGTCCAACTCTGATTGGTGATCCAAAACCTGATTTGATGAGTGTTGGTGCATACAGCTTCACTCCATCTTCTGTTACTAAACCATCAGAGGATTACAAACAAGATCCATTTGGAATGTTTGGAGGAACTAGCATGTCTGCCCCAATTGTATCTGGAACAGCTGCATTAGTAATCCAAAGTCTTAATGATAACTCAAAGCAATTTTCTCCTTTTGATATAAAAAATATCTTAATGTCAACAGCAAAAGACATGCAAAATGATCCTTTTACCCAGGGTTCTGGAATGGTTGATTCTCTAGATGCTGTTAGATTTGTTCATGGGGAAGGAGGTGTCTTTCAAGTCTATAACACTGCATCATCTAAAAACCTCAATTCCATATTGGAAACACCCCTCAAAAATCTAAATTACACTGCTTTTGGAATGTCACCTCCTTCAATTTCCTTAGATAAGATTAATCAAACCAGTTGGTTTGGTGGTAGATTGAATTCTGGAGATGACTCGAAGGCAACTTTCAAAATTGAGAATCCTACAAATAAAACACTAAGTATCAAAATCACTCCTCAAAAATTAGAGTTAATTGAAAAATTCACATATGATGGATTTACTGAACCACGTTTACAGGATTCATATCTCAATGAAACTGATACATACAGACCAAATTACATCTCTCTTGGAAATATGACAATTTCTGGGAACAATGTATCTAATTCCCACATGGACATTTCTGACAATTCGACATTACTTGTCTTAAATGCAAATTTTTCTTTTGAACAATTCATGAATCAAACAAACCCAATATATGCAGATGATCTAAAAATCTCATCTTTGTATATTTATGATTGGAATGATAAAGATGATAATTCTGAAATATCCAGCGATGAATTGTCACTTGTTAATAGAGGTGGTTCATGGGGAACTAACCAAGAATTACGTATTACCAAACCTGCAAATCAATTTGAAAATGAGATGGTCGTAGGTATCTATCCTGTTCCTGAAAGATATTCGTATTGGGGTGGCTCAATTAATCAAAATTCAACATCAATGAATTATACATTATCTGCTAGTTATTTTGAAAAAAATAATTGGAATGATGCAACCGTTGAAAAACAAGTTGTTACAATTCCTCCAAAACAAATTGTAGAAATAGATGCAAAAATATCAACAACCGATGATCAAAAGACAGGAATTTATGATGGGTTTATAACATTTGAAGGTGAACATCACACTGCAAATGTCCCTGTTTCATATGTTGTTGTAGAAAAAATCCAAAAGGACATTCCGTTTATATTTGTTGGAAGTGATGATGATGTTAATTTTGGTAATGAATATGTCAAAGGCGCTTTTGATATGGCAAATCGATACATGGCTGGTGATTGGAGACAATTTTATCTTGATGTAGAAGACAAGACAATTAACACTGCATCATTTGAACTTTCATGGAAAAATGATCATACAAATTTTTCAGCTTTTGTTTTAGATCCTCACGGTAAAATCATTGGAACAAACATGCCAACTGGTGTATTTGGTCACTTTATGAATTGGGCATCTCTAGACTGGCTTGGAAATTCTCCGTTTAGTCAAGGTGGAGGATTCTTTCCAGTAAAAAACAAAGATACTACTTCTACACTAATCTTTGCACCAATTAATCAAACAGGAACTCATTCTTTACTTGTTCATTCAACCTTATTTGATGGACAAGATATTACTGAACCACTTACACTGGTTGCAAAATTTTCTACATTGACTGCAGATCAATCACCTCCTCAAATTATACTTGAGATAAATAAATTCATAAAGTCTGATGATGTGATAATTCCTGAAATTATTGAAGATAATCCATCTAGTACAGTGTACATGTTAGATGGAAATCAAATTCAAATAGATGATTCTGGTATTGATGTATCAATTCTAGAAGACGGTTCACATACTTTAATCATAAATGCAATTGACAAATTTGGACTGCAAAGTTCACAGACATTTGATTTTATTGTAGACACTAAATCCCCTATCATTGAATTACTATCCCAGAATAATACTGCAGTTTCAAATCGTCTAGACATACAATTATCTGTGGATGATCAAAATCTCCCAAAATCTGATTATCTTTCACTTCTTTTGCCTAACGGAGAACGTATTGTTGATCAAAAATCATATTCATTTGATACGAGTGACTTGGAAGAAGGAGAATTTTCAATTGGTATCTTTGCACAAGATGAGGCTAAAAATAGCATATCTTCAAAAATTATGTTTGAAATTGATCATTCAATAATTGATTCCACAAAACCTTTGATCTCCACTACGTCATCTCAAATTATAGAAAGTGACACTGATTATCTATTGATAATCGTTATTGGAATTATTGCTATTGTGATCGTTTCTGTTTTAGTAATTTTAAAACAAAAATCAAAAATTCCTCAAAAAAACTGAACTAAGGTTTATAACCAATTCGTCAAGATTTGAACTTAAGTTGTCGACAACATCTGATAAAAAAACTCTGTCTAGACGTGATTTTCTTAAATTAATGGGTGCTGCAGGAACTGGTCTTGCATTTGCACCATTTGTACCTTGGGGAACTTTTCTCCCAAATCCTTCTTCTGCTGCTGCTGAAAGAGTACCGGTAATTTTACCAGACGGTTCTCAAGCCAATGCTTTCACTTTTCCTGTTAATCATGCTGAAGTTATCACTTATCCAAAAACAGGTGATGCTGTACTCGATGAAGAAGCATTTCGAAAATGGCAATTCATTAGACTTCCAGAAAAATTTGGTGGTGATAAAAATAATGTATCTTCATTTAGAGCTTACAGTATGATTTGTCTTCATCTTTGGTGTGTATGGAAATACTGGCCACAAGAAGGACGTATGAGAGGTGAATGTCCATGTCACGGAAGTATGTATGATCCTGTTACTGGTACTGCATTCGCAGGACCTGCATCATTACAAGCACCACCGTCTAACACTTTACCACAATTAAACTTTGAAGCTGACGCTGACGGTAATCTATTTGTCACGCCACCAACATGGGGACCAAATAAAAATGGAGTTGTAGGATATGGCCGTTTCCCTAAATAGACGCAACGGCACTCTTGCCTTAATCTATTGGATTTGGGATGGTCTTGATAGAACTATCTTTACTGCAATAAAGTTCTCATTCCCTGCAAGGTTTGTAAGTCCATTTGGATTTTTGGGAATGCTTACGTTCATCACATTTATTATTCTTGGAGTTTCTGGTGCATTACTCATGTTCTATTATGAGCCAATTCTTGATAGAGCATGGGATAGTGTAGAGTTTATCAATAATGAAGTACCATTTGGATTCCACATTAGGAATATTCACTATCACGGTTCAAATGCAATGGTCATGCTTGCATTACTTCATATGTATTATCAATATTTCAGTGGACGTTACAAAATTAGAAACGAAATCTTGTGGATTACTGGAGTTATTTTAGGAACTGTCACAATCCTTGAAGCATTTACTGGTTACGATATTATCTTTAGTGAACGTGCAGAATTAGCAATCAGTATTGCAGCGTCATTAACAAACGCAATACCTGTAGCAGGGCCGACGATTCGTGATGCGGCGTTTGGAAGTGGATTCCATGACTTTGTATTGAGATTCTATACACAACATGTGTTCGTTCTACCAATCGTCATGCTTGGATTAATGGCAGTTCACTTCCCAAGATTCTTGGTATTTGATGTACCAATGGTTATGGCAATTTCAGGTGCAATTCTGATTACGGGTGGTGTGTTTCCAGTTGATTTGGGATTCAAATTCCAGCCCACTGTGCCGCCTGGCATCACTGTTCCTGAATGGTATTTGACCGGATTATACGCATTTCTGCGGACACAATATGATAAGTTTGTAACAGGTGTATTATGGCCTGGGCTTTTCATAGCTGCAATTGCGCTTGTTCCATTTTTAGATAGATACAAGAAATTCTCTTGGAAAGACAGACCTTGGGTTACATCATTTGGAATTGTTGGACTAGCACAAATATTGGTTACAACATACTGGGGATTCTACATTTCGCCAGACTCTACTATGCCATTAGTTGAGAGGTTAGTAATAGATCCAATCAATCTCTATGTGGTGATGATCTTGCTTATTCCATTAGGAATTGGATTCAGTTACATGATGATCCACTTGGCTAAAGAAGCTGAAAGAAAAGCCAAACTAGCAAAAGACAAGGGACCAAAAAATGTAGCAAAAATTCAATTTTCTGAAAAATGGATAAATTGGATTATTGTCGCACTAATTGCATTTCAGGTGTTCTTAAACTTGGCAGCATACAATGCTGCACTAAGTGGCATGAATAACATGTCGCTATTCTTTGCAGGATTAATTTTGATAGTCTTTGCAGGTATGTTCCATGTCTATAGATATGCCATGGGTCAGGCAAAGCCTGTTCCTCCACCTCCATCAGGCGCAAAAATCAGAGTAACTAAATCCATGATTGGCTCACAAAAAGAACTTCCATCTGATGACGGTGAAACTTCCTCTGATAGCGATGTAAATGTAGATGCTAAAGAAGAACTAACAGAAAAAATTGAAGAAAAAATAAACTCTACTGAAGACTCAACTCCTAAACCAGACACACCTGAAATCAAGGCAAATACTGCTGACTTGGATTTAAAAAAAGACACCAATTCTGGTATGTCGGATCTGAAAAAACCACAATAAACTAAATAAGCTTTATAAGACTTCCAGAAACCAAGCTAGCTATTGAGTACCACTGAAACTTCATCCAGTCATGGTTACGGAATCGGAATTCTAGTGGTGATTGTAGCACTTGGCGTCACAATTAGTTGGTATACAATGTATTGGTTACCTGAAGAAAATCAAAAAGTTTTCGTAGATGAGCATATCTTACATCCAAATGGTGAAACAATTGTAAACATTATTGATGGTTCATCAAGTCCTGATCAAAAAGACAATTACATGCCAAAACTGATTCAAGTACAATTAACGATTGATAATCTTGTCATATGGAAGAATATTGATACTACGCCGCATACGGTTACTCCTGACAGTCATGATAGAGATGAAATAACTGATCCTTATAGTGGAGAATTTGGTTCTACTGGAGTAATCATGCCAGGTGAAGATTATGAATTTCTATTTACTGATGCACCACCAAACGGAGCCAAAGTAATTCCATACCACTGTGATCCACATCCATGGATGGTAGGAACTGTTGAAATCACTAAATCAAGATTCTAGGCTGAATAATTAGCAAAGAGTTGAGCATTTTCTACTTCTTTATGTTGTTGAATTATTGATGTACGAAATTTCACATCATGTTCTTCATTTGGTTCAAACTCAATTGTTGCAGTAAAGTCCACTTTATTATCTGGCATTACATCCTTGTTTACAAATAATCTTGAAACATTTTGTGTAATCTTCTTTCCGTTGTATTCGCGCCATACAACTAATTCATTTGAACCAAGAATCTGTGTGTTTATGACAATGCCATCATATAATCCTGAATAATTTACTGTAATATGACCTGTTATTTCTTCATGTGGTTTGATATTCATATTATCTATTTTTATCTCAATATCTTTCAATAGTTGTTAAACAATTAATTGAAAATAAAAACTTTAGAGCGCGCGGGGAGGGCTTCGATCCCTCGACCATCGGATTAGAAGTCCGACACTCTATCCATGCTGAGCTACCCGCACAAAAACTTGCCAGTAGATTGCAATATTAATCGTTATCCTAACCACTTTTTCTCAAAGCTATCTCTTTCATTCTTAAACAAAAATTGTTGTCCATATCCTGCATATTTTCCAAAATGTTCAACTATTTTGTCATGTAAATTATCATACGTTTTATCTGTTATTGTTTTGGTTGTAATTTGAAATTCCTTTGAATAATATTTTTGTAAAATACGTAACACCCATCTATCTAATGGAACTGCTTCTAATTTATCAAGTGAAAATAACAATATACAATCTGCAACCTTTTTACCTATTCCAAAAACCTGACATAAAGTATCTCTTGCATCTTGATAATCTAGTTTTTTAATAGATGGAAAGTCTATAATTCCTTTATCCACTGCAATCGCAGCCTCTTTTACATACTTTGATCTATATCCTAAACCACACTTTGCAATGTTCCCGATAGATGCATTAGCTAATATTTCTGGTTCGGGAAACAAGAAAAATTCCTTATCTTGTATCATCTTCTTTTCACCAAATGTATGACATAATTTTTCAAGTCGGGTCTGAATGTTTGGAATATTTGAATTTGATGAGACAATAAATGAAATATAGCATTGAAATGGGTCTTGTCTCAAAATTCGCATTCCAGGAAATTTTTCAATTGCATCTTTCACCACATTATCTTTAGATAATTGATTCTTGATCTTTTGAAAATTATCATCAAATCTAAAAAAATTATGAATATCTTTGTTGTTTTTATCTAATTTCTCTTCTAAAATGAGGACTTTTTTACCATTTACTCCATACCATTTTGAATCGAGTTCTTTCCATAAAAAAACTTGGCCACTATTTATTGTATCACTGAGATTTGTTTCAAAATTATTTTTCAATTTAGATGGTAATTTTTTCATCTAACTTAGCAGCATGTGCATCAAATCCAAATTTTTCATGTATCTCTTCAGCAAATCTTGTACATGATTCATCATCACCATGTACGGTCATAATCTTTGGATCTCCTTTTAGATTTTTAATCATTTCAAAAAGACTGTCTCTGTCTGCATGACCTGAAAATTGAAATTGTTTTACTTCTGCTGCAACATTTAGATCTTTTCCACGTGTCTCAACTTTCCCTGTATCTAGCAATTTTTTTCCAGGAGTTCCTTCTCCTTGATACGATACTAATGCAATTCCATTTTTATCATTAAATGCTAATTGTTGTAAATAGTATACCGCATTTCCTCCAACTAACATTCCTGCAGGTGAGATTACAACACATGGTTCTGTTAATGCCCGTTTTCTTTCTTTATGATCATTTATGGCCACAACTCTATCGATAACATCTTTAAAAATCTCTGGATTTCTCAGATATTCTGGATATTTGAGAAGTACTTCATTTACCTTTAATGCCATTCCATCCATGATTATTCTATGCTTAAATCCTGAACTAATCAGTACACTAGCTACTTCCTGTGAGCGTTCTACTGAGAATGATGGAATGAAAAGTGTACCTTTTCTATCCATGACCTCATTTGCAAAGTCAATCAATCCTTTTTCAGATTCTTTTCTTGGCATTTGATTCTCTTGTGAATATGTACTTTCTGTGATTACCATATCCATTTCACCTATGTCCAAATCTGCAGAAGGTAATAACCTTGAACCTCTCAAATTGATGTCTCCTGTGTAAAATAATTTTTTATTTTCTGATTCCACCATTACAGTGCTTCCACCCACAACATGTCCTGATGAACGTAGTTCAAATGTTGCATTCCCTCTGGTGATTTTTTCTTTGAATCCTATTATCTTTGATTTCTGCATCATATTCTCAATCTCAGGAACTCCAAAAGAATGAGAATTTTTTTCAATCTTTATCATGTCTTGGATTAGTAATTTGCTGAGATCAAATGTTGGTGCTGTTGCATACACATTACAATTACCACTCACAAACAGTGACGGAACACATCCTGAATGGTCTAAGTGTGCATGAGTAATTATCACTGAATCAATATCTCGTGGTTTTACATGAAGTGGGTATGTAGGTGGTGCACCCCTTGGTTTTCCAAACATTACTCCATAATCTAACAAAAAATTTGTTCCATTACAATTAACTTGAAAAGCTGATCGCCCTACCTCACCAGCTGCACCTAAAACTCTAATGTCCATTCATGAAGTTTTTGATCTCTGGTTTATAGTCTTATCATTTCTAATATTCCTCAGTATATACAATAGGCAATAGCTTTAATTAGTGGAACCTAACTTTTGATCAATTATGGGAAGAACCTATGCAGAATGGGAAGCCACACAAGACTCAGCTATGGTTGCTAAAGTACGCGCAGGCGACGAAGCAAACAAAGTCCTATTAAATCAAATTAACTGGATGTGGGTAGCAAATCTTATGGCAAAAAAACCAGAACTTAATCCTTCATCCGCAGAACTATTGGATTGGGTAACATCTGGCCAAATCGATGCAATGAGAAAGTAATTTTTCATTAATCGTTTTCTTTTGTTTTTATTTTATCGATCTAATTCATAACGGTGTTAACGATCTACTTCATGGTTTAAATAGTGAAATACACTAAACAGAATGAAAGAAAATGCCAATAGCAATACTTCCAGACATTGACGAACAAAGATGTATCGGATGTGCACTATGTGTAGAAATCTGTACAACTCTTGGTCCGGATGTACTCCGTGTAAAACCTGTTGAAGGTTGGAAACGTGGTAAAGCATTTGTCTTCTATCCTGAAAGATGCATCTCAGACGGTGCATGTATTGGAGTTTGTCCAACAAAATCCATTTTCTGGATGAGACCAATGAATTACACAGCTGGTCAACCAGTTCCACTTCACAAGAACGGA
>ERZ1047821.2306-NODE-2306-length-11600-cov-12.537549_pt1 | contig 11600 bp, 10 predicted proteins | sample MGYA00383096_ERZ1047821 | MGnify/ENA primary metagenome ERZ1047821 (study PRJEB29581, sample SAMEA5548366) | metagenome | biome: marine; feature: coastal; material: water | depth 25 m | study: Short-term variability in the microbial, nano- and picoplankton... | reverse complement strand
AGGATATTAAAAAAAATAAAATTGAAAAAAATAAAAAAGTTTTTTTATTTAAATACGTTCTGGGAAGTAATAAGCTTACGTTAATTAGCAATAAAAAAGCTCCTAAAGAAAACTGGAAAAAATGGGCAAATATTTCTCCCGACAGTACTATAGTTTTTTATTCTAAAAAATTCAATTTGTATTGGATGGATAAAGAAAATTTTTTAAAAGCAACAAAAAACGAAAAAGACTCAACAATTGTAGAAAATCAATGGACTAAAGATGGGGTTAAAGACTATAGCTATGGCGGCTATGGAAGAGGATTAGACAATGAGGAAATTCAAAAAAAGAAAAATGACAGATTCCCATTAAGAGGATACTGGTCTTCTGACTCTAAAAAATTTGTATATCAAAGAACCGATAGCAGAGAAATTAAGGACTTATGGGTTATAAATTCGGTTGCTAAAAAAAGGCCAACGTTAGAAACCTATAAATACCATATGCCGGGTGAAGCGGAGTATTATAAAAGAGAAGTTTTGATTTTTGATATTCCATCAAAAAAAATTAAAAATGTTAAACTTGATAGTTCTAAACAGCAATACATTTCCATTTTTAGTAAACCCAGAAAACCTTCGGACTATGATAATGATTTTAAGCCCACATTACTACTCTCAGAAAAAAATAAAATTTATTTTAATACCATAAGCAGGGACCGAAAGGAGCTCGATATCTGCGTTGCTGACTTGAATACTGGTCAGGTAAAGGTTTTGATTCAAGATAAAACAAACACTTATTTTTATGAAACCAAATCCATTTATCTTATAAATAATGAATCTGAAATAATTCATTGGTCTGAAAGAGATGGTTGGGGTCATTTTTATAGATATAGCTCCAATGGGAATTTAATTAATCGAATTACATCAGGGAGTTATCATAGCTTTAACATTAAACATATAGACTCAAAATCTAACACTTTATATTTCTCTGCTCACGGGGTAAACAAAACTATTGATCCTTATTACGAACACACTTACAAAGTCTCTTTAAATGGAGGAAAGCCTAAAATATTAAATAAAGGGAATTATAATACTTCAACTGTACCTTCCGACAATCATAAATATTTTGTAAATAATTTTTCCAGAGTCAATACGATTCCTAAATCAGATCTAAGAAGCTCAGATGGTTCATTAGTTATGAATTTAGAAGAGGCCGATTTAAGCGCGTTATTTGATAGTGGATATCAATTCCCTGAGCCTTTTAAAGCAAAAGCAGACGATGGAATTACAGATTTATATGGTGTTATGTACAAGCCTTTTAATTTTGATAATAAAAAGAAATACCCGATTCTTGAATATGTTTACCCTGGGCCTCAAACTGAATCAGTAAACAAATCTTTTTCAGTTCGAATGGACAGGCTAGATCGAATGGCACAACTTGGTTTTGTAGTTATCACGTTGGGTAACAGAGGAGGACACCCCCATAGATCAAAATGGTACCACAACTATGGTTATGGAAACCTAAGAGATTATGGTTTGGCCGACAAAAAATATGTAGCAGAGCAATTAGCAAATAAACACTCCTTTATTGATATTAATAAGGTTGGTATATACGGTCATTCTGGTGGTGGATTTATGTCAACAGCCGCAATTTTAGTGTACCCGGATTTTTTTAAAGCGGCATACTCACAAGCTGGAAATCATGATAATTCAATGTACAATAGCTGGTGGAGTGAAACACATCACGGAGTAAAAGAAGAAACTAATGATGATGGAAGTTTGAATTATGTTTATGAAATTGAAAAAAATCAATCTTTAGCAAATAACTTAAAAGGGAAATTATTTTTAGTTACAGGTGATATGGATAACAATGTTCATCCAGGAGCAACAATAAGAGTTGCAAATGCATTAATTAAGGCTAATAAACGATTTGATTTAATGATTTTGCCAACCCAAAGACATGGTTTTGGAAATATGTCCGAATATAATTTTTGGCTTAGAGCAGACCATTTTTCTAAACATTTACTTGGTGTTGAAAACAACCAAGTTGATATTAAAATGATTCAAAAAGATATCCCAAAAACTAAATAAAAATTAATTTTAAATTTTAAATATGAAAAGAAAAGTAGTCGCAATATGGAAAGGTAATGGTGCTGACGGAAATGGTACTTTAACTGCTCAAAGTGGAGCCTTTAATAATATGCCGTATAGTTTTAAAACTAGATTTGAAAATGATAATGGCGAGCTTGGAACAAATCCTGAAGAACTAATTGCTGCCGCACATGCTGGTTGTTTTAACATGAAATTAAGTTTTGTTTTAAATGAAGCTAATTTTAACCCTGAAGAACTCAATACTGAAGCTCTACTAACTTTTTTGGATGGTAAAATTGTCTCAATTGAATTGAATTTACAAGCTAAGGTACCAGGGATATCTAAAGAAAAATTTAATGAATTGGCAGAGGATGCTAAAGATAATTGTCCAATTTCTGGAGTTTTAAACTGTGAAATTATTTTAAATCCCTTGCTGGTTTAAAGTTTTAGTTCCAAACCTTCTTTTGCTACATTATACCCATTTGAAACAACATATTTATATTCTTTTGAATTAGAATTTAATAATGGATTGGTGTGGTTTAAGTGAATAAAATATATTTTATTTTTATGTTTTATTTCTAAATCATCAAATAGCTTCATGCTTTCAATTACAAAAGGGTGTGGAATTTCAGACATGTCCCGATTGTTTATTTCTTTTTGATCATAAAAAGTTCCGTCCAAAAATGCATAATCAACATTTTTAATCGATTCAACAATTGAAACATTCCATTTTTCCCATTTATCAATATCAGGAATATATAACGCTTTTTTTGACTTTCCTTTAATTATAAATCCAACTGTTTCAGAATATTCGTCTCGATGTGGAACTTGAACTGGTGTGATACTTAAATTGTCATCAAGTACTAATTCTTTATCTGCGTTAATTTCAAAAAGATTAACATTCTTTTGGGTTACTAACTGATTCCAAGGGCCATTATTAAGAATGAAATCGTGAAATTTCGGCATTAGGTATAAAGGAATGTTTACACTATTGAGTGATTCCCTTCCAAAGTTTAAAAGACCCGCATAATGCCCCATGTGAGCATGAGTTAAGAATATTCCATTTAATTTTTTAGAGGGATTGGCGCTTCCAATTAAACTTTCTAATTGAAAGTTTACATCTGGTGTTGCGTCAATGAGATAATTTGTGTCATATTTCAAGTTGGTAATCCCTATGCTTGAAACTCCAATTCTTCTAGTCTGATCTAAAAAGTAATTCTTACAACATTGCTTATTGCAACCCATATGGGGAATGCCACCGTCTTGTATGGTGCCTAAGATCTTTAAGTAAATATCATTAGATTTTACTTCTATTTTTTGTGATTTATTGCATCCTATTAGCAAAATACTTAATAAAAGAGTGCTATAAAATTTTATATATTTTATGGAAATCATTTAAATTTAATCAAAAAGAGCCTTTAGCTCAGTAGCTTCTTTTGCAGATAATTTTCCAGCTAAAACCAAGCTTAATTGTCTTCTTCTTAATGCCGCATCATACCTTTCTTTTTCAAGATTAGTTTCCGGAATAATTTGAGGGACTTTTACTATTTTTCCTTGTTTATCTAAAGCTACAAAAGTAAAAATAGCCTCATTAACTTTGGTTTTTTTTGGGTTGGTTTTATTTTGTTTCCATACATCAATAAAAACTTCCATTGAAGAGTTAAATGCTCTTGAAACTTTTGCTTCTATAGTTAAAATACTTCCCACTGGAACAGGTTCACCAAACGCAACATTATTAACAGATGCTGTTACAACAATTTGTTCTGAATGTTTAATAGCAGCGATACTAGCTACTCTATCCATTCTTGCTAATAACTCCCCGCCAAAAAGACTGTTTAAACTATTTGTGTCTCCAGGCAATACAAGGTCTGTTTGAATTGTTTTTGAGTTTTCTGGAGTTTTATGATGCATATTATTTTAGACTATTAATATCTAAAAGCCAGGCATCTTTATTTTCTTTTTTCTGTATAGATCTTAAGCTTTTAACTGCTTCAACTCTGTTAGAAAATCCTTCAAAAGCAACGGGATTTAATCCTTTTTCATTTAATGGGAGAACTTTTGAATTATATCCTTTTTCTTTTAAGCTTGCGACAAGGTTTTCAGCGTTTTTAGAAACCCTAAATGCTCCTGCTATAATAAAAAATTGAGAGGCTTGTCTTTTTACATTTATTGTAAGTGAGGGTAAAGAACCTAAATCGAAAACTGCTTTTTGAACTTTAGAAAATGATTCTTCTCTTAAATTTTGCTCGTAAGCTAATTTTTGTTCTAATAGATCGTTATTAACATTATAATAAATTGAACTTGCTCCAAAAATTAAACAAGCCCAAATAGCTGCTGTTTGATAAAATTTTGATTTTTTAATTGATCTTACTTTGGGGGCAAAAACAAGTTCTTTTTTATTTAAATTATCTTCTTGACTTAATTCTTTGATAAAAAGTGGAGATAAACCAAAAGAATCTTTCAAAAAATTTTTGTTTTGAAAAGGAGTAAAAACAATATTTTTTTCATTGTTTAGATTTAACTCACCTATATCTTTTAAAAAAACTGATTCTTTCTTTAAACTAAGGGTAATTTTTAAAACTTCTTTATGTATTTCTTTTAACGAAACGTCATGGTTTAACCCTGACTTTTCAGACATAAACTTAGCCAAAAGACCATCGTTTACTTTGATCTGAGAATTGAACGATATTTGTTTTGAAGGTGGGTAAAACTTTTCGTTTTCTAAGTCATAATGAGCTGACTTGAAGTTTCCTAAAAAACTTCCTAAACCTGGAACAGTAACACAGTCGTGCTCAATAAGTAGTTCACAAATAAATTTAGAAAGTTGCATATACTCAAAAATACATTTTTTTGATTTAATTTCTAAACTAAAACCTTTCTAATTATAACCCAATTTTTCTCTTACCCTATTTAAAACGTTCTGAGCTACTTTATCAGCCTTTTCAGACCCTGTTTTTAAAACAGACTCAAGCTCTTCTTTGTTAGACATATAATAATCGAACTTCTCTCTCTCATTAGAAAAATTTGAAAGGATATAATTCAAAAGTTCTGTTTTAGCATGGCCATATCCAAATCCGCCTTTACTATAGTTTTCTTTTAAAGAATTTATTGAATTTTTATCTGCAATTAGACTGTAAAGTTTAAACACATTACAACTTTCATAATTCTTAGGCTTATCAATTGGAGTACTATCAGTTTGTATTCCCATTATCTGTTTTTTTAAAGCTTTTTCAGGTAAAAATATATCAATTATATTACCTTTAGATTTACTCATCTTCTCCCCGTTTGTTCCGTGAATTAATTGAGTGTCTTCATTAACTTTTGCAGACGGCAAAACAAACGTTTCTCCGTATATATTATTAAATCTAGATGCAACATCTCTTGTCATTTCTAAATGTTGCTGCTGATCTTTTCCTACTGGAACTTGTTCAGCATCGTATAATAAAATATCTGCTGCCATTAGCATGGGATAAGTAAAAATTCCCGCATTAACATCATTTAGCCTATCAGACTTGTCTTTGAAAGAATGTGCCAATGTAAGTCTTTGATAAGGAAAATGACATGATAATATCCAAGATAACTCGGTAGCTTGTGGGACATCGCTTTGTCTGTAAAAAATTGTTTTTTCAATATTAAGACCAAAAGCCAACCATGCCGCTGCAGTCGCATAAGTATTATTTCTAAGAGTTTCTTTGTCTTTAATTTGAGTCAAAGAATGCATATCAGCAATAAACAAAAATGATTCATTTTTTGATTCATTTGACATTTTAATAGCGGGAATTATTGCTCCCAAAATATTTCCTAAGTGAGGAGTTCCTGTGCTCTGTATTCCTGTTAAAATTCTTGACATTTATCTTAGATTAATAACAAAAGTAATAGTTTTAAAAATTATATCACTCATTTAATTACATTTACAGTCATGATAAGGTATATTAAAATAGGTTTGTGTGGTTTATATAATATATGGTTCTACACTTTAGCTGCTACTGGGATTATAATATCACTGCCACTATTTTTTATATTTTGTTTTAAAGAAGAATGGTATCCACAATTTTATTGGGTAGCTAGAAATATTTGGGCCAAACTTATTTTGTTTGGAATGGGGCTGTTCCCAAAAATAGAATTTTCAGAACCCCTTATAAAGGGGAAGAATTATATGCTAACAGCCAATCATAAAAGCATGATTGATGTAATGCTTATGCTTCAAATTAGTAAAAACCCTATCGTCTTTGTTGGGAAAAAAGAATTGGTCGAACTTCCTGTATTTGGTTTTTTCTATAAAAGAGTTTGCATACTTGTAGATAGAGAAAGCCCTGAAAGCAGAAAAGCTGTTTATGGACATGCCCAGAGAAGATTAAATCAGGGGTTAAGTCTTTGTATTTTTGCTGAGGGCTTGGTGACTGCCCCAGAAATTAAACTAGCTCCATTTAAAAACGGTGTTTTTAGATTTTCTATTCACTGTCAAATTCCAATTGTTCCTATGTCTTTTTATGACTGTGAAAGACGGTATCCATATCATTTTTCTTATAATCACTTTGTTGGTGGTCCGGGACTTTTAAGAGCTAAAGTTCATAACCATATAGAAACCAAAGGTCTAGTGTCTAAGGACATGGAAAACTTAAAACAGAGAGTTTACGATTTTATGCTAAAAGATTTAGAACCTAGGCTTTAGTCGCTTCAACAATTTTAGCCTCAATTTCATCAGAAAGTTCTGGATTATCTTTTAAAATTGATTTAACCGAATCTCTTCCTTGACCTAATTTTGTGTCGCCATAGCTAAACCAAGATCCGCTTTTGTCAATAATTTCATGAGCAACACCCAAATCAATAATTTCACCCATTTTTGAAATCCCTTTTCCGTACATGATATCAAACTCACTAACTTTGAAAGGAGGAGCTACTTTGTTTTTTACAACTTTTACTCTTGTTTTATTTCCTAATACGTTTCCGTTTGTATCCTTAATTTGTGTCGATCTTCTAATGTCTAACCTAACTGATGCATAAAACTTTAGCGCATTCCCTCCAGTAGTTGTTTCAGGATTACCAAACATAACTCCAATTTTTTCACGTAATTGGTTAATAAACATTACGGTACAATTTGTTTTGCTAATATTTGATGTTAATTTTCTTAAAGCTTGAGACATTAACCTTGCGTGTAGACCCATTTTTGAATCTCCCATCTCACCTTCGATTTCGCTTCTTGGAGTTAAAGCAGCAACAGAATCGATAACGATAATATCTACTGCTCCAGATCTGATTAAATTATCTGCAATCTCTAAGCCTTGTTCTCCATTATCTGGTTGAGATATTATTAACTCATCTATGTTAATTCCTAAATTTTGAGCATAAAACCTGTCAAAAGCATGTTCTGCATCAATAAATGCAGCGATACCACCTGCTTTTTGGCATTCCGCAATTGCATGCAAAGTCAAAGTTGTTTTTCCTGATGATTCTGGGCCATATATTTCAATAACTCTTCCTTTCGGATACCCTCCAACGCCTAAGGCACTATCCAATGTCAAAGACCCGCTAGAGATTGAATCAATTTTTTCAACTTCTATATCTCCCATTTTCATTACAGTTCCTTTTCCGTAAGTTTTATCTAATTTATCTAAAGTCAGTTGTAATGCTTTTAGTTTTGAATCTTTTTCTTTGCTCATAAAATTGTGGAATTAAATTACATGTCTAAAGTACAATATATTTAATTTAAGTCATAGTGTATTTAAGTCGATTTTTTGTTAAATTTTAATAGCTTATTTTCGTGTTTAGATAACAAATTAATGCAACTATATAATAAGCTAAGTGCCAAAGAAAGAACAAGTCTAATAGAGAAGGCTGGCAAAAGGCGTATTACATTGTCCTTCTATAAATATCACAAAATTAAAAACACTTCTCTTTTTAGAGATCATCTTTATTTGATGTGGGAAAAACTAGATGTGCTTGGAAGAATTTATATAGCAAGTGAAGGAATTAATGCTCAACTTTCTGTGCCCTCACAAAACTTTCAAACATTTAAAACAAACCTTGATTCAATTAATTTTTTAAAAGAAATTAGATTAAATGTTGCTGTAGAGCAAGATGATTATTCCTTTTTAAAACTTAAAGTAAAAGTCAGACAAAATATTGTTTCAGATGGCCTGCCTGAAAATAGTTTTGATTTATCAAATAATGGTAAACATGTGAATGCTTCCGAGTTCAATTCTTTAATTGAGGATCCTAACACATTGCTTGTAGACATGAGAAATCATTATGAAAGTGAAATAGGTCATTTTAAGGGAGCTATTTTGCCTGATGTTGACAGTTTTAGAGAGTCCTTACCAATTATTGACCGTAAGTTTGAAGAGCATAAAAAGACAAAAAACGTAGTAATGTACTGTACTGGCGGAATTCGCTGTGAAAAGGCAAGTGCTTTTTTAAAACATAAAGGTTATGAAAAAGTATATCAACTTGATGGAGGTATAATTGAATATGCGAGACAGGTTGATCAAGAAAAAATAAATAATAAGTTTTTGGGTAAAAATTTTGTTTTTGATCACAGAAGAAGTGAATCGGTATCAGACGAAGTAATTGCAAACTGCCATCAGTGTGGCGAAAAGTGTGACACACACATTAACTGTAAAAATGAAGCTTGCCATTTGTTATTTATTCAATGCGAAAAATGTGCTAAAGAATTCAAAAATTGTTGTTCTAAGGAATGTTATAAAATCAATTCGCTTTCATTATTTGATCAAAAAGAATTGAGAAAAGGGAAAAAGAATAGTAACCAAATTTTTAAAAAAGGGAGATCAGATGCTTTAAGGTTTAAAAAAACATCCTCTTAATTGTTTTTAATCGCGTCTATTAATTAGTTAACTTTAGATTTTTATAAATTTATTTACAATAATGAGTTGTACAAGTTGTTCTTCTTCAAATGGTACGCCTAAAGGCTGTAAAAACAACGGTACATGTGGGACTGACGGTTGTAACAAATTAACCGTTTTTGACTGGCTAGAAAACATGGAACCTTTGGCTGATCAAAAATTGAACAATCTTTTTGAAATTAGATTTAAAAACGGAAGAAAAAACTATTTTAAAAACTCCAAAGATTTAACTCTTACTATGGGAGATCTCGTTGTTGTAGGAGCAGAAAGAGGTTATGACGTGGGCTTTATTACATTGAAGGGGGGGCTTATTCCTATACAGTTAAAAAGAAAAAAAATCAATCCAGAAACAACAGAGTTTTATACAATTCAAAGAGTTGCATCTCAAAGCGATATCGACAAGTGGACTAGAGCTAGAGAAAAAGAAGAAACTATTAAAAAAAAGGCAAGGGAATTGGCTATTTCTTTGAGTTTAAAAATGAAAATTTCAGATGTTGAATTTCAAGGAGATGCATCAAAAGCTACTTTTTATTACACTGCTGTAGGAAGAGTTGACTTTAGGCAGCTTATTAGAAATATGGCAAGAGAATTTAGCACTCGTATCGAAATGAAACAAATTGGATTAAGAGAGGAGGCTGCAAGGCTAGGTGGTATTGGCTCATGCGGAAGAGAACTATGCTGCTCGACATGGCTTACTGATTTTAGATCCGTTTCGACATCAGCAGCTAGATACCAACAGCTTTCGCTTAATCCTCAAAAACTAGCTGGACAATGCGGAAAATTAAAGTGTTGTTTGAACTATGAATTGGACTTTTATCAAGAAGCGCTTAAAGACTTTCCTAAATCCAACACAAAACTCTTAACAGAAAAAGGAATTGCTTACTGCCAAAAGATTGACATTTTTAAAAAAATTCTTTGGTTTGTTTACAAAAATGACAGTATTAACTGGCATCAAATAAGTGAAGAAAACGTAAAAAAAATCATCAAAATAAATGAGACAGGAAAAAAAGTTGAAAGTCTTGAGGACTACACTATTTCTGAAATATCATCTGATATTAGTTTTGAAAATGTGGTAGGACAGGATAGTCTTACAAGATTTGATAAAAGAAAGAAAAAGAAAAAAAGAAAATTCTCTAAAAGAATCTAGTTCATAATATGTTAAATAGATTTTTAATTATTTTTTTAGCTGCTGTGCTTAATTCGTGTGAAACGACTGATTTTTTGCAATTTCATGACTTTAAATCTGGTTGGAAAAATTCTGAAATAATTGAGTTTGTCTTTAAAGGCGAAAAAGAAAAGAGTTTAAAAAATATTGATTTTGTTTTAAGACACAATAACGATTATTCTTTTGCAAATATTTTTTTAATTTCTGAGCTACATGATTCAAATAATAAAATTCAAATTGACACTTTAGAATTCAAATTAGCTGATCCAGGCGGAAAATGGCTAGGTGAAAAAAAAATTAGTGTTGTTGAACACAGACTTCCTTACAAAGCTGGTTTTATTTTAAATGAGGTCGAAACTTATAAGTTAAAAGTCAGAACTTCAATGAGATTAAATAATGAAATCAGTGAAATTGAAAATTTAGATGGAGTTCTTAACTTTGGATTATTAATTGAATAATCAACAATGGTGAAAAAGAAGAAAATTATGCCAAAAAAATTTAGATTATACTTCTATGGTTTTTGGGTGCTCTTTTTTTCTGGCATATTTATTTTTTCAGGAATTTTTTATGCTGCATCTTTAGGTCATTTAGGCGAAATGCCTGATTTTAGACAGCTGGAAAATCCTAACACTAATTTGGCTACCCAAATTATTTCATCTGATAATAAAGTTTTGGGTAAATTCCATTTTGGCGAAAACAGAATTCCAATTCAATTTGATGATTTACCTACAAACTTAGTAGATGCTCTTATTTCTACTGAAGACGAAAGATTCTATGGACATTCAGGAATTGACTTTAAAGGAACTCTTAGAGCAATTGTTTTCTTAGGCAAAAGAGGGGGAGCAAGCACTATCTCACAACAATTAGCGAGACAACTTTTTGTGGGTGTTAGGGCTAAAAACATTTTTCAAGCGCTAGCACAAAAATTTAAAGAATACGTCATTGCTGTTAGACTTGAAAGACAATATACAAAAGACGAAATTATAGCCATGTATTTAAATATTTATGATTTTGGATATAATGGAGACGGCATAAAATCTGCATCAAATATTTTTTTTGATAAAGAGCTTGACAGTTTAAATATTGAAGAATCCGCTGTTCTTGTTGGAATGCTTAAAAATTCGTCTTACTACAATCCTTTAAGGCGACCAGAACTTGTAAAAACCAGAAGAAATGTTGTTTTGAATCAAATGAAAAAAAATGGTCACTTAAACCAAAACACGGTTGATTCATTAAAGCAAATTCCTTTGGCAATAAATTACACTCCTCAATCTCACAGAGAAGGTCTAGCAACATATTTTAGAGCTTATCTTCGAAGTTTTATGAAAACATGGACCAGTAAAAATTTAAAAAGTGACGGTTCAAAATACAATATAAATTTAGATGGATTAAAAATTTACACTACCATAAACTATGAAATGCAACGATACGCTGAAGAATCTGTGAAGCTGCATATGGCTAATTTGCAAGAAGAATTTTTTAATCAAAACACACCAGAATTAAACCCAA
>ERZ1047821.2300-NODE-2300-length-11614-cov-29.614153_pt1 | contig 11614 bp, 9 predicted proteins | sample MGYA00383096_ERZ1047821 | MGnify/ENA primary metagenome ERZ1047821 (study PRJEB29581, sample SAMEA5548366) | metagenome | biome: marine; feature: coastal; material: water | depth 25 m | study: Short-term variability in the microbial, nano- and picoplankton... | reverse complement strand
ATCCATCAATATATTAATTCAGAGACGCTTGATTTAAGTGAGCAGACCAAACTCATGGCGAGCGATCGCACTTACATTACTAACGGCATCAGGTTCACAAACAACGAAAAATCGATGGCCATACAAACGGCAGGAAACGATGTGCTCAGAAGGGCTCGCCCGGGTATCAAGAGAATCGCCACTGTCGAAGACATCATGGTTCGCGTCAATGGCAACTCAGCGGTCAGCAGTTTCTACCGATCTATCAATACATCCAGTGGGGTGGAAGGTGTTCGTGCCGGCCAAAGCCCAATGAATACCAATTACCAGACAGGGACCATGGTGCTATTTAAGATCAATGGGGATTGGAAAATTGTACATACCCATTATTCACCAACAAAATAGACGAAACCTTTTTATTAGGTTAGTTCTGCGGTTAATTGTAATTGTCGAACATCGCAAAAAGATAAGCGGGGAAATATCCCGTCTAAATGAAGCTTGAAAAAGCATCGATGTAGGTTCACCCAAACAGGAAATATCATTATGGAGTTAAAAAAGAGACAAGAAGATGCCGTTGCTCAGATTACATCGACTGAAGTGAGTGACGATGGCGTTTCGATCAGCGCGCTGTCTGATATGGGCCGATATGGAAAAGTCCGCTTTACCCTGAACTTAGAATCAAGCGGAGATCGCTCAGAAGGATATGCGCACGGCGCCGGTCGAGGGGCAATGGCGGACGGTACTTTTCTCGCCGGTTCATTCACCGGGAGATGGGCAAGAGAAGGTACGAAAGTCGTTGTTCACGGAATCGACCATGTGTCGAACGGCGACCTCAGCCTACTTAGATTTGAATTTGATGCCATAGAAAATGAGCTGACGCTTGCAAACTACGCCCTCAACTGAGGGTCTGTAATATCCCCAGCGATAGGCTCAAAGTTGTCACACAAGAGCCTATCGCGTCGGCTAGAGCGCTCTTATTCATTAGAGGGCTCGGCTTGCGCTCGGTTGTCAAATGAATATTTTTTCGACTTCCAGACACGTCGAGCGGTACGTGGCAAAAGTTGTTTGACCCACAATCAGCGGTAAACTTTTACCTATAAGGACCTGAGTTAGCTGCTGTCCCCCCCCCAAAAAAGTCGATGCGTTTGCCGGCATGAAACTCGCCGCGTTTGCTGGCAAAAGCATCATGACGCTTTTCATCAACGGAAAACTCGTTCACTGACAAGGTGCCAGATTCGGGCAAGAATCTGCATGCTCGTCAGACGTGTTCTTTTTATCATTTAGGTTCGGAAACGGGTCCGTAAGCGCGGGGTCTCGATATTGAGCAACCCGCTGCTAACACTTTTCCCTTTATGCCTTGCTAGTTGGTAGCGTAAACCAGGTGCCTGTGAGCGCCAAGGAGGTATGTAAAAGGCAAACATCTTCAACATTTCTGATCACATGAAATAATTTGTTGCTAATGAGAATGATTCTCGATAGCATTCGTATTAAGAATGTAGAGATGAACAAGGAAAGAGAATGTTGACGATATTTAAGAACGGTTTGATTTTAATGCTCATGTGTAGCCTTGTCGCGTGTGGCGGTGGCGGTGGCGGAAGCCCAGCACCGGCACCAGCGCCGGTTCCCGTGGCTGATTCCGATAGCGATGGTGTCAACGACGACCAGGATGCCTTTCCCAATGACGCGAACGAGACGGTCGACACCGATGAGGATGGAGTTGGTGATAATGGCGATAATTGTCTGAGCGATGCCAACGCGGATCAATTAGACAGCGACGCGAATGGGGCAGGTGACGCGTGTGACCCGATTCCAGAGACTTATTCTTTTACCAGTTCATTCATCGATGGCGAAAGCTCGGTAAGTTATACCGGCCAAACTGCGCGTCAATTACTGATACTCGGATTGGTTGACGAGATGGTTTCGCTGACTGAGCGTCCGGGTGAGGAAGCCACAGTGGTCGCAGAGCTTTCCTTTTATATGGATGGCGACGGTGCAGACGAAGCACCTCACGGCTTTGACGTGAGTGGCGGAGAACCCGTGATTCCCGGCCCCAACTATGGCGATATCAGCTCAGGAAAGAACCTGGATGGTAAAATTGCTGGAGGTAATGGAGAAGGTGGCGGGGAAACCCAACGACTGATCAACGATGAGTTTTTTGGTTGGGAGGAAGGGCTAGATGCAGATCCTTTACCGATCGAATTAGTTAACTACTTTATTGCTCGAATGGCGGTCGAGGCGACTGATGGCGCTACGCCGACGATTAGTACGGTAGGCAACCCTGCTGTTGAGATTGATTCTGTCACGATAGATGCTGCGGGCGTTGATTACCGTCAACTGACACAAAAGTTTCTTACCGGCGCCGTCTCCCTATCTCAGGGAACAAACGACTACTTCCAAACAGACTATCCAAATGCCCTTGGCCAAGAGGACGAAAAGGCGTTCTCTGCTGGAGAGCACGATTTTGATGAGGCGTTCGGCTATTACGGTGGCGCGCGCAACATGAATGACTACACCGATGATGAGGCAGCCGGTAAAGGCGGGCGTGATGAATTTGGCAACGGTTATAACGATGCTAATGCTGACGGCAACATTGACGTCAGAAGCGAAATCGTTCTAGGCCACGCCCAAAATTGTGCTAAACGCGATCGCGGCTCAGCGGGTGCGACTGATTTCTCTAAAGAGGTTTTTGATGCTTTCTTGGTCGGTAGAAAAATAGTCAGCAACGCAACCGTAGCAGGCAGCTTTAGCGAGGCAGAACTTGCTGCCCTTAATGCTCAAATACGTAAGGCATCAACCAATTGGGAAGCATGTGTCGCTGCTACAGTTGTCCACTACATCAACGATGTGACCGCCGATATGGGAAATTACGTGGCACCTGATTTTGCTGATCTGGATAATTTTAAAGATATGGCTAAGCATTGGGGTGAAATGAAAGGTTTTGCGCTCGCATTGCAATTCAGTCCTTTTTCTCCGTTTCGGGATGGCTCTGTTGCGGATATCGACGTGGAGGATTTGCGTTTGATGCTGTCACTGCTTGGCGACGCCCCGGTATTTGCCGACGGATCGCAAGGTGGTGTGCCGGCCTCGGGAACGGCGCAGGAGGCTATCGATGCATACCTCTTAGATCTGAGAAGTGCGAGAGACATCTTGGAGGAGGCTTACGGTTTTGACCCGGACGTTGTAGCGGCTTGGTGATCTTGGTAAGCCCGAGCCGTGTCAACTTCCCTTAGTTTGACGAGATTAAGGCCTAGACTTTTCTGCTGATATGGTCTCTGGCCTTAGTTACACGCCGCAGTGGAAGCGGCGTTTTTTTTAGGAGTGAAATTTTGATCAGTTTTATACGAACTTTGCTTTTGGTTGCGATAGGAACGTTTTTCTTGGCTGCATGCGGCGTGGATGGCTCATCAGACGAAGATTCAAACCAGCCAACGCCTGATGCTAGTAGCGAAGACAGCGGAGGCGATAGCCAACCTGTAACCGATTCACCATCGGCAGGTTTTGATCCAGTTAGCATGATTACGCAGATAGTCGATGAAGTGATTATTAAGCACTATCAAACGCTGAGTGAAAACGCGTCGTCTTTTTCAGTGGGCGAAGAAAGTATCGCAAGCTACTGCAGTGCTATCGGCACAGATCAAGAAACGACTCGACGAGACATAGTGCAAGATCAATGGCGATCGTTAATGGCTGACGTTCAAGCGACGGAATTACACGTCGTAGGGCCGGCCGCGGATAATGGCGGGGCTCTTAGAAACCGCCTTCACTCCTATTCCGAAGGTCCTTTGAGTACCTGCGGTGTAGATCTGTCTGTTGTGTTGGCAGAGGAAGATAGTTTTGATATCAAAACACGGTCCCTTAATCAGCGCGGCATGGGTGCTGTCGAATACTTGCTGTTTAATCCAGTCCTAGACCATACCTGTGCGCCTCAGGTGCCTGAGACACAGTCATGGAATAGTCGCTCAGACTCAGAGCGACGGCTAAAGAGGTGTGAATTAGCGACGAGGATAGTGACTGATGTTGCTGATGCGGCTTCTACTATCGAGTCGGATTGGCAAGATTTCAGAGCCGAGTTTATCAACCAAGATAATGCGGGCGATAGTCTGCAGCGCCTGACGGATGGTTTGTTCGCGCTCGACAAACTCACAAAGGATCAGAAGCTTACCTTGCCGACAGGTCTCAGCGGTGATTGTTCCGCGCTGACCTGTCCCAAGTTAGTTGAGTCACCCTACGCTGAAAACACCTACCAGAATATTCGCGCAAACCTGCTCTCTTTCCGAAAGATTTTTACGGGTATCGACGGTCTAGGTTTTGATGACTATATCGACAACGAAGGTTTTCCAGAAGTCTCAGAAAGGTTTTTGGACAACATCGTGGCAACGCTTGCCGTGATTGATATCGCCGATGCCAGTGTTAATACAGAGGTCGCCTCTATCCAAACGGTCGCTCACGAAACGGCATGTACCAATGCCGCTGCGGCCCCCGATCAACCGAATCAGCTTAATGTCTGCCGGCTAGCTGGTTCCATAAAGCGCATCACAGATGACTTGAAGATTGATTTCGTCACAATCGTTGGAGTCATGATTCCTGATAGCGCGCAGTCTGATAATGATTAAAAAACTAACGAGTACCTTACTTTTCTTTTCTGTTTTTCAAATGTGTAATGCAAGCGGAGCAAACAACGATCTAGCCGAAATTGTCGTTGTTGGTTCGATGTCGGATGTTTCCACGGTGCCAGGTTCCGGCGTAGCGATTGATCTGGAGCAGCTTGAGCGATTTGATTACATCGACTTGCATCAAGTTTTGTCGAGCGTTCCCGGCGTGTATGTCAGGGAAGAAGATGGCTATGGGCTGAGACCGAATATCGGTATTCGCGGCGCCGTGGCTGAGCGAAGCCAAAAGATCACTATCATGGAAGACGGCATCCTGATTACGCCTGCTCCTTATTCAGCGCCCGCAGCTTACTACGTGCCCAACATCAGTCGGATGCAGGCGGTAGAAGTTTTGAAGGGGCCTAGTGCGATCAGGCATGGGCCACATACCGTGGGTGGCGCGGTTAACCTTGTCACCGCAGACGTGCGGCCTTCGAGGTTCGCAGAAATCGATGTCAGTTATGGTTCTGACGCGTTCTATCAACTGCAGGGCATCTACAGTGATCAGTTCGAAGATACCGATTTTTCCCTCGATTTCGCAACATTAGGAACTGATGGGTTTAAGTCGCTAGACGGCGGTGGGGGAACAGGGTTTGTTAAAAATGAAGTCAACCTTAAGGTCCAAAGAGAATTCAACGGAAAGCGAGATCATCTGCTCTCGATAAAGGCAGGTTGGGCTGATGAGGACGCTGACGAGACTTACCTGGGGCTTAGCGATGAAGATTTTGAGACTAATCCAGTCCGGCGCTATCGTGCCTCTCAGCTGGCCAAATTTAAATCAGATCATACAACCCTCCATCTAATTCATGGTGTTCAATGGAATAACGCGCTGCGAATCAATACCAAAGCCTATTGGCACCGGTTTAACAGAGAATGGAATAAGTTAGATGGCTTTATTGAAGGTCCCACGCTGCAATCTGTGCTTGCTAACCCCGAACTTTTTGTCAGTCAGTACCAGCTAATTAAAGGCGAACGTAATTCCACCGAAACTGATGCGGATACGTTGGACGTGACTAACAACGATCGAAGTTTCACGTCAAGTGGCGTGCAGGTCACTGCGCATTATGAATTTGAGACTGGTGCCCTGGATCATCAGCTCAGTTCTGGTTTGCGCTATCATTTTGATGAAGTGGACCGAGAACACCGACTGGCTGGATACCTGATGGCAGACGGAATAATGAACTTGGACGGAAAAATACGCGATCCCAAAGTGTTTAATCACGCTGAAACCGAGGCTTGGAGTTTGTTCGTCGAAGACGAAATAATGATTGGCAGTCTAACGATCAACCTCGGTGGTAGATTAGAAGAGATACAAGGTGAGCTTGAGAACAAGCTTGCTGTGCTCGAGACGAACAATGACCAGGATTCGATGACGCTGGGGGCGGGCGCCCATTGGCAAGTCACAGACTCAATTGGTCTTTTGGTTGGGGCCTACGAAGGGTTTTCTCCAGCGGCGCCTGGTTCTGGCGCTGAACCAGAAGAAACAACGAACTATGAGTATGGCGCTAGATACGACGGCGGCTTGGGTCGCTTAGAAATAATTGGTTTCTTTAGCGACTATGGCAACCTGCTCGGGCGCTGTCGGGTGAGTGATGCTGGATGCAACCCGGGGCAAGAGTTTAACGGTGGAAGTGTGGAAATCGCAGGTGCAGAACTAACGGGCTCGCGTTCTTTTGCGGTCAACGAGGGTTTAGCGCTGGAGGTTTCGCTTGTTTACACCTACACCGAGTCGGCCTTTCAGGAATCTTTCTTCTCGCAATTTTCACAATGGGGACTGGTCAGGAAAGGCGACGGATTACCTTACTTGCCAGCACATCGTGGTCAACTTCAAGTTGGATTAGTGGCTGACAGATGGCGAGTTTGGACATCCGTTAACGCTCAAAGCCAAATGAGAGAAGAGGCGGGTAAAGGAGACGTCGATCTGGGACTGCACGCCGATAGATTCACGACAGTTGATGTTTCTGGGGTGTGGGTAATAGACGATCATTGGGAGGCACAATTCAGAGTAAAAAATGTATTGGACGAATCTGCGGTGGTATCACATCGTCCTTACGGCGCGAGACCTAACCGGACTCGTAGTGTGATGGGCAGCATAAAGTATATATTTTGAATATTGAAATGATCGGCGAGTTGCTCGCACCACTATTTTTTATAGGCGACCCGGCGAAGCGTCTTTACTGGGCGTGTCTTTTTAGTGCGCTAATACTCGCGTCTCTGGTGCTAAGTCTAGAAGCGAAGCGATTCAACTTTTATGAGCAATTGCGGAGGTTGTTTAATCCTGCGTATTGGTTACAGCGAACCTGCGCCATCGATGTTGGTTACATGTTCCTGAATAACGCACTGCGGGTGCTAGTACTGCTGCCGATAATCGGTAGCCACCTTTGGTTTACTTTGGAAACAGGCCGATTTCTGCAATCTGAACTGGGTGACGCACCAGCCCTTGGACTGCCTTGGTTTATGATTGCGGCACTTTACGCCATGACTTTTCTAGTGGCGGAAGACGGTAGTCGGTTTGGATTGCACTATTTGATGCACCGTGTCCCGGTGCTTTGGAAGCTGCATCGAGTACACCATAGTGCAACAACCTTGACCCCTCTGACACTTTTTCGGGTTCATCCGCTCGAAGCGGTATTATATTTTTTTAGAGGATCGTTGGTGTTCGGTTTGGTCAGCGGGTTCTTCATTTGGATGTTCGGACGTGAGTTAAGTACGTTTCACATACTTGGCGTTGATTTGTTGGGTTTTATCTTCAACGCTGCCGGGGCGAATCTAAGACATTCCCACATTTGGCTTAGTTTTGGCTACGCTGAAAAATGGTTCATCAGTCCCGCCCAGCATCAATTGCATCATAGTGTCAGTCACGGGCACGTTAATCTTGGCACTTATCTCGCTTGCTGGGATCGCATGCTTGGTACCCACAGACGCGCGCAAGAAAAAGAACAGCTGATTTTTGGCGTGCTCCCTTCTAATTCCTAAGTGCCAAGTCTTTCGACAGGCTAGCCCTGCAATCAACAAACATTCTGCTACACGAAAAAAATCGCTATTTTATTATTGGTGTCGTTGTTAGAAGTTCAAAAGACGCTGGAGCTCACCCGTGAGTTCTGTAGAATTCAACTAAGTGTTAATAATAAGAAACTAATCCAGATGATCAACGTGGGCAACAGTCCACATTCGCCTGTGTCAGTCATATATGACTGACAGGGCGGTCTTGCGCGGTCATTTAGTATCATTTTGAGGGAAAGTTGGTGTGGCAAATGAATAGGTTATCCCTGCGGTTACTCATCGCCATGCTGCTCATTGTGCCGGCGACGACCAACGCAGCCTTTGATTATTTTGCGTCTAATCGTCTATTGGTGCGCAATGGTCTTCAAGCGGTACTCATGTGTAATGGTCTTTACACGTCTCACAGAGCATTAGCAGATGTTTTTGATCAGGAATTAAGCTATCTGGTGGGTGAACGCTTTGGCGGCATTGTCGGCACAGCAGAAGGCGGCGAATACTTGATCAACGCTGACTTAAAACAGATTTCCGTCGGGGGCGGTCTTGCCGGTCCACGTGTCAGTGCCGTGTTTCGAGCCGGGATTGGGTGTGTAGTGATGTCGCCAGATCAAGGTCCTAACGACATCGACACGCTGCCAATGCGACAAGTCAAAAAGCCGTCGGTAGACCCCGACACCATCGCCTGGCCGTTGGGTGATCTGATTTACGATGCGCCGTTACCTGATGCGATTGATGCGCAGGCACTTCAGGCAGCTTCTGATTGGACATTTGACCGACCTAACTCGGAAGAAGTGACCACTGGCTTGATGGTCTTGTACAAAGGGCAGGTGATTCACGAGCGATATGCTCCCGGTTTCGACCGACATACCCGCACGCGAACTTGGTCAACAGCGAAAAGTATTGCAGCAACGCTGATTGGCATTTTAGTCGACGACGGGAAGCTGAAGTTAGATGAACCGCTCGGCATCGAGTGGTTGCCCGCCCTGAAGATGCCAGAGGCGGATCCGAGAAATGCCATTACCCTGCGCCATGTGATGCACATGTCAAGCGGCTTGTATCCGGTAGACCGCGTTAACCGCGAATACACCACTGGCTCTAGCCTGTCTTACTGGGCGGGAGCCTCATCTATCGAGGGCATGCGAGATCGTGGTTTGGTCCGAGAGCCCGGAACCTACTGGGATTACGAAAATTTTGACACGTTGCTCGCGGTTTATGCGATGAAACAAGCATTGGGTGGAGGTGAGACTTATCTCAATTTCCCGCAACGAGCGCTGTTCGACAAGATTGGCATGCGGAGCACGTTAGTTGGCACCGATCGGTTCGGTGACTTTGTGTTGAGCTCGCAGATTTACACCAATACCCGTGATCTCGCGCGTTTTGGTTTGCTGTATGCGCAGGGTGGTATCTGGCAGGGCGAAAGAATTATTTCAGAAGACTGGATCACCTTTGTTCGGACACCGTCGCCATCAACGGCAGAGCAAGGTGGATTTTATGGCGGCCAATGGTGGCTTGTTTCTGACAGTCGTAAGGATGTACCTGCTTCCGCCTATGCAACTGCGGGGACACGTGGCCAGTTTGTCATTGTCGTTCCTTCTCACGACCTCGTGATCGTCCGGCGGGGCCTAGACTTCAGTCTTAAAGGGTTTGATCAATGGGACTTGGTCAGGGAGATGGTAAAAGCGGTTAACTAGGGCCTGGTGCGGACCTCAGCAAGGCTGTAATTGAGGTCTTGGGCTTCCGAGCAGTTTACCCGCGCGGGAAAAATAACTATTTCATTGAGGGTGGGCAATATCATCAGCTCTATCATTATTGATGACTACGCTGATCTCAGGACAATCATCAACTTTCTCAAAATGCAGCAATTAAAAAGCCCTCGCTAGGAGGGCTTTGTTGCTCAAGTGTTACTGACACTTTTTGCGACTAGACCATCTAAGACTAGTCAGACGCCAATTAAATAGCGCGGTTACTTCCGCTCAAAAATGAGCTCGCAGTGTTCAAAATTATCAGACACCACACGATCTATTAATGCTGTAGCTTCAGACCAGATACTCATCCATGCTGCACCGGAATAAGCGTCGTCCAATATTTTCCCGGAAGCGCCGTAGGTTGGACTTACCGCTCTTAGGTGTATTGTTTCATGTACGCCACCCCCGATAGGTTGAAAAACACCGAGGTTTACCTTGTGTCCCGCTGCTCGGAGCGCATCTTCCAGCTCCGTAATCTTGTCAACAAATGGCCTTAGATTTTCGGGAGAAATCTCTAATCTCCACAGCCGCTCAGAGTTGGGCTGCAGGTTGAACGGCTTCAACGGTTTAAACATCACGTTGTATTGAACTTCCCTGATGGCTGTCAATTCTGGCGTTGCTTTCATTGGGTCATATTTGTCAGTCGATGCCATGGCTTGCTCTACGGAATCAAAAGCGTTCCAAATAAACATCTGGCCCGGATAATCTGCTCCTGTTTTAGTGACACATGCGCCGGCCATAGAAGAGCCGATGGCCTCAAATGGCGCTGCGTTAGCCTTGAGCATACTGATGTAAGCGTCAGGGTCTTTGGCTTTTACCATCAGCGCCACAAATGCTCCGTCCCCGACGGCTCCTTGAACGTGATGGTCTGCATAGGCCGAAAAAGAAAGAGCTACTACAGCAATAAATGTGATGAACCTCATAAGTTTGTCCTCGTCAGAGTTGATTGTTTTAGCACGCAAAATGCGCTTAAGACGCTGCTCAATATTCCGCTTATCCTAACCATAAGCAAATTTAGTTCGATTTTGGTGATCTCCTCTTTGCTCATTAGAGCTGGACTTTATGGGGCCTAAAGCTAGTGACCAGGATTTCACCGTATACTGCGACTGAACGCTGCTATTGGGCTGAGCAGCGACCGAGCGGGTATCGCAAAAATTGACAGGAAGGTGCGTAAACTGCACGTTCTGAAGGGTGCCTCGCAAAGAGGTGAAGATCTGCTGACTGACATTGTGTTTGCTTTTGAAACAGTGAAGACATGCTTGTTAAGGAGTGCGAAGAGGGTCGGGTAACTAAAAAAATGTCAAAGATAACTCAAACGAACGTCGCGACGCCGCTGACGCGGCGTCTGACAAGATATTGCTAATCGAATCGTTGAAGATTCACAATCAATGAATTGCCTGGAAATGACGCTACTGCGTTGACAGATGCGGCCCATTCTGAAAAATCCTCGGACGCACTGTAAATGGCTCTCCAATCGTCCATTTCAGCCATATCTCGGTACATGACAGCTATGGCGCCGTTTGATTCGCCTTCGCCACAAAATAGGCATTGCGCAAGGTTAACTCGGCCTTTGAATTTTTTGCCATCAGCCGAACTAAGAAACTTATCCATCGCTGCTGAAATTAAATCGAGACGATCGCTGTTGAAAGGCACCCATTCAATATAGCGATAATCAGCTGAGCTATTTCCCCAAGTTTTGATGCTCGTCATCATCCGCTCGTTAGAATGCTCGACCGTTGATCGGAACACTGAAACCCATTTAAGACGTTCCGCTTCGTACTTTGAATCAAGCCAAAACAGCTGGTTCCACTCTTGGTAGGCCGCCATGCTTGGAAAATTCATGACCATGCCATGCGTCGCTGCGTTGGCGCCATTAACGGAAACCCAGTTAAGCGCCACTTGGCCGGGTGCTTTTTTACCTAATTTTGATCCCATGAACGTGTTCAGGCCTTCTACAAACTCGTCACTCCTCCCTTCTTTAAATTCCAATGTTTGCGCCAACCATACCGGCGCTGCTACTGCAAAATTCGCGATTATCGATAAAACTAACAAACTCATAAATTTCAACTTCACTCGTGTTCTCCTTCATCCTGGTTAAAAGTTTAAACTAGCCTCGGACCAGCGATGACACAAGTTTAGTTCGATAATGGTTATCTAATGTCGACTCACCTATTGCCTTGCATAGAAAAACACACAGTATTAATTAATCAGTGAGATGACATCTGTCAATGCGTTTAAGAC
>ERZ1047821.2288-NODE-2288-length-11646-cov-3.445777_pt1 | contig 11646 bp, 8 predicted proteins | sample MGYA00383096_ERZ1047821 | MGnify/ENA primary metagenome ERZ1047821 (study PRJEB29581, sample SAMEA5548366) | metagenome | biome: marine; feature: coastal; material: water | depth 25 m | study: Short-term variability in the microbial, nano- and picoplankton... | reverse complement strand
TTCCGGGCTTGGCCGCTGCTGGCCTACTGGCCGTGGTCGACGTGGACGGCCTCTGGTGGCCGGTGGTCTGGTTGGGTCTCCTGGGAGTGCTGGGCGTAGCGGTCCGGGCCATACGGGCGGCGGGTCCGACGGCCGCCACGACGGCTCGGGCCGTCCTGTACCGCACGTCGCGCACCGCCGCCCTGTCGGTACTGCTTCTGGCCGCCCTGGCCGCCCTGCTGTCGTTGGCCATGGTCCGGCCCGACCAGGACGACGTGTTCGTGGTCAACCGTTCAGCCTGGGTGGCCGCCCACGACGGGGCCTTTCCAGATCGCGACACCATCTTCAGTGATGATGTGCTGCCCGTCGAGCGGCCCGCCGCGTTGGCTACCTCGGTTGAGGCCCTGCTGGGGAGCGCAGCGGCCACCGGTCGGGTCTCGGCGGTCGGGTTGACCCATCTTGGGTTCGGCCCGCTGGTCGCCGCCCTGGCCGTACTGGCCACCTGGCGGCTCCTACGGGGTCTGGGTTCGAGGTCCGCGGCGGCCGCCACGTGGGCCGGTACGGCCTTTTTGGTGCTGGACGGCGCCGTCCATGGTTCGTTCGGCAACTTTTTCGCCGGCAGGTCGTGGCAGGGCAAGGCGGTCTTCTTGCTGCTCGTCGTCCCCACCCTCTGGCACCACGGGGCGGCCTACGGGCGCAGTGGGGGACGCCGTCACCTGTGGATGGTGGCCGCCGGTGTGGTGGCCGGCCTGGGACTCACCTCGTCGTCGGTACTGATCGCCCCGCCGGTCGTGTTGGCCGCGGTCGGGGCCGCCGCCTGGGACCGCGATGAGCTCCGCCGTCTCGCCGGGGCGGCGGCCGCCGTGGCGCCGGCGTTGCTGGCCGGCATGTACGCCCTGGCCGCCGATCCTCAACGCCTCGGCGACGTCGGTGCCACCTTCGCCTTCCTCGACGTGGGCCGCCTGCTCGACAGCGGTACCGAGCCGGTGGCCGTGCTGCGAATGGTGTTCGGTGACGGCTTTCCGGCGTTCTTGGCCCTCGGCGCAGCGTTGACCGCCTGGGCTGTGGTGGGCCCCCGGAGTTCGCGTCTGGTGCTGCTGGCCGGCCCGGTGATGGTCTTCGGGGCCTTTCTGGCCCCCGGGGTGCTCGACGTGCTTGATGCCGCCGGCGAAGCCGACGCCGTGGCCTGGAGGACCCTCTGGGTGTTGCCGTTGCCGGCCATGGTGGGCCTGGTTCTGACCGCGGTACGTCCCGGCGTGCGGGCCGCCCCGGCCATGGTTCCCGTGGTGCTGCTGGCCGCTCTGCTGGTCGTCGGTACGCCGATCACCAGTGGGGACAACCGGGGCACAGAGTTGGTGTGGCCGCCGGCGGTCGACCTGCCGCGCCCTGAGGTGGAGAGTGCCCGCACCCTTCGTTCCCTGGCGCCGGTCGGCGGGACGGTGGCCGGTCCGGAGGACGTGGACTTCGCGGTGGCCGTACTGGGCGTCGACGTGCGGGCCGTCAATCCCCGGTCGTCGTACCTGCGGGGGCGCCACGCCGGCGCCGACTTCCACGCCATGGATCGCCTGACCCTGTCGCACGCCCTGTCGCACGGCTACGCCGAGTGGGGGGCCGACGCCGTGGCCCAAGCCGTCGAGGTGTTGTCACCGGACGCGATCTGCCTCACGCCGGGAGGCGGCGACGAGGTGGCCGACGTATTGCTCGTTGCCGGGTACGTCCAGGTGGCCGAGGACCCCGTCTGCCGGTTCTACGTCCGCTGATCGACGGCCGGTCGGGCCACTCAGCGGAGGCGTCGGACCAGGTCGGCCAGGCGTCCACCGCCGGGAAGCCGCTTGAGGGCGGCGAGGCGTCGGCCCAGGGGGGACCGTCCACCGCTGCCCACCGTCGGATCGGCCACGCTGCGGCGGCCCACCGCCCGAAGCTGGGCCACGTGGGTGGCCAGGTCGCCGCCCACGGCCTCAATCCTCAGGGATGCCTCGGCCAAGTGCAGGTGGTCCACGGTGGCCGTCGGAGAGCCGTCGGGTAGCAGGGCACACAGTTTGTCGGCCAGTCGGTCCACGGTGGTCGACGGAGGCCAGGGATGGCGGGTCCCGCCGGCCACCAGGGCGGCAGCCAGCTTCCAACAGGTCCGGACAGCCACCAGGTGGCGGTCCACGCCGCCCGTTGCCTCCCATTCGTCGTCCACGAAACGCAGCTCGTCTGGGCGGTCGACCGGGCCTACCAGGTTGTCCAGGCCCAGGTCGAGGTGGTCGCCGGGCAGCACGGTCCGGCTCCCGGCCGACAGGAACGGATGGGCCTCGGCGTCGGACACCGTGCGGTGGACCGCACCCCGGTCGGCCACTGCCGACCAGGCGGCCAGCACGACCCGCACCCCGGTCAGGTCACCGGCCCGGATCCGGTCCAGGGCGACCTGTTCGAGGTTGGGTCCCGGCGTGTAGTCGTCGGTTGCTCCGCCCGGCGAACGCAGTGCCAGCCAGCGGTCGTCCCCGGTGGCCGTGTCGACCGGGTGGGTGGCCCGCCGGTCGATGCGCCGGACGCCGTCATCGGTGAGGCGCCGGACACGCAGGTGGGCACGCCGTCGGTCGCCGGTGAACCGCCAGGCCAGGGCGTCGCCGTCGGATCGCCGGTCCAGCGCCGTGTCGTCGGTGGCCGCCACCACCAGGAACGAGTTGGCCATGTCGGCTCCGTGCCCAGCTCCGACGACCTGCCGGTGGATGGCCCGCTCATCGGCCGGCACCCGCCCGCCCATGCGACTGCGGTCGATGGGGGGACCGACCAACTGGTCGACGAGGTCGACGGCGTCGGGCTGGTCATAGCACCGGTCGGTCAACACGGTGGTGGGCAGCTTGTAGTCGGGGAACGGCTGGTACCAGCGTTGGGCGGTCAGGCCGGCGGCCGTCAGGTGCCCGGCCAGTTCGGGGCGTGAGAAGGTGCGCACGGTGGCCGTGGCGCCGGTTGCGGCCACCGGCGGGTAGCCCTCCAGGCCGACGAACGGCAGCCCGAGGTGGTCCTCGTCGGCCTGCAACCAGTAGGCGAGGCCGAACCGGTTCTCGATGGCCACCACCAGGGCGCCGCCGGGGCGCACCAGGCCGGCCAGGTGGGCCAGGAACCGGTCGGGTTCGTGGCCGGCGTACTCCAGCACCCCGATGCACAGCACGAGGTCGAAGCCGTTGTCGTCAACGACGTCGGTGGCCGAACCGTGGCGGACCTCGACGTCAAGGTCCTCGCACCGCAACGCGGCGGCCTCGGCCCGCAGTGCGTCGCCCTCGACGGCCACCACGCTGGCCCCCTGCTCGGCCGCCCACCGGCTGTTGACTCCGCTGCCCGCTCCGACGTCCAGGATCCGGACCCCGGTTCCGAGGCGCAACGGGTGCAGCAGGTTCGTGCGGGCCCGACCGAAGTGGTAGCGGGTCGGCCAGTCGTCGATGTGGGCGGCCAGCTCGTCGGACGCGCTGGACCGATCCGCGGCATCGCGGAGGACGGCGGTGATCCGGTCCTCGGCACCGTCCCGCCAGCGTCGGTCGCTCACGAGCCGTCCGATCCGGGGCCATCTGATCGGGGGCCGGTCGCGCTGGCGTCCACCGATCGGGCCGACCAGGTACCGCCGAGGGCCACCAGGCCGTTCTGGTGGTCGCCACCGCTGGGTTCCACCTCGAAGCGAATCAGGTGGGTGTGGCGCTCGAACACCTTGCGCATCGACGCATCGTGGAGGGCGACCGAGAGTTCGTAGGTGCCGGGCTGCACGGCCAGGGCGTCGATGGTGTAGTCCACCTCGACGGTGCCGGCACCGTCGCCTTCGGGGGCCCCTCCATAGGCGAGCCCGCGGCCCGCCGCCCCGGAATTGATGCTGGCCACGTGGGTGCCGTCGGACCGGTACAACCCGAGGGCAACCGTCAGCGGTTCGTCGGCCCGCCCGGCGTCCACCCGGACCCGGAACCGCACCGGGTGGCCCGATCCGACCCGGTCCATCCGGTGCCCGTTGGGGTCGACCAGGTCGACGGCCCGGACCAGGTCGTCGTCGCCCAGCCCTCCGAACCGGCGTTGCATGCCGGGTGTCGGGGTGCCCGCCGTCGTGTTGCCGGACGCCGAGGTGCCCGGCAACGGTTCGTCGGCACCGTCCAGGAACCGGTCGATGACCTCGGGTGACGGACCGACGGTCTGCAGGGCACCGTTTTGGATCCAAGCCGTGCGCTCGCACAGCCAGCCGACCATGTCCAGGTCGTGGCTGACCAGCACGATGGTGCGGCCCTCGGCCTTCAGTTGGGCGAACCGGTCCAGGCAGCGTCGCTGGAACGAGTGGTCGCCCACGGCCAGCACCTCGTCGACCAGCAGGATCTCCGGTTCGACGTGGATAGCCACCGAAAATCCCAGGCGGACGTACATTCCCGACGAGTAGTTGCGTACCGGCTCGTCGATGAAGCGGTCCAGTTCGGCGAAGCCCACGATGTCGTCGAAGCGTTGACGGATGTCCCTCGACGTGAAGCCCAGGATGGCGCCGTTCAGGTACACGTTCTCGCGGCCCGTCAGCTCCGGGTGGAAGCCGGCGCCCAGCTCCAGGAGGGCTGACAGGGGGCCGTCGACGGTGGGCGTGCCCTGGTCGGGACGGAGGATTCCGGCCAGCACCTTCAGCAGGGTGCTCTTGCCCGAGCCGTTGCCGCCGATGATCCCGAATGTGGAGCCGTGGGGTATCTCCAGGTCCAGGTCACGCAGGGCCCAGAACTCCTCGTAGCGGGTGCGGTGGCCGGCCAGCATGGTGGCCTTGAGGGTCCAGTTCCGGTCGTGGGTGAGGCGGAACCGCTTGCCTAGACCGTCGAGGTGCACCGCGGTGCCGGTGGGTGGCGCCATGCTCACACCTCCTCGGCCATGCGGGGCTCGAGCCGGTTGAACACACGGAACCCGACCACTAGCACGATGGCTGTGGCGGCCACGATGGCCAGCCACCGTTCGGCTGACGGGAACCTCAGGTCGTAGAGCACGTTCCGGTAGGCCTTGGCCCACGACACCATCGGGTTCAGCTGGTAGAGGGTCCGGTAGCCGATGCCCAGGAACTCCCGGTCGGCCGGGACCATGTTCAGCGGGTAGAGGATGGGCGTCAGGAACATCCACGGGGCCAGCGCCACCCCGAGGAAGTGCTGGACGTCCCGGAAGTACACGTTTGCCGCGCTGATCATGAGTGCCAGCCCGATGGTGAACAGCAGTTGCAGGGCCATGAGGAGCATCAGCACCGGGATCCACTGGAAGGCCACGTGGCCCTGGAGGACGGCGATGAGAACCAGCAGCACCGCCATCTCGACCAGCAGGGTCAGGAAGCGGGCCAAGACCGACGAGGTGGGCAGCACCCAGCGGGGGAAGTAGATCTTGGTGACCAGCGGGGCGTTGGCGGTGATGGCCCGGGTGGCCTCGGTCAGGCTGTTCACGTGGAACTGCCACGGCAACAGGGCGACGAGCAGGAACACGGCGTAGGAGTGGAGGCCGCTGGGGTCGCCGATCGACGGTTCGATGCGCAGGAACACGGAGAAGACGGCCGAGTAGACGACCACCGCGACCACCGGGTTGAGTATCGACCACGTCCAGCCCAGCGCCGAGCGCTTGTACTTGGACCGGAGGTCTCGCAGGGTGAGGTTGACCAGGAGGTCCACCGGGAGGAGCGCGTGGAGGTCGCGGCGCGACCGCGGTAGCCGGGGGAGGGGCACCGACCGAGCCTACCGGTCGGTCCCGTGGCGGCCGGGGGCGCCCCGGCGTACCGGTGGGGCGGTGGGCCGGTGGCTGCCTTCTACGCTGATTGGGATCCTCCGATGAACACCACGCCACCCACCCCCTTCCCGGACTACGAGCCGGGCTTCGAACCGGGCTCCCCGCCGGAACCGGAGCCGACGTCCTCGGATCCGTTCCTGCGCCGGTGGTACGTGCGTCTGTGGCGGGTCGGCTTCCGCTGGTTGTACGCGCTGGATGCCGTGGGGGTTCTCTTCGTGGTGGTGGCAGTCACCGTGGCGCGATTCGGAACCGACTGGCCGGACCCGGGCGAGCTGATGGTCGGCATGGTGGCCTTGACGGCGATCATCCAGGTCACGTTCTACTTCGGGGGGCTGTACGAGAAGCAGGTTCGGCTGGGCCATCGGATGTGGTTTGCCCGGGTGGTCGGCCTGACACTGGTCGCTCTGGCCGTCGGGTTCGTGCTGGTGCTGCCCACCGGCCGCTACGCCGTCCCCCGTGCCAACCTGGCCGCCATTGGCGTGGGCGTGGTGTTGGTGGCTACCAGCACCCGGGCCCTGTCGCGCCAGTTGCGGTCCAGACGGTTCGGCCCGCCGAGCGTGCTGCTGGTCGGTTCGACTGACGAGACCGAACGGGCCGCCGCCCATCTGGGCGAGACCGATCGGACCGCGGTCGTGGTGGCCCGGGTTCCGGCGGGTGCCGGCGTGGCCGCACGGGCCGATGAGCACCGGGCTACCGACGTGGTGTTCGTGGACGACGTGTCCCTGGGCGACGTGATGCCTGAGCCGCTCGCCGCGCTCGACCGTTCGGGTCGGGGCGTGTACCTGCGGGTCACGGCAACCACCGCTCTGCTTGGCCTGCGCGACGTGCGCGAGATCGGCGGTATGCCGTACGTGGCCATCCGGGCCCGGGCTCTTCGAACCCACCAGGTGCGGCTCAAGCGCCTGGTGGAGCTGGTCGTGCTGTTGGTGGCCGTCCCGGTGGCGGTGCCGGTGGTGGCCCTTCTCGCCGCCTATGTTCGCCTGGTAGCCGGCGGCGGGGTGCTGTACCGCCAGGTGCGGACGGGGCGCCACGGGGTGCCGTTCACGATGGCCAAGTTCCGCACCATGCACCATGACGCCGAGGCCGACGGCACGGCCCGCCTGGCTTCAGCAGACGACGCCCGGGTGGTGCGCGGCTGCCGCTGGCTGCGTCGGACCCGGCTCGACGAGCTGCCTCAGCTGTGGCACGTGGTGCAGGGACGCATGTCCCTCGTCGGGCCCCGGCCAGAGAGGCCCGAGCGGATCCTCGAGTTCGAGGCGGCTCTGCCGGGCTACGGCCGGCGCCACGAGATCGCCCCGGGCATCACCGGTCTGGCCCAGGTGCGGGCCGGCTACCACACCGATCCGGCCTACAAACTGGGCCACGACCTCCAGTACCTGGTCTCGTGGTCGCCGGTGCTGGACCTCCAGATCCTGGCCCGGACGGTGCTGGTGCTGTTCCGTCCGGGCAGCTGAGGGCCGACCTGCCGATGTCGGACCAGCCGATGCCCGGTGAGGAGGCTGGTTCTCCGGTGCCCGACGTGGCCGTCGTGCTGCCGGTGCGGGACGGGGCGGCCACGCTGGGTGACGCGGTGACGTCGGTACTGGCCCAGGAGTTCACCGGATCGATCGAGGTCTGCATCGCTGTGGCCCCGTCGGCTGACCGAACACGCGAGGTAGCCGACGACCTAGCTGCCGCCGACCCGCGGGTGTCGGTGGTGGACAACCCGGCGGGTTTCACACCGGCCGGGTTGAACGCCGCCATCCGGGCGACCTCGGCACCGGTGGTAGTCCGTCTCGACGGCCACGCCGAACTGCCGCCGGGCTACGTGGCCCGGGCTGTCGAGACGCTGGAGCGGACGGGAGCCGTCAACGTGGGGGGCATCCAGGACCCCCAGGGGACCACAGCACAGGAGGTGGCGGTGGGCCGGGCCATGGCGTCGGGCTTCGGTGCCGGCGACGCCCGCTACCGCCGCGGCGGCTCCGAGGGGCCGGTTGACACCGTGTACCTCGGGGTGTTCCGGCGTGCCGCCCTCGAGGCGGTCGGGTCGTTCGACGAGTCGCTGGTCCGCAATCAGGACTACGAGTTGAACTGGCGACTCCGTGAAGCCGGGGGGACGGTGTGGTTCGATCCGGCGCTGCGGGTGGCCTACCGGCCCCGCGGCTCCGTTGCCGGGCTGGCCCGCCAGTTCTTCGGCTACGGACGCTGGAAGCGGGTGGTGCTGCGGCGTCACCCGAGGTCGCTCCGGTGGCGGCAGTTGGCCGCTCCGGCAGCCACGGTCGGCGTAGCGGTGGGCCTGGTCGGCGGACTGTGGTGGCTGCCAACCCTGATTCTTCCTACCGGCTACCTGGCTGTCGTGGTGGGGGCGTCGCTGGTGGTCGGCGGTCGTCCGGGCACTATGGCCCGCCTACTGGTGGCCTTTCCGACCATGCACCTGGCGTGGGGCACGGGGTTCCTCATCGGACCGCCCCGCTCGGCAGGACGCAGCCGGTCGGTGCAGGACGCCTCGTAGGCGGCCAGTACCTCGGCGGTCGGCCCGTCGGCCACGATCTGGCCGTCCTGCAGCCAGATCACCCGGTCACAGGATCGTCGGATCTCTCCCAGGTCGTGGCTGACCAGCAGCACCGTTCCGGAGTCGGCCCGATGCTCGTCGAGTCGCCGGGCGCTCTTCTCGCGAAACGCCCGGTCTCCGACGGCCAGCGCCTCGTCGATTAGCAGGATCTCCGGCGAGGCGGCGGTAGCCACCGAGAAGTGGAGTCGGGCCCGCATGCCCGACGAGTAGGTCTCCATCCGCATGTCGATGGCGTCGCCCAGCCCGGTGAACTCGACGACCGCTGGAACCAGGTCGTCGACGGCGGCCCTGTCCAGGCCCTGGGCCAGCAGGCCGACCTCGATGTTTCGTCGACCGGTCAGCTGGTTGCGTAGCACGGCCTGTACACCCAGGAAGGCCGGAACCGACCGGACCAGGATCTCCCCGGCTGACACGGCCAGGAGGCCGGTGGTGGCCTGCAGAAGGGTGGTCTTGCCTGAGCCGTTGGGGCCGACCACGCCCACGCTCTCGCCCACGTGGACGTCGAAGGTCACGCCCCGCACGGCGTGCACCTGCTGGGCGGCCGGACGTTGGCCCCGCAGCAGGTCGCGGATGAGGGGGCGGTGCGACCGGATGGTGTAGGTCACCTCGGCGCCCACGCAGCGCAGGGCCAGGGCGGTCATCCGGTCCGCCCGTAGGTCTGTTCGCCGGCCCGGAACACGGCGAACCCGGCCACCAACGTCACCAGCGCCCAGGCCACGGCAGCCACGGCTTCCACCCCGGTGGCCGGTCCGCTGACCATGACCCACCGCCAGGCCGTCACGTAGACGTACATCGGGTTGAGGGCGAACAGGCCCCGCAGCAGGGCGTCGTCCACGTAGTGGTCGACCGAGTAGAGGACGCCCGACACGTAGAACAGCAGGCGGAAGACGAACGGCAGCAGGTTCTCGAGGTCGCGGTACAGGTGGTTGAACCGGGCGGCGGCGAAGCTGGCGCCCAGGCTGAACATGGACTGCAGGGCGAACAGCACGGGTAGGAGCAGCCAGCGGGCGGTCGGTGCGTTGCCGTGGGCCACGACGACGACCAGCATCACCGCGAACACCGGGCCGAAGGCCACGGCCTGGCCGACCGAGTTGGACAGCGGCAGGGTGGCCCTAGGGAAGCGCAGGGTCCGGATGAGGCCCATGGACGACACCATCGATCGGGCGCCGTCGCTGATGATGCGCTGGGAGTAGTGGAAGGCGAAGACGCCGAGGGTCAGGAAGACCAGGTAGCTGTCCACTCCCCGGTCGATGGGCATGATCACGCCGAACACCAGGAAGTAGACGCCGACCTGCAGCAGTGGGTTGAGCACCAGCCAGGCGCCGCCCAGCAGGGTGTGGGCGTTCTGGGAGCGCAGGTCGTTGAGCGGCACCCGGACGATGTAGTCCCGCCGGGCCCACAGGTCGCGCAGGTAGATGCCCAGTGGTGTGGGTCGACCGATCGGGAAGAGCCCGTCGGTGGAGGGTTCGGTGGGGGTGGTCATCGATGCGGGGTGTCCCGTCGATCGGGACCGGTGACAGGGTAGGCGGGGGCCCGACCGGGGGTGGTTCACCGTCGGTGGTCTCCGTGTAGCACCATCTGTGTCGATGGAACGCGAAACCACCCCCCTTGGAGTACCGGCCGACGGGCCGCTGGTCCACGTGGTGTGGGGGACCAAGGCCGAGGCCATCAAGGTGGCGCCGGTGCTGCGCGAACTGGAGAGCCGGGGGTTGCCCTACCGGCTGGTCGAGACCGGCCAGCACGGGGCCTACCTTCCGGGGCTGCGCCGTCGCCTCGGCGTGCGAGAGCCCGACGTCCGCCTGGGAGGCGACCGGGATGCCGATTCGTTGCCGGCCGCCGTCCGGTGGGCTCTGGGGCTGGTGGGTCTGCTGGTCTCCGGCCGTCGCCTGCGGCGACGGGTGTTCGGGGACCGTGGTGGCGTCTGCCTGGTGCACGGCGACACCCCGTCGACCCTGCTGGCCACCCTCATGGCCGGGCGTGCCGGCCTGCCGGTGGTCCACCTGGAGTCCGGGCTCCGGTCGGGCAGCTTCCGGCATCCGTTCCCCGAGGAGGCCATCCGGGTGCTGGTCATGCGTCGGGCCGCCGTCTGCCTGGCCCCCGATGCCCGGTCGGCGGCCAACCTGGCCGCCATGGGCCTCTCGGAGCGCACGGTGGAGACGTCGGGCAACACGGGCCTGGAGGCTCTGCGCGACGCGCTGGGTGACGTGGAACCCGGGTCGGGTCCGGTGGTGGCCACCATGCACCGGGTCGAGAACCTGCACCGGGCCGACCGGTTCGACGGCTTCTTGGACCTGCTGGGCCGGGCCGGGCCGGACGTGACCTTCGCCGTCCATCCGCCCACCGATGGCGTCCTGGCCCGGCGGGGCGGTCGGGTCGCCGTGGAGGCCAACGGGGTGGTCACCACCGACCTGGTGCCCTACGACGAGTTCGTGACCATGCTGGCCGCCGCCCCGTTCGTGATCACCGACGGAGGGTCCATCCAGGAGGAGTGCGCCCGCCTGGGCGTGCCCACCCTGCTATGGCGGGACCGCACCGAGCGGCACGACGGTGTGGGGGAAAACGTGCTGGTCAGCCGGTACGACCCGGCCGAGGTGGACGCCTTCCTGGCCGATCCGCAGCAGTGGCGTCGACCTGCCCGGACCGGTGGGGAACGGCCGGCCGCCGAGGTGGTCGACGTACTGGCCCGCATGCTCGACGGTCCGTGGGAGGGGCGCTAGCTCCCGGAGCGGCCACGACGGGCCACTGCTTCGGCCACCACGGTGAGCAGCAGGTCCCGGACCAGCAGGACGGCTCGGAATCCGGCCACCAGCAGCACGGCTTCGGCGCCCCAGTCCATGACGGCGACCAGCGTCCCCTCGAACACCCCGAGTCCCTGGGGGGCGAACAGGGCGATGAACCCGGCGCCCCACGACACGCCGAAGGCCCCCACCGTGTCGAGCCAGGCAATGGTCGTCGAGCCGACGACCTCGAGGTAGGCCCAGAACAGGGTGCCGATGGCCAGCCAGTAGCCGACCAGCACGGCGGTCAGGCGCACCAGCGTGGATACCCCCGGGACTGCCGCCGCCTCGCCGCCTCGTCGGCGGGCCAGGTAGGCCACCAGGCGGCCGATGGTGGCCCCGCCGAGGCCCACGACGGCCACCAGGGCCAGCACGGCGGCCACCGCCATCCACGCCGGGGCTTCGCCGGCGGCGGCCAGCAGGACCGTGCCGACGACCACGGCGACCGGTGCACCGAGGGCCAGTTCCAGCCCGCCGGCCGTGGCCGAGGCCGGGGCGCTGACCCCGTGGTGTCGCAGCAGTGCGCCCCGCCCCGCCGCGTACCAGATCCCGCCGGGGAGGTAGCGGGCCAGCAGTGCCCGGGCC
>ERZ1047821.2285-NODE-2285-length-11660-cov-3.736924_pt1 | contig 11660 bp, 11 predicted proteins | sample MGYA00383096_ERZ1047821 | MGnify/ENA primary metagenome ERZ1047821 (study PRJEB29581, sample SAMEA5548366) | metagenome | biome: marine; feature: coastal; material: water | depth 25 m | study: Short-term variability in the microbial, nano- and picoplankton... | reverse complement strand
CGAAGCCGGAGGCGATGGATTTACAATCCACATACTTTAACCACTCGTAAATCTCACCAAAACAATCCTGAATTATCCCATAGCTACTCAGCCTTTGCAATAGCTAATTTGAAGTTTTTATGAGTTTTTTTAAATTCGTGAAACGCCGCTAGAAATTGCTGCGTCATAAACTGCTTTTGGCACCACATCAATTAGCCTTTTGTCAAAAGGTTTGGGGATAATATAGTCTTTTCCAAAGCTCATAGAGTCAACACTATAAGCTTCAAGAACATCTTGAGGAACCTCGAGTTTTGCCAAATCTTTGAGTGCATGTACAGCGGCAATTTTCATTTCGACATTAATCTCACTGGCTTTAGCATCTAAAGCACCCCTGAAAATAAACGGAAAGCCTAAAACGTTATTGACCTGATTTGGATAGTCACTACGCCCTGTTGCCATAATTAAATCATCACGAACAGCATTTGCATCTGCTGGAGAAATCTCAGGATCAGGGTTTGACAAAGCAAATACAATAGGCTTATCTGCCATTGATTTAACCATCTCTTTTGAAACTAAATTAGCAGCAGCAACGCCAATAAATATATCGGCATCTTTCATAGCATCAGCCAGAGTTTTCTTATCTGTTTCTACAGCGTATTGAGCCTTAACATCGCTGAGATCTTGAAGATCTGTAGAAATAACACCTTCTCTATCAACCAGTAAAATATTTTTCTTTTGCAAGCCTAATTCACATAAAAGATTAAGTGTTGCAATACCCGCTGATCCTGCACCCAAGCAAACCAACTTTACTTCATTAATATTTTTGCCTTGAATCTCAATTGAGTTTAATAACCCTGCAGCAATAATAATGGCAGTACCGTGCTGATCATCATGGAAAACTGGAATATCTAATACTTCAATCAAGCGTTTTTCAATCTCAAAACAACGCGGTGCAGAAATATCCTCTAGATTAATACCACCAAAAGTTGGTGCAATATTTATAACCGTTTGTACAAATTCGTCCACATCTTGAGTGTCAACCTCAATATCAAAAACATCCACGTCAGCAAAGTGCTTAAACAATACAGCTTTACCCTCCATTACCGGCTTTGAAGCTAGCGGACCCACATTACCAAGCCCTAAAACTGCAGAGCCATCAGAAATTACTGCTACTAAATTACCTTTAATGGTGTAATTATTAACCAATTCAGCATTATTGGCAATTTCGCGAACAGGCGCTGCCACACCTGGCGTATAAGCTAAGCTAAGGTCTTCTTTAGTTTTTAAAGATTTGTGTGACGAAACAACCAATTTTCCTGGTCGATCACCTTGGTGATAATCTAGTGCTGCTTGATGGTGTTCTGAACTCATATTAATATCATGATAATTTAAAAGACTAATTCAACATTATCCAAGAATCTTATTCATTCGAGTAATGTTTTGTAGCGAGATTCCTTTAGGACATACTTGCTCACAATGTCGGTGATTTGAACAGCTACCAAAGCCCTCGCTTTCCATACTTTGAATCATGCTTTTTGCACGCTGATCGCTTTCAATATCGCCCTGAGGTAATAAGGCTAAATGCGATATTTTGGCAGATACAAATAAAGTGGCACTAGCATTTGGACACACTGCCACACAAGCGCCACAGCCAATACAAGCGGCAGCATTAAACGCTTCATCAGAAGCGCTTTTTTCTACCAAGGTATTGTTGGCTTCAGGCGCTGATCCCGTGTGTACGGAAATATAACCACCTGATTGAATGATCCGATCAAACGAAGATCGGTCAACAGTTAAATCTTTAATCACTGGAAAGCTATTGGCACGCCACGGCTCAACCCAAAGTTCTGGCTCGTTTTTGTATTCACGCATGTACAATTGGCATGTGGTTGTAGCCTCTTTTTCTCCATGAGGATAGCCATTAATAACTAATGAGCAAGCGCCACAAATACCTTCTCGACAATCATAATCAAATACAATCGCATCTTCGTTTTTAAGAATTAGCTGCTCATTGAGCTGATCTAGCATCTCTAAAAATGAAGTGTCGCCATCAATATTGTCAATCTGATAAGTTACAAAATCACCCTCTTTATCAGTTAGTTTTTGACGCCAAATATGCAAGGTAAAATTCATTTGTAATTCCTTACTGTCGGCTTAATAAATTCAAAATTTAAATGCTCTTCATGAAGCTTAGCGCCTTTTTCTGTATGCTCCCACGCCGCCACAAAAGAGAAGTCTTCATCATCGCGTTTAGCTTCACCACCAGCAGATAAATACTCAACACGTGCATGAGCGCCACACGACTCCTGACGCTGAAGTGCGTCTTTACACATTAGCACACCTAACTCAATAAAATCAGCCACACGCCCTGCACGCTCTAAAGTTTGGTTAAGGTCTTTATCAATGCCCGTGACTTTAATTTTTTGCCAAAATTCTTTCTGCAATTCACTAATTTCATTAATAGCTTGCTCCAACGTCTCTTTTTCTCGAGACATGCCGCAAGCTTCCCATAAAATCTTTCCAAGCTTTTGATGAAAATATTCAGGAGAATGCTGCGCCTTTGGCGCATTCATGAGTTGATCAATTCTGTCTTTAACCTTGTTCAAAGCCTGCTGAACTTGGGTGTGATTTTTGTCAACTTCCTCAAAGCTACCTCTCGCTAAATAGTTGGCAACGGTTTGTGGCAAGATAAAATACCCATCTGCCAAGCCCTGCATTAATGCAGATGCACCTAGTCTATTAGCACCATGCACAGAGAAATTCGCCGCACCAATGTAGTCATTAAGTTGTAATCTACCCACAATCCACCCATTGAATAATGTGGTGCTGGATATATTTTCATTGGAACTGCGTAAGGATTTTCGTCAGTAATGCGTTCATACATCTCAAATAAATTACCGTATTTTTCCTCAACCGCCTCTAGACCAATTTTTTTCATAACATCGTTAAAGTCTAAATACACACCCAAACGCTGGCCATGAATTTTGACACCAACACCACGACCTTCATCACAAATATGCTTTACAGCGCGAGAGGCAACATCACGCGGCACTAAATTTGCAAAAGCCGGATACAGTCGCTCTAAAAAATAATCTCTATCCTCTTCTTTTATGTCTTTAGGGTTTTTCTCACAATCTTCAATTTTCTTTGGCGCCCAAATGCGCCCATCATTTCGCAAAGATTCACTCATTAAAGTTAGTTTAGATTGATTCTCCCCCGTTGGTGGAATGCAGGTTGGGTGAATCTGAGTGAAACTCGGGTTAGCAAAATAAGCGCCCTGTTTAAATGCACGCCAAGTAGCTGAAGTATTACAGCCCTTGGCATTAGTGGATAAATAATAAGCATTTGAATAACCGCCTGTACACAACACAACACAATCAGCAAGATGCGTACTAAGCTCGCCCGTTACCAAATCGCGCACTATTACGCCACGGGCCTTGCCATCAATGGTAATAATTTCCAACATTTCAGCACGCGAATGATGTGTCACTCGCCCACTTTCAATTTGCCTACTCATAGCGCTGTATGCACCTAAAAGCAATTGCTGACCTGTTTGCCCTTTGGCATAAAAAGTACGTGACACTTGCGTACCACCAAATGATCGATTGGCTAAATAGCCACTGTACTCACGTGCAAATGGCACGCCTTGTGCCACAGCTTGATCGATAATATTTTCACTCAACTCAGCTAAACGATAAACATTGGACTCTCTAGCCCTGAAATCACCACCTTTAATGGTGTCATAAAACAAACGCCAAACGCTGTCGCCATCGTTTTGATAGTTTTTAGTCGCATTAATGCCACCTTGCGCCGCGATAGAGTGTGCGCGCCTAGGCGAATCTTGAAAGCAAAATGAACTTACTTGATAACCAGCCTCTCCCAAGGTTGCACATAAAGATGCTCCAGCAAGCCCTGTGCCAATCACAATAACCTTATGCTTGTCTCGATTTTGAGGTGCCACTAATGCTAAATCAAACAAGTGTTTTTTCCAGCGATTTTCCAATGGACCTATCGGCTCTCTTGCATTTAAAACACTCATAACACTACACTCAAAGGAATAGAGGCAAAACTAAAAACTATCATTAATACCAGCAATATAACTGCAAAATTATGTTGTTTGGATGATATACCTAAGGTTTGCAATACATTGGTAAGTCCGTGATGTAAATGAGCGCCAAGCACCACAATACCCAAAGTGTAAATAATTAACATTATTGGCTGAGAGAAAATATCCAAAATTTGTTGGTAGGCATCTTCTCCGCTTAACAGTTTCATCTGCACAAAATGAAACACAATAAATATTAATAATGCAAATGCGCCTGACCAGGCAACAAATCTAGGAATTATTTTTGGATAACTATGATGATACCTATTAGCACCAGCGGCAATATTATTATCAAGCTGACGCCTAATACCTGTAAATACATGAAAAGCTAAAGTTGCGCCCAGTGCCAATAACACCGGCCAATAAACAATTGAATTGTTAAACCAATAGTAAAAATCATTAAACTCTTGTTTACCCAAATGAAAGGTAAATAAAAATATCACATGGGCAATGATGTAGCCAAACCATATTAACCCAGCTATAGCCATCATTTTCTTATGAGTGGCTGTATTAGTAAAGCTCATCAAACTCTGCTCTAGGTTGTAAGTGTTCTTTTTCAATCGTACGCAAACAAGAGTTATAACGCAAAATTGGATCTGAACAATGCTTGGGTGCCATTTTTTCAGCCATTTCATATTTGGCAACTGCTTCCATCAAGCTTTCATAAGCAAAAGATTGTGACATAGGATTCTTTAGCAAAGCTCTAGCCTTACGCTCCAAAAAAATACCTGTATAGTAAATTCTATGGAATTCTGACTCAAGTCTAGCAATGGTATCGGCAATTTTTTTAGGTTGAACTTTGGCGTGCTGATGCGAATATTGATCAGTAAGTGCCAAAATATAAATCACCAAAGCGTCTTGATTGTTAACGTCCACTGCAAAAATATCAATACAAATACTAATTGCTAATTCTGGCTCACGCAATGAGCGATATTGACGCGCCTTATCAAGCACAGTGCTAATTGAATCTTTGTGAATTAAGTGGTATTTCATTAAAGTGTTCTATACAATTTTCCAAATAAAAACTGTAATTAAACTCGTTATACATCTAATTTAATTTCCATAAGTTAAAAATAAAATATAACCTGATTATAGCTATAATAAAAACTAATCGTTAGGCGAATTTTCGCTTATCAAATTCTTAAATAAACTTTAAAACTATGATTTCGAGATCAACAAAAATTATTACCAGTCTTATTGTGATAATTTTACTGTCTGTTGGCGCGTGGTCATACTACGGCATCATCAATTTGCATACGCTCAACTTGCAAAAAAAGGCTGTTGAGAGAATTGGATTGTATCAAAATTCTTTATACAATGAATTAACCCGCTTTAACTTCCTGCCTTTTGTTATTGCCAGAGATCAGCAATTAATCGACTGGTCATTTAAACAATCTGATCAAGCCAATCTAGCGCTAGAGGATATAAAACAAGCATCTGGAGCTAACGAAGTTTATATTATGAATGCTTCTGGAGTTACGCTATCCTCAAGTAACTGGCGCAGTAAATCTAGTTTTATCAATAAAAACTTCGCATTCCGACCCTATTTTCAAGAAGCTATACAAGGCAGAAATGGTCAATTTTTTGGCATTGGAACAACATCAAAAAAACCGGGTTTTTATATTTCTACTGGCGTAAAAAATAAAAATAAAGTGGTCGCCGTTACTGTGGCAAAAGTTGACTTAAGCATCCTAGAGGACATATGGACAAATGCGGGTGAAAACATATTTGTCACCAATCGTGATGGTGTAGTAATATTAAGCTCAAAAAAACAATGGAAGTATCGATCCTTATACTCCCTAGAAGAATTACAACTTCAGAATATTAAAATCCAGCGGCAATTTTCCAATCAAGATTTAAACTCACTATCGGATAATTTCAATGCTCAGTCGGAACAATTAAACATTGACGACACTTCTTACATGCATCAAGAAGAAAAAATAACAAATACTGATTGGACGGTGCATTATTTAACTCCCACCAATCAAATTATGCAATTAGCAACTGCAACCTGGATTAAAGTAGGTTTAGCCCTTCTAGTTATATTATCAATCTCCCTATTACTATGGCTATTACAATCTCGTGGAAAATTAAAAACATCTCTAAAAGAATCGGAAAAACTTAGAGAATTAAACAGCTTATTGAAAACTGAAATAGAGCATCGACATAAAGTAGAGAGTGAATTACTAATTGCACAAAAAAATATAAAGCGTACTAGTAAATTAGCTGCAATGGGTCAATTGTCAGCTTCTATTATTCATGAATTAGGGCAGCCATTATCTGCCATGAAAACCTATATAGCAAGCGCACAATTACCACCTAAAAACAATTCAAACTCCGCAGATCGTGAACGCACAATACTGCCAAAGCTTGATGCATTGGTTGAGAGAATGAATAAAATATCACAACAACTTCAATTTTTTTCTCATGACAATAAAAAAGAGCTGGTTAAAGTAGATATTAGAGACGCACTAAAAGGAGCTTTAATTATAATTTCTCCAGCACTAAAACAAAACAATGTTGAGTTGTTACTTCAGTTTGAAGATCGACCTTATATTATTAAAGGCGATCAAATACGAATTGAACAAGTACTGGTTAATTTGATCAATAATGCAAAAGCAGCAGTAGAATTCTCAACAATAAAGAAAATTACGATTCAAATTGAAATTGAAAATAAGGAAAATATTATTGTTTCGATTATCGATACAGGAGAAGGCATTCCTAAGGAAACATTACAAATGTTATTCGACCCTTTCTATACTACCAAACCATCTGGTGTTGGATTAGGCTTAGGGTTAACCATTTCATCTAATATTATTCACAAATTTAATGGCACACTTACCGCTCTTAATAATAAAGGGCCAGGATCAACATTTATTATAACCCTCCCTGTTAGCTTATGAATAACCCCCCTTCTCCATTAGTTATTATTGTTGATGACGACCAAGCAATGAGAGACTCTTTGTCGGATTATTTTTATCATGCTAATTACGCAGTAAAGGCTTATAGCAATGGAAAAGATATGCTGCTAGAGCTTAATAATCACCATGCTAGTGTTATTATTTGTGATTTAAAAATGCCAAATATGGATGGCATGTCTGTTCTTAAAAACCTCCACAATAAGGAAAAAAAACCGCCATTAATCATGGTAACTGCACACGGCAATATCTCTATAGCGGTAGAAGCAATTAAAAACGGTGCCTATGATTTTATAGCCAAGCCCTTTAACCCTAAAGATCTGCAAAAAATGGTAGATCAAGCAATAAATAAGCATCAATCAGAAAACAATAAAAAGAACTTGAAAGATCACCCTTTAGGAGGAAGTGAAACAATAAAGGCATTTCATAATCAACTTCACGATTACGCCAGTACGGCAGATAACATCCTAATCGTAGGAGAGCAAGGAGTGGGCAAGCTTCTGGTGGCAAAAACTCTGCATCAGCATAGCCAAAAAAATGATCTGCCTTTTATTCACGTTAACTGCAATTTGGTCTCGAAACATTTTTTTGAAAAAATATTTTTAGGTAGTGACAATATATTCAATCGGTCAAAAAATGGATTTGTATTTCTAGAAAATCTAAACAAAATACCACTTGAGAGTCGAGCAAAATTACTAAAGCTATTAGAAAAAAACAAGCAAATAGGCTTAAACACACAGCAGCACAATATACCAAGATTTATTTGTTCAGTTGATAAAATCCAGAATGAAGAAAAACAACAACACACCAATCTAAATAAACTTTGTGCCTTGCTGGGAGAAAAAATTCTACATGTTCCAGCATTACGAGAGCACAAAAACGATATCTTTGAATTGTTTAACTCATACATGGCTCAGTCTGCAAACCACTATCAAGCCTCTATCCCCCCTCTTTCAAAGCAAGATGTTATAGCTTTATCATCTTTTAATTGGCCAGGAAATCAATACCAATTAAGAAAAATTGCAGAACAATTTGTATTATTGAATAGAACTATAGACACTTCAATTTCACATCTACTTAAAGTATCTCCTACGGATATGGTTGACACACCCGCTCAATTTAATAAAAACTTGCGCACCTTAATGCAAGACTTTGAATGTCAGTTAATCACCCAAGCCATGATTGAATGCTCAGGAAATATCTCTCAAGTTTGCGACTTACTCAAAATTCCAAGACGAACTTTAAATGAAAAGCTACTTAAATACGATATGCACAGGTCTTCTTTTCTACAGCATTGATTAATAGGCGAAAATCCGCCTACCACTCAATATCTTTTTTAAACTATACTGGATACTATTCTTAATTTACGATATTAAATTGCAAACTGAGAATTTATTACAACAACTCTTGAGGAAGAATAATATGAAAAAAAATATCAAATTAGTTGCAGCCACTGTTGTTGCAATGGGATTAATGGCATCACCTGCATCTTATGCTAAAGAAATCGTCATTAAATTTTCACACGTAACAACTGAAGCCACACCAAAAGGCAAGGGTGCCATGCTATTTAAAAAATTAGTAGATGAGCGTCTAGGTGGAAAAGTTCGTGTTGAGGTTTATCCAAGTTCACAGCTATATGGTGACAAGGCCGTATTAAAAGCTTTACTTCTTAATGACGTGCAATTAGCCGCACCTTCATTATCAAAATTTAGCAAATATACAAAACAATGGGCATTATTTGACCTACCTTTCTTATTTAAAAACCCTCAATCTTTGAATTGTTTTACTGATTCACCTAAAGGTCAAGCCTTATTAGGCGCAACAGAGAGAAAAGGCATCAAAGGTTTAGGCTACTGGCTAAATGGCATGAAGCAAATCTCTGCTAATACGCCACTAATCACACCCGATAACGCCAAAGGTTTAAAATTTCGAATCATGAGTTCAGATGTGCTTAAAGCTCAGTTTGAAGCAGTAGACGCAAACCCACAAAAAATGGCTTTTTCTGAAGTTTACAACGCACTGGCAACAGGGGTAATTGACGGTCAAGAAAATACTTGGTCTAACATTCGTTCAAAGAAATTCTTTGAAGTTCAAACAGACACAACCATTTCTAACCACGGTGTTTTAGAGTATGCATTGGTTACCAATAAACGCTTCTGGAATAGCTTGCCTACTGACATTCGTATGCAGCTAGATCAAATCATTAGTGAAGTAACTGCTGAAGTAACTCAGTTTGCATTAGATGCTGCTGTTAAAGATATGAAGACAGTTGCTGATTCTGGAAAAACCAACATTCATACATTGACTGATAGCCAAAAACAACAATGGGTTGCTGCAATGAAACCAGTTTGGGCGCAGTTTGAAGATCAAGTTGGTAAGGACAACATTGCTGCAGTTCAGCAGTGTAACGCACAAAACTAAGATCAACTTAAAAGCACAGCTTTCAAGTTGTGCTTTTATAGAAATCTTTTTATAGTTATGAATAATCATATTTTAAAAAAGTTCGATAAGTGCCTTATGTCACTTGTTATTCATAACTACACAAAGGCTTTTATCCATGAAATTTTCTAATTTTATAAATCATCTTGAAGAATGGTTAATAACGCTTTTATTAGCCTCAATGACATTACTCACCTTTTCACAGGTTGTCGCTCGCTATATTTTCAACTCGGGCGCAGTTTGGGCATTAGAAGTTACCACTTATTTATTCGCTTGGCTGGTTTTACTGGGTGCCTCTTATGTTATTAAATGTGGCGCACATATTGCAGTTGATAGTGTGGTTAATTTATTTTCAGAAAAAAATCGCAGATTAATCACTCTATTTGCTATTTCTGCTTGTATGGCATTTGTTATTGTTATGTTTATTGGTAGTTACGAATACGTTTCTTTGCTAAAAGAAATCGAGATCGAAATGGAGGATCTTCCGGTACTAGAGTGGCAAGCAAAAATCATCCTACCTCTAGGGTTTGCATTAATGTTTTATCGACTTATTGAAGTGATGCTAGATGTGATTAACAATAAAACCGCCACTATGCACTTTGATTCACATACGGGTGACTACCAAGAATGATTATCTTTACGCTGTTCTTTATGTTGTTTGGGCTAATGGCTTTGGGCGTGCCTGTTGCTTTTTCATTAGGATTATCAAGCGTTACGGTTATTTTACTATTTGGTGATGAATCGCTAGCCTCCCTAGCGGCGCATATCTTTGGCTCAATGGAGCACTACACCTTAATGGCTATTCCGTTTTTTATTCTGGCCTCCTCATTTTTATCAAAAGGCGGATCGGCTCAGCGTTTGGTTGACTTTGCCATTGCCAGTATTGGCTGGGTAAAAGGCGGGCTACCTATGGCATCAGTACTAGCATGTATGATGTTTGCCGCTGTTTCTGGATCTTCGCCTGCCACTGTTATCGCTATCGGCTCTATTGTTATTGCAGGCATGGTTAAAGAGGGTTACCCGCAATCTTATGCAGCAGGCGTTATCAGCTCAGCTGGCACTATGGGAATCTTGATTCCACCTTCAATTGTTATGGTGGTATATGCCGCTGCCACTGAAGTTTCAGTTGGTAGAATGTTTTTAGCTGGCGTCATCCCAGGGCTTATTATTGGCTCCATGATGATGATCGCCATTTACTTTACTGCCAGAGCTAAAGGCTACCCTAGTGTTCCTTTTAAAGGGTTTAAGCACTTTGCCATGGTTTTCACCAGAGCTTCTGGCGGATTGTTTTTGGTAGTTATCATCATGGGTGGCATTTACGGCGGAATTTTTACACCAACCGAAGCAGCCGCTGTAGCGGCTGTGTACGCATTCATTTTGGGTGTATTTGTTTATAAAGATATCAAAATTTCAGAAATTTCTTTCGTTATTAAAGACTCAGCAAAAACTTCAATTATGCTGATGTTCATTATCGCCAACGCCATGTTGTTTGCTTTTGTATTGACCAATGAACGAATCCCTCATGAAATTGCTGAAACCATTATTGCGTTTGGCTTGCCTATTTGGGGATTTTTACTGATTGTCAATTTAGTGCTACTAATTGCCGGTAATTTTATGGAGCCATCGGCCGTACTACTGATCATGGCACCAATCTTATTTCCTATTGCTATGGAGATGGGCATTGATCCAATTCACTTAGGCATTATGATGGTGGTTAATATGGAAATTGGCATGCTAACACCGCCTGTGGGGCTCAACTTGTTTGTAACTTCAAGCATAACTGGCATGCCGCTTATTGAGGTAATTAAATCAACACTACCTTGGCTGTTGCTAATGCTGGTTTTCCTAATGATGATTACTTTTATTCCATCAATATCTACTTATTTACCAACCCTACTCATGGGCCCTGAAATTGTTGGTGGATAGTCAGCTATTATCAAAAAATCTAAAATTTTTAAAACACCACAAATAAACCTATAATTTTTAGGTGTTAATTCTTTATTTTCACTAAAAATCACTTAAATTTCATCAAATATGGATGATTTTTAACGTCTTTCATACACCTTAAAACCTTTAAAACAAAGGGCTTGTGTTATATTTAAAATTCCTCAAATTTTTATTATTAATAATATGCAAATAATTCAATAAAGTGGTTGAAAGTGGTATAAAGTGGTATAAAATGTTTATTTATAACTACTTGAGGAGAGTTATAAAAAATG
>ERZ1047821.2284-NODE-2284-length-11660-cov-5.356140_pt1 | contig 11660 bp, 9 predicted proteins | sample MGYA00383096_ERZ1047821 | MGnify/ENA primary metagenome ERZ1047821 (study PRJEB29581, sample SAMEA5548366) | metagenome | biome: marine; feature: coastal; material: water | depth 25 m | study: Short-term variability in the microbial, nano- and picoplankton... | reverse complement strand
CAATCTCCTGACACAAAAAATCCTAATCAAATAATTTCGATAAATCATTTGCGGGGTGCAAAGATAACTACTCTTTTCATTCTAACAAGAAAAAAATGAAAAAAAATAGTCCGCCTTGAAAAAAGCGGACTAGTATTGGAGTAAAACATTAGTCTAAGATGCTGTATAGCAAATGATTACAGCCTACCTGATGACCTGAATAAGTTTTGTCAATTGATGGTGATTCACCTCAAGCTGAACAATAAATGACCCTGCTTTTAAATCAGAAGGGATTCCCACATTAAAGGTATTCGTCCCAGAAATAGCTAAACCAAGGTTGGTTGTATAAACGGTGCGTCCTTTAAAATCAATAAGAGAAAATAGAACATCATCATTTTCGAATGTATTTAATGATACATACACTTCGTCTTTACCTGGAACAAACGAAACATTATTCAAGCTTGATTGAGTCAAATCACTTAAGGATGCTGATGGCGACTCTGAAATAGAATGTTGTGATAGCCAAATTTCGTCACCACTGTTCGCGCCATTATTATTCGCCAAATTACTTGCAACATAGAAAGTAACATCACCCGTACTCGAACTAGGAGCAGTCCAAGTCCAATCCCAACCCGGCACTGAACCAGAATTACTTGCTGACGTATGGTTTGCATATTCTCTACCATTAGCAGAATTGATTGATGTATTCGGTCCCGCTGAGAAATCACCAGCCATGTCATTTGAACCATCTTGTAATGCAGTAGCTTGAAATCCTTTTTTGTCGGTAGGTAATGTCATTTTAAGACGAACGGTGTAAGTCATTCCCGGAACGTAAGCGGTTACAGGGTCTGTCCCGTCTAAAACTGCTAAAACGTTAACACCATTTACATCTGTATTGGCTGTTCCCGAATGACAAGCCGTACAATTTGATTCACCGGGAGCTCCAGTTTTTCCGGCACCTGCCCCTGACGAGCTGGAGGGTACAAACATTTTATCAATACCGTTTTTAGAAAATTGAAAGCCAAAAAACATGAGGCTGACAGTGCTTAGAAGTAGAATAGATTTATTTTTCATAGTTTATTGTTTTAGTTATTAAGTTTTCCTTGACATATCCATAATTCGAACAAGCTTATCAATGAATCATTTAAAGCTGGTCCATTTTCAGGCATTAATTGCAATCCATTGGCATTCATAGCATCAAGCATATCACTTGCATTTACTGATACATTATCATGCCCATTAAAAACATATCCACCAGAACCCCCACCTAAATCATGACAACCCAAGCATTGCTGTTGGATCAATGGTTCAATGGTAACGCTGTAAGAAACCACCTCTTCCGATGAGCATGTCGTTTCCTGAGGCACTTGGTCCTTATCACAAGAGCTTCCAACAATCAAGATTGATCCCAAAAAAAATATTATTAGCTGTTTCATTTAATCAATGCTAAATTGCCTACTTACACAAAATCCTAGTCTAAATTGTCCTTTCAACCAACTTTCGTAAGTGTAAGGTATAAACTGAGTTTCACCCAACCCTTTTGAATTTGTAAAATTAATGGTGAAATTATGTCCAAAGGTTTTCCATTCGAGCGCTACGCCCAAACTATTAAAAAAGTTTTCTTGACGAATGTCTTTGTTGTGTATACTGGGGTAATATTCCATGAGAAGAAAAAACTTTTTTGAAAGCTTTAACCTCATGGCTGCTCCAACTGAAAATAATTCGTTTACATCATTTTGCCCTACATAATTCCGATGTACAAGTGTCGGCATCAAAGATAAGCTGACTATATCACGAAACCTGTATGCCACATTAAGCTGAGTATAATAGCAAAATCGATGACTTAGCTTGGGAAAGTACGCTACATCACTCATATTCGTAGAAGCTTCTCGGTAAGTGAACGTGGTTCCTGCTCCAACAGAAATTGAAATAGGAGACTCTCCTTCATTTTGAGTCATCACTCTATATTTTATAAAACCATCCAACAATGAGCTGTACGGTGCAGATGTTCCCTTGCAACGACCAAATCCAACCATTAGCTTGTCAGTAATCCCATACTCAAGGGCAATCCTCATGTCTGCAACATTGTCAAATCCAAACAAAGTTTGATACCCGCCCATGTCGCCTGCAATGTCGCCAAAACGATGTTCAATTCGCATTTCAAAGGTCTTCTCTGGTAACGTTTCTACAGAATGTCCAGATATAATTCTGGTTGAGTTGAAAGTTTTAACTTCTTCCATGTCAAGAAAGCTTTCATCGTCAAAATCAAAGTCATCTTGAGAAAAAGACACGCATGGGACTGCAAGGAAAAGTATTAAAATATGTAAATAGAAATATTTCATGAATTAAAATTAGTCTTACCACAAATTAACGTTTAAATTAAAAAAAAGTTGGCATCATAATAAGTCAGTAGATACAATTTTTCAATGATTAAGTTTAAACAAGAAATTTTTAATCTCTATTTTTATTTGATTCAGTAAATCAATCGACATTATGAACAAAGCATTAATACGCAAAAGTTATAAATTAAAAAGACTTGAACTTTCATCTTCAGATCTCAAGGAAATTTCTCTAAAAATAATAGTTCACTTGACCAATGAATTTAATTTTAGTGAAAAACTAGTTAATCTATTTCTGCCCATTCAAAAGTTTAATGAAATAGATTTGTCACCACTAATTGACAAAGTTTTGAGCAGAAAGGGATTGATTTGTATTAACAAAACTGACTTCAAAAATCACTCACTCACTCCTTACCTATTCTCTCAGCAAAATCAGCTTGAAATAAGTGACTTTGGCATACCTGAACCATTATGTGGAACAACTGTTTCCCCATCCAAGATACATTATGTGATCGTTCCCATGCTTGCGTTTGACAATAATGGCAATAGGGTGGGTTATGGAAAAGGATTTTATGATGCATTTTTATCTGAATGTAACGAAGAAGCAACTTTTATTGGGGTTAATCATTTTAATGATTCAATTCAAATAAACGACATCCAAAAACACGACGTAGCTCTTCATTACGTCATAACTCCAGAAAAAATCTATAAATTCTAAACGTTAATTCAGATAGGTATCGTAGAAATCAGACAGCGGTAGAGCACTATCACCAATTCGCGCAAACTGAATGCCATTTGCTGACAAAAACCTAATTATTACACGTCTTGATTTTGCATCGTTATTCACCATGTTAAATGTTACTTGATGACTTTTCGAATCAAATGCCGTAGTGAAAAATGCCGTGTAGTATTTAGAATATTTTTGTACGTCATCGTTTGTTATTTCCGATGGGAGAGTCATTGAAATGTTACCATCAACAACTGACTTTTTAAAAACCTCAGAATCTGTGATTATTGCCTCTTGAGAGAAGCAGAAAAAACCAACTAGAACGAAAACAGAAGAAAATAATAAAGATTTCATAAGATTTATTTTTCGCTAAGCTACAATATTTTTGCCAATTTTGAGGCATGAATGAATTGTTGCCATATTATTCTAAGGACTCACTTGAGGCAGGTTGCGACGAGGCTGGTAGAGGGTGTCTCGCGGGACCTGTTGTTGCCGCCGCAGTGATTTTAAACCCTAAAAAAATAATTCACGGCTTAAATGATTCAAAAAAAATCAATGAAAGCAAAAGAAAATTTTTGAGAGACGAAATTCACTCCAATGCCACTGCATACGCTATTGGTGTTGTTTCAAATAAAGAAATTGATGAAATCAATATTCTTAACGCAAGCTTTTTAGCAATGCACAGAGCCATTGAGGGTTTAAATATTGAACCTGAGAAGCTTCTCATCGACGGGAATCGATTCAATCCTTTTAAAAAAACCCCCCATGTTTGCATCATAAAAGGAGACTCAAAATATCAATCAATTGCCGCTGCTTCGATTTTGGCAAAAACATACCGAGATGAGATCATGATAAAGCTAAATAATGAATGCGACCAATATGACTGGAAAAACAACAAAGGTTACCCAACCTCAAAACACCGAAAAGCCATAAATGACTTCGGGATAACCATCTACCACAGAACTTCGTTCAACTTATTGGGTTATGATAAACAATTGGACCTTTTTGAGTAAACATCACATTGTTAATTTTATTTTACTCTATTCAATTTTAGCATCTGCTTAGCGCATATTTTTGAGTCATGCTGAAAAAAGTCTCATTTTTCATTATTATCCTCCTCTGCCTTTTGTTTACAATTACGATTGTAAATAAGCTTAGTTTGGAAAACACCCAAGTTAATCCATCAGCATATTTTAACGATAGAGACTCAACGGTATTTATTATAAACCACCCAAATAATATTGATTTCACAAAAGATCAAATAATAACTCTTGATTGCAATAGAAATTTATTTCAAAGCATTAGAAAAGAAATTCCAGAAAATTGTTCTGTTTTCTTGAGTCAAAAAAGAGGGTTAATGATTTTTGAGGCATCAGGAAATTGGAATAAAGCATCGGTAAAAGAACTTTTTATTAATGGACAACACAAGATTCACTTCACCAAACTAAGACATTTTAATTTTGGGCCTTTCAATGGCTTCTATTCAAAAAACAAACTTATTATTCACACAAAAGAAATTACTCCCGCCAAATGCAGCAATGGATTTATTATTGATAAAGAAGCCAATTATTGCACTGTTTCTTATGAAAAAAAGAAACCAATCGTAAAGGACTTTTATAAATCAAAAGGCAATACATTAAGTTATTCAACGGTTCCGGGAAAAGCTGAAAAATTTAAAAACATTGATGATCAAGAAATTTTTAGCCATTTCATATCTGACAATTTCAATTCCTACTCTTTTTATGAAAAAGAATACTTTGCAGCACTTGACCCTTCTTTTCAACAAAGTCCTATTTATAGCTTGACCGCATCAGGCTTGCTTATCCTAAAAAACAAAGGCAACACATTAGCCATTATTGAATTAAAAAATGGACAAAAGTGCACTGAGACTTTAAATGAAACGGAAGCAAATGAAAATAGTTCAGGCAACTACATCTATTATAAGGACCTCGAAATTTCAGGTGTATTAGACCAAAAAAATAAAGGCGGGTACTATATTACGGATATTGATGGTTTCGCCATAATTTCAAAAAACAAAGTCTTTTTCGATCACGTTAACACTGAAATTAAATTGGGAAATGTACTTCTAAAAAACAAAGCCAAAATGGATAATCTCTTTATGGGATTACCTCAGAAAGTGTTGTTTCGCAATGTCAATAAACAGGTTGAAATTGCTGTTGCAAAAGTTGGAAAAACCATTGTTGAAGTAGAGATAATCAATGACAACATTAAAGATTCAGAAACCAATAATCAATCAAAAGACTACTTCGCAATGAATCCGCGTGAAAGAATAGAATCATTTTACGCTTATTCAGGTAGAGGGAACACTTTTTTAATCACATCCAATAACAAATGGATTAAATATGAAAACGGGCTGAGTAAATGGGAAAAAGTGTTTGATCGAGAAGTCGTCAGAGAGCCCAAGTTAATGGAAATGTCATCAAATGAAAATCAAGATATCTCCATTTTATTTGATGACGAATCTCTGATTATTGACAAAGGTGGACGCATACTCAATCGCTTTAATACGAGCGGAAAAGTTCATCCAATAAGATTTAAACTAAAAAACAAGGTGTCTTTTTTAATTCCAAATATCGACCGAATGGAAGTGGTAGATTATGATGGTAAAATACTTTCGACTTATTCATTTAGCTCATCAATTATTGACATGGTACTATTCAAAGAAAATGGTAAAAAACATGTTGCCGTTTTATGTGAGAATACTTTTTTCGTCATCAACCTTGATCGAAAACGAACTGCACGAACAATTGATCTCGAAGAAGAGACCTATGAATTATACAAATTTGAAGAGCATTCATTTATTATGAATTCTGACCGAAGTAATCTTGTGAACTTGAAAGGGGAAAAGATAAATTATAATGTTCCTTCGGGTTTTCAATTCAAAACAGTTTACCAAGAAAACGAATCTATTTTCTTGGTGTTCTCAAAGGAGAATGAAATACTCGTGTTAAACCAAAGTGCTCAATTTCAATGGAAAAGAGGAATCAATTGTTCATCAATTGATAAAGTGGTCATCCCACAATTAAAGACATCAAATAATTCATATAAGATAATTCTAGGTATCCTCGATGGTATTGAAAACAAAATATTACTTTTGGATTCACAGGGTTCGGCGTTGGATAACGTCAAACGACATGGAGAAAAAGATCTCCAGATTACGAATTACGGAAATCAAGGAATTTCAATTACAACTTTTTTAGGTGACTATTTAATCCAATACGCAAAATTCTAAATATGAAAAAAATCACACTCTTAATTCTTATTTCAATCAGTACTACTGTCTTTTCTCAAAACTATCTAGGTGTTTCTTCTAGTAACTATGCTGGAGTTATGGGGACGGATATTCAGCCTGCTAGCTTTGTCGATGGACGGTTTAAATTTGATTTAAATCTTTTCAGTTTGAATTTTAGCGCCTACCAAAATTTTGCGCATTTCGACACAAGAGATATGGATAAATGGTGGATCAAGTCATTCTCTCCAGATGAAACCGTAACGATTAACCCAGATGGATCAGAATCCACTTCTTATACCACTGAAGTTGGGGGGTCCAATCCATACAATGATTGGTTATTGCCTGACTCAAATTTTATTGATAGGTACATCACCCGAAAATATGATGTGAATTCACCAGGAGTGTTAGGATTTAATACCAACCTTCAATTCGATCTAATAAATTTCATGTTTCATGTTGCTCCTAAAGTGGCTGTCGGGTTTTCTGCCAAAGCAAGATCAATTACAAATATTGATAATATGGATCCTAAGCTCGCGATTCTAGCGGAAGAAGAATTAGAATATCCTGACTTATGGAACATTCAGTTGAATGAAGAACTGATTAACGTAAATCACATGACTTGGACAGAGTACGCCTTTAAATATGCTCAAGTGATAAAAGAAGAAGGACAACATTTTGTGAAAGCTGGAGCCAATTTAAAATACCTTGCAGGATATGCTGCAGCTTATTTGTATAGTAACAATTTTGAATACAACCTATTAGATAACGACTTTTCACAATACCTCTCAGGTGACTTTGGTTACGGTTACTCGCAAAGCATTGATGATGCCGCAAATGACAATTTAGATATGGGAGGAATGTTCGGTTTACCTAAACCAACAGCCAAAGGATTTGGTGCTGATTTGGGAGTTGTATACGAATGGAGACCGGAATATAAGGACTATAAATATGATATGGATGGTGAAATGAATTTGTGGGCCAGAGACCAAAATAAATACAAACTTAAAGTAGGTCTTTCCCTAACGGATATTGGAGGCATAAAATTCAAGAAAGGTGGAATTAGCCGTGACTTTACAGTAAACACATCGAATTTATTTGATTTAAACACATTTGATGGCGCCAGCGGTCTTATAGGTTTCGACCAAAAAATAGATTCTCTCATTACCCAATCGCAAAATGACGGAAATACAGAATGGACGGCGGGTGAACGAGATACGGCTTCAACTTTCTACATGAGAACACCAATGGCATTTAGTTTTCAGGTTGACTATCACATATGGAAATGGTTTTATGTGAATACAACTGGAATATTTAATATTATTTCCAAAAACAAAGATTCAAAAGTAAAAGTAGCAAATCAATTTTCAGTTACACCAAGCTTCGACCATGCTTGGTTTGGCATCCACTTGCCTTTCTCAATGAATGATTATAGTGGATTTAAGGCTGGATTTGGCGCAAGACTTGGGCCTTTAACCATTGGGGTTACGGATTATCGCTTCTTATTTGCTTCTGGCAAAGTTCGAGGTGCAGAGTTTTATGCTGGAGTTAGAGTTCCCGTTTTGTATGATGCCCCCAACGACTTAGATGGCGATAAAGTATCAGATAAGGTTGATGATTGTATTGATGTTCCCGGACCATGGACCTTTAAGGGATGTCCTGACACGGATAATGATGGTATAATAGACATGAAAGATGATTGTCCGTTGGATTCAGGACTGGTTGAATTCCAAGGTTGTCCAGATCGAGATCATGATTCAATTCCAGATCGAGTTGATGATTGTCCTGATACTCCAGGATTGGCACAATTCAATGGTTGTCCTGATACTGACTTAGATGGCATCATGGATAAAGAAGATGATTGCCCATTAGACTCTGGTTTGGTTGAATTTAAAGGATGTCCTGATACGGATTTAGATGGCATCATGGATAAAGAAGATGATTGCCCATTAGATTCGGGACTGGTTGAGTTCAATGGTTGTCCTGATACTGATGGAGATGGCATAAGCGATCAAGACGACGCTTGTCCTTTAGTCTTTGGTAAAAAAGAATTCCAAGGATGCCCTGACACAGATGGTGACGGAATTATCGATGGAATTGATGATTGTATCGAAACGCCTGGTCCAAAAGAAAACAATGGTTGTCCTTGGCCAGATACCGATGGAGATGGTCTTCTTGATAAAGAGGACGACTGTCCAACTATTCCGGGACCTAAAGAAAATAACGGCTGCCCATATATTGATACTGATGGAGATGGTTTACTTGACAAGGATGATGAATGTCCGAATACTCCTGGACCAATTGAAAATAAGGGTTGTCCTGTTATTGAAGAAGAAGTCGTTGAAGTATTGCAAACTGCTTTTGACAACTTAGAGTTTAGAACAGCAAAAGATATCATTCTAAATGATTCAAAACCTTCATTGGAAGAGTTGGCAACAGTGTTGAATGAGAGACCAACATGGAAACTGGAAATATCCGGACATACAGATAACGTTGGTAACGAAGATAAAAACATGGTTCTTTCTAAGAAAAGAGCAGAATCAGTGAAAAAATTCCTCGTAGCTCAAGGCGTTGATGAAACCCATTTAATCATAAAGTTCTTCGGAGAAACTGATCCAATTGCTGACAACAATACAGCAGCTGGTAGACAGAAGAATAGACGTGTTGAAATGAAAGTAATCTTTGAATAATCAACATGAAGCACACAAACATAAAGGGGCCTTGCGCCCCTTTTTTGTTTTAAGCCAATATCTATTCTGCAAATAAGTATTCTCCAAAGCTTAATGTTTTCTTAATTTACTTTATTCAAAGAAAATCATGGAGTTGAGTATATTCGCAATGTAGAAAAGAACAAATTTCACATTTAAAGATTTTGAAATACCCAAAACCCAGTTTACTTATTTTTTATGGAAGCCTTGCGACCTTAGGGTTTAGCTTCACTTTTACACTTTTCGTTCATTTATTTATTTCAAAAGTTGATTCAACGCTTTTTTTTATTATTCCCATACTGGGCGCTATCTTTGTATACATCACTTTCAGCTTATTGCTTAGAAAATTTGTAGAACATAGGCTTTCATTACTCTACAGATCGATTCAAACCAAGACCGAAGATACTTCAGTAGCATACGAAGATGAATCATTGGATAGTATGATTGAAAACGCAGAAAAAGACGTGCAAGATTGGCAAAGCAAACAAGATCAAGAAATATTAAAACTCAAAGAACAAGAGAACTTTAGAAGAGAGTTTCTTGGAAATTTGGCTCATGAGCTAAAGACCCCCGTTTTTTCGATTCAAGGCTACATCCTGACTCTTTTGGAAGGTGGTTTAGAAGATGAAACCATCAATAAAAAGTTTTTAGAACGGGCTTCCGTTTCAACAGATAGAATCGTAAGTGTTTTGGAAGATCTCGATCAAATCACCAAACTAGAAATTGATGCTCTTGAAATGCATTTTGAATCTTTTGACATACTCAAATTGGCATCGGAATGTATCGAAGGCACTGAATTAAATGCTGAAGAAAAAAACATCACTTTGATCTTGAAAAATGCAACTGAGGACATCTATGTAAACGCCGATAGGAAAAGAATCGCTCAAGTTCTAACAAATCTGCTGAACAACTCCATATCATATGGGAAAAAAAATGGTCAAACAACAGTATCTATTTTTACAATTGACGAACTAGTTACCATTGAAGTAGCCGATAACGGAATCGGAATCGATAAATTACATTTTCCACGTTTATTCGAACGCTTTTACCGAGTTGAAAAAAGCCGCAACCGTCATGAAGGAGGAACAGGTCTTGGCCTTGCTATTGTAAAGCATGTAATTGAGTCTCACCAACAGAAAATAGCGGTTAAAAGTTCGGTCGGAGTCGGCAGTCAATTCACCTTCAGTTTAGACAAAGCATAAAATATTTGCTTTAAATCAAATCCTTGTTGTACCTTTGCCGAAAATTTTTAAAAAACCCGACGTTTTAATTAATTTGTTTCTGATATGAAAATACTTAAAATTCAAGCACTTAGAGGTCCAAACATTTGGAGCATCCGAAGACAAAAATTAATCCAAATGAGATTAGATTTAGAAGAATTGGAAGAAAGGCCAACAGATAAAATCGAAGGATTTAAAGAACGATTGGAAGAACTTCTTCCAACACTTGTTGAACACCGGTGTTCTGAAGGGTGTCGAGGTGGATTTTTCCAGAGGGTTGATCGAGGTACTTGGATGGGACATGTTATAGAGCATATCGCTCTAGAAATTCAAACATTGGCTGGAATGAATGTTGGTTTTGGCAGGACCCGAGAAACCAAAACTCCAGGCGTTTACAATGTGGTTTTTAATTACCTAGAAGAAAAGGTTGGTGTCTATTCTGCTAAAGCAGCGGTCAAAATTGCAGAAGCATTGATTGATGGTGAAAAATATGATCTCACAGATGACATTCAAAAAATGAAAGAAATCAGAGAAGATGTGCGTCTTGGACCTAGTACAGGAAGTATTGTTGAGGAAGCGGTTTCAAGAGATATTCCTTTTCTTCGCTTGGGTCGAAATTCTTTAATACAGCTTGGAGCTGGAGTGAACCAAATGCGTTTTCAAGCGACCATTACTTGTAAAACGAGCAACATTGCAGTAGATATAGCTTGCAACAAAGAACAAACAAAAAAAATGTTAGACGATGCTTCCGTTCCAGTAGCAAAAGGAGACATCTGTTATGATGAAGAAGATCTACAAGAGACCATTGATGATATTGGCTATCCTATTGTAATCAAACCCTTGGATGGAAACCATGGAAAAGGAGCTTCAATCAACATTGACAATTGGGACGATGCTGTAAAAGGCCTCAAGCATGCCAAAGAATACTCCAGAAGGGTCATTGTAGAAAAATTTATTACGGGATTTGACTTTAGAGTTCTTGTGATAAACAATGAGGTAATTGCAGCCGCGCAAAGAGTTCCTGCTCACGTTATAGGAAACGGGAAAAATACGATTCAAGAGCTCATTGACATCACAAACGAAGATCCTAGAAGAGGTTACGGTCATGAAAATGTACTCACCGAAATCACGGTAGATCGATCAACAGAAAGACTCATTGACAATGCAGGTTATACATTGAGCACTGTCTTGCCTGACGATGAAACTTTATATTTAAAATCAACTGCAAACCTAAGTACAGGAGGAACATCAGTAGATGTTACTGACCTCATGCACCCAGAAAATGTATTTATTGCAGAACGTATTTCTAGAGTTATCGGTCTAGATATCTGTGGTATTGATATTATGGCACCAAATCTTACCCAGTCATTAAAAGAAAATGGTGGAGTTATTTTAGAGGTAAATGCAGCACCCGGATTCAGAATGCACCTTGCTCCT
>ERZ1047821.2283-NODE-2283-length-11671-cov-4.773158_pt1 | contig 11671 bp, 10 predicted proteins | sample MGYA00383096_ERZ1047821 | MGnify/ENA primary metagenome ERZ1047821 (study PRJEB29581, sample SAMEA5548366) | metagenome | biome: marine; feature: coastal; material: water | depth 25 m | study: Short-term variability in the microbial, nano- and picoplankton... | reverse complement strand
TAAAAGTCGACCTCAATCGCGACGCCCTGCTCAATCGCCATGCGGACAATTGCGGCTGAAACGGCGAGGTCCTGCAAGCCAACGCCCGTCCCGTCAAACAGCGTAATCTCTTCTTCAGAGGTTCGCCCCTCGTGCGTGCCATTGATCACTGCGCCTATCTGCGTGACATCACTCACAGCAATCAAACGCTCAGCAATCGCATGCTGCGCTTCACCAATGGACACAGACTGCGCCACCTCATCCGTAAATACGCTCGCGCGCGCCAAAAGCGCCGCTTCGACTTCTTGCTTGCCTTTGGTATCCGTTCCCATGCACGCGATATGCGTGCCAGCGCTGATATGCTCCGCCATGATCGTCGGCGCAAAAGTAGAAGTAATCGAAATCACAACATCCGCTTCACCCAGGCCATCGAGTTCGACTGCTTCAAACGGAACACCGGCCTCGTTGGCAACCTTCTCTATATTGGGCAACATCTCAGGATGATAGTTCCAGCCTATCACTTTCTCAAACGCACGCTGTTCTAAAGCGGCGCGTAATTGAAACGTCGCTTGATGCCCTGCACCGACCATGCCCATCACTTTGGCATCCGCGCGCGCCAAGTGCTTGATCGACACAGACGATGCCGCCGCTGTCCTCAAAGCCGTAAGATAATTCCCTCCAACCATCGCTGCGACTTTGCCCGTGTCAGGATCAAACAGAAACACAGTCGACTGGTGATTGATCAACCCACGCTTCTCCAAATTATGTGGCCAATACCCACCAGCTTTCAAACCAAGCGTTCCACCAACACCATCAAATCCACCCTTAAAGCCATAAAGCGCATCCTCATGCCCAATCGCTTCACGGATCACCGGAAAGTTATACGCATCTCCCGCTGCCATCGCTGCGAACACATTCTCAACCGCTTCAAACGACGCATCCCGTGTCAATAAATCTGCAATTTCTCGCTCTGGTACGATCCACATATGCTCTTCCTATTTCCATAAATATCCTAAGAGTTTGCGAGCTAGCCCCCAACTCGGTCGGATTGCCTCAGCAATTCGAAATCAAAACGCTTTCCCGCGTGCGGACACAGGCCAAAGCGTTTCAACCTTGCCACCGCGCACGCCCACATACCAATCATGCACATTACACGTCGGATCACAGTGGCCAGGCACCAACTTAAGCTTGTCGTTCACCATCAAAACACCATCAGGATCGCCGACAACCCCATGCTCATCGGAACATTTCAGATATTCGACATCGTGGCGCCCAAACACAGTGGGCAAACCACTATCCACCGATTGCGCTTTAAGGCCCGCATCGACAATCGCCTTGTCGGCTTTGGAATGGCTCATAACCGTCGTCAGGATAAACAACGCATTTTCCCACTCGCCCTCATCAATCCGCTTGCCATCTTTGTCCAAAATCCGCCCATAGTCCGCATCCATAAACGCATACGAACCACATTGAAGTTCATTAAACGCGCCAGAATTGCTCTCGAAATAGTACGAGCCCGTGCCGCCACCTCCAACGATGTCGCATTCAAGACCAACGGCCTTCAAACCCGCCAAAGCATCCTCCACCATGCCAATCGCAACACCCGTCTTCTCACTACGATCCGCGTAGGAATCCATGTGCTGCATAGCGCCTTGGTACGCTTGGATGCCCGCAAATTTCAGACCCTCTGCCGCATCAATCATCTTGGCAATCTCGACAACGGCCTCAGTCGTCGTCACGCCACACCGCCCAGCGCCGCAGTCAATCTCAACCAATGCTTCGATCTGCGTACCATGCTTCACAGCCGCCGCAGACAGATCCGCGACATTCGCAGGATCATCCACACAGCACAGCACACGCGCGCCAAACTTGGGCATGCGTGCCAAGCGGTCGATCTTCGCCAGATCCGTCACCTGATTGGACACCATCACATCCTTGATACCGCCGCGCGCAAACACTTCCGCTTCAGACACTTTCTGACAGCACACACCACACGCGCCGCCTAGGCTCTCTTGCAGCTTCGCCACATCTACGGACTTGTGCATTTTGCCATGCACACGGTGCCGCATCCCGTGCGATTTCGCATAATCGCCCATCTTCTTGATGTTGCGCTCTAACGCATCCAAGTCCAGCACAAGCGCAGGTGTTTGAATGTCAGCGGCGTCCATGCCCGGCACTGCGGGAACATCGTAGCCAACTTCCAGCTCATCGAAATTGATATCTTTCATAGGATCGTCTCCTTAGTTCAAAGTCCATGGCAGCTTGTCGAGATCGACATTACCGCCCGTAAGAATGACACCGACGCGCTTGCCCGCGAACCGGTCTTTGTTCTTTAAAATCGTGGCGAGCGGCACCGCCGAGCTCGCCTCCATCACAACGCGCAAATGCTTCCACGTCAGTTTCATCGCATCGATGATTTCCTCTTCAGACGCGGTCAGAATGTCGGTCACGTGGTTGCTCACAAAATGCCAAGTGCGTTCTTTCAACGGCACCAACAATCCATCTGCAATCGTCTTGGGCGCATCATCCGCAATGATATACCCCGCCTTAAAACTGCGCATGGCATCGTCCGCCTGCTCAGGTTCTGCCGCGATGATCTGCACCTCAGGAGCCATATGCGAGAGCGTCAAGCAGGTGCCTGAAATCATCCCGCCACCTCCAACCGGAGCCATGGCGATATCAAGCCCATCGACCTGTTCCATAAACTCGCGCGCACAAGTCCCCTGCCCAGCGATCACACGCGGATCGTTGTAGGGATGCACGAAATCACCGCCTGTCGCCTCTTGCACCTTTGCGAATGTCGCTTCGCGCGAGGTTGTCGATGGCTCACATTCCGTGATGATCCCACCATAGCGGCGCACGGTGTCTTTCTTGGCTTGGGGTGCCGTGCTCGGCATTACCACATTGCACGGAATTCCGCGCAGCATTGCCGCATAACTCAGACAAGACGCATGATTGCCAGAACTATGTGTCGCAACACCATGCTTCGCCTGCTCATCGCTTAGGCCAAACACTGCATTGCTCGCGCCGCGCACTTTGAACGCACCCGGCTCTTGAAAGTTCTCGCACTTAAAGAACAGCTCTGCACCTGTCAGCTCATTGAGGAATTTCGATGTGCGCACAGGTGTCCGATTGATATGCGGTTTTATCCGCTCATGCGCCTCAAGCATGTCTTCAAAAGTAGGAATATACATCTGCTTAGGCTCCAAACCGATAGAATTCTTGCGCTGCACCCACGCCTGAGCCAAGCTTGATATCAAGACCCAAGTCCTTCATCACCATCTCCGCCACGCCAAGGCCAGACAGCATCATCGCATCCGTCAACATCCCCAAATGCCCGATACGAAACACCTTGCCTGCAACTTCGCCAAGCCCAACACCAAACGCCATGCCATACTGCTCATCTGCACGGGTCACGATGTCGGTCGCGTTGAACCCTTCAGGGGTGCGGATGGCAGAGACACTATCGGAATATAGCTCTGGCGCGTTTGCGCAAAGCTCTAGCCCCCAAGCGTCCACAGCGTGACGCACACCTGTCGCGATGCGCGTATGACGGGCAAAGACGTTTTCCAGCCCCTCAGCTTCGATCATTTCTAGCGAGTGCTTCAAGCCGTTCATCAAACCAACAGGTGGCGTATAAGGAAACGCATTCGCGGCGTAGCCCTTTTCCATATCGCGGATATCAAAGAAGGTGCGCGGCAAAGTTGCGATCTCAACAGCGGCGCGGGCTTTGTCAGAGAAGCCAACAATCGCGAGACCCGCGGGCAACATAAAGCCCTTCTGCGAACCTGTCACTGCAACATCAATGCCCCAATCATCCATGCGAAAATCCATGGACCCGATAGAAGATACCCCATCCACAAAAAACAGCGCTGGATGCGCGGCAGCGTCGAGCGCTTTGCGCACGCCAGCAATATCAGACTTAACGCCTGTCGCAGTTTCATTATGGGTCGCAAGCACTGCTTTGATGCTATGACCTGTATCGGCTTTCAAGATTGCCTCATATTCAGCCACAGGCAGGCCATCGCCCCACGCAGCTTCAACAATCTGCACGTCCAAGCCATGACGCTCACACATATCAATCCAGCGATGCGAGAACATACCGTTGCGCGCGACGAGGACCTTATCACCAACTGACAGCGTGTTGGTCAGCGTCGTTTCCCAACCACCTGTACCAGTCGATGGGAAAATATAGATATGCGCTTTCTCGGATTTCAGAACGCGGCGAACGCCATCAAGACAAGGGTGTAGGATGCCGCCAAAAATAGGCGAGCGATGATCAATCGTGGGCATGTGGCACGCAAGACGGATCTCCTCTGGCATATTCGTTGGACCGGGTATGAAGACAGGGTTTTGAAAACTCATGAGGCTTCTCCTAACAAAGGTTGGATCCTTGTTAGACAGCCTACGCACACTTGGAAATTTTTTCGAAAACAATATCAGATGTATCATAACCAGAAAAAATTGTTTACTTTCAGACTATTGATTTTTTCATATTATGAATGCTAATTTCATAATATTCTATTTGAGAGAATTTTCGTGCCCAAATTACCCGATTCTGAGATGCCTCGCACCCGTGGGCGACCGCGCGCGTTCAATGAAAAGACAGAGCAGAACACGATTAAATCCCTTGATCGTGCACTTGGCGTTCTTAAGGAACTCGCCCAAATCGAAAGCGCGACGCTCAGTGAACTCGCCACCGCTATGAAGGAATCCCCCGCCACGCTCTACCGCGTGCTCACCACATTTGCGCTGCACGGTATAGTCGAAATGGACGAGACGGCGCAGACATGGCACATCGGGTCAGAGGCCTATCAGATCGGCTCTGCCTTCTTGCGGCGCACCAGTTTGATCGATGTCTCACGTCCCATTTTACGTAAGCTCATGCAAGAAACTGGTGAAACCGCGAACTTGGGGATTGAAAAGAACGGCTCGGTTTTCTTCATGTCACAGATCGAAACCAATGCGCCTATTCGTGCCTTTTTCCCACCCGGCACGCTGTCTGAGATGCACGCTTCCGGCATTGGTAAAGCCCTGCTCGCACATATGGATGAAACGCAGCTCAAACGCTTTGCCGCGCGTGGGTTGCAAACGTTTACGCCCCACACATTGGCAACGCCTGAAAGCTTGGCCGCGGATATGGTGACCACACGCGAGCGCGGATATGCGCTTGATGATCAGGAAAAGAACCTTGGGATGCGCTGTATCGCAGCACCTATCCAAGATGCTTATGGTGAGGTGATTGCGGGCATCTCTGTCTCAGGGCCAACCACCCGTGTGAGCACGGATCACATCGAGACGTTGGCCAAATCTGTCATGCGTGCGGCGCAAGATGTGTCGAACGCGCTTGGGGCGAAGACTTCGGAACCATCGTAGCCCGATACACACGTAAAAAGGGCGCTTCGTTTCCAAAGCGCCCTTTCTATCAATTTACTTTCACAACCCTCGAAAGGGTACTGGCTTATGCCAGAGCGATGTTGATCGCTGCCTCACGACCGTCACGGCCGGGCTCGATGTCGAAAGTAACTTTCTGGTTGTCAGCAAGACCTGTCAAGCCGGAACGCTCAACTGCAGAAATGTGTACGAACACGTCTTTGCTGCCGCCGTCTGGCGCGATGAAGCCGAAGCCTTTTGTAGTGTTAAACCATTTTACGGTGCCAGTAGCCATCGTAATTCTCCTAATATACTGCCCACGGAATGCGGCAGGTCGGCTAGTCAGTGCAAGATCGAAACTGAGCCGTAAGAGAGGAGCAGTAGGGTCGATAGTGGTAACGTCGCATCCGTCATATACGAAAGGTGCCTTCATTTTGCAAGGGATTCGACTTTTACGGGTAGCAGCGCACGCTAAAAAAGAATTAGAGGAACACGCGCCACAGCAGGAAAATGCGTCGATCTTTTAACCAAGGTTTCTACAAACCTAATGGCGCGTGACGGTTCACATCTTTGTAAAGCAAGTATCGGAATGGGCCAGGCCCACCAGCGTAACATGCTTGCGGGCAGAAGGCGCGGAGCCACATAAAATCACCCGGGCCCACTTCGACCCAATCAGAGTTGAGTTTGTACGCAGCCTTCCCCTCAAGCACATAAAGCCCGTGTTCCATCACATGGGTTTCCATAAATGGGATCACATTTCCAGGCATAAGTGTCACAATCGTCACGTGCATATCGTGGCGCATATCGCTGGGGTCAACAAAGCGAGTCGTCGCCCAACCACCATTCGTGTCCGGCATTACAGTTGGTGCAATGTCGTTCTCATTCGCGATAATTGGATCAGGTGCATCAAGGCCATCAACAGCGACGTAAGCCTTTCTCAGCCAGTGGAACCGCGCAGTGTTTGCACCATCATTAATCAGCGTCCACTCCATCCCCGCAGGCAGATAGGCATAGCCACCCGCTTGCAGAATATGGCTTTGGCCCATGAAACTTACAGTCACCGCGCCCTCGACGACGAACAAGACACCCTGCGCAGTCTTATCAAGCTCTGCACGTTGACTGCCGCCGCCCGACTGCACTTCCATGATGTATTGTGAGAAGGTTTCCGCGAAACCCGTCATAGGCCGCGCAATCACCCACAGGCGGGTTTTGTCCCAAAATGGCAGAAAGCTGGTAACGATGTCCCGCATCGTGCTGGCAGGCAAGAAGGCATAGGCCTCGGTAAAGACCGCTTGACTTGTCAGCATTTCCTGCTGCCCCGGATGCCCGCCACTGGGTGCGAAATATGTACGTTTTTTCATGACGGGCTCCAAAGGTGTGTTGTCCTAAACCTGACGGGTCAGTCCCCAAGCGCCAAGCATGTGTTTCGCTAAAGCAACCTTCTGAATTATTTGAAAATCTCTGGCTGACGTTTTGTTTTTCAATGAGAGCGTGCACAGACTTCGACTATCCAATTGGCGCATATTTCTGTTTGTTGTTTTGCGGCCTTGCACTATCGTGCAGTTAGGTAAGGGATAAGGAGTGGGCGCGTTGGCAGAGCAAAGTGCAAAGCAACCGACCACCGTACGCGACAGGTTGCGTGCGCAGACCCGCGACGTTCATGAACAACTGCATCATCATTCCACCTTCGTCGATCTGTTCAAGAACACCATTTCATTGGACGACTACAAAGCTCTCATTTTGCGGTTTTATGGCTTCTATGTTCCTCTGGAACGCGCGATTGAAAGAGTATTTGCAGGCATGAGTAATGACGCATCATCCTATTTCTACGAGACTCGGGCACATCATTTGAAGATTGATCTGCTGGATCTAGGCTTCGATCCTTCCGAGATAAAAAACGCGCCACTGTGCGACGACGTCTTTGATGTGGTTTCAAAAACATCGCTTGGCGGTGTCCTTTATGTTATCGAAGGGTCCACACTAGGGGCCGCTCCAATCGACCGCGCAGCACAGCGTTTGCTAAGTGGAGACGTACTCGATGGACGACGCTTTTGGGCGTGGTGTAGATCCCAGAACAAGAACCGCTGGTCTTTGACCAACGACTACATCGAAACCTTGGAAGCAAATGGGGTCGCTTTTGGTCATCTCGCGAGAGGTGCCAATGATACGTTCCAAGCCTTGGCCGATTGGCTCGCCCCTATGGATCATAACAACGTAGCACTCGACACCCGCGAGGTTTTCGCGTGAGTGATGCAGACCAAATCGATCTAACCACCTGCGATCAGGAACTCATCCACTTTATTGGAGCGGTACAACCTCATGGCGCTTTGATCGCTATCGATGCCAAGACCCACATCATCGACTACGTAAGCGAAAACACCGAGCACTTCGTTGGCTTCACTCCAGAGATGATCCTCGGAAAACCCCTGTCCTATTTGATTGGCGAGGAAAATTCCGCGCGCGCGCAGCAAATGTCGCTACAGCCATCTACGCCAGAACTGTTGAAACCTTGGTTCATTTCTTTCGAGCGCCCTAATGGAACAACGATCAACGCCGAATGCTTGCCTCATGGCAATGACGGCCATGTCATATTCGAATTTTTCGAACCAGAACCGACGCCTGCCCCCGTGTGGGAGGACGAACTGTCCCGCCAAGCGGTGATTTCCGAACTGCTGAAACCCGGTGATCTAAACGATCTCGCCGATGCGAGCGCGCGTTTGATCCGCGATGTTATTGGCTTTGACCGGGTGATGATCTACAAGTTCGCAGAGGACAAGCATGGCGAGGTGATCGCCGAAAGCACCAGTCGTGATGACAGCTTTTTGGGCATGCACTACCCAGCCTCTGACATCCCTGATCCTGCACGACGTCATTTTACGTTGAACGTCATGCGATCGATCCCCGATATCAACAGTGACCGCGTCCCCATCGTGAGCCGATCTGGTCAAATTGCGGATGCGGACTCAGCCACGCCATTGGATCTCACCTTCTCTAAACTGCGCGCTGTGGCGCCGGTGCATGTGCAATACCTCAACAACATGGGTGTCAGCGCGAGCATGTCGATTTCTTTGGTTACCAACAATGAGCTTTGGGGGCTTGTGGCGTGCCATCATTATAGCAAACGCCTCATCTCTTCGAGCCGTCTGCGCTTTGCGGAACTGTTGGGGAGCACCACGTCAACTTTGCTTCAAAACCTGGAGAACACCGCGCAGTTGCGTACAGGTATTCAAGCCGAAAAGACTGCTTTCTATATTGAACAGCAAGTTCGTTCAGGTAGAGCATTGCGCGATCTGATCGAAGAACAAGCCTTAAAGATAATGACGCTGATTGATGTTCAAGGCATGTGTCTTGTTCTCGGGGGCGCAGTACTACACGTCGGCAAAGTTCCAAAAGAACTATTGGATTTCACCGTCTTTCGCGACGAATTGAATGAAGGCATTGCGACGACCGAGCATCTGCCGTCGATTATTAAGATGAATGAGGACCAAAAAGAGTGTGCAGCTGGCGCCGCTCTCTTGGACTTGTCCGATGATGGTGAAGATTATCTGGTATTCTTGCGGCGGAGCTATGATCAAACGGTCAACTGGGCAGGCAAACCCGAGAAAATTGAAACCATCGACGAAAACGGGATTAAAAGGCTGTCACCCCGAGGGTCTTTCGCCCTCTGGAGCGAGGAGCGACGCGGCAAAAGCAAACCCTTTGATGCGATCATTCGCGATGCGCTGCGCATCCTCAGGCGCGCATTCTTTGCACTCAATAGCCTTGAACGCGAACGGATCGCGCTTGACGCCCAGAAACAAGCTGAAGCTGAGGAAATTCGCTTACGTCATGCATTGCTCGATGCAGCACGCGCCAACTCTCTGGGGGAACTCGCTTCCGCAATTGCACACGAATTAAACCAGCCGCTGTCAGCGATTGCGAACTACGTCAGCGCTTGCCGTCAAGAACTGCGCAACGCCAATGTGACGATCCCAGAGCGTGCAGGGGTTTTGATCGAAGACGCAGTTATTGAAACCGAACGTGCCGGGGATTTGGTACGCCGCGTACGAGATTTTATCACGCGCGGCGATCTGAACACGGAATACATCGATCTAAACAAAGTGATCCAGCAAGGCGTCGATCTTGCATTAGTGACGTGCCAGTTGCCCGATCTTAAGGTCAATGTCCGGCAAGATCTGACCATTCCAAAAGTGCTCGCCGATCCAGTTCAAATTGGACAAGTCATGCTTAATTTGGCGCGCAATAGCATCGCTGCGATGAAACATTCTGACAATCAGGTCTTAACGATCGGCGTCACTCAGCAGACTGGGTTTGTCCAAGTGACTGTTTCAGATAGTGGCTCTGGAATTCCGGCAGACGTTGCAAAATACATTTTCGAGCCGTTTCACACCTCAACAACCAAAGGCATGGGAATAGGTCTGTCCCTATGTCGCTCAATCATCGAGGCACATTCCGGCAAGATTTGGTTTGAACCGTCCCAATCGGGCGCTATCCTCTCTTTCAAGCTCCCAATTTCGGAGAATGAAAATGGATAAAGACGCAGACAAATTCTCAATCTATGTTGTTGAAGACGATGACGCCGTCTTAAGATCTCTGTGCGCACTTCTAACCGCGCATGGGTTTGAAACGGTTGCGTGTACCTCTGCCGAACAGTTTTTAGACCGCTACGACCCTGCCAAAAAAGCATTCATGATACTGGATCTGCGTCTCCCGGGGATGTCTGGACTTCAACTTCAGACGCATTTGAACGAGCTGAACGTCAAGATCCCGATTGTGGTTGTGACAGGGCATGGCGACGTGCCTATTGCAGTCCAAGCGATGCGCGCTGGAGCGGTTGACTTCATCGAAAAGCCTGCGCACGAGGACCGTATCCTCAAGGCTGTCGAAACGGCGTCGGGGCTACTGTTTAACAGGCGACCTGCGCTCGTTTCCAAAAAGATCGTCGTAGATCGACTTGAAAAATTGACCGACCGCGAACGCGAAGTGTTGCATCACCTTCTGCTCGGTAAGTTGAACAAGGAAATCGCAAGTGAGCTGGACGTGAGCCAACGCACGGTCGAAGGTCATCGCTCGCGTATTCGCGACAAGATGCAGGCGCGTGGGATCGCCGATCTCATTCGTATGGTTGGGTAGAACGAAACAGCGTATTAGTACGTGCGTATTTATCCGAACTAGTGACAGCACTTAGACACGCTCTAGAGTTTCCCTTGCGGGATCGTCGAGACCCGTGTGTAGTTGTATGTCTTTGTCTATCTATTTTCGCCCTTTGCGGTGAATGGATGGCTTTTTACAGCGCTTCAAATCTGATTTGTCGAGAGTGGGGACCCTCGGCGTAGAGTGTTCGAAGAACCTGCGTAACGGCTTATTTCAGGAAACCAAAACCTTGCGTCGCACAACAACGCTCTCTGTATTTACCCGATTATAACAACATCTTAGGGTTAGCCGCCCTTTGATTTGTCTTAAAGCGACACCGCACGAACGCGGTTGAAGTGAGTTGAAATTCGCCTTCACAAGGTGCGTGGACACAAGGACTTTGGAGGGATCGTAAATGTCCGGCAATAATAATTTGGCCAAACGCGGGCGCGCGCATGACGCGCTACACTTTGACGTGTATGCGCGCAGCAAAACGAATATTTCGCGACTCAAAGCGCGTTTGCCAGATGAAATTGTCGCGAATCTCGCGCGAGAAGTGATACGTAGGGTCGCCTCCAAAGCAAGTGAAGTCGAAAATGTTGTCGCCGTCCCAAGCCAGAACACATTGGAAAAGCTGTCAGAGGCGCTGATTTCAAATGATGAACTTGCAGGTGCCAACCAAATTTTAGAACTGCGATCTGTGGGCCAAAGCGCCGAAGCGATTTATCTGTCTCACCTCGCCGCTGCCGCCCGTCTCCTTGGTGAATGGTGGGAAGAAGACCGCATAGATTTCAATAAGGTGACTTTGGGAACCGGCCGTATATTCTCGATAATGCGCGGGATGCGACATCTGTTTGAGGCCACGCCCATTACCCAACACAAGACCGCCCTCTTCGCGTCCACCCCCGGTGAAGATCACACGCTCGGTGTGCGTATGGCCGCGGATCTTTTTCGCAAAGACGGCTGGGATATCACCCTTAAAGTGGGTTTGGATCATGACGCGTTGGTCGCAGAGATCGAGCAGTCAAATATTAGGATTATCGGCCTGTCCATCGGCGGCGAGCATTCTATCGAAGCGCTCATGAAGTTGGTCGTCGCGCTCACCATTAACTGCCCGCATGCCTCAATCTTTGTGAGCGGTCAAAACATTGAGAGCGTGCAATCGATCCTTGATCTCATGGAGCTC
>ERZ1047821.2270-NODE-2270-length-11720-cov-11.944535_pt1 | contig 11720 bp, 9 predicted proteins | sample MGYA00383096_ERZ1047821 | MGnify/ENA primary metagenome ERZ1047821 (study PRJEB29581, sample SAMEA5548366) | metagenome | biome: marine; feature: coastal; material: water | depth 25 m | study: Short-term variability in the microbial, nano- and picoplankton... | reverse complement strand
TTAAATCTATATGAAAATAACTTTAGCCTCATTATCGCTTTTACTTACCTCCACGCTGATTTGGTCAGACTCGATTGTTATTGATGGCTCTCTTGATGAGCCTGAGTGGAATAATGCATTTGAAATTACAGATTTTTATGAAACATCTCCTTTTACTCTTAAGAAAAATGAACTTCTTACAACGGCTTTAATTTTCTCAAATAAGGATGGTATATATGTTGGATTTAAGAATTTTCAAAGTAATGATTCTATGTTCTCCAGAAAGACGCTTAGAGATCAAATAAATTCACTTAGCGATAAAAACTCTATAAATATAGACTTTGATGGTGATGGCAACAAAGCTTTCATTCTTGCTATAAATCTTGGGGACTCGCTTTTCGATGCCATAAAAACGCAAGCAGGAAACTTTAAGACAGACTGGGATGGAGATTGGATTGCAAAAACACAAAAATTTGATGGGTATTGGGTCTCTGAATTCTTTATTCCCTGGGATGTAACGTTAATGAGACAGCCTGATGGCGATATAAGAAAAATTAATTACACCGCATTACGTTATAGTGCCGAAAATCAGTCATGGGTTAGCAGTGCCGGAACAATGGCTAGTAGAAATGACTACTTTCAAGAGTTAGATAGCTTAGAAATACAAAACTATACAAAATCTAAGCTTACTTTTTTTCCATATATATCTTCAAATAAAAATTCGGTTACAAACCAAGAAGGATCAGATATTGGTGCTGAAATCTTTTATAGCACTGGAAAAGGTCGTCAAATAAATTTAGCTATCAATCCAGATTTCGGGCAAGCGGAGAGTGATGATGTGGTTATTAACTTTTCTGCTCAAGAAACTTTTTACTCAGAAAAAAGAGCATTTTTCAATGAAAACCAATCACTGTTTAATATTAGTAATTATGATAGATACTCGGTTATAAACACGCGGAGGATTGGAGCCGCTCCCAGCTATAATTGCTCAGAAGAAAGTAGTGAAGACAGTTGCGAGGCAGCTAAAAAAAACTATTCTGATATTGATTTTGCATTAAGACTTACTCAAAAAAGTAATAATAATGAATTTGGAGTATTTGTAGCAAGTGAGGCTGATGAAGCCTTTTCAGTTGGAAGAGACTATTATGCTCTTCGATCCAGAACAAAGCTTGGAAATAAAACACTGGGCTTAATGGTAACGAATGTTGAGAATGAAATGACAGGCGAATCATCAACAGTCAATGTTATTGATTACGTCAATATTCGTTCAAAAAAATTAATTACATATTCAGATCTTTTAACTTCAGAAAAAAATGGTAAAAATGGGCTTGGGTATAGGGCTCAGTTTACATATCTTCCAAATAAACTATCTAACATAAGTGGGAGCCTTCTTTATTTTGAAGACGACTTCGAGTTGAATGACTTTGGTTATCTGCAAAGAAGGGACTGGATTCATGCTGGTATTGGAGGAAATAGAAAAATAAATGAATTTGATAATAGCTCGATATTAAAACAAATAGATTATGGAATTGACCTAAATTATGATGCTGACACAGCTGGTAATTCAAATCCAATAGGCATAGATCAAAAAAATTCTTTTAGTTTTAAAGACAACTCTAAATTTCAACTAGATTTTAATTTTAGATCTTCTGGGAAAAATACAACTATCACAAGAAAAAATGAAGCCTATCCTTTTATCAAATTAAAAAGAAGAATAGGTATTACAGCAGACTTTGAGGCAAAGAACTATTCATTCTGGACGTATGATTGGAGGGTTAGCTTCTTTAAAGGTGGGAAGGATAGTCAGTGGAATTCGGATGGGTATGGTCGAAAGTTTTACAAAATAGCAGGCTCAATATTTCCAAATGATAACTTAAGAATTAATGCGCAATATAGAATAAGAAAGGAAAATGAATGGCTGATATGGCAGGATAATAATAATCTTGCTTCATATGACTCAAGACAAGATACCTTAACTTTTGATCTAAATTGGTTTAAAAATAATAAACATGAAATCAGACTTAAGAGTCAATTTGTTGCTTTAAAGGCAAAAAATCCTATTAGTATATTTTCAGATGCCAATGGCTACCTTTATAGAGGAAATAATGTAATAAATGAGTTCAATACTGGCGTGGCTTCCTTCCAAATTAGATATAAATATGAGCTCGCTCCCTTGTCATATCTTTTTTTAGTCTATTCTAAGGGCGGACGAATTTACGATGAGGAAGACGAAAGGTCTCAATCAGAACTCTTCAGAGAACCATGGGAAAATCCCAGTGATGAGCTTTTTTCAATTAAATTTAGATTAAAGTATTAGACTTTTTATTTTAAGAAATCTTTATACGCCCTGTTGGAGGTTTCTTCTGTAAAAATTGTTCCAGACTTATTTAAATGACTTATTAGCTTATCTTTATTTTTACCCTCAATACCAATTAATATCTTTCCAAAAGCTGAACCAAGGTTCCTGTAATGAAACAAAGAAATATTCCACTTATTCCCAAATTTCTCCAAAAAATTTAATAACGCTCCTGGTTTCTCAGGAAATTCTCCTCTAAATATTCTTTCATTGGTTTTGGACCCTGAGTCGCTATTCCTGCCACCAACCATGTGTCTCAAGTGATCATTGGATATTTCATTACGAGTGAAGTCGCTAAAGGCAAAGCCAGCTTTTTTTAATTTGGATTTTAAGGTTCCAAATGATTTTTCAGTTTTAGTTCTTACGCCAACTAAAACATATGCATCACTTAAACTAGACTTTCTATAATTGAACTCTGTAACTTGCGAGCTACCAAACATCCTTGAGAGCTTAAGAAAACTTCCAGGTATTTCTGGAATTTTAATGCTTAGTATCTTTTCTCTATTTTCACCAATCTCTGATCGCTCAACAATAAAATTTAGTCTTTGGAAATTTACATTAGCACCAGAACTAATGGCAATAAGTTTTTTATTTTTAACTTTTCTTGAGTAGGCTTTTAACCCTGCAAGTGCTAATGCCCCAGCAGGTTCTGACAGAACTCTTGTATCTTCAAAGATATCTTTTACAGCGGTGCAGACCTCATCAACACTAACTGTAATGACTTCATCTACGCACTCTTTAATAACATCAAAATTATTTTTTCCTACCCTAGATACGGCAACTCCATCAGCAAAAAGACCTACCTCTTTTAAAGTAACTCTTTTGTTAGCTTTTACGGCCTCAGCAAGACATGCTGAATCCTCAACCTCAACACCAACAATTTTTATTTTCTTATTATTCTGAGCTATCCAGGCAGACACGCCAGCTAGAATGCCTCCTCCTCCTACTGGAACAAAAACAACATCAAAATCATTCTCATCATCAAGAATTTCTTTACCTATAGTCCCTTGACCAGCAATTGTTAAAGGGTCGTCAAAAGGATGTACAAAAGATAATTTTTTTTTCTTTGCAATAGACAGTGCCTCTTTTAGAGCCGCGTCTACGTTATCCCCATGCTGGAGTATTTTGGCTCCAAATCTTTTTACATCTTTTATTTTTATTTCTGGTGTTGTTATTGGCATAACAATCAAGCAATTAATTTTTAATGTTTTACATGCACTGGCTACTCCTTGAGCATGATTACCAGCTGACGCTGCAATAACCCCCCTCTTCTTTTCAGCGTCGGTTAAATTTACAATCTTGTTATAAGCTCCTCTGTTTTTAAAAGAAAATATAGGTTGCAGATCCTCTCTTTTTAAGAAAATTTTATTTCCTAGCCTAGAGGAAATGTTTGGAGCGAATGTTATAGGCGATTTTAATGCTACGTCATAAACAGATGCATTCGGGATAAGTCTTAGGTACTTTTGGGAATTCTTAAAAGAACCTGTTTTTTTAATTTTTAGTCTCAAAATAATTAACTGCCTAAATTTTCTTGTATTATAACTCCATGAGTGGCTCAAAGATAAATGTTGCTAAACAAGCTATAGAATATATTAAAAATAATCTTCATCCTGAGATGATATTAGGCATCGGAACTGGTTCAACAGTCAATTTTTTTATAGAAGAACTCAAGGAGCATAAACATAAATTTGCTGGGGCTGTTTCCAGCTCAGAAGCTTCATCAAAATTATTAAATGAAAATGGAATCGAGGTCTTTAACCTTAATGATGTGATTGATATATCTTATTACATAGATGGAGCAGACGAGGTATCTCCTGAAAACTGTCTTATTAAAGGTGGTGGTGGCGCTCATACACGAGAAAAAATAGTAGCTTCGGCCTCTGATGAGTTTGTATGCATAGTTGATCAGTCAAAAATGGTTGATCGCTTGGGAGTTTTTCCTCTACCCATTGAGGTAATACCCGAAAGCAGAAGTCTTGTTGCTAGAAGAATAATTTCTATAGGGGGAATCCCAACATATAGAACTGGTTTTATAACAGACCAAGGAAATCATATTTTAGACGTCTCTAATATCGATATCTCAAATCCCGCTGATTTAGAAGCCTTAATTAATAATATTCCTGGGGTAGTAGATAATGGAATATTTGCTGCAAATAAACCTAAGACTGTTCTAGTTTCTAGATAATTTTAAAGAAGGCCTTCAATTGCTGAAATGAGTTCTTCTGAATCAGGTTTTACTTTTGACCCATAGGTGGATACAACCTTGCCCTCTTTTGAAATGAGATACTTATTAAAATTCCATGAGGGAGAAAAGCCTGTTTCAGCAATTAGCTTTTTATAGAACGGATGTGCTTTTTTTCCTCTTACCTTTACGGTTGAGAACATAGGAAAATCTACGCCATATTCTGTAGAACAGAACTCTGCAACATCACTTTCGTCGGAGTACTCTTGAAGAAAATCTCTAGATGGGATTCCTATTACTAAAAAATCATCATCTTTGTAATTTTCATATAATTCTTGGAGGCCAGCATATTGATAGGTATAACCACATCTACTTGCGACATTAACAACAAGCAGGGCCTTTCCTTCGAACTCGCAGAGATTTCTTGATTCAGCTGAGTCAAGAATTCTCATATCAGTATCTAGTAGATCTGAACAAGAAAATGCGTTCAGTGTAAAAGACAATAATCCAAAAATATAAAATTTATTCATATAGTAATTATATATTAGTCTTAAGTTATTGGAGCTATTGCCATTACCGAAATTATAAAGAAGCTTGCTAATATTACTGTTTCGAATATTTCTTGATATTTTTTCATAAAAAACCTTAAATTAAATAATGGAGGGACTGAGCCCTCCATCTGATTTCAGAGTGTCAGCAAACTTAATAGGGGGAGAGGAGTGCTGACTCATACTATTATATATATTTATAATCAATTATCAATACTTTTTATAAAGATATTTAATATTGTTTAATATTTGTTATTCCTTATGCATGAAATGCCATCTAATACAGCCAGATATTATGTATAATGCATGTCTAAATTTAAAACGGAGATAAAATTGAAAGGAACAGTTCACTATGAAGTAAAGGATGGCGTTGCTGTATTAACAGTAGACAATCCTCCAGTAAATCCATTAAGTGATGGCGTCAGGGCAGGCTTATTTGAAGGAATAGCAAGTGCCGAGGCAGATACCAGTGTTGTTGGCGTGGTCGTCACAGGTAAAGGAAGGGCTTTTATTGCTGGGGCTGATATTTCTGAATTTGGTGGAGAAGGTGATGGTCATGGTCTGCATACTGTCTTTAAAAATCTTGAATTTTGTTCCAAGCCTGTAGTAGCAGCAATTAATGGGCTTGCTCTAGGGGGTGGTTTAGAGACTGCATTATGTTGTAACTATAGAATAGCATCTCCAAGCGCATTCGTTGGGCTTCCAGAGGTCCATTTAGGCCTTTTACCTGGTGCTGGTGGTACTCAAAGACTTCCTAGACTTACTGGGCCAGCTGAAGCGCTTAAAATAATGCTTTCCGGAGCGCATGTGCCTGCCAAAAAGGCTTTATCTCTTGGGATTATTGACTCAATTTCAGAAAATATAGTTGAAGACTCGATAGCTTTTATTAAAGAAAAGGCTGCAAGCGATAGCGAACATCCACTTGTTAGAAACATGAATGACAAAGTGATAGAAGCAAGGGGATCAGAAAATGTTTTAGTAGAGGCTCAAGCCATGGCAGCTAAAACAAGAAAAGGACAGTTTGCACCCGGTCAGATAATTAAATGTGTTGAAGCTGCTATTAATTGTGATGACTTTGATGAGGGTCTTAAAAAAGAAGCTGAATATTTCATGGAATGCCTCCTTCACCCGCAACGCGAGGCAATGATTCATATATTCTTTGGTGAAAGAGCTGCGTCTAAGATTGCAGATGTTCCTAAAGAAACTCCTGTTATGGATATTAAAAAGGCAGGAATAATTGGTTCAGGAACAATGGGTGGAGGTATAGCAATGTGTTTTGCAAATGCTGGAATACCAGTTCATATAATTGACCAAGATGCAGATAATTTAAAGAGAGGAATGTCAGTAATCGAAAAGAATTATGACTTTATGGTTGGCAGAGGAAAGCTAACCTCTGAACAAAAAGATGCCGTGTTTGGATTAATTAGCTCGAGTCTTGATTACAAAGATTTGCATGATTGCGATATTGCTATAGAAGCTGTTTATGAGAATCTCGACTTAAAAATGGACATATTCAAAAGCCTAGACGAGCATGTTAAGCCAGGAGCTATCCTTGCAAGTAATACATCAGGTTTAGACATAGATGCTATTGCTTCAGTAACGAAAAGGCCTGAATTAGTAGTGGGTACTCACTTTTTTAGTCCAGCAAACATTATGAGGTTGCTTGAAGTTGTCAGAGGAGAACAAACTTCTAACGAAACACTTGCCACAATAATGGCTGTGGGTAAGAAGATTAAAAAGACTGCTGTAGTTTCTTTAAATGCTCCAGGCTTTATAGGTAACAGAATGCTTTTTGGATATACAGCTCAAGCGAACATGCTTCTATTAGAAGGCGCCCTTCCCCATCAAGTTGATCAAGCCTTAGAATCATTTGGATTAAACATGGGTCCATTTAGGATGATGGATTTGGTTGGATTGGATCTCGGTTGGAGAGCAAGAAAGTTAGGTGGCAAAGAATCACCACTTCATGCAAAAATCGGAGATAGTCTTTGCGACAACGATAGATTCGGTCAAAAAAATGGAAAGGGTTACTACAATTATAGTGAAGGATCTAGAGCTCCTAACCCTGCCCCTGAAAATGAAGAAACTTATGAAAAAATATCATCAGAGAACGGTTTCACTAGAAGAGAGATATCTGACGTTGAAATTGTAGAAAGGTGTATTTTGGCATTAATTAATGAAGGTGCTGATATTCTTTCTGAGGGTGTTGCACAAAAAGCTGCTGATTTAGATGTTGTTTATATAAACGGCTATGGATTCCCAATATGGCGAGGCGGCCCAATGCATCACGCCAATGCAATGGGATTAGACGTTGTTGTCAAAAAACTAGAAGAATATGCAGAAAAAACAGGCAGCGATGTTTATAAGCCTAGTGAGTTGCTAATAAAACTTGCAAATAATGGTGAAAAGCTAGGGAATGCTCCTGCTATAGAGGATAGGAAGGCAAAATTAAATTTTGCAATGTCTTCTGTTGCTAATAACTTTTAAGAATAAAGGGGATATTAAGCCTTAATATAGACTTTTGTCCCTTTTTTAACATCATTGAACAGCTCTATTACATCAGAGTTGAACATTCTGATGCATCCATGAGATGCTTTTTGTCCAATTAGACCCTCTTCATGCGTTCCATGAATATAAATGTACCTTTTGTATGAATCAACGCCCTTTCCTTTATTTTTACCCTCTTCCAGGCCATCTAACCACATTATTCTTGTTGTAACATAGTCATTATCTGAGTTCGTTAGATCGTGAATAATATCAGCCTGTCTCTTGGTATTAATTCTAGAAGTAAAAATAGTATTTTTGATAGCGTCGCGGCCAATCATCTCTTTAATAACATGATTACCTAATGGTGTTTTAAATGAGTTTTGCCTACTTCCTTCCCCGTATTTAGAAGAGGATATAGGGTATGACCTTATTATTTCCATATTATTTAATAAAAAAAGTCTTTGTTTTGAAATGTCGATTTCAATAGTTAGGCTATCCTCAGCGGAAATATTAAATGACATAAAAATAACTAGTATTGCTTTCTTAAACATAATTTAAGTATAACTGAAATAAATAATATGAAGAAAGCCAGTATATAGGGTAAATAGTAACCATACTGACTATAGACCGTTCTCTTATCTAGTAACATGATTGAACCATCGAGTACGCCCGCTACTCCCTTGTCTAATTTATCAACAATTGTTCCATTATTGTCTATCAATGCAGAAAAACCATCATTGGTAGCTCTAATCATCCATTTATTATTCTCAATTGACCTTATTCTGGCAATATCAAGATGTTGATATGGCCCTATTGATTTTCCAAACCATGTATCATTGCTAATATTCACCATAAATAAAGAACTTATGTTACTTTTTCTAACTGTATTTCCAAATGCAATGTCAAAACATATCAATGGAGCCATCTTTTTTTGAGATTGAAGATCAAACACCATTGGGTTTTGATTTGATTTCCCATTAATTACATCCGACATTGGCATATCAAAGAATGAAATCAATCCTCTTAATGAGGATATGAAGGGTATATATTCACCAAAAGGTACTAAATGAACTTTATTGTATATTTGCTGAGACTTAAAATTCACCATTGAGTTGTACAAATTACCCTTATTTATATGCCAAACTCCACCAATAATGGTTTTATTTGTATTTATGTCGCTTTCAAACTCATTAAAGCTACTGCTTTTATAAGCGTAAGGAAGTTCAGCTTCAGGCAATATTATTAAGCTTGATGTCGGAGATGCTGTATTTATTAACTCTTTTAAATTAGCTTCTATTTCTGTTTTATAGTTTTCTGTGTATTTCAGAAAAGGGTCAGACGACGGTTGGATTATTGAAATGTTTATCTGTTCTCCGATAGAGTCTCTTTTATAGAAGTTTGGTATGAAAAATATAAGACTTATCAAAGATAAAATTAATAGATTTTTTTTATTTTTATGCCAACTTATTGCAAGAAGGGTAGAGCATAAATAAACAATTATAGAAGCCCCAGCGACCCCAAATAGGGGGTAGATATTTTGTGAAAAAGTATCTAAAAATACAACCCCTGGAATAAGCCAAGGAACGCCATTAAGTAAGTAGTACATGCTCCATTCATTCAGCATAAACAAACTAATAACTATCAATATATATTTTAAGCTAGAGTGCCTAAGATCCTGAAATAAACTCGTTCTTATAATAAGTAATGGAAGCGAAAAAAATAAAGTTAAGGTTAATATTAATAATATAAATATTAATAAAGATATTGCTATACTGGTTTCTCCATAATAGTAAACACTTACTATTAACCAAGACATACCAAATCCCCAGTGTCCTATTGACCACATTATCAACTGTCTAGCGGATGATATTTTAAAGGTTAATTCTTTTATTAAATAAGCGTATGAAAGAATTATTAGGGGCTTAAAAGAGAAGGGTGCAAATGCAAATATCCCAATCAAACCAAAAAAAAATGGTGTTAAATATTCCTTTAGCTTCATCAATTCTTAGTTATTAAAACCTTGGTGACTTTTCTACCATCTGCATGTGTAACTTTAATATCTAAATTTTCTATACTCACCACATCACCAACCTTAGGAAGAACTCCCAGCTCATTTATAACTAGGCCCCCGAGAGTTTCGGCATCTATGGCAAGTGGGTCTATCTTTAAATTAAAGTATTGAGTAAATTCTTCGATTTCTACTTTTGGATCTGCTGAAAAAGAACCATCTATATTTTCTATAATCTCTTCTTCATCAACATCATGCTCATCTTCAATTTCACCAACAAGTTCTTCTAAGATGTCTTCAATAGTGACAAGCCCGCAGATTGTTCCATATTCATCTATAACGATTGCCAAATGAGACCTATCCTTTTTAAACTCTTCCAGCAAAGAATCAGCTTTTTTGGTTTCAGGGACAATCTTGGAATCTCTTAGCATCTCTAAAAGCTCAAAATCAGTCTTTTCACCAACAAGTTTAGGCAAAATATCTTTTGCTAGCAAAATTCCACTAACCTCATCCCTATCTCCACCCAAAACAGGGTATCTTGAATGCCCTGATTCTATAATCCTCTCAATAATTTCATCAGTATTCATGTCTGAGCTGATTGTTACCATATCGACCTTAGGAACCATTATCTCTTTAACTGTGATAGACCCTAATCTTATAGCTTTCGAGGCAATTGATTCAGCCTCCTTGTCAATAATATTTAAATCAACAGCATCCTTAAGAAAGTCTGTTACTTCTGAAACTGATTGTGTTTTTATAAAAAATGGATTTTTAAAGAATTTTTTAATTTTAAGAAAAAATCCCGAAGGAGGGTGGTTGTCGTCGCTGTCTAATTTTTGATTCATTTAGTTATAAGGGTTATTAATATTTAATTGTGCAAGTATATCTATCTCTTTAGATTCCATAATCTTTGCTGAGGCATCATCTTCATGATCATATCCTAATATATGATATATCCCATGAACCAACATGTGAATGATATGGTCAGAAAAAGATTTTCCATTTTCTTTGGCTTCACATAATACATAGTCATAGCTTATGGCTATATCGCCAATATTTTTAGTTACCTCTTTAGATATATCATTATTTGTAAAGGATAGAACATTGGTGGTTTTATCTTTATTTCTGAATTCTTTATTGAGTTGCTGCATTTCGCTATCTCCAAGAATCCTAAGATTTACTATGCTGTTGCTAGCACTCTCCTCATTAAGAGTTAAATCAGCTGCGGCTTTTAAGATTGTTATCAAATCCTCAGGTATTGTGAACTCATCGTCTATAAATACATCTAGAGTCATTTCTATATATTTTGTTCAAATTTTTTATAAGCATCAACTATCTTTCTTACCAATGGATGTCTCACAACATCATGTGATGAAAAATGTGTCATCCCAATGCCATTTGTTTTTTCAAGAACTTGGATCACATGCTCTAAACCAGAATTTATATGCTTAGGGAGATCAACTTGAGTTAGGTCGCCGTTAATAACCGCATAAGATCCAAAGCCCATTCTTGTGAGAACCATCTTCATTTGGTCTACAGTCGTATTTTGGCTTTCATCCATAATGATAAATGAGTTGTTTAAAGTTCTACCCCTTAAGTAGGCCAGAGGCGCAACCTCAATAGCTTCTTTCTCTATTAATTTTGTTACCCTTTCTATGCCAAGCATTTCATAAAGAGCATCATAAAGGGGCCTTAAGTATGGATCTACCTTTTGAGACAAGTCTCCAGGAAGAAATCCTAGCTTCTCACCTGCCTCTACTGCCGGTCTTATTAAAATTATTCTCTCTACCTTATCATTCAAAAATGCATCAACCGCAGCCGCAACTGCTAAATAAGTTTTCCCAGTTCCAGCAGGACCAATGCCAAAATTCAGCTCGTATTTATTTATATTTTTTATATAGTCTTGTTGATTTTTTCCTCTTGGCCTAATTATTTTTTTTGGAGTTTTTATTTGAATTTCAGATAAATTTGCCTTTTCATTACTCGCCTTTGCTAGGCTAAGGTTTAGATGAGATTGAATAGTGAGATGAACTGCCTCTTTGCTAATTTCAATATTTTTCTTTGTCAGGTTATATAAGTCTAGAATTGCGTCTGAGGCATGCTTAATATCTTTTTCGTTTCCAGTGACATTGATTTTGTCTCCCTTATGAAAAATTTTTA
>ERZ1047821.2261-NODE-2261-length-11749-cov-4.654182_pt1 | contig 11749 bp, 16 predicted proteins | sample MGYA00383096_ERZ1047821 | MGnify/ENA primary metagenome ERZ1047821 (study PRJEB29581, sample SAMEA5548366) | metagenome | biome: marine; feature: coastal; material: water | depth 25 m | study: Short-term variability in the microbial, nano- and picoplankton... | reverse complement strand
AGAAATTAAACAAGTATTGAATTCAGGTAGCGCATTAAAACGTATTAAAAAATAAGATGACTAAACTAAAGATTGGTAATATTAATGATGTAGTAAATGGTGAAATGATCCAATCCACTATTAATAATAAAAATTATTTAATCGCTAAAATTGATGATGAGATATATGTCACATCTGACATGTGCACTCATGAAGATGCAGAGCTTACCATGGGGTGTCTAAGTGGTAAAAAAGTTAAATGTCCTCTCCATGGCAGTTATTTTGATCTAATTACTGGTAAAGCGCAGAATGAGCCTGCTGAGGAACCAATCACAGTATATGAAATTAAAATTAAAAATGGACAAATATTTATAGATGACTAACCTAACTAATCTAAGAAAAGATAGTGACGGCTTCCTATTAGATCCTTCTGACTGGTGCTTACCTCTCGCAGAGATGATTGCAAAGGAATTTGATGAGGAACTCACAAAACAACACTGGATTGTAATATATTATATTAGGGAATATTTTGATATACACCAAAAAGTACCAGAGCTTAGAGAGTTATTAAAAACTTTTAAAAATAAGTATGGAGAGGCTAACTCAACAAGAAAATATATTTATAAATTATTCCCTTATGGATATGGTCAACAAGCATGTAAAATTGCAGGCATGAGGCAACCTAAAAAACTTTGGTTAGATATGTGACAATGAATACAAATATTAAAAATACATTTGATTGGAATTGTAAACATACATGGAAACAATCCGCTATAAATACAATGTGGTGTCTAATAGGATGTAGTTTTGGCGACATGATGACAATATATTATTTTCAAGTAAATGAAATTCCATGGTCTATGCTATCTATTATGGCATTAGCAATGTTGAATGGAATAATATCAAGTATCATACTCGAGACATTCATCTTGCTGAAGCAAATGAAACTTATGGCTGCACTTAAAACAGCATTTGGAATGAGTCTAATTTCCATGATAAGTATGGAGCTAGCCATGAATCTTACAGATATTTTAATTACCGGGGGAGCTAAAATAAACCTCTACGTAATTCCATTTATGTTGGTTGCAGGTTTTTTAACTCCCTGGCCATATAATTATTGGAGATTAAAAAAATATGGAATGGGTTGTTGCGGTTAATTAATTTGTGATGTTAAAATTTTTGTCACAGAGTTTTCAATATTGTTTTTGAAAGTGTCAATTAGGTTTCTAAAATAAGATTCAAAAACAACTATAGGTATTGCAACTGACAAGCCGGCTGCAGTGGTAAGCAATGCTTCCCAGATACCACCTGATAAAATAGATGGATCAACATTCTTTCCAGCCATTTCCATTTGCTGAAATGCTTCAATCATACCAAAAACAGTTCCAAGCAATCCGAGCAAAGGAGCGATAGTTGCTATGACTTGCAAACTATTAAGATTTGAACTGTAGCTATTTATCCTCTCATCTGAAAGTCTAGTAATTTCTTCACGTATATCATTATCTGTTTTTGTTGTTAATTTTTTATGTTTGAGTAATTGATACATTGCGAAAGATACAACCTCTGCTTGAGGGTCATTAATATCATTAATTAATTCATAAGCATCATTATGGTTATTTGAGAGCCATAAATTAATGCTCTTAGCTGTCTGATCAGATTTAAAAAATTGAACTTTATAAAAAATATGTAATTTATATAATATGACAGCAGTTGCATATATAGACAACACCAGCAATATATATACTATTGGCCCGCCAAGATTTAAAAGTGAATTAACTTCCATAATTATTTTCCGTTTGGTTATATTTTAGAGTAATTAAATTTAATATCATCCTCTAAATCATATAATTTGAAGATAGCTGCTGCTTATGAGAGAGGGTTAATGATACTAAATGTGTGAAAGCCCATAAATGTGTATATGAGCTCTCAACGAGGTTATGAAACCTTGGTGAGGACATCTTCCTTAAGGGAGAGATTAAGAATAGTTCTCTTAAGTCTAATGTCCTCTTTTATTTTTCACCGGAGAATGATGAAAATTAAAAATCAAATTTTATTCCAGCCATTACAGATAATGGTTTATTTGGACGTTTACCATACTCATGCTCTGAAGCCACGATGACTTTATCGAATAAGTTGTCTACGTTGAAAAATAATCTTGCATTTTTAATACCATTTGAATTCACAGGAATATTCATACCAGTGTGTAAGTCAAATATAAATGCTTTACCTGTACGGAAAGTATTAAGATCATCAGTAAAAGTATCATCATGGTACTTAGCCCCTAGAGCAATGCTCCAGTCATTAGTTTCCATACCAATTGATGTATACAGTTGGAAATCAGGTACATAAGCAATTGAATTGCCGCTGAAATTAGTTTCACCACCTGTATATTCAGAACTCTGTAACATACCGGTAATCATTAATGGATATCTTACTGTACTATGTGCAGCCATTCCTTTCATTTGAGGAGTAGCGAACATGTTATTAAGTCTGTATTGGAATTCAATACCTTCAACTTCTGCAGCACCTTTGTTAGTTGTTGATCCCGAATCAGCGGAAGCACAACCATTTGCTTCTAAGCATGAGTCAATTAATTGACTATAGTCATTATAGAAACCAATAATTTCAAAGAAACTGTTGTTTGTTTGTTTTCTGTAACCAATTTCATAATTATCAGATTCTTCAGGCTCAATTGAAGCTGCTGATCCTGCGTCTACAGGACTGTGACCTTGATTGTAACCAACGAACATAGTTGCACCGCCACCCATATTATAAATAGTGGATGCAGCTATCATGGTTGCTGAATCAGATACATCTTTCTTAGAGTTACCTGGGTTAGCATTGGTACCGTCATTTTTTTCAGTATCTTCATGACGAATACCCAAAGTATGAGTAAATGCGCCTGCTGAGATAACGTCTTTTAAATGCCAAGACGATGCATCAGTATCTTTAAGTTCAGCATCATCAAACCTAGTCTGATCATTACCGTGTTCAGATAATAATGTCATAGTGCCATTAGCATCCTTAGTATATCTTTGACTGAAACCATCATCAGCTCTAGCCCTATAATCTTTATGACGCCTGTATCCATACTCAATAGCATGGTTACCAATGTCTTGATTGATTACAAATTGATACCCATACATACCGTAATCACGATGTCCCATCGATCTTTTGATATACTCGCCAGCAACCATTGCCGTATCATTTGTTAAGATATTACATGCTCTTAATTCTATACCTGTATCACCAGCACAGTTACCTTTCAAATCAAGTGCTGAATATTTAACTGTAGTTAACGGACCACTATTAGTCCCGTCAGCAGTTATCTTCATTTCACCACTTTTACCCCAGATACGGCTGTATTTAGTTTTATAAACTTTTGATGTGATCTTCATGTTAGCTGAAGGTTGCATAGTATGAGTAAAGATATATCTGTGATAATCATTATCCATTTGATCAACTGATGAAGCTCCATATCTTTGGTATGGATCAGCTGCAAAATCTACACCTGTTAAACCAATATATGTTTCGTTAGATGTTTCACTAGTATTTGAACTTGTTATTTCAAAAGTCTGATTCCATGGACTAGTTGATGGTGCAAAGCTAAATTTAACTAAATCCGTTTGCTTATCAAACCCAGCATCTTTATTACCAGAGCCTTTTATGTTTTTATAACCATCGGCTCTGTAGTCATGATATTCAAAAACATAACCAAATGATCCGATATTCCCACCATAGTATGTGTGATTTCTTGAGAAACCATCAGCGCCCATAGTTGCAGAATAATGTCCTTCTGAAGCCACAGTTGGGATCGAACGTGATAAAAAGTTAATTGTACCAGCAGTTGTTCTTGGTCCATTGCCAATAGCTGCCGCACCTTTTAATACTTCTACACCTTCCATACGACCAACATCCGGGAAGAAGTACATGCTTCCATTAGAATAAATAGCAGGACCTTGTGGTACGCCATCTTCTAGAATATTAATCTTTGTTGTTCTTAGGGCGCTTGTTCCACGCATACCTAAATTTGTTCTGAGACCGTAACCGTCCTCAGTCTGAGAATATACGCCCGGAATACGTCTTAAGACTCTTTCCGCATCGGTATAACCCATCTCCTTCATTTCATCATCGCCGATAAAATGGGCTGAACCAGCTTGTTGTGTTTCGTCTTGTGAACCAAATACACTAACTGGACTCATTTCTTCTGCATTGATTGGAGCACTGATAACCATCAGTGATGCGATCATATATGCTTTAAAATGTGCTTTTTTCATTATTATGTTCCTCATTTATATATCAATAACGTTTACTTTTAGTGCTTAAAACAACACTAGATTTAAACAATTGAGTTATTATATGCGAATGATTCTCATTTGTAAACACGAATGCTTCTTATTTACATTAAAAAAAATGCTAAAATATGACATAGGAGAAGATTTTATATAGACTTACTGCTTAAAAGAGAGAAGATATGACTAAAATAAGCTTAACACCGATAATAGACGTAGTATTCATACTTCTGATATTCTTTATGCTTGCGACAAATTTCCAATCATTTAATAAAACTGAAATACAAATATCTAATGAATCAGCCAGTGTTTCTCAAAGTGATAAAAAAATTTTCTTAATCGAATTTAATAAAGAAAGTGAATTCAAGTTAAATGGGACAGTAGCTAGCTTGGACTCTATTAAATCTGATATTATTTCTAGTAAAAACAAGAATGATGAGTTTTTAGTTATAGCTAAACCATCTAAAGGGGCAAACGTTCAGCTCTTACTGGGTGTATTAGCTAGTTTAAAATCTAGCAACATCGATAATGTTACTCTAGGTGTAATCAAGAGTAATGCTAATGATCCAGAGGTTAAAACAAAGAAATCTGTAAACTTACCACTACTAAAAAAGCAATAAATCATTATGAGAATAAAAGCTAAAAAAAAGATTTTGAATAATGAGGATAATTTATTACCTCTAGTTAATATTATATTTCTATTGTTAATATTTTTTATGTTAGCTGGAGTCATAGCAAAACAAAAAGAACTTCATAATGTAAATCTCGCATCTGCAACTATTGAGGAATATAATGAAGATAATAAAAATACTCTATTTATTAATGTTGATGGATCTTTAACTTTAAATGATCAGCCTATAACAGAATCTACACTTCAAGCTCAATTAGTCTCTCTAAAAACAGAAGATATAATAATAGCTGCAGATGGATCGCTAGATTCTAGCTCGCTGAACAAAATTCTTTTAATATTAAGTGCTAGTCAGATAAAAAATGTTACCTTACTCTCTAATGCAAATGAATGAATCATCAAAGTTAAATAAATATTTATTAATAGCATTTATTATGCATTCGTTTTTTTTATTCTCATTTAGTCTTCCTAGAACAGTCAATGATATCACCACTATTGGTGAAACAGGAATGCAAATACAGATGATGGTCCTAAAGAAAAGCGATGAAGTTTATGAAAAAAGTTTGGCGTCTGAAGAAATAAGAAATAAAACAGAAGATTCTGAAAAAGACCAAGAATTATTAATGGATAACAGAAAGGTTGGAGAAGAGTCAGTCTATACTTACGATACTTATTTTGGAAAAATTAGACAGATAATAGATGCTAATAAGAAATATCCTTTGTTATCTCGCCAAAGACAACAAGAAGGGACTCCTACAGTAACATTTACAATACTAAAAAATGGTATTGTTGATGACTTGAGCATTAAGTCATCCGGATATCGATCTTTAGATAGAGAAGCAAGAAGAATGATCATGATATCATCACCGTTTCCAAGAATTCCAGATTCTGTCAATAAAAAATCTATCACCCTCACAATCCCAATTAATTTTAGATTAACTAATAACTAATCAGATTTATACCAATTTAGTTTATCTCTTAGTGTTACAACATGCCCTATAATAAAGATCGTTGGCGCACTAGGTTTTTCTTGTTCTACTAAGTTATTCATTTCGTCAACTGTAGATGTATATACTTTTTGATTTCGGGTAGTCCCTTGTTCTACTAGAGCGCATGGTGTTTTTGGATCTAATCCAAATTTTATAAGTTGTGAGCAAATAATATCAATAGAAACAAGTCCCATATAAAAAACAATAGTTTGATTGGGTTGTATTAACTTTTCCCAGTTTAAATCTAATTTTCCTTCCTTTAGATGACCGGTTACAAATATACATGATTGCGCATGATCTCTATGCGTAAGAGGAATACCACTATATGCTGAACATCCGCTTGCACTTGTTATGCCTGGAACAACTTGAAAGGAAATATTATTATCTACTAATGAATCAATCTCTTCACCGCCCCTCCCAAAAATAAAAGGGTCTCCCCCTTTTAATCTTAGAACTCTTTTGCCTTCTTTAGCATATTTAACAAGTAATTCATTAATCTCTTCTTGTCTGACGGTATGATTATCTCTCTGTTTTCCCACATATATTTTTTCTGCATCTCTTCTAATTAAATCAATTATTGACGGGTGAACCAATCTATCATACAGGGCAACATCTGCTTGTTGCATTAAACGAAGTGCTCTAAAAGTTAATAAATCTGGATCTCCAGGTCCCGCCCCAACCAGATAAACCTCTCCTTCTCCTTTTTTCTGTTCATCAAAGTTATCAATTTCTATATTTAAAAATTTTACAGCTTCTTCATCTTGGCCGCTTAAAACTAATTCTAAAAATTTACCATTTAGCATTTGTTCCCAAAAGATTCCATTGGACTTAGAATTAACTAATTTTTTTCTTACAGGTATTCTATTTTCAGATACAATTTTTGCTAGTCTACCATAAGCACCGGGTATCATTGTCTCAAGCTTAGTTCTTAACATACGCGCGAGCACAGGTGAAGACCCTCCGGTAGATACAGCTACAGTTATTGGCCCTCTTTCTAAAATAGATGGGAATATAAAGTCACATATTTTTGGCTTATCAACTACATTAACAAGTATTTTATTATCATTAGCATCTTTAGCGACCTGCTCATTCAAAGATTCATCATTAGTTGCGGCAATTACAAACGCAAATGAAGAACTATTTAGATACTTAATATTATAATAATCTTTTATTGGGTTTATATTTTTATTAACAAATAACTCTTCTATGTAAGATGTAAATTCTGGTGAAACAATAGTTACACTTGCATTTGCTTTTAACAAAAGATCTAATTTACGTTCAGCAACTTCACCGCCACCTATCAGCAAGACTGACTGTTTACTGAGCTCCATAAAAAAAGGGAAATATTTCATCAGGGTTTTTCAATTCCCGCTTTCTTATACCAATGTTGTGCTTTATCTAAATCTTGAGGAACAAGTTTTCCTTCTTCATAAATCATGGCAAGCGTTGTTGCGGATCCCATTAAACCTTGATCTGCGGCTTTGGTAAACCATTCTATGCTCTTCTCTATATCTTTATCTGTGCACTCACCTTCAAAAAACATAAAGCCGAAAGCATGTTGAGCCAGAGGGTAGCCCTTTTCTGCAGCACTGCCCATATAATCAAAAGCTTTTTGTGTACTTGCTTGACAGCCCAGTCCATTCTGCAACATTATTGCCATTCTATACATGGCTTCGACGTTACCTTCATCAGCAATGGGTGATAATAATTTTATAGCATGAGCAAAACTTTTTGTTTCAAAAGCAGCTATACCACTTTCTAATTCCATTGCTCTATTTTCATATTTATCCATATTAATCCTTTAATAAATCCTCTAGTTTACCGTCCATATCATGCTCAATTAAATCATCAAATCCACCCACATGATAATCACCAATAAAGATTTGTGGTACAGATTGCCTTTTAGATCTTTCCATCATAATTTTTATTTCTTCAGGGTTTTGATCGATCATAATGTCTTCGTATGGAATATCTTTTTTGGTAAAGAAATTTTTAGCTCTAACACAATACGGGCATATTCTCGTACTATATATAACAACTTTTTTCATCTTAACTCTCCAGTCTGTATCTTTTACTTATAGTGTGTGATTTTTCTCTTATGATTTTTTTGAATTATCACCCCTAGGATATCATAAGAATTATCTAATAAAATATCTGGATACATATCATTTATAGCTATTAAATATTTTTTATCACCTTCTTTGACGAACTTTCGGAACCACCTGACTCCCTCATATTCTATAAAAATATATTGACCATCCGTGCATTGGCCAACAGGATCTATAATAACTATGCAGTCTTTATTAAATTCTGGCTCCATACTATTATCCGTAACTTGAAGTGCAAATGGTTCTGATGCTCCACAATTAGACTCGATATCGTTAAGATCTTCTTTATTCATAAAGAAATTATAATTGAATTAGTATTGTTATCTACCATTAAATATATATAAATGATTTAATAGATAAATAATGAATAAAGTTAATGCTAATATAAATGGGCTTAAATTTGAGAAAGGTACTAGGTTAATAGAAGCTATTGATAATACAGACTTGTTCCATATAAAAATAATAAAAAGAAAGAATGAACACCCTGAAGGAGAGGTGTACACGAAAGATAAAGGTGAACTTCTAGCCGAAGTATTAAATGGATGGAATTTCTATAGAGAATTTCTTGAACCTAAATGTGGAATAAAGACAGTAAGGCGATTTAGTGCACACAATAGACTATCAAAAAATTTAGAGCCGGATGAAGCTTTGATTAACTATACAAACAATCATATTTATATAATTGAAAAAAAATATCAGGGTGGTTCAGGTAGTGTTGATGAGAAATTACAGACATGTAAGTTCAAGTTACAACAATATGAAAAACTTATACGTAAAACTGATTTTACTATCTCATATACTTACTTGCTTTCATCATTCTATAATAATAAAAAATATAGTGATGTGTTTGCGTTCATCAGAAATGAACAATGTAATTATTTTTTTGATGAAGTTCCATTAGAACAGGTGGGGCTATTTAAAAAGTGAGAAGGAAAACTATTAAATCTCTTACACCGATACTAAAATGGGCAGGAGGTAAATCTTCACTAGCTCCAGATATATATAAATATTTAAATACAGTAAAAAATATTAATCGATATATAGAGCCTTTTTTTGGTGGTGGTGCATTGTATTTCTATATTGCAGAAAATAATAAAGCTTTATTAAAAAATTCAATCATAAATGATATCAATAAAGATTTGATAGAACTATATAAGAATATCAAGAAGAGCCCAGATAAAATAATAAAAGAGCATCAGAAATTTATCAAACATTTTGAGTCAAAAGAATATGCAGAAGGTTACTATTCTATTAGGGAAAAATTTAATGGCATAAACCAAGAAAATAAAAAAATTAAAAAATATACTGGTTTACAACGAGGGGTTGCACTGATGTTACTCAATAAAACATGCTTTAATGGTTTGTACAGAGTAAATAGCCAGGGTTTATTTAATGTACCAAAAGGTTCATACAAAAACCCATCATATGTGAAATCAGACCTCATTAATGCTGTGAGTAAGGTTTTACCAAAAATAAGCGATATTAAATCAATTCCATATTCTAAAATAGAGTATAAAAAAAGTGATTTAGTTTATTTTGATCCTCCATATGATCCAATAAATGAAACTTCTAGCTTTACTAGTTATTCTGGAAAGTTTGGTAAAGATGAGCAAAGGGAACTATGCGATAAATTTAATGAACTCGATAAAATGGGTGCAAATGTAATTTTATCTAATAATAATACTGATTTTATTAAAGATTTATATAAAGAACATAACCTTGAAACTGTTGAGTGTTCACGGAGCATAAACTCTAAAAAAGATAAACGTGGAAAGATTCAAGAACTGATAATAGTTGGAAAAAATTTTGGTAAATAATATAGCTTACCTTTTAGACTTAAAAAATCTTTTAAGTAGTTCGGAAGATTCTTCTGCCATCATCCCAGAATAAATCTCTGGCTTATGATGACAAGATGATGAATCAAAGATTTTAGGCCCATTTAATACGCCCCCGCTTTTTTTATCTTCAGCAGCAAAATATAGATTTTTTATTCTTGCGAAACTTATCGCTTGGGCGCACATTGGGCATGGCTCCAGGCTTACATACATGTCGCAATCAATAAGTCTTTCGTTATGGATGACTTGCATTGCTTTTTGTATTGCTAGCATTTCTGCATGCGCTATAGAGGACTGAATCCCTCTCATTTGATTTGAAAAAGCAGCTAAAACTTCAGAATTTCTTCTTTGCACTATTACTGCACCCACGGGAACTTCATCATTATCAAATGCTGTATGGGCAAGCTCTAATGCTAACCCCATAAAAAGATTAGTATTATCATGATCCGCAGTGTTCATTCTAATTAATAGTTTCTTTAAATAATACTGGCTTACCTATTGGCTCCAACATCTCATCTTCTCTCATAACTACATTACCTCTAATAATTGTCATGATTGGCCAACCCTTTACCTTAACACCATCAAAAGGAGTCCAGCCTGTTTTTGATTTTTGCTGGGCATTAGTTATAGTATTTTCTTTATTTAAATCAACAATAGTGAAATCAGCATTATATCCTTCTTTAATTCTGCCTTTGTTGACAAGTCCGTGAATTCTTTCAGGACCATAAGACCAAAGTTCTACCAATCTCTCTAAAGTTAATCGACCTTCGTTAACATGATTAAGCATAACAGGAACTAAAGTTTGCACGCCCGGTGTGCCACTTGGTGATTTAGGATATATCTCTGCTTTCTCTTCTAAGGTATGAGGCGCATGATCTGATGCAAGTATATCAACCGTGCCATCGTTCAATGCTTTCCATAATGCATCCTGATGATGCTTTTCTCTAATTGGTGGATTCTGCTGCGCAAGGGTTCCGAGTTTTTCATAACACTCAGGGGCATGTAAAGTAAGATGATTAGCTAATAACTCCACACTTGCAGTGTCTTTATGTTTTCTTAAAAAATCCATCTCTTCAGATGTTGTAATATGTAATACATGCACTCGTCTATTAAATTTCTTAGCTATCATTACGACTCTTTTAGTTGCAGATAAACAGCTCTCAGGTGAACGCCACTTACAATGAAGAGAGACATCATGATTATCTTTCAATATTGTTTTCATGTTTGCTTCCATAATATATTGATCTTCAGCATGAACTGCCACAACCCTCTTTCCATTAGATAGCACAGATGCAACTTCCTCGTCACTTGCCGCTAATAAGTCTCCAGTACTTGCACCCATAAATATTTTAATTCCACAAATACCTGGTGCATTTTCCCATCCACCTAAATTTGGGCCAGTTCTACCTGTTCCTCCAAGATAAAAAGCATAGTCAGTCCAAGCAACTCTACTAGCTCTTTTTAATTTATCTTCTATTGTTTCTGGTGTGATTGTCAGAGGGTTGGTGTTTGGCATTTCAAAAACTGCTGTAACACCACCTGCAGCTGCAGCTAACATTCCAGACTCTAAATTCTCTTTATTTTCAAGGCCTGGTTCCCTAAAATGTACCTGGGAATCTATAACACCAGGTAGAACATGTAGGCCCGAACAATCTATAAAGTCATAAGTGTCAGAACCCGATAAATTTCCAATATCTCTAATGCTTTCATTAATAACACCAATATCTACAGTTTTTATACCTTCTGGAAGAACAACGCTTCCATTCTTTAAAACTAAATCATATTTTATTTTTTTACTCATAAAAATCATCATATCAATTTTGTTAATATAATTACCATAAATATTAAGAAAAACTTGCTTTTATTGCGTATATTGATACATTTATCTCCATGCAACGAATATTAGATAATTTTGGTT
>ERZ1047821.2258-NODE-2258-length-11764-cov-4.132377_pt1 | contig 11764 bp, 8 predicted proteins | sample MGYA00383096_ERZ1047821 | MGnify/ENA primary metagenome ERZ1047821 (study PRJEB29581, sample SAMEA5548366) | metagenome | biome: marine; feature: coastal; material: water | depth 25 m | study: Short-term variability in the microbial, nano- and picoplankton... | reverse complement strand
TAGATTATGATTCAATTGGAAATTTTTCATTTGAGAATCCTCCAGTTTCTATCAACCCAAATGTCTTTCCTTCAAATTTTAGTGACAGTACAGAATTTCTTATTCAACACATAATCGGGACTGGATCTAGTGATTTAAAAACAAATGATACTATTTATAATTTACAAAAATTCCACTCTCATTTCGCATATGATGATGGTTCTGTCGAATCTGCTTATGGAATAAATGTTTCGGGTGCTATGGCTGCTTATCAATTTGAATTAAATCGCCCTGATACATTACGAGCTATTCAAATGTATTTTCCTCAAATGTTAGATTCTGTAAATAATATCGAATTTTTATTAACTATTTGGGAAGATAATAATGGGTCTCCTGGAAATATTATTCATCAACAAATTGAAAAACCAAAACATACATCAACCAATAATTTTCATTTTTATTACCTTGATTCATTGTTTCAGTTAACTGGTGTTTTTTATGTTGGTTGGCAACAAAACACAGCTGATTTGTTAAACATTGGCTTGGATAAAAATTCTTATGCTAACAATTATATGTTTTACAATGTTGGAGGATTATGGAATAATTCTCAATATAGTGGAGCATGGATGATACGTCCAATAGTTAGTGAAAACACTGTTTTCCTTTCTTCTAATGATATTTCATCCACTTTTAAGGTATATCCTAATCCAGCATCCTCACATGTAAAAATAAAGACCAATGATTTTTCTAATAGAATCATCTTATATGATTTAAATGGAAACATGCTCTTAAATAAAATATACAATCAAAATCAAATTGAAATTTCGGTTGATTTTTTATCAAGCGGTATATATGTTTTAAAGGTCATTAATGATTCTGGATATATTTATAGAAAAATAATTATTAGATAAATGTCCTCGAATAATAGCTCTGATTTGTATGAACATTTTGATTTTACTGCAAGTTCCGGTCAAGAACCTTTAAGGGTAGATAAATTTTTAATGAATTTTATTGATAATGCAACTAGAAATAAAATTCAAAAAGCTGCTGTAAATGGTAATATTTTAGTGAATAACTTACCAGTTAAATCTAGCTATAAAGTAAAGTCTGGGGATAGGGTAAGTATCGTCTATTCATATCCAAAGCAGACAAATGAGCTTATTCCTCAAGATATTCCTATTAATATTACTTATGAAGATGATGATATTTTAATAGTTAATAAAGAAGCAGGAATGGTTGTACACCCTGGCTTTGGAAATTATGATGGAACACTAGTAAATGCACTGGCCTATCATTTTGATAATCTCCCAAACAAAAGTTCTGAAAATCGTCCTGGTTTAGTGCATAGGATTGACAAAAATACGTCTGGTATATTAGTTATTGCTAAAAATGAAGATAGCATGACTATCTTGTCAAAAAAGTTTGAAAAAAGAGATTTAAATAGACTTTACGTTGCTTTGGTTTGGGGCGATCTTAAGGAAGATTCAGGTTTCATTGAAGGGAATATTGGGCGTAGTCTAAAGAATAGAAAGATTATGTCTGTTTTTCCTGATGGTGAATATGGCAAATATGCTAAAACTAATTATAAAGTATTAGAAAGATTTGGTTATGTCACTATGGTTGAATGTAAACTTGAAACAGGAAGAACACATCAGATTAGAGCTCATTTTAAATTTTTAGGACATCCACTTTTTAATGATGCTGAATATGGTGGAGATTTAATCTTAAAAGGAACAACTTTTACAAAATACAAACAATTTGTTCAAAATTGTTTTAAGATATGTCCTAGACAGGCTTTACATGCTCGTTCTTTAGAGTTTACCCATCCTAAAACAAATGATTTGATGTCATTTGAATCGGAGCTAGCAGATGATATGTCTCAATTAATTGAAAAATGGAGAAGCTATTCAATAAATCAAAGAATTTAGCTTAGTAAACTTTTAGTTCATTATAAATACTATCTCTCTCAATAGGTTTTTTATTAACTTTTTTGATAAGTTTGGTAATATCTTCAGTAGACATTTTTGGGTTTTGATCTTCAGCACCTGCCATTGAATAGATTTTTGTTGAGTCATCTATTGTTCCGTCAATATCATCAACTCCAAAAGCTAAAAGGTTCTGAGTAGTTTCTTTTCCAATCATTGGCCAATAAGCTTTAATATGAGAAATATTATCAAAGTATATTCTAGCAATTGCATACATTCTAAGATCATCTATTACACTTACTTCCTTTAAGTGGGACATTTGGTTATTTCCATTTCTGTATTTTAAAGGGATAAAAGCATTGAATCCACCAGTTTTATCTTGAAGCTTTCTAATTCTGCTCATATGATCTATAATATGTTCAGTTTTTTCATAATGACCATAGAGAATAGTAGCATTAGATTGCATGCCAATTTTATGTGCAGTTTCATGAATTTCTAACCACTGTTCAGCCGTGCATTTATCTTTACATATTATGTCTCTAATATCTTTATGAAATATTTCAGCACCGCCTCCTGGTAGAGAATTTTGCCCAGCCTCTTTTAGCATTTTTAAGCCCTCTTTATATGAAACCTTTGCTTTTCTACACATATATTCAAGTTCCACAGCTGTAAATGCTTTAATGTGAATGTTAGGTCTTATCTTTTTTATTTTCTTTATTACTTCAATGAAATATTTCAAACCCATTTTAGGATGTACTCCGCCTACAATATGAACCTCAGTAATTTCATCTACTTTGTACTTTCTTACCATATCAACCATTTCGTCAATAGAATGTTCCCATCCTTGAGATTTCTCTTTTAATAATCTTGAATATGAACAAAATTTACAATCAAAAACACAAATATTTGTAGGTTCTATATGTATATTTTTATTAAAAAAAGTATTGTTTCCATTGTGCTTTTCTCTAATTGCATTCGCAAGAGAAAGAAGTAGTGCATTTGGTGCTTTATTAAAAAGTGTTAAGGTTTCAGAATCAGAAATTCTTTTGCTTGTAGAAATTTTTTTGACAATATTTCTTATTGAAATGTCAACTTGGGAAATGTCAATACTGAGATCTAACATTATTTACTGATAATAATTCTTTTTGTAATATGAGTTGTCTCTGAATTAAATTTAATTAAATAAACTCCGCTTTTTAAATTGCTTATATCAATTTGTGTGTTATTGTTTAAGTTTTTCCAAGTTCTCACCTCATTGCCAAGCATATCAAAAAGACTCAATCTGTAGCTTAGTTCAGAGCTTTCAATTGTAATTGAATTTTTAGCTGGGTTAGGGTAGAAGCTAAATAATTTATTTAACTCAACAAATTCACTATTTACAATTCCAGTACAATTTACTGTAACATTTGAATTTTTCAAGTTTGAACGATATCCATTCATTGTTGATATCATTTCATTAACCTGATCATTTGAGAACATCCATGTATTTCTTGAATATGCCATAAAATTTTCATCCATATCTAATAAATCACTATTAAATCCATACAACAAATCATTACAAGTATTATTATTTGTACCTGAATTTACACTTCCAAAATATACGTCATCTGTTGCTGGTGTGTCATAAACATTAGAATCATCATTGTCACAACAGCCTCCCGACTGAGCTTCACAAAATGTATGATTTAGACCAAGATAATGTCCAATTTCATGAGTTGGTGTTCTTCCATCGCTGGTAGAGCTAGCATTTCCTGTTGTGCCAAAATATTGAAAGTCTACAACTAATCCATCTTTCCAAGCATTCCACGACTGTAATCCAGGAAGATAAGCATATCCTAAAACAGAAGTGTTTCCCTGACTAGCTATATCACAAACCCAAATATTCATATAATCTCCTGGAGGCCATCCATCTTTTCCCCCAGTAGAATTACGTTTCATATCATTAGATTCTGTGTCGTAATTAAAACTATTTTTTGTAGATAGCGTTCGTGTAATGCCATCTGTTGGATTACCATTAGGGTCGGTAGTTGCTAGGCAAAATTGTATATTGGCATTTCCTGCATAATTAACAAATGTATTTCTAGGGGGATTGGGAAACTCGCTATTTGTCTTACTAAAATCTTCATTTAAAATTCTAAGTTGATCTTCAATTTGAATATTTGGAATATTGGTTCCAATTCCAAGGTTAGAATGGTTTTGTCTATATATGACATGAATCACAACAGGAATAGTGATGGTCTGTTTACTTATTTGATTAGATTTTAACCAATTTTTATTTTGTTTCCATACATTATTTATTTCTACTTGATAATTTGGATTACTAACTAATTCATTATTTATCAATTCAGTAGTGTAACATTTTTTAATTTCTTGGCTAAATGAGTTATTGATAAAAGTAAGAGATAATAAAAGAAGAAGGTATTTCATATTGTATTTTTAGAGAATTGCAAATATAATTCTAAAAAAACACATACAATAACTATTAAATATTAATTAGGCTGAATTATTAACTCTTAATTATTTAAAAAATTATAATCACTAAGAGCTTTTAAAAAGTTAATTAAATCTTGTTTTTCAGTATTGGTTAATTGTAAGCCCACTCCAATTTTCTTCATAAGTGGATCTACAGTTGGTGAATAATTTCCTCCAGAATTGTAGTGTTCAATTACTTCTTCAAGAGTAGAAAATCTTCCATCATGCATGTATGGTGCGGAGAATTCTATATTTCTGAGTGTTGGAGTTTTAAATTTTGCAATGTCATCAGCATTATTTGTAATATTAGCTCTTCCTAAATCCGCAAAATTATTAGCATCTAATCCGTTGTTGTGAAAATCATTATCCATAAACATTTCAGTGCCATGACAATGAAAACAATCTCCCTTCTCAGAATTAAAAATAGCAAATCCATTTAATTCTGAAGGGCTCAACTGAAGTTCTTGTCTCATCCATTTATCGTATTTAGAGTCTACAGAAATAATTGTTCTTTCAAATTGAGCAATTGCTTTAACAACATGAATGGAGTCTATGTAATCTATATTAAAAGCATTTTTAAATAAGAATCTATAAACACTATCTGAATTTAGTTTTGACTCAACATTCCACCATGTTTCATGCATCTCAATTGGATTTGTTACAGGTTCAAATGCTTGTTCTTCTAATGATATAGCCCCACCTTCCCAATTAAAACTTGTATTCCATCCAAGGTTAATTAAAGCACTAGCATTTCTAAACCCTTCAATATTATCAATACCAGTACTATATTGATTATTTTCAGAAAAAGAATTGGCCTTAATGTGACAACCTGAACACGAAAGGGTGTTGTCAGCACTTAGAATGGGATCATTGAATAATTTTTCACCCAATTGAACTCCCTCAACAGTTAAAGGATTATCTTCTGGAATAATCATGTCAGGAAATCCAAAAGGAGTAATGATATTGTAAGGCGTGGTTTGAAAAGGGATTGTCGTGTCGTATAAGCAGCTTCCGTCATCATAAAGAGCCGTTGCATTCCAATTTGAAGCAGTAGGATCTGTACAGCCTTCAACTATGATTAAATCCTTTTTACATGAATATAATAGAAGAACTACTAATAAAATTATAATTCCTCTATTCATACTTAATCTAATAATCCTTGTAAGTTAAATACGCCCATCATTCCATTCATCATAAGATTCATTTGAGTTGGCATATTCATCATTATTGCTGGCTCAAGATTTACTATTTCTGGCCCATACCAATTATTAATGTTCATTTCAATAGCGTATTCTAAATTATTTGTTGAGTTATTAATATTAATTGGTACATCAAAACTACATAAGAAAGAATGATCCATTCCCATTGTTGGTCCTGTGTGAGTATTGTAAAATGTGGAGTCATTGGTATACGAACCTTCTAATTTCATATAATGATAACCACCCCCCATCATTTCTGGCCATGACATCGATGTGTGAAAAGTTTCATTAACAAAGCTGTTAGTTACATTAGTTGTTGTATCTAAACCAAATCTAAACTGAAGAGGGTATGAGCCATTTTCTATAATATCACTATCAATAAACATGGTTGATGGGTCACTTAAATCTACAAAGTGAACATCCTTAATTATTTTTTCATGATCTTTTTCATTACTAATTAATTTTATATCAGAAATCAAATACTTTAATGTTAAAACATTATAATTTTCTCCAGCTAGATTAGTGTGCGATAAATCGTCCATAGAAACAGGATTTCCATCCACATTATGGGAAAAGTTTAAAAATATTTTGGTGTCATTAATTTCTTGATCTGAGCCACATGAAATTAAAATTAAGGCAGCAAAAACTAATGATAGTAAATTCTTCATGATTTGAATATTTAATTAAAAGACAAATTTAATTATTTAGATTATTATTATAACACTACTTTTTATTTTCTGTAATTTTTTCTTATTTAATTTAAAAGTTTCCATCTATTTTAATCATTTTTGTTGGATGCATAATAAGTTGAAATATATTGATGTTATTATTCCTTTATCTGTAGAGGGTGTTTTTCAATACTCAGTTAATACGGATTTTATTATAAATGTTGGCCAGCGTGTGATTGTTCAGTTTGGAGCTAGAAAATTATACACTGCTATTGTAGTTAATATTAGTGATAAAAAAACTACAAAACATAAGTTAAAGAACATTTTATCTTCTGTAGATGATTCACCCATTGTAAATATTTTCCAAATTAAGTTATGGTCTTGGATTGCAAAGTATTATATGTCTAACCTTGGTGAGATTATGAATACTGCTTTGCCTTCCTCTTTAAAATTAGCCAGTGAATCAAGAATTATTTTGAATGATGAAAAATTAATAAATAAGAATTTAAGTGCTAGAGAACAAAAGGTTTTGGAATTGATAAAAAATGGCAAATCGGTCACTGTAAGGCAAATAAATAAGAAACTCTCTATAAGTGATTCCTTTTCTGTTGTCAATCAATTAATTAAAAAAGATATTGTTACTGTTCATGAACACATCTCGGAAAAATATTCACCCAAATATTTAAATGTAATTAAGATTATTAATGATAATGAAGATTTGTTATCAAAAACACAAAAAAAATTATATAAAATATTATTAGAAAATAATGATGTATTAATATTAAATGATTTAATAAAAGAAACCTCGATTTCTAGATCAGTATTTAAGGCTCTTGAAAAAAAGGAAGTTATATCAATTAATAAAATACCATTTAGTAGAATTGATAGTTTTAATAATAAAGTTTATCCTATTAATAAGCTTTCTTCAGCTCAGGATAATGCATACAATGAAATAATTAAAAGTTTTAATGAAAAAGATGTTTGCTTATTGCATGGTGTTACATCTAGTGGAAAAACAGAGATTTATATAAAACTTATTGAAGATCAAATTAAAGAGGGAAAACAAGTATTATATCTACTTCCAGAGATTGCATTAACAATTCAAATTATTAAAAGATTAAAAAAACATTTTGGTAGTAAAGTTGGTGTGTCTCATTCAAATTTGAATAATTCTGAGAGGGTAGAGGTTTGGAAAACAATTCAAAATAATGATAATGCAAAATGTTCAATCATTTTAGGCGCTCGCTCTTCTATTTTCTTGCCTTTTGATAAGCTTGGATTGATTATTATTGATGAAGAACACGATACTTCTTACAAGCAACAACAGCCTTCTCCAAGATATCATTCAAGAGATGCTGCAATTTATTTAGCAAGTTTACATAAAGCTAAAGTTCTTCTTGGTTCTGCTACTCCATCTATTGAAACGTATTATAATGCTCAAAATGGTAAATATGGATTTGTGGAGCTATTAAAAAGATATGCTGATATAAAACTACCAAAAATTAATGCTATTGATATTAGCAGAGCGTATAAGAAAAAACAGATGCAATCTTTTCTATCCAATGATCTTATTAATGAAATGCAAAAACACTTGGATAGAAACAAGCAGATTATACTATTTCAAAATAGGAGAGGATATTCTAAAGTTTTAAGTTGTAAATCGTGTGGGGAATCAGTTTGTTGTAAATATTGTTCTGTTAGTTTAACACATCACAAAATAAATAATAATCTTCGCTGTCATTATTGTGGTTATATAAAGGAAATACCAAAATCTTGTTCTTCATGCAGTGATAGTTCGTTAGAGATGAAAGGATATGGGACAGAGCAAATATGTGAATTATTAGAAGCTCTTTTTCCTGATCATAAAATTCAAAGAATGGATCATGATACTACCAGAAAAAAGAATGCTTACGAGGAAATTATTCAAGATTTTCAAGCCTTAAAAATTGATATTCTGGTTGGTACTCAAATGATTGCCAAGGGATTTGATTTTGAGAATGTTTCACTTGTTGGAATAGTAGACTCAGATAGCATGTTAAATTTTCCAGACTTTAGATCACATGAAAGAGCATTTCAATTAATGTCTCAAGTTGCAGGAAGAGCTGGTAGAAAAAATAAGCAAGGCTCGGTTTATTTACAAACTTCTAATCCAGATCATGAAATAATAAGACAGGTTTCTAATCACTCTTACACAAATTTTTACAACATCCAATTAAAGGAAAGGAAATCATTTAATTACCCTCCATTTTGCAAATTAATTATTCTTAGATTTAAACATACAGATTATCATATTTTAGATGAAGTTTCTCAAAAATTTGCCCAAATAATGAGAAGTAGTTTTAAAGATAGAGTTCTTGGTCCTGAGTATCCTGTGGTTTCTAAGATTAAGAATTATTTTATTAAAAATATTTTATTAAAAATTGAGGGCAATAAATCTTCTTCAAAAGCCAAGATAATCATTTCTCATGTACTTGAATATATGAAGAAAAATAAGTTATTAAAACAATGTGTATTTCAGATTGACATTGATCCAAATTAAATTTTAAATTATTTAAAAAACTAGTTATTCCAGATTTTGTTTTGTGGAGTTGGAGCTGTAATTTTTAACACCTCTTTTGTTACAGGGTGTTTAAAGATAATTTCTCTTGCATGTAGACATATACTTCCATCTTTATTACTTCTTTTTGCACCATATTTAAGATCTCCTTTTATGGGTGAGCCAATATTAGATAATTGCACTCTTATTTGATGATGTCTGCCAGTCTCTGGTTTTATTTCATATTGATAATAATTGTCTAAGGACTTAATTATATTATAGTTTAACTTGGAATATTTACCATCTTTTCCCTTAGTGACAAAAGATTTGTTTTTTTTATTGTTTTTAGATAAATAATTTTCAAGAATATCTGATTGTTTTGGGAGTTTATTTTTTACAATTGCCCAGTACGTCTTTGAGATTTCATTATTGCGAAATTTCTCATTCATTCTACTAAGAGCCTTGCTAGTTTTAGCATATATGATAACTCCAGTAGTTGGTCTGTCAATTCTGTGTGTTGTTCCTAAATAAACATTACCTGGTTTATTATATTTATTTTTTAAAAATTCTTTTACGATTTCAGAAAGTGGAATATCACCCGTTTTGTCTGCTTGGCAAATGTCGCCAGACTTCTTATTTATTGCTATAAGATGATTATCTTCATATAAAACATGAAGTTTAGTATTGTTCATCTTTATTTGGGAAATCAACTTTTTTGACATCAGAAATATACTGTTTAACTCCTTTTGTGATTTCATCATAAAGATTTAAATATCTTCTTAAAAATCTTGGGTTAAATTCATGATTCATCCCTAACATATCATGCAAGACTAGTACTTGTCCATCAACATTTGCTCCTGCGCCAATACCGATAACTGGTATGTTTAAAGTGTCTGCAACTTTTTTTGCAAGTTTTGAAGGGATTTTTTCTAATACAATTGCATAACAACCGGCTTCTTCTAAGAGTTTAGCATCTTCAATGAGTTTATTAGCCTCTTCTTCCTCCTTAGCTCTTACTGTGTATGTACCAAACTTATAAATGGATTGAGGTGTAAGGCCTAAATGCCCCATCACAGGAATACCTGCGCTTAATATTCTTTTAACAGAATCTATTATTTCTGATCCTCCTTCTAGCTTTACTGTATGTCCCCCTGTTTCTTTCATTATTCGTATTGCAGAGTCTAAAGCTTTTTTTGAATTACCTTGGTATGTTCCAAATGGCATGTCTACAACCACTAAAGCTCTGTCAACAGCTCTTACAACTGATGATGCATGATAAATCATTTCATCAAGAGTAATTGGTAATGTGGTTTCATGTCCAGCCATAACATTAGAAGCAGAATCTCCAACAAGAATAATATCAATTCCAGCATTATCGATAATCTTTGCCAATGTATAGTCATATGCTGTTAACATAGATATCTTCTCTCCATTGTTTTTTAATTCAAGAAGAGAATTTGTAGTTATTCTTTTATAATTTTTATTATTTGTCGCCATTTACTTACTTGTTTTACTTACTTGTTTTAATTATGTAAGCATTTTTAAATCCAAAATTATTAATTTTTCTCATTGCAGCATTAGCATCATTTAAATCAATGTATTTACCAACAAGATATTTATATAAGCCATTTGCAATCTCTGCTTTTAAACCATCTAGATGGTTAAATTCAGTTGTTGGAAATTTTAAAATTGCCAATTGAATTGAGTATGTCGAATCACTTTGTGCAATTTCTTTTTCAGTTTCAGTTTCTATTTGTTCAATTAATTTATTAGCTACTAAATCTGTAGGGTTTACCTCATTGAGTTCAAAATCTTTATAGACAAAAATTTCTTTTATATATTTATTTTCTGCAACTTGAATTTCAAGTGATTTTTTTAAATTTTTATTCTTTTTTACGACAATACTAATATTATTTTTTAATGATTTGTTTTTAGTTGATATTGCATTTAATTGATTTTTAAATAATGTTATTTCGTTATTCAAGTTTTCTTTCTCATTTTTCAATGATTTAATTTCATTACTTAAATTGTTTTTTTCTTTAAAAATGACCGTATTTTCCTCTTGAATTTTATTTACACTCTTTTCTAGTAAGGATAATTTTTTACTATTTTCTTCTTTTGACTTATCAGCACTATTTTTTGTTTTTTTAAGATCCTCTTCTAAGGCTTTAATTTTATTTGAATTTGATTTTAAACTTTTTAGTTGAAGTATATTTTTATCTGTAATTTTCTCAGAACTCGATTTTAATTTTGCAATCTCTTCTTTTAATGTTACTATTTTCTTTTCTAATTTTTCTTCACTATTTAGAAGATCTGAATTTCTTTTTTCTATTGTTACTAATGAAGTGTTTTTTTCTTTAATATTTAATTCTAAATCTGATATTAATAAATTTGATTTTGTTTCATTATTTTCAATCTCTTTAATCCAATTTTCAAGCTGAGTAATATCATATTCTTTTTCTTGTAATTGCTTAGCTTGTAATTCAATTTTTGAATTAGTCTGCTCAATTTTTTGTTTTAAATCAAGAATTATAATTGAATCTTTATTTTCTTTAATTATATCAACTTTAATACTGTTTTCTGCTATGACCTTTTCATTTTTTTTTATGATAGGAACTTCTTGGATTTTCTCTTTTTTAATTTGAATTTGTTCTTGTTTATCAGTATTCAGATAAAAATATTTTAATCTTGATTTTGTGTCAGGTCCAATTAAAATTCCAGAGTATCCTTTTTTGTTAATATTTGATTCAAATTCTTCAACAATGGAATTATTTGATTTAAAAGTTATTTTGTTCTTGTTATCAATAATTTCAATGGTGTTATAAATATTTTCTTTGTTAATAGATTTGCTTTTAATCCACTTTCCTTTTCTGTTTTTCTTTGATAAATAACTGTAATTATTATTCTTAAATTGTTTGAATCTATATTTTCCATCGTTGTTGACTTCTATAATCAATGCTTCAGAAAAATCTTTATTTGCTCTAA
>ERZ1047821.2257-NODE-2257-length-11773-cov-3.704301_pt1 | contig 11773 bp, 5 predicted proteins | sample MGYA00383096_ERZ1047821 | MGnify/ENA primary metagenome ERZ1047821 (study PRJEB29581, sample SAMEA5548366) | metagenome | biome: marine; feature: coastal; material: water | depth 25 m | study: Short-term variability in the microbial, nano- and picoplankton... | reverse complement strand
GGAAAACAACCCAGGCCTTGAGGCCTATGAACGCATCCTGCTGGCCTTTGGAACAGAGCGCGAGGGAACGCTCCCGGTCTTACTTCCTAAACACGTCCTTCACGCTCTCAACTCTGCTGATTCAGCCCCGTTTCACTTTGCTCACACAGATGGGATTCTTGTCCTTGACCACGCTCCGGATTTCACAGAAATTGAACGGGCCATTCTGTGCTCTCTTTCACGCTTCACTCCGATCCATCAGTTGCTAAACCCCGGTTCGTTCCGACTGGGATATCACGGGGCATTCCTCGTCGATGAGTATCCATGCACACAGGAAACGCTTCCACCATGGGTCCCCTCTCACGAGGTATGGAGCGAGCCATCTTCATCCTGGAGGTCCGATGTTGGACGTTCAAAAAACACTCAATTTACGAGAGTGACGGTTGACGAACGCGACCATATTCTGAATTCGACAATTGAACTGATCAAGCACTTTCGTAGTACATCTCCAGGACGAATACTGGTCATTGACGGCTCTGCCCGAGACCGACAGCACCTTTGGGCACAGTCACTCGGCTCACTTGGCATTCAATGGAATTCAAACACCGAGTTGTTGGAGGACCAACCGTTGTTCCACGCTCTGCTCCAAGCGTCCCGTTTGTCTCAAGGCATGAGTGCGTGGGGGATGAACGCTCTTCACTCTGTTATGGACTCAACATCTCTTCCACTCAAGGAAGATATGTTCCCAGAACTCGTTCATCCAACCTGCGAAGAATGGCGGCCACGGCCTCACCCAGAAGCACTCCAAAGCATTGCCCAACAATTCCATGTTTTGGGGGGGCCAGGTGCAATTTCAAGATGGGTTGGTGCTCTTTCACGCGCTAAACCATCGGCTACGGATCGTAATCCAGAGCAACGAAGACAAGACCTTGAGGAAACCCAATGGTGGCTCTCATGCATGTTGCATGCTTGGAAACCGTTGCTTATGGGAGAAGACATGCACATGCTGCGATACGATGTAGAGGGATGCAGTACCGGAACCTTCCTCCCCCTTCCACCATCACCTAAAAATGGACCAGCATGGATGACACAGTTCGTAAAATGGTTGGATTTTGAGGCCTTAGAACACCGACAATCCCCCTACAATCGCAGTCTGGGCACCTTTCATGCCATCTTGGAATCCATCCAAAAGATTCAATCTTCAATGGCTCAAGCAGGACAGAGCATCACTTTTGATGGAATGGACTTCATTGACCTCCTCACCTATGTTGGACAGGTCACTTCACTCTCTCAAACCAAGATGAAAACGGCTGGCATCGAGGTACTCACGCCAAAAGAGGCGTTAGGACTCGAAGCGGATTTAATCATCTTTGCAGGCCTTGATGTTGATGCCTGGCCCATGAAAACATCCGTTGTACCTTGGTTGGATGCTAAAGCCCAACTTGAACTTGGAATGTTCCAAACAGACGTACTGATTCGACAAGGACGTCACCATCTTCGCCATCTCCTCAATGCAGCGCCTTGCATTGTTATGTTTGATTCCAGTCCTGAAGATGGAGGTGGCCCAAGCGCTCCTTACGGCGAATGGTTGTCTGATGTGCGACGCTCGGGGGAGTGGGATGCTATGCGGGCAGCTCCCGAGTTCTTGCCTTCTGACACCTACCAAGGAACATCGGGCTCACGCCATTGGGAGTGGGTCTCGCGAGAACTCGGCCAGGGAAGTTGGTTGACGCCAGTCTCTTCTTGGGCAGCAGAAGAATCAGGAACAATGCGTTTGATTCGCCACGGGCACCTTCCAAGGGATGCTCGCCAACAGTTGGGCATGGACCTCAAAGAATCCATCCAACCGCGCGAACAACTCAACCACCGCCCCACACTGACTCAATCCTTTGAAAGCGTGATTCAAAACGACCGTAAGCGGAGACAACCTTCGTTGAGAGGGCTTGCTGAGGGCGCGTCCCTCTCTTGGACGCATCGCAACCACCTCCTTGGAATTGACGCGGTGAGGTTGCGTCCTGAGCATGCTTCAGTCAAAGCCCCCGGGGTTGGTGCAGCTCAGTGGCCCCATCTAGGGCATAAGGAAGAGAAGGTTGTCTCGCTGAGTGTTGACCCCCGCCCTCTCCCTGCCTACGCGCCAACAGGCCTTTCACTCAACCATCGCTTTGGCCAAATTGATGCTTCACTGGTTCGAAAGGTTTGGTCACCAAGCCGCCTTGAGAAATGGCTTCATTGCCCGAGAAGTGCATGGATGAATCAGTTCTTGAACGCTAAGAACGAGGATGAAGGCGTCTCTGAGGACGTTGATTTGAGGATTCGCGGAATTCTTGCTCACGAGGTTGAAGGGGCTCTCCTTTCGGGTCACGGCGTTAATGTGAGTGGCTCGGACCTTGAACGGATTGAACCTCTCCATCTCGGACCAATGGGGGACGTGGAGGCAGGTTGGAATGTTATTCTTGAGCATTTGAACGAGCACGCACAATGGATGGGCAGATACAATGCCGTTTCTGTTCACCGTACTCGGGACCTCATCGATGCCACGCCAGCGGAATGGAACGAATACCAGGAGACAGGGGCGCCAATTTCTCCCGGAGGGCGACTCTTCAGGATGTATCAATCGGATTTGACGCTTGAGCACTCAGCCCCGGTTGCCTGCGAATGGAAGACTTTGTCCGAAGGGACAAGCATCGCCTTGGATACAACCGACGAACACGATGCTGCAATGTCTTTCGAAATGTTTGGCTATGCTGATCGGGTGGACGTCGTGGTGTTGGATAAAGCTCAACGTGAGGCTTTGACTGCATTGGGCATATTGGACGAATCAACCGAGAACACGACTCCGATGCCTTTTGATGGCTCTCCTTACACTGCTCAACGACTGGTCATTGTTCGGGATTTGAAAACCGTACGAGGTCCACAGGTCAAACAACGCGGTTTACGTCATCTCCGCTGCTTGTTTGAAGAATTGCAACTCGCATTGTATGCAAGGGCTTGGGAGGTCGCTCATCCAGGTGACCGCGTGATCGGTGTTGGGGCAACAGAAATAGGCGAATTCACAACTCATTATGTTGAATTGGATACCGACATTGATTCCATTCAGGACCAATTGCACGTGGGACTACCAACCGGACATTTGCCCCTCCATTTCCTTCCTTTGAAGGATGAAGGCATCTACCGCTCTCCGTTCAGAACATGGATGTATGAGCGACTAAAAGCGGCACAGCGTGCTGTGCAAGCGGCTCAAAACGGGCAGGTTAATCCAACGCCGGGCACGCATTGCAACTACTGTGTTCTGCGCCAATCGTGTTCAGTCTCGTCGTTTACAGGGGGCTCATTTTGATGGTTGAATTCAACAACAGTCAGCGACTTGGTCTTGATTTGGACAAACACATTGCCTTGGACGCAGGAGCCGGTACGGGGAAGACAACCGTCATGGCCGAGCGCTACGTTCAGCATTTGTTGGCTCACGATCAACGTGCAACTCACATGACGCCTCCGGGCCCAAGGGTTCCACTTTCCGGGCACGGTTCCTTACGCGCTCCAAAGAGGGAACGCACAGAAGTTGAGGATTGGAACGGCCTCTTACCGTCCGAAGTCGTAGCCATCACCTTCACCAGAAAAGCTGCGGCAGAACTCAAGGCCCGAATACGCCACCGTCTTGCTCAAAGCCGTGCTCAGCCACCTAAGGAAGAAGACATTGAGGGGATTTTTGACCCGAGACTCCGAGATGACGCTGATGTTGAAATGCTCTTGTCGAGCCTCGACGAGGCTCCTATCTCAACGATTGACGCCTTCCTCAACCGATTGGTACGACCGTACATTGATACCGTCACCCTCTACTCATCAAGCGACCAAGTTCCCGAAGAGCGAGCGCCGCTCATGCTTCGCGACACAATGCATGCTGTCTGGCGAATACGAACAACGGACGACGCATCCGATGCCGGTGTGCTCAACCATCAACACGAATTTATTCAATCACGTAACAGGCTGGTCACGCGACTGGGTGGGCAAGAACCCGCAGAAGTGGTTCTCAACGGACTCCTCAATACATCTCTTTTCGTTGAACAATCCCACCGTTCAATGATTCAGCGGGCTCAAGATTTGGGCATCCCATGGAGTGGTCGAGGACCCGCTCCTGTCTCGCTTCTTTTGGACATGGTCGCACAACCCATCGCTGCCGAACTGCCCGGTTTCATCAATCAATTCGCACCAATGCTGCACAGTTGGGTCAGCCTGTTCTTGCCTCATACAGAACAATGCGCTGAACCCATTGAAGAAGAGCATGACACCGTTCTCACCCGCTTCAACCATCTTGCCCGTTTGGTTAGCGCCCCCCTTCCCGACCGACCAGCAGACCAATTGGTTTGGATGTGGAAAGCCATGATCGGCATGGCTGGTTCCTCAGGCCTCAGCAAAAATCCCTCCACGTATTTCCCGCGCAACAATCTTCCATCAACGGATAAATGGCAAGGCGGATTGCTGGCGAAGGGGAAGGTCAAAGGAATGAAAGGAACCGATAAGGACGCATTGTACACAGCCAGCGTAACCTTGCAAGGCGAACTGAGAAATGAGCTCAATTCACCATTGGGCATCTTGATTCGCCTTTTGGCTGAATCCGCTTTCTTGCTCAATCCAGGGGACGGTTATGATGGAATGCCTCTTGATTCTCCTCTTCGTCTTGTTCCTCTCCCCCCATCCATCGGGCCAACGCCGGTTGAAGGAGGGACCTATGTCTCTGCTGATTTACAAATGGAAATTCTCAGCGACCTCATCACGGTTCACCGGGGATGCCATCAAATTCTTGCTCGTCGGAAATCGCTTGAAGGCATGCATGATTTCGACGACATTCAACGCTTTGCGGCTGACCTTCTTTTGGCCCGATGCCCGGATGTTTGCCGCCACCGTTACCCCCCAGAAGTGATTGACGCATTGGACGGGTTAGGCGACAATCCATGGAGCGATGAGCACGTCTCCCGAGCGATAACCCTACTCAATGACCAACCTGCCCTCCAAGACGACCTTCACCGGAGATTTGCGGTTTTGGGAGAATTACGACGTCAGTTCCGGGCCTTCATCATTGACGAATATCAGGACACTAACCCTTCCCATTACCGATTGCTTGCACGGCTGTGGGGTCGGAGAGCACGGTCCAGTGACGACCCACCTCGGCCGAGAGGATATTGGGACCCAACGGTTTGCATCGTTGGCGACATGAAACAGAGCATCTATCGTTTCAGACAAGCCGAAGTATCGGTCATGCGACGAGCGGTTGCTGCTGTGCGAGATTGCAACAGAATCGAAGCCGATGAAAGCAGCCTCAGCCATTTGCGCAAAAACGGAGAAGGAAGGGACCCGCGGCCAATTGGCGCCGGAGGAGAAACAGGCTCATACACCAACGAGCATGATGCGGAAGGTTCAGCCCCGCACAGCTATGTTCCCTACGCGTGGGAAGATGGGCAGACGACCTCAACCATCACGGGCGAGCGGCTTGAGCGAAGACAGGAAGGGCACATTGATTTGACCTCAAACCATCGAACTCGCCCAAGTTTGATGGAATCAATGAATGACATTTTCGATGAAGTATTTTCCCCCCGCCATCATGCATTGCCTGGCGACTGGCATGCTGAAGCCCAGCGTTTGCATCCTGCAAGGCTGACGGAAGAACCAGGGGTACTGGAGTGGCTTCTCCCCGTACAAGGGGCACTGCAACATGCTTCGTATGACCTTGATATTCCGCTCAACACCTTTGAGAACCCAAACGCTTCCAATGTTCAACTTGAACATGAATTGCTCGCAACCCGCCTGCATTCGTTGTTGAATGGAGAGGTGTCCCGCGTATGGGATTCATCTGAAGCGGATTGGAAAGAAGTCACAGAAACAGGGCCTGAGGTCCGGCCCGAGGATGTCATGATTTTGATCAATTCACGCAGGCACCTTCCTGACCTGCTGGAACGTTTGCGGGCGCGAGGGATTCCCGTCATGGCTGACCGGCAAGGGTTGTTGCTCATGCAGCCGGTTGTTCAGCCGCTGATGGCGGTGCTGGAACTTGTGGCCCACCCACATTCTCGGAAAGCAGGCATCGAGTTGGCCCGCTCTGCAGTGGTTGGAATGAGTGAATCTCAAGTTCATGCCGCCTTTTACCGCCTTGCTGAAGAGCGTACTGCGTGGGATGCCCTCCTTGAACATGCACCGAGTGATGCGATAGAGGCCTTACTTCAACACCTCCATTACCTTGCCTCTTTGGGGGCCATCTACGACGTGTTGGATGCAGTGCTCGACCATTCCGACCTTCTCGTTGCGTACAGTGAAGATTCTCAGCGGCAACATGCAGAGGCATGGCTCGGCATGATTCACAGCATCGGAAATGAAACAGGCCATTCAGTTACGGCAATTTATCGTCGCTTGAACGAATTGATTGGACTTGAAAAGAGGGGTCCACAAGCCATCAGTAAGCCCACGAAAGCCGCCGTACAAATCATGACGATTCACGGTGCAAAGGGACTTCAAGCCCCGGTTGTGGCTGTTTCAGGCATCTTTACAGCGGGCATGGCCGACGTTACGACTTCGGTAAAAGACAACGTATTGGTTACGCCTCAAGTCGTTGCTGGAAGGATTCAACCCTGGCATGCGCACGCTCGTCCTGTTGACGGTCTGTGGGCATTTGCAAGTCAAATGAACACCGCTCAAGACAAAGCAGAACTGCGAAGAAAATTCTACGTTGCACTCACCCGTGTCAAGGACCGCCTCATCGTTACCGGTAGACCGACGGACACCTCAACTTTCAATGCTGAAACCGGAGAACTCTCCCTCACCATAAAACCCGATCCGAGGACCATGGGGCGAATGTGGGTGGAAGGATTACGGCGTGCGTCTTGGTGTGCTGGCGACGAAGATAGCCCCTGGCTCCTGCCCGGAGACATGGGGGTTCATTCCCTCTCCCCATACACGACCTCCAAAGTACCCGTCGCTCTGAATCCAGCCATCCTCCTGGAACATCATCCTCTTGGAGCCGAGGGGGTTTCAGGAATCCGGCTCTATCATCATCCCGATTGTTTCCATCAAACGACACCCTCCTCTCCCCAACAACGTCTCCGAATGCTTGAGAAGCACCTGGATGCAACGACGTTGATCGCTGACAAGAATCCGATTACGCTCCAACCTTTGCGAGAGACCATCAAGGGCGCAGCCCACCACTTAGATGCTACAGATGCCTGTCCCCGAAGGTATTGGTTGGAACACATGAAAGGGTGGGCATCCGAACCGTTCAAGATTCCAAACGAATTTACAAAACCCAAGAAAAAGCGCTGGCCTCTACCGACTGAATTTGGATTGATGATGCACCGCATTGTTGAGATTGGACTTCGTAATCCCCTTCAATTCTCAAGCAGCACTCCGAAGTTACCTCGAGACTGGCACCACGCCAGCGATGGAGCGCTGGCCTCTGAAATTACAATTGGAAGGGTCATGGCCGAATTTGGATACGGTGAAACACAACGGAAGGACAGTACAGAATATCAGTGGAGGGAACGTATGCTTCATTTGAGTTCGCTCATTGATGCTGGACTCCTTGGGCAATGGGTAGCGGGTAAATCGCTTCACGGATTCAGCGTCGAAGCGGTCCGAACCGAACTCCCGTTCATCCATTCGTATCCAATTTCAGTGGATTCGTTCAAACGAAGTCGGTTTTCACCCAACGGCTCCGTTGAGCAAGCAACGGTTGAACGAGTTGATATGAATTTCAACGGACGTGCAGATTTGGTATTGGCGCTTGTTGATGAAGAAGGACAAGGATGCCTCCAAGTGGTTGACCTGAAAACCAAAGGATGCATGGGTCCGTTTAACCCCACTTTTGCAGAGAAAGGCCATGTGTTGCAAGCGGTCGGTCCGGAGACGACGGATCCGTTCCCGCAATCTGAAGCGGAAACTGAAATTCTCTACGAACACCGCCTTCAATTGACACTTTATTCCGTCGCTCTCGAAGCGATTGAGCAGCTTAAGCCAGAGGGAGAGCGTCGACGCATACTTCCGCCAGCATTGCTCTTGGGTGCGAACGGACGTATCGTACAAATGACGGTGGAAGAGTTCGCCGTCGCAAAGGCTGACCTTGAGCAACACCTTCACTGGCGCACCATGATGCACCTCACGAACGGCATTGATGAACCCGAGCGTTTGGATTCGGATTCTACCGTTTGCACAGGTTGCCCTTACTACAAAGGCGACGTCCGTCGTTGCGGTCCAAAGGGCGAAGTGCTCGGCTTCATTGAGGACGCTGAGGCTTAGTCCCAGATAGAATAAGCGTCCCCGCCCAGTCCTCTTTCGCTCCGGTCTGAATCGCACTTACGTTCTCAAATCCTGCGTTTCGCATTCCTTGCAACCATGCCTGAATTGAGAGAGTAGTCATGTGCACGTTAAGGGACTCTGGCCAATCGTGACTGGCCGGATTTTCCTCATAATGGTCCATACCAATCACAAGTTTGCCTTCTGCTTTCATCCAATCATCGTGTATGATTTGGAGGAAGTTCAACGGGTCATGCAAGTAGTACAAACATTCCATGGTGTGGACTCGGTCAACGGGTTGCTCGGGCTTCCATTCAGGAAGCTGGCCGTGGTGATAACTCCCGCTAGGGTCAATGTCCAGCGCTTTTTCAATCATAGCGACGGCTCCGTCAACTCCCGATGCATTGGTACAGTGTTCATGACTGGAAAGTTGTCGAACAACCCATCCATTTCCACAGCCAATATCAATGGCTGAGAACGGTTTTGATGCGTTGTCAAGGAGAAGGTCAAGCATCACATCTACGCTTGCAGCATGGCCCTTTTCCATACCCTTGTCTTTGCCTTTTTCAGCCCACTCATGAAAGACATCGGTCGCTTTCCTTTGGTCCATAATGCCGGTTGGATGAACCCTGTCTTTGAAGATGTTCATGACGAAAAGAACATTCATCACCTCTTCTTCGGCAGTTCATGCTTGACACTGTGACCACGCTCAGCGATGTTCTTTACGCACCCTGTGAACCTTATCAAAAAGGAACGCTATCCGTTACCGACCTCCATACCATTGCATGGGAAGCCAGCGGTAATGCCGATGGAATTCCTGTTGTTGTCATACACGGCGGTCCCGGCGGAGGTGGACAACCATCGTACCGTCAATACTTTGACCCCGAAGCGTACAATATCGTTCAGTTTGATCAACGTGGATGCGGTCAGTCAACACCTCATGCCGAACTGGAGGACAATACAACTCAAGCCTCTGTGGCGGACATTGAGACATTGCGTCAACATTTGGGAATTGAATCATGGCATGTGTTTGGAGGTTCTTGGGGCTCAACCCTTTCGCTGATTTATGCCCAAGAGCACCCAAATCGTGTTGAAAGTTTGATTCTACGCGGTATTTTCATGTGCAGGAAAAGTGAACTCCAATGGTTCTACCAAGATGGAGCAAGCCACATCTTCCCTGATGCATTTGCTCCGTATCGGGACCACATCCCCCTTGAGGAACAGGGCGATTTGATCAAAGCATATTATCAGCGACTTACCAGTACCGATGGAGCAATCCGTCGCGCTGCAGCCAAGGAGTGGACGCGTTGGGAGATGGCGACCAGCCGTTTGTTCCCTGACCCCAGGTATCTTGAGTAAGCGGAAGACCTCGACTCTGCGGTCGCCTTTGCTCGTATTGAGTGCCACTACTTCATCAACGGCATTTTCCTTGAAGAAGCGCATATTTTGAATCACGTATCCTTGATTCAATCGATTCCAACGGTCATTGTACAAGGGCGATATGACGTTGTATGCCCTGCTCGCAGTGCTTGGGAATTGCATCAAGCCCTACCCAACAGTACTTTGACGATCGTTCCCGACGCAGGACATTCAATGGGAGAAGTCAGCATTGCCAGAGAGTTGGTTGCAGCAACCGATGCTCTCCGCTGAGTAAAAACCCCGTAAGCCCCATATTTCTGGACCCGTACAAGCGTCGGCTTGATAGGGAGGAGTGGACTCGGAGAGAATGGAGGCTTGCCTCCGGGTGAGAAGATGACTGAAGGAACCATCACGCCAGAGGTACAAATCCAACAATTGCAAGACTCCCTTGCGACCGAGACAGACCGTCTTCAGAAATTGTTTGCTGCATACGAAACCCAAGAGAAAGACTTGGTTGACGCACGTGCTGAAATTGAAGTTCTGGAAAAGGAAATCATTGACCGAGAAATCGACAAAGAATCTCTTGAATCAATTATTTCTCAGAAGGAAGTCCGAGTCCGAGAATTGGAGATGAAGGCTACCAAGGCATCCAAGCGTGTTGAACACTTGGAGCCCGAACTTGACAAGATGGAAGAGAAATACTCTCGTGAAAAAGACCGCTTGGGTAAGGTATTCGGTATTGCAGAAGAACTTGACAACGACTTGCGTCTTGCTGTTACAGAAATGAAATCTCGTGACGACTGGTATGTTGCTCACATGCAAATCTTTGAGGACTTGAATAAGGCCATCAAGGAGCGCTATGAAATGATTGAGCGTGCCGTTGAAACCGAACGCAAGTCCCAACACATGTCGAGAGCTTTCAATGACCGCATGGATGAAATGGTCCAAGCACGAACTGAAGAAATGGCAACTCAGGAAGCAGAAGCAGAAGCAGCGAGTGAAGCAACAGCATCGATTGAAGTTGTTGAACCGGCACCAGAAGAAGTTCCTGAAGAAGAAGCCCCTGAAGAAGAGGCAGCAGAAGAGGATGAATCCACTGATGAAGCCCCAGCAGCATCTTGGGGCGATGGCGAAGACCCCTGGTCTGGACAGTAGTTGTTGACATGGCTGGTTTGGCCCACGGCGGCCACGGCCCGGTTTTCATGATGACTGCAATGGGTGTAAGCGCTCTGTTTGTAGGAGCGTTGATTGACCCAATTCTTGGACTTGTGCCTCTTTTTGGTATCTCATGCCTGATGTTTGCAGCCTTTCTTGTCAATTTCTGGCGTGATCCTGACCGGCCAATACCCAAGGAAGAAGGGGTCTTGGTTTCTCCAGCTGACGGACACGTTATGTTTGTCCGTAGAGAACGAGCAACAGGGCGCCGACCTTCGAAGGCTGAACGTGAACAAGGACCGATCGAGTCCGATTCACTTACCGGGGATTGGTATCCTGAACCCCTTCAAGAACCGCTGACCTTTGCTACGGAACAACGGTACATGGCGGTGGAACAGGGCGAAGAGCACGACACGGACGTGATTCGAGTTGCCGTTTTTATGTCGCCACTTGATGTTCATGTTAATCGCGCTCCAGGGAAAGGTACCTTGGAACGTTTGGAACATCGCACTGGAAAAGGGTTGAAGCGCGGACCATTCGCCTTTGCCTTCAAAAAAGAGAGTCAATACAATGAACGGGTTCGTTCCGTGTACCGTTTGGAGGATGAGACGTTGGTTGAGATGACACAGATATCTGGAGCATTAGCACGCACGGTCATCCCTTGGATTGGAGAAGGTGCGCCCGTTCGGCGCGGGCAACGCATAGGAATGATTCGCCTCGGTTCACGGGTCGACGTTCGGGTCCCAGCAAACCGATTTTCCTGCGATCTTATCTCTGCGGAGGCAAATGATTCCTCTCAGCCGAAGGGCGCCTTTGTCCAAGCCGGTTCAACCGTGATGTTTCACCCTAGAGGAGATGAAGAAGAATGAGTCGATGGAAACGAAGCATACCCGCCATACTAATTCTGCTCATATGCAGCATGCCGATTGTCTATTACCAGCTAGGAAGTTTGGTTTACACACAGGCTGCAGCGAGCAATCTGGAATGTTCTGACCATGCGCCGTAC
>ERZ1047821.2253-NODE-2253-length-11785-cov-8.670332_pt1 | contig 11785 bp, 11 predicted proteins | sample MGYA00383096_ERZ1047821 | MGnify/ENA primary metagenome ERZ1047821 (study PRJEB29581, sample SAMEA5548366) | metagenome | biome: marine; feature: coastal; material: water | depth 25 m | study: Short-term variability in the microbial, nano- and picoplankton... | reverse complement strand
AAATGCACAAACAGAGCTATCGGCATTTTTTGATGAATTTATGCTGGTTCCGACACATTAACTTCCAGGGGCCTTTGTCAGTATCCAACGCGGAGACATGCTGTAGTCGCGACAGTGCGTTAAAACAGTGCTCATTCGTTCCATGCACTATTGCAGCCTCGTCTGAACTCAATGACATGGAAGCGTGAAAGCGATAAATATTGTTGGATTGCTATTTTAATCTTTAACTACTTCAATGAGTTCGTCAGGCGTAATATCGGGCACAAGCCTGAAATTAACGAATGCGCTTGCTGATCGTGGAACAACGTTTTCTTTGATTCCACCGCTAATCATTGTAACTGCAGTGATCGTACTAACCATTCCCTGCAGGTCCTCATCGCCAATCATTCCCAGCGCGATTAAACCGCCGAGGTGACATTTCTTCTCTAGACATTTTCTTCGGCATTGGCCCATCGCGCCCGCGCACCTATGGTGTTCGAGTCAGTGTTCCTTTTGGAGGTTAAAAACTGAGAGTCTTCTACTTGTACTTTCTTGATTAATGGTAGCGGGATAGGCTCAAACGCCTATGCTGATTTAACAAAGCAAAAGGAGAGCACGGATACCGACAAGCAATCAGATTAACAGCTCATCAATCTTCGAAATTCTGATATTCAACGAGGTGCATGTAATCCTGTCGCATGGGTGCAAATACATCGAGATTCAGGACCGGGACATCCCCGGTCGGTTCTGCAAAATGCTCTTTGTGTGGCGGGATGCGGATCACACTGCCAGCACTGGCTTCATAAACCTCGCCATCGACATGAAAATTGACTGTACCTTGGACAATATAAACCACCTGCTCAAACGTATGACTATGCGGTGATAATTCCATACCCTGGGCCAATGTATTCATCACCAGCATGACATCATCCCCCCGAAAACCCTTACGAGTGACACCCGGCCTGACGACTTCCCCTTCTATTTCGTCCCAGTTATAAAACATTACCCTATCTGTCATCTGTATCTCCTCGCATCGTTGGTCAGGTGATTCGGCTAAGCCGTCAACGCTAATCTCATTTAAGGCCCAGTAATGTTTGCGCATTTCCTGATACCATTTTCCGTATCTGTTGATCTGAATAACCTAGATCCAAACACTTGCCGATGACATCCCGAAAACCATCTACAGGATACGGATTACCCTGCTGGCCCAGATCTGAGCCAAGAATCGTTTTATCAACGGTTCCGGCTTTAATATATTGGTCCAGGTCTTCACTGTCCCAGAACTTAAATTTCGAGCCAGGCATGAACATACACAACGAATGCTCCATGAACACCCCCATATCTGCCAATACCGCCATATCTTCGAGGGTCGCATCAACAACAAATGTCGGATGATTAACCAGCAAACGATTGACGCCTCGTTTTCTAGCTTCTTCAAACAATGGCCATATTTCTGATATATGTAGATGACCGCTTGACAGCACAACATCGTGTTCAGCAATGAGCTCAAGAATGCGGATCACGACGTCAAGAAGCTTGCCGTTACCATCGAGAACTGTCAGAGGCTCAGGGTCCAGTGCTTTTTTAACGGTCTGCGGAAACTTATTGACGAAATCATCATCTTTTTTATGGTGGTCAATATGATTAGCTGCTGAAAAAGTAGGCATCCAGACCAGCTTGGCACCCAGTTTTATACCGTGATCAACAGCAAACACATTGAACCCACCACTGGCATTATTGAGAGGAACACCCGATAACGCTAGTACACCTAGATCACCAAAATGTAAATTCAATAATTCGGTCACCGGCGTTGCCGCATAATAGTGATCCTTGATCAGTATGGCCTTCATCTTGACTTCAGATGCCTGGCGCAAGGCCTCAATGTGATCGATATCTCTCGGCATCACAGAAGGGCCACTATGGCAATGCAAATCTATCGCTCCCTCAAGCAATGCCTCGATCTGAACTGACCTTGCATCGGCGGCTTCTCTTGCTTCATTTTTCATATCTAACCTCCTTTAACTGGTCTGAATGCAATCCGCTAACTTTACTGCTTATCTCAGTCGCAATATGCACTAGATCAACTTGTTTTCAACTGATCCCTAGTCAACTCATGCAGCGTATCATCCAACGCCTGACCTATCACCTGAACGATTTCGACAATCTGACTTTCGGTGATAATAAAAGGTGGCGCAAAAACGAGTGTATCTCCCAGTGCCCTGACTATTACGCCCTTGGTTTCAGCATGGGCAGCAACCCTGGCACCCATCTTCAGCGCCGGATCAAAACTCTGCTTGGTTGCCTTATCCTGAACCAGTTCTAGCCCTGCCATTAAACCGACACCCCTGACTTCACCCACCAGAGGGTGGTCCCTGAATTCTCTGAGGCCCTCCTGCAGACCAGGGGCTACAACCCGAATATGTTCAAACAGGTTGCGGTTTTCATACTGTTTTAATGTCTCCAGTGCGACGGCAGCACAGACCGGATGCCCGCTATAGGTATAACCATGGCCAAATACACCGACATCATCGCTTCCGGATTTCAGTTTCTGGTAGATGTCATCTGAAATCATTAACGCGGAGATAGGCATATACGCGGACGATAGTGCTTTTGCGCAGGTAATCATATCCGGCACCATGCCGACGGTCTGGCTTCCCCAAGTATTACCGGTGCGCCCAAACCCGCAGATAACCTCATCGGCTACCAGCAGGATATCGTATTTTTTAAGCACGCCATGGAGCTTTTCAAAATAGCTTTGCGGAGGAACAATAACCCCACCGGTTCCCATAATCGGTTCAGCAAAAAAGGCCGCGATCGTCTCCGCACCCTGCTCAATAATCTCTTGTTCAATAGCACTGATACAGCGGCTTGCATACTCTTGTTCAGTTTCTCCCTTATTACCTGATCGATAATAATGCGGGCAATCGACATGAATAACGCCTGCGATAGGCAAATCAAAATGTTTATGCATGCCGGCAAGTCCGGTTAAGCTGGCCGCAGCAACCGAGGTGCCATGATAGCCCTGGCGTCGGGAAATTATTTTTTTCTTGGTCGGTTTGCCACGGATATTCTGATAGTACCAGACGAGTTTCATAGCCGTATCAATGGCCTCTGAGCCTGAATTTTGAAACAGCACTTTTGACATGGGTACCGGAGCCATAGCAATGAGCCTGCTTGCCAGTTCAATGGCAGGCTCATTTGATTTGCTGGCAAAGGTCTGAAAATAGGGAAGTTGTTTTAACTGCCTGGTTGCCGCGTCAATCAGCGCCTGATCACTGTAGCCCAAGCTGGCACACCAGAGTCCAGCCACCGCATCGATATATTTATTTCCGGCATGGTCAAACACGTGAACGCCTTCACCATGACTCATAATCATAGGGCCAGTATGCTCGTGGTTATTCAGGTTCGATTGTGGATGAATGTGGCTGGCAATATCCTGTTGATGCGGATCGTTCATTTTCTTCTCACCGGTTTGAAGGTTACTTAGCTGGACTTACTGTTTCATTCACTCAGGTGAGCCCGTCACTGGCGAACAAACTGTTTCCAGGGTTCTTCCTGATCCGGCATCTCGGCAAATTTCTTCACTTTCGCGGCTTTGCCAATAAGCCGACTCGCTTGCGTGTCATTGACTTGCAAATAGTCTTCTATGCGATTAATTGCCTCGCTGAGAACTTGAGTTCCATCGCTCAATACCGCCGAGGCCATTTCCACGGCACTGGCACCTGCAAGCAGGAACCGTAAAACGTCTTCACCGCTACGAGCACCGTTAGTTCCGACCAGAGGGAAAGCTGCCTGCCCATCCAAATACTGGTCCTCTAATGCGCAGTAAATCTGCGCCAGCCAATAACAGGTCAGTGGTAGATTCCAGTAACCGCCAACCCCAACATTCGTATCTAGATAAGGTCTTTGCGTCTCCAGATCAGGGATCATACCCATAAAGCGACCAGGCGCCACAACCGAATCTGCACCTGCCCGGCGAGCAGCCAATACCAGTTGATCAACATGTTCACTCTGACCCGTTATCTTCACCCAAAGCGGAATTTTGATGGCCTTACGCACAGTACTGACAATGGTTTCAATGCGGTCTGACGAACGTTCGGTGGGCACGCAGCCATTTTCCACTTCGTCCCCGTAAGGAGTACCCACATTAAGCTCAAGTATTCTGATGCCCGCTTGTTCTATCTGCTGACTCATCATCACGGCGGCATCGAGATCAGCCAGAACTATGCTGGCGATAACATAAGCATCATAGGCCTTGGCTTCGTTATCCATCTCAACCACCATAGCCAGCCACTCCTCAAAACTTTGCGGCGTCAGCCCTGACCGGCAGATAAATGTCGCTGCCCGCCCACTAGGGCCATCCGCTGCTATGACGTTCCAGTTCTCATCCAGCAACAGGTAATCCGCTTTTTTGATCTGTTCACGCGCTGCTACAGTCTCATTAGTCGACTTGGCAACAACGGCTGCTACGCCGGATTTCAATGCGGCCCTGATCCCGTTACGGTCCATTACATGCTCGCCAGAGGCGCAAATCAGCGGATTCTTAAGCTTTATGTTACCCACGGACACCGCGGCCCTATCTGTCATTCTAAACCTCTCACGATTTCTGATCTGTTAACTCAGCATCATCTACAGGGCTAATTTTCCCCTATACAATTTACTTCTGACGGAATCTAAAACCCTGCTCTCGGTCATCTGCCCGGCCATGTCAGGACAGACTCATTAAGAGATTATAAGCACATCAAAGTAACTCAGCACAGCGACTATTTCAATCAAACCAAACCACTGATAACAGCTATTAGTGCCATATCATCTCAAATTAAAGCGGTACCGAATTCAACTACTTTGCCTGGCAACAAATCAACGTCCTCGAGTCTGGTTCGGAAATTAGTGATGCAGACCCTTAGCAAAAACTCCCCCCCTATATGCGCATGAGAGGGATATGCCCAGCCTTCTTCCTGCAATTTTTTTAGAATATTCTGGTTGACCTTATTGAGAACCTGATTACTGAGCGTACCACCAGGCAACTCTTTTAGGCCCGGGTTATACCGAAATGTCACAATGCTCAGGCTTCGATAGCGAAGTTCCAGGGCCGCAGTCTGGGTAATACGATCAGCAAGGTGTTGTGCCAACCTGATGTTGCTTCCAATCATGTCAATATAGCCTTCCCGGCCTGCCTGTCGCAGGCACATCCAAACCTTCAGCGCTCTAAAACCGCGCGAGGTTTGGATTCCCTGGTCACGATAAGCCACTGGTAGCGGCATGGTCTCATCAGAGACAGGATAGTAGCCTGTCTCATGAGCGAAAGTATCGACCAGATGATTTTTGTCCTTTACCAATACGCAACCCGCCTCCAGCGGCACATAAAGCCACTTATGCGCGTCCATGGCGATCGAATCGGCAAGCCCCAGACACTGAAGGTCCGCAGGAGCAGACGGCAAGATAGCAGCTGCAGCACCATAACAACCATCGATATGAAACCAGACATTCTCTCTGCTACATAACGCTGCAATGGCTTTAATTGGATCAATAGCACCCGTGGACACAGTCCCGGCACTGGCCACAACTGCAAATGGGAGATGACCCGCCTTTCTATCCTCTGCAATACAAGCAGCCAAATGGACTGTATCCATCCGCAGTTGTGCATCTGTCTCAACTCGAGTGATTGCCGCTTCGCCAAAGCCCATCATGTCGACAGCTTTTTCCAGCCACGCATGGGTTTCAACCGTGGCATAAAACCGGCTCTGAGGGCTATTCCTGAGACCATCGCGTCTTATCTCAGCACCAAGCACAGCACGTCTTGCAGCGAGCAAAGCGGTAATATTGGCAACGGTTCCACCACTGACTAACAAGCCACCCGCCTGGCGCGGATAACCCATTAGCTCGGCTATCCACTGGACCGACTGCCGTTCTATTTCAGACGCTACTGGTCCCACTGCCCAAGTCGCCAGGTTCGGATTAATAGCCGCAGCTAACATATCCGCAAGTGCGCCAATAGGACTGGCCGAACCGTTTATATAGGCCCAGAATCTGGGATGGGCGGTCAACAGCGACTTTTCTATCAATAGACTGGACACATCACTCATGACTTCATCGGCAGACAACCCCTTCGACGGCAAAGCCTGATCGCCGAGAAACTGTTGCGCCGCCTCAACCGCATCTAACGATTGAACTTTACGGGACCTGACACCATCAAGAAACGCCGCGATCTGATCAACCAACTTGTGCCCTACACGTCGAAATTCTTCGCCGGTCATATCGAGCGGAGCATTTTCCAGCTCTGTCTGTTCAGAGGTCGAATTTTCAGATTTATCCATATTTTACTCTGGTAGAGTTTTACGCTGTCCTTTTGGACTGATGACCTTGGCTATCAGTTGAGCAATCCTGGAATGAACAGTGAGATCTGTGGGAAATAAATAAGCAGGCTGACAACCACTATCTCACAGGCAAGAAACCAGAATGTGCCTTTGAAGATAGTTCCCAGAGATATGGTCTCATCTACCACGTTCTTAATAGCATAAACGTTCATCCCAACAGGCGGTGTCAGTAGACCTATTTCAATAAACTTAACCACTAGGACACCGATCCAGATTAAGTTCATATCAAGTTCCCTGAACATGGGTAGCACTATCGGTAAGGTCAGTAATAATATGCCCATCGGATCGAGAAACATGCCAAGAATCAGGAAGATTACGGCAGCCACCAGTATCGCAGACAGGGGGCTTGCCACCCATACCGTTGCTATATCGCTTATCGCGTCAGATGTCCCCGTGATGGCAAGAAACCGAGTAAACATAATAGCACCGACGGCAATCCAGAGGAGACTGGTGGTGCTAACCAGGGTATCAGTAATACTTTTTACAAACACATCCCGGTTCATTCGTTTTTGCAGAATTGAGATAATCAACAGAACAAACGCACCGAAGGCTCCTCCCTCAGTCGCTGTAACGTAACCCTCATAAAAGCCAATGAGAAGACAACCGATTAATACGAAGATCGGCCAGATGGGCAATAAAGAATTCCATCGCATGGACCAATTAATATCGATGTTAACCCTTGGCGCCAGAACAGGGTTAAGCCAACAACGTACTATAATCATGGCGGCATAAATACTGATCGTCAGTAAACCAGGGAAAATCCCGGCCATAAAAAGTTTAGTCACCGATACTTCAGCAAAAATTCCAAAAATAATGAAAGTTATGGAAGGCGGAATCATATTCCCTACCGTACCGGCACTGGCCACTACACCGGAAGCCAGGCCCTTTTCATAGCCAGCATCTACCATTTCAGGAATAGTGATTCGACCCATGGTTGCCGCCGTTGCCAAGCTGGAACCAGATGCTGCGGCAAATCCAGCACACGAAAAATTCGCCGCCACCGCCAAACCACCGGGTACCCCAGCTAACCATAATCGAGCGGCATTGAATAACTCGCTCGCCAAACGGGTATGCTGGGCGATACAACCCATTAATATAAACATAGGAATAGCTGAGAACGACCAGTGCGCGGCGAAATTAAAGGGCTCAATTCGCACCAAGTGCATTGCAATATCAAAGCCTTCGGTGACGCCAAGACCTATCACGGCAACACCAAACAGGGCAAAGGCAATAGGCACTCTCAGCGCCATCAAAACTAATAGTAGCCCTATACCGGCAAACCCAATTGAAATGTCTGACATATTACTCTTCTCTTAACATCACGGCGGTAATTAGTAACTATCAGTCAATGGTAGCGGTTAAAAGATAAATTACTGGCGAGCAAGAAAAATCAATGCTCTCTAGCGACCTACCATCGTACCGGTGTTAACCCGGCCAAGATCATCTATCCGACGAACCGCTTCCAGCATCCAACTGAATGTCATGGCTCCAATACCCAGAGGTAAAAACAAACGACTCATCCATACAGACAGAAACCCATCTCCGGATTCCCAAACCTCAGCAATCTGAAAACTTTCAAGCGCAGCTATCGCAGTTTCCATCGTCACCCAACTCGATAGCACGACCACAAAAAGAACCGCCCCTGTATCAATTACCTTCAGCCAGAAAACGCTAACAGAGCGAGTGAAAAGTTCAACAGAAATATGTGCCTTCTGATGGGTGACATAAGCAAGAGGCAGAAAGGTCACAGCGACCATATCGTAAACCGAAACTATCTCAGTGACGCCCCCTAACGGTTCTCCCAGGGCATGCCGAGAAAATATACCGGCAACAATATGCAGCATCATAGCGATCACGAAGAGACTTGCCAGAAGACACAGTCCTCTGCCCAGGGCAAGGTCAATTCTAGTACAAGCTTGATACAACTGTGTATTCATTTGCCCCACTCCTGACCCAACATTTTTTCCGTCATCACTTTAATGTCCCGTACAAAGGTCTATCCCGAGGCATTCGGCTAGAGTGCCAATGGATCAATTTTCTGATAAATATGAGTATCCAGTAAACGGGTATATTCATCTACCGCAGCCGTTAACTCTGCCTGGTCTAGCGTTTGTGCAGACATAATGCCATCTAAACTCGAGGCCGCAATTATCTTTCGCCACTTATCAATATTCTGGACCAGGCTGGCAGAAACCGTTTCAGGGTCTTTCGCTCCCAGCATCAAAGACATCTGGTTTACCTGCGCCACTTCCTGCTCGCGGAATTCAAGCCAGAATTCATTAAGTTCTTCAGATCCCTGAATAATTGGAATGCCATGCTGTTTCGCTAACATGGTGGCGCGAATCGCGTCGGCTACATATTGTTGGATTACGATACGTGCAGATAAGCCAGCCTGAGCATGCCACAGGCTGATCTTCTGGTTTTTATCAAGGTTATTCCAACTATCCCGGTTAATCACCATAGTGGCAAAGCTGAATGCACCGGCGTTGTATCGATACACGTAATTAACATCATCAATAATCGGCAACGATTTTAACCAGGCAATTGGACCGACAATACAATCAACCAATCCTCTCGATAAGCCCTCGATCATATCGTTAATAGAAAGACTCACTGGAATTCCGCCTAACGCTCTCACCCAGCGCCTGTTTGCGCCAATGGCTCTGAACTTCTTGCCCTCAATATCCGCTGGCGTGGTGACCTTACTTTTGCACAACATACTGTAGGAGCCCGCTGCGGCCCCCGATAAATAGAGCGTGTTTTTGGTAGCAAAGTCTGACTTGCAGCTAGGACAGTCCCTTAAAATGGTTTCAGTTGCTGCCGCATTAATGACTAGCTCACTTCGACCCAGATACATCAGGTCATTCATGATTACAGCGTGTTTTAAATAACTACGAGAATAGGAAGTAATCACTTCACCGGCATCAACAATACCAGCCCCAATGGAAACAAGAGAGGTCCGAGAATCGAATAGCTGTGAGCCGGGTATTAGTTTTATATCGATTTTACCGGACAGCTCCTCAATCATAGGGCGAACCCCATACACATTAGTGGCATTGTCAGGCGCAGCAGTATTGCCATAGATAATGGTCTGTGCATTCAGCTCTGAAGATAGCATGGTTATCAGCAACCCAGGCAATAGCCAGTATCGGTGAGAGCCTAGTGATTTCTTCCAGTGTTTTGCCATTACAGACCTCTGTATAACTATAGGCTACAAGTTATGCTGAATCGTTTGTATCGGCACTTCCAATGTTTTTTACAAACCTGATTGAAAGAACCGTTATTTTTTTCACATCACGTTACACCAGCATAAGCTATTAGCTCGGGCGTGGAAGCTGAGCATTTCTAATCTAAGCGCTCCAAATACACGGCAGGGCTGGCTCGTCTCCCAAAGATTCGCCGGGCGCTACAGACACATGCTCCTGGGTTACAGTTGGGTCCGCTCCTTCGTGGGGATGCCAGGTAACATCATCCCCTAACCACCGAGTCGACATTGCTGCTCGGCGCTTGGTCTCAGATATATTTCCAGGAGCCCAATGCAATATCCAGGCAGAAAATAAAATCGCATCTCCCGGCTCGACATCAAAGCCAATAATATCGTAGGCAGACCGGTTAGCTTCAATTGGCGGCACTGGCTCGCCTTCTGCCGATTTAGTCCAAGCTACATTTGGATTACCCTTGGTACCAAAAGCCTCCGGCATATAATATCTGTTAGCCAAATGAGAGCCACGAATAAACTCAAGGGAGCTTTCCGCGACGCTTGCTTTGGTCAGGGCAACCCACATCGAGCAAATCTGTTTCCCCAGAAATGGCCAGTAAGGGACATCCTGATGCCACGGTGTGACGGCATCGGTTCCCGGCTCCTTTACCAGGAGATGGTCAAAATAGAAACGCGCTGTTGAGCTTTGCATAGCTTGGGCTGCAATCTCGGCACACCCAGACTCGTAAACGAATGCTTTGACTTCGGTGTTTTCCTGCCACAAATAGCGATCCGTAAACATCCTGTTTAGCGGGCTATTAGGGTTAGCATCATTGGCCCATTTACTCGGTCGCTGTAACTGATCCGTGACAACGCTATTGAGACGTTCTACCCAATTCGAATCGACCGCATTTTTCACCAAAATTGCGCCATTGCGTCTAAATTCTGCAATTTCTGTATCAGCTAGTTTTGTTGTCATAGGACTTCTTTGGGTCAGTTCATGTCTTTGTATTGCTTAACTGCTAAAGAAGAATACCCATATTTGACAGGCTAATAAAACAATTTATGAAAAAGGAGACGCGGCTCTGATAAAGAGCAAATATTTTTTCCACTAAGCACCATGGGAATTTCAATCAAACAATTACTATCTTCAAGCTTCCACAGCTTGATTAGACTGACATGGCCCTGATCCCACCGAAGCGGACACCACAAAATCAAACTCCATGAAACAGAAGAAAAACCAAACAAGATATTTAAAAAAATTAACGCATAAAAAAGAGCTCTGCTTTAGCAGCAGAGCTCTTTTTTAATTGATACAACTATGAGTTAGTAAAAAGAAGAAAGGAGCAGGCATTGGGGGGAAATTGGGGAGAGCCTGCTCCCTTTTCTCTATATCGATTAGACTAGAAGGTGTAAGACGCTCTAATTCCAATGACTCTCTTATCAGCTAGGGACACTGACAGTATCCTTGGACCAGCGGCAGTAGTAACACCATCACCAAATCCACCTGTGATACCAGACAGGTCATACATCTGCTGCAAACCTTTTGGCTGATCATCTTCAAAACAGTTGGTGCAATAGACTTCAAGTCTATCGCTATCTGTTTCGATACCCGATCTCAGGTTAACCTTCATACCTTCACCGGTATGGGCAAGCATTGCATTAGATGCGTTCATTTTACCTGTATGCAGCACGTCCATTCTCGCAAACAAATCGCTAGCCTCATCCAGACCTCTCATATAGTTTGCAGATACACTGCCACTATTCTTGGGATCTCTGGAAAACTGATTACTGTGCCCATTGTGTGGCGGTACCATGCGTGTCATTGGACGGGGCCGCCTAAGTCGCAACCACCACCGCTTAACCCCGCGACTGCCATTCAATCCTAAAACGCGACTGATTTAACTGGTCAAAATTGCCCTGCTCGGCTTAAAAAGCTTCTCAGCGATCAACCCAACAGTCTGTAAGCCAGCAGATCAGCATCCTGCAGTCATTGACCATCTAAAGGATCACCACCTCAGTGGGTCGTAAAATAGACTGAACATCAACAATTACCATACTTGACCGATCTTCAGAGAATGTGGTTTATTTCCCTTATCTTCACTGCCGTTTCTGATGCGGCTTGAGAAAGTTAAACATGGCACTTGAGGCCAGTCAGAACAAATATTTACTCATCACACCAACAAATAGAAAGAGACTGTTATGCCAAAAATTCACTGGCTGGGTACAG
>ERZ1047821.2244-NODE-2244-length-11804-cov-11.038642_pt1 | contig 11804 bp, 11 predicted proteins | sample MGYA00383096_ERZ1047821 | MGnify/ENA primary metagenome ERZ1047821 (study PRJEB29581, sample SAMEA5548366) | metagenome | biome: marine; feature: coastal; material: water | depth 25 m | study: Short-term variability in the microbial, nano- and picoplankton... | reverse complement strand
CAGCAATATAACTTGCACTAGCTGTTAAGACCATAAGTAAAGTTGTATTGCCAACCGTTAATCCAAAGTAAGAAGAGAGAGCTAGAGCTAGAAGAGAACCAGTTAGTGGTGTCAGTAATGCAAAGGTTATCAATTTACTTCCTTTGCCGGAAAGTTCAGACATTCTTTTTGATACCCGTAATCCCATAACGAAAAGGAAAATTATCAGTATCCAGTCAAATATATCTTTAGTGATAAAACTAAGCAGTACCTCATTTTCAAATTTTACTAAATACCCGAAAACTAAAGATGTAAGAAGAATTACATTTGGAATTTCTAAAAAAGCTGTTTTTAGTGTCTCGATTTTTCCGCTAGTTTCAGAGTCACTGTTATGTGTTACTAAATATAAAGCCATAAAAATTGCTGGAAACTCCATTACTACTAACACTGCGGACATGTAATTATCGTAAACCTGATTGCTTGCGAGCAAATAAGTGTTTGCAGTCACAAAAGTAACAGCACTTACTGAACCGTAGGTTCCTGCTAGTGCTGCAGCATCATCTGTGTTGAGAATATTTTTTAGAAATAAATAAGAAAGTATCGGTATTAATAGCGCAAAAAACACACCTAACGACAAAACATTAGTTACTTCACTAATGAATCCAGTTTCTTTGAGACTTGTGCCACCTTTTAGGCCCAATCCCAACAGCAGATAGTATCCAAGATATTTTGAAATAATAGGGGATGGAGATTTGTCTTTAAAGATACTTCCAATAATTATTCCAGAGATGAATATCAGCAAAGCGGGGTTTAACAAAGCATTGATCATTAATAAGAAATGATAGTGTTCAATTCACTTTTTTATTGAATATTTTAAAATATGTTAAGAAATTTTACTTATTATATCTTTAACTCTATCGGTGTTAACAGGATTGTCGAGAATACCATCTACTTTAAAATCTGTTCCTATAATTCCAATATCAGCTATTTGAGAAAAATCTTGTATGTTTTCGCCATTTAATCCTGAACCTATAGCTAGTTTGCCTTTTGGTACAATATTCCTAATTTTTTTTAGATCTTCAAGATCTGTGACTTCACCTGTTCCATCACCACTAACAATAATTACGTCAGCTCCTGCTCTTTCTAATAATTCCTTTGTATGGTTTTCTATTTTTGCTCCATGAGGTGGCGTAGCATGCTTAACAAAGACATCCGCAAAAACTTGAATCTCTTTCGAAAGAGTGTTTCTGAACTGAGAAACATCATATGATTTACCTTCAATTATTCCTTGATCTGTATACATAATATTATTTAATACATTTATGCGTACAAAATTAGCATCAATTGCTTCAGCAATTGCTAAAGCACTTATTCCATCATTTCTTAAAACATTTATTCCAATATCAATATTTTTATCCAGCTCTAAATTTGAAGCTACAGTTGTGAAGCTAACCAAGGATCTTTTTGATAGGTTATCTTTAACAAATGGAGCATCACCAAAATTTTCAATAATAATACCATCAACACCACCCTCGGTAAGTGCATTTATGTCATTTTGGGCAAGTGTAGTAATTTCAGAAATGGATAAATCGTTAGAAGTCGAACCAGGGAGCCCTTTTAAGTGTATAACACCATAAATTTTCATTACTAAATCTTAACGTGTTTTGTTTTTAATAGTTTTTTTGCAAAATCACCTTCAACAGTTAATGTTGGTTTGAAACTTTTTCCAGTCCTACCTGTAACAACACGACACCAGTCTCCAGCGTTACCCTTAATTGTATTTTCTGCATTCTCATCACCAAACTGCCAAGCTCTATATTCTGGCCCAATTAATTCTATTCTTAAATCTTCATATTTTAGCTTGTTGAGTTTGGCTGTTCTTTCAACGTTTAGAAAACCATAAAGTGCAACGTGTTCGATCCTTACTGAATCTTCATTATCTTTTTTCATACACTCGTATATATCTAAACCGTGTGACCATGTTTCAGAGAGTTTTGTAGCGGCAAATGTTAAGTAGTCTATCTCGTTGTTCCACCATTTAATCTTTCTACCAGGAGTAGCGTCTGCAAGTATTTCAACAACCTTAGCTCTTGAAAGTCTCCACCACTCAATAACATCTTGTGGTCTCATGTCCTTACCTTTTGTTATTGAATTTTTTTCAAATTTACCTAACCCGGTTGGACCTCTATATTTATTAAAATCTGTACCCTTTTTTTTAAGTGCATTGAAAGCTAAATCTTCCAAACCTGCAAGATAGCTCACGTGTTCGGTAATTGTCCAATTTTTAAAAGTAGTTTTAGTGCTCCAATTCCTTACAGGAATGCTTTGTAAGTATTGGTCTAATAATTGTTGTTCGGCGACGAGGCTACTTAGAATTTCTTTCACATCTTAATTCTAATTGTGAATCCGAAAAAGCCAAAGGCGATGCAAAATAAAAGTTCTTTATTTATAACTTAATCTGACGTAGAATTCAGATATGAAAAAAATCATAAAATTTGTAACATTTGTAGCTATAGTTAAAGCACTTCTCGACTTACTCAATGAAAATACAACAGTTAAAAATCAAATTGATAGGTTAAAAGAGGAAATCACAAAACTCGAGACTGATGATTTGGAAAACAAACTAAAAGACTTTTTCAAAAAATATGATCCAAAATTCAAAGATGATATCTAAGTCATACGGAATATAACATCTGGCGTATATTCGGTAAAAGTTTTTATTATTGGCCTAAGGGGTTAGTAAAGTTCGTAACTTTTCTACATGTTAAAAGTATTAAATTCAACCATTCAAAAATAGGTAAATTTGTTATTGGTGACAATATTCTTCTCCTTGAAACGAGGGGAGTTGTTACTGGTAAGATTCGGAAAACGCCATTGACCTATGCTAAAACTGATGAAGGATTCGTAGTAGCAGCATCTTATGGTGGTAGAGATGAAATCCCACAATGGTTTCACAATTTACAAGACAACGAAAACTACATTACCGTAAATAATCTTCGAATCAAAGTAAAGCATAAAATCATCCCGTTAGACAACCAGCAATTATATTGGGACAAGCTTGTTAATGTGTATAAAACATTCGAACAGTATAAAGTAAGGACAGAAAGAGATATTCCGATTGTTGAGTTTGTTAAAGTTTAGGTTTTAAATTCGGACCATTTCTTACCACTGTATTCCACAGTGTATTGTAATGATCAATATCCTCACTATTTACATGTGGAATTACCATATTCTTCCACGTTTCCATCAAAGGATCTGATGAATTTTTATATAGGTCTAGTCCCACAGGAATTCTCTCTACAATCGTTCTGAGACTCATAGGTGTTTCAATATTCACACTGATATCATCGGAAACGAAAGAGTTGTTAATTTCAATTGCTAATTTAATAATTAATTGAACAAATTCACTCTGAAGGTTTGGATATCTTTTCTTAAAGATTGCCTCTAGCTGATCTTTACTAGGGAAGGGTTTGTCCCATATTACCCAACGGTCTGCGAAAGCTTTATTCAATGTCTGGGTTCCCGCATAATCTCTCAAACTAGTTGGGTTCATTGTTCCAAAAATAAATGTGTCATTACGTAATTCAATAACTTCACCATTGGGCAATTCAAGTTTTTTGTGTCTGTCTAAAAGAGAGTGGAGGGCAAACAAAACTTCCGGACCTGCGGCATTTAATTCTGATAGGTTAACAAACGATGGACCTCTTAACGCTCGAGTCAGTTCTCCATCTTGCCACTTACTATCTGTACCACCAATACCATCACCATAAAGCTGAACAGATCCTAGTAATGTAACATCTCTGACTTCCCCAGATAGAGGGATCCTGTAATAAGGAAATTTTAATTTTGCAGCTAATTGTTCTATATCGTGATCCTTACCAGTTCCCATGTGTCCTTTTAGTGCAATATGAATTGGTATTTCGTTATCAAATGTTTCCTGCTTGCTTTTAATTATTTTTGCTAGTTTATATTGGGTACCAAGATCTACATAGTTTTCATCTACACTTGGAATTCTTTCTGATCTTGATTCAAAATCTTCTATCTTTTTATCAAGTACACATTCTTCAATTGAGACATTGTCTTTTCCATTTGGATCTTTAAAAACTTGTTTACCCATTTATGCTGCTCCTGATGATTCTTTAACGTTTCTTATAAGTATATCCTTTGTGATGTTTACTATTGAATGGATAAGTTCTTCTGGTCTACTAATTTGTGTTTTGTTTTGATATTCTTTCCAAGTACCTCTATCTCCAATACCTATTCCAATAACATCAATGCCAAATTTACTTGAATAATCAATAGAACTTTTTAAATCTGAAAGAGTTCCTCTTGTCATACCATCTGACAAAACTGCTAATAATTTAGTATTTGATCCATGTTCTAGCAGCCTTTTTGTTGAGAACATGATATTTCTTTCATCAACATTTGTACCACGCTCAAACATACTTGCAGGAGGATGTTCATCTGTAGACGTTAAGGCATCAAGGGAAGATCTTAAGTTCCTTGAAAATTCAATCAAGCCAATAAACTTTTCATACTGGTTTTTCCAGGAGTCATCAAATCTTTTAACAAAGTAATGATTTGTTGTGTTGAAATAAAATTCCGCATTTGATCCATAATTAGTATTCAACATTGAAGAAACTGCCATTTTTCTTTTTAGATACATTTCTTCATTCTCATTTTCATTCGCCAAAAATGCTCTGTTAAAAATTGCGACTTCAAAATCAACATTAAGTTCATGACAAATTTGCGATAGGTAGTTAGCACCAATCAGAGCTGCAGACAGAGACCATGGGTAAACTTCTCCTTTCTTTTTCTCCAACATAGAACCACTTCCGTCTATTAATAAAGACACAGCGTAGGACTTATTTGACAGTCTTTGTTTCTGCTCGAACATTCTCTCATATCTTCCAGAAGCTAGTAGCAAGGGCACATGTGGAGAAAGATCACCTTGATCGTAGCCACTAATTCTTTGTCTTTTCTGATTATGGATGAAGTATGGTTTAATTTTATTTGTAACTTCATGTACAGGCAAGTTCCACTCCTGAAGTAGGTTATTGTATGTCTTTATTCCCGATGTATACAAGTTATTAAAAGTGTGAGGTAGATTCGTATTAACTAGTTTTGAAACTTTTCCATTTGGTAAGTAAACAGTTTCTGAACTACCAATTTTAGAAACGTGGTCATCCATAAAATTAAGTTTTTCGTCATCAGATTGCTTACCTTTTTCACCAAGAAACTTCTCTAGAGTGTTTCCTGTTGTGACGTTTGTAGACGAGGGGATTAAAACCTTATTTAACTCATCAACAATATTGTCATCCATACTTTCAAGTATTTCCCTTTGTTCGCCCAAGCTATATTCACGAAGATCAGGTAAAAGCTTGTTAACCCTACATATGTCAATGATTTGAATAGTTAATTCGATAACTTCCTCTAAATTATTACTGTCGTATGTAAATTTAGAAAGCAACTTTTCTGATTCAGTAATAGAAGTTCGTATATTTTTATTAAAGGATGATGTATCGACCTCCAAATAAGAGGTTATGTTATGAAACAACAGTGAGAGAAACTGATTAAATGCCTTTAGATTTTTTATCTGATTAAATGATTCTTGGTATACATCTTCAAATATAGAACTTAGACCTTGAAATTCTTTAACGAAATAGTATTCCTCATAAGAGTGAATCAAAATTTCAAACACATATTTTCCAAAGGGTCCAGCGAGAACTTCCAATACTTCTTCAATATTGGATAGACCAGTTGTTTCTTCTACATATTTTTTAAGATCTTTATCTATTTCAAAATTGTAATCTTGCATCGAGTGGATAGCTTCATGAACAACAGTTCCAATTATTAATTCTTTAAAATCTAATTTTGAAGTTGTTACCGAGTTCACAAGAATTGAGGGGTTGATGATAATTTCATTTGTATTGATATTTTTTGACTTACCTAGATTAATGTTTAGCTCTTTGTTCCCAGTTTGAGATTGCAGTAGCCTTGTTATTGCTGGTCTTATTTTCTCGAACTCTAAGACTATTTCAGATTCTATATTTTTATCATTAGGTTTCATCATTTATAACATTATCATTAATTACTGTGGATATAAGAAATTAGAATGATAAATATGAGTAACAATGAAACGGTGAAGATTGCAATATCAGGTGGTATGGGAAAGATGGGTTTACTGTTATCTGATTTCATAGAGAACAAAGATGGCTATGATATCTCTGGAATTTATGATCCTGGAAAAGAAAGTGACACATATCATAATTACAAATCGATTGATGAAATAAATGCAGACATTTTAGTTGAATTCTCTCCGGCTAATTCCATTAATGAAAATCTATCAGTACTAGCTAACATGAAAATTAATCTTGTCGTAGGATCATCTGGAATAAATGAAAGTTCACTCGAAGTACTAAAAAGTAATATTGACGATGATCAATTCATATGCATTATTCCAAATTTTTCTATAGGTGCATCATTTCAAAAAATATTTTCAGGACTGTTGAATAAGAATTTTCCTGAGGTTTCTATTGAAGAAAGACATCATAGTAATAAAAAAGATTCACCATCTGGAACTGCTGTTGATATGGCTCAATCATTAGATCGTAAAGAAAGATCATCCACAGAGATTAAAGAATCAAGTGACTTCGAAGAAAATGTAGTTAATGAAATTAACATCCAATCATTACGCAGCGACAAATACATCGCCGAGCAGACTGTAACGTTTAGCACAACTGATGAATCAATTAGTATCGATCATAAAGTTACTAACAGAACAGCTTATCTTGAGGGGATAGGGTATATACTCGATGTTCAGAATGAATTAAAAGGTTTTCACCACGGTTTAGAAAATATTATGATTGAAAGGTTTAAAATATAATTATGGACCACTTCGGACAATTATTGACTGCAGCTATAACTCCCTTTGACAACAACGGAGTAATGGAAACAGATACATTTTGGAGACTGTGTAAAAAACTTGTGGGAGAGGGTTCGGACGGAATTGTATTAACTGGTACAACAGCTGAATCACCGAACCTTACTGAAGCAGACAGACTCAACATATATTCAACAGCGAAAGATGCTGTTGGGGAAAAATCTAAATTAATCGCTGGTACCGGCACATACTCTACTCAAGAATCAATTCATTTTACGAAATTGGCTGAAGAAGTAGGAATGGATGGAATCATGATTGTAACTCCATATTACAATAAACCATCTCAACTAGGAATTCTTAAACATTTCGAGTCTATCAAAAATACTACTGAGCTTCCAATCATGGCGTACAACATACCAGGTAGAACAGGAACTTTAATAGAACTTGATACTATTGAAAAACTAATTAAAGATATAGGGATCCATTCAATAAAGGATGCTGTTGGTAATTTTGATTTTTCTCGAGAAGAACTAACAAGATTTAAAGATGATGTGTTTATCTACTCTGGTGATGATGCTCTAACTAAAAACTTTATTGAAAACGGAGCAGTAGGTGTTGTTTCAGTAGCTTCTCATTTAGTAGGACGTCAAATTAAAGAAATGATCAATCTACTACTTGAGAATAAAGAAACTGAAGCAGAAAAAATACATCAGACGTTACTACCTTTTATCGCAGCTATATTTGAGGAACCAAGTCCAGGTCCAGTTAAGTATCTTCTTTCTGAGTCATGGGAGAATGTCGGCAAGCCTTTATTGCCAATGACTGATGTGTCCCCTGAATTAGCTAAAAAACTCAATGATCTGTACACCAAAATAAATATCTAAAACCTTTACCCACAAGATAATGTGGTATAATACATTGTGGCTGTGAAGACATCCACTCGCAAAAGGGTAAATGGGCGTAAGCGGGTGTCAAAACAAAACAATTTAATAAAAGTTAACAAGGGCTTTAAAACACTTAACTCTTCAATTTCTAGTGTCTTAAAAAAGTTCTTTAATTCCTATCAATCTGTTGCATCCTTTATGTTCATAGTCGCATTATTTACTGCACTTTCTAGTGTTCAAAAAGCTGGACCAATTGGTGAATTATTTTATGGTCTCCTTACCTGGTGTTTTGGTTACGGTGCACTTGCTTTACCTGTTTTGATGATTTATGGTGCTGCAATTCTTGTTAGAGATAAAGAATTTATTCAATCTCAAAAAGTATTAGTAGGAACCTTTTGGGTTCAAATCTTTTCATCTGCACTTTTTCATTTTTACATACACCCTCAACCGCTACCAATAAGTGTTGGTGGTGAAATCCTTCAAAGAGCCGGTGGTTTTGTTTCCGCATTCATAGTGTATCCTTTAAACAACCTGATTGATGTTGAAATGACTCATGCAGTTCTTTTACTTGGATTAATAATATCTGTTCTTTATATGACTGATATTGAACTTAAAGATTTAATTGGTGGTGTACAGGCAATATTTGCATACACATTCAAGTTCATTGTTGCTTTTTTCAAAGCACGAAGAGAAGCTTCTAAGGTAAACTTTGATCAAATACTTAATCAAACTGAAACTAACGATGTTGAAAATGTTTCTATCAAAGATAATGTATTAAAGCTAAAACCTAAAAAATCCAATAAACCAGTTAAAGATAATCTTATAGTGAAAGAAGACAAAAAGAATATTAAAAAACCATCTCTGCCAAAAAAATCTTCTACCTATAAGCTTCCTCCAGTATCTCTTCTGGAAAAAGGGTCATCTGTATCTTCATCTAAAAAACTTCTTCAACAAACCGCAACAGATCTAACTAATTTATTAAAAGAACATGGTGTAGAAGCAGAACTTACAAATATAGTTCCAGGACCTACTGTTACTAGGTATGAGATAGAACTTGCACCAGGTGTGAAAGTTTCTAAAGTTACCTCATTATCTCACGATATAGCTTATGCTTTAGCGACTCCTGACGTGCGTTTACTTGCACCGATTCCTGGAAGAAGTGCTATTGGTATTGAGATTCCTAACAGACAACGTAAGCTTGTTTCACTAGGAGATGTCTTACAATCACCTGAAGCTAAAAATACCCCTCATCCTTTATCTGTAGGTTTAGGTTTAGATATATCAGGTAAAGCTCGACTTGTTAATTTGTCTGAATTACCTCACGTACTAATTGCTGGACAAACAGGTGCTGGTAAATCATCCTGTATTAACTCTATCGTTACTTCTTTATTGGTTAGGGCAAATCCAGATGAAGTAAAAATGGTAATGGTTGATCCAAAAAGAGTTGAACTAGGACAATACAATAATGTTCCACACTTATTAACTAAAGTGATTACAAATCCTAAAAAAGCTGTTGATGCTTTAAGCTGGGCAGTTGCTGAAATGGATAGACGCTACGATCTTCTTGCCGATAGTCAGGTTAGAGATATTAATGGTTATCATGAAAAGTTTGATGCAGGGTTACTTGACGAAGAAAAATTTGATCGTTTCCCATACATTGTTGTTTTTATAGACGAGCTTAATGACCTCATGATGGTGGCTGGTAGGGAAGTTGAATCAGCGATTGTACGTTTAGCTCAAATGGCTAGAGCAATAGGTATTCATTTAGTTGTTGCCACTCAGAGACCTTCTGTCGATGTGATAACAGGTGTAATGAAAGCAAACATTCCTTCAAGACTTGCATTCTCGGTTGCATCTACAACAGATTCACGAGTTATTCTTGATCAATCTGGAGCTGAAAAACTTATAGGGCTTGGTGACATGCTTGTAGTAACAGCTTCCAACCCAAGACTAGAAAGAATCCAAGGTGCTTGGGTAACTGAAAAAGAAATACAAGATGTTGTTACTTGGGCTAAAGACCAAAAGGATGCAGAATACAACCCTGCTGTTATTGAAGAACAAAAAAAGACTACCACACTCGGTGGTGAAGATTTTGGAGAGGATGAAGACTTAATTCTCGCGGCAAAAGATCTTGTTGTTCGTTCACAAATGGGATCTACTTCTATGTTGCAAAGAAAATTAAGAGTTGGTTTTGCTCGAGCTGGTAGGTTGATGGATATCCTTGAAGCTCAAGCTATTGTTGGACCATCAGAGGGTTCTAAAGCAAGACAGGTATTAATCACTGTTGAAGAATACGAATCTGCGAATCTTTCCTCTGTAAATGAGACTGAAGTTGTTGAATCTCCTGCAACAAATGACGAGGAAGTTGTTGTAGTAGAATCAGAAGATTTTCAAGCCGAAAGCGATAATGAAGATGAAAGCTGGTTCGAGTAGATCAAACCTTTATTGATCGTCCCTTAATAATTCTCCTACGTATTGCCGCTGAAATGGTATCAACTGTAAGCACTAACACAACTGTGGCAACTAAAACAGTCCCTGCTCTTGGGAAATCTCTAAATCGTAGTTGATTAATCAGTTCTGCTCCAACACCACCAGCACCAACAACACCTAAAACAGCTGAAGCACGTAAGTTAATTTCAAACCTATATAACCAATAGGAGGTGATAGTAGGCATCACTTGTGGTACAACACCAAATAGTAATTCATTTATTTTAGATCCACCTGATGATTTTATAGCTTCTAGAGGACCTTCGTCAATACCTTCAATGACCTCTGATGATAGTTTTCCTAACGTTCCAATTGAATGAATACCTATTGCTAAAGTACCAGTCAATGCTCCTAGTCCTGTAATTGGCAGGAATACAAAAGCTAGTATTAATTCTGGAAATGCTCTTATCCCGTTTAGTATTTGTTTAGTTGTTTCAGATAAGTAATTTACTGCGACATTGTTTGCAGCTAAAAATGAGATTGGAAAACTAAATACAGCACCTATAACAGTTCCCGCCCAAGCGATAAATAATGACTCAGCAACTTTAGGTAGAATTCTTTCGATAGCTTCAGAACTGAGATCAAGTGGAAACATCGCACCAACTAATATAGCTATTTGCTCAGGAGCTTTTAAAATCTTTTCTAATGTTATCTCTAAACCTGATGCTGACCAGATAGACCCTATAACAATCAATGCTGTAATGGTATATTTAAGAATTCTTTGCTGTACTGGTTGTTGGGGCATACTCATAAGATCCGTCTTCTTAACCAGACACTAAATTGTTCTATTAAAATTACAACTAATAAAATCAGCACAATTATTGGTGAGATTCTGTCAAAACGTAAAAATATTCTTTGTGTTTCTATAATTCTTCCAACACCACCAGCTCCAACTAAACCTAGAATTACACTAGCTCTAATGCATAGTTCAAAAATATATAGAAAATATGCAGTAAAGTTTGGTAAAACTTGAGGTAATGCTGAGGTGAACACAGATTGGTTATGAGAAGCACCAGATGATTTAGCAGCTTCTAGAGGACCTGGGTCTATACTATCAATTGTTTCTGAAAGAAGTTTACCCATAATAGCTAGTGAGAACATTACTAATGCTAAAACACCAGCAAAGGGTCCTAGTCCAACAGCAACTGTAAACATCATTGCCCAAAAAAGATCAGGGATTGTTCTGACTAAGTTTAAAAAAGATTTGTATAAAAAATAAGAAATTTTATTCTGATTTGTTGTTTGCGATGCATAAAAAGACAAAGGTAAAGCTACAAAACATCCCACAACACTTGCCAGTATGGCAATTTGTATAGTTTCAACTAAGGCTTCAGAAGCATTCTCTATAGCCCAACTCCATTTTGGATTAAAAAGAGGATCAGTAACTAAATACCTATTTTCTAAATTTTCTTTAAAATCAGTTAGGTTAAAACCAACTTTAAAAAAACAATAATATGAAAATAGTACTGCTGTTGGAATACCTGCAAACACCATTAATGATGGTGGAGGTTTTTTCGGTAGATTAATCATCTTCTCCTATTAAATCTGATGATTTAATAGATCTTCCATAG
>ERZ1047821.2231-NODE-2231-length-11863-cov-5.084011_pt1 | contig 11863 bp, 12 predicted proteins | sample MGYA00383096_ERZ1047821 | MGnify/ENA primary metagenome ERZ1047821 (study PRJEB29581, sample SAMEA5548366) | metagenome | biome: marine; feature: coastal; material: water | depth 25 m | study: Short-term variability in the microbial, nano- and picoplankton... | reverse complement strand
AATGATATTGCAACAACTAAACCAACTGTTGATTTATTAACTGAAGCAAGATTGCAAATAGCTGTAATTGAAGCTTTTAAAGGCAACTTAATAGAAACTGCGACTCCAATTCATGAAGGAGGTTTAGCAACTACTTTGGCGCGATTATTAAACGTTCGTAAAAACTTAGGTGCTAGAGTTCATTTTTCAAGTAAAATAGAAGTTCCCCAAATATTATTTGGTGAGACGCAAGGATTGGTTATAGTAAGTCTAAAAGAGTCTAATATAATGGAATTAGAGCGATTATGTATGAGTATTGGCATTCCCAATACTACTATAGGTCGAATAACAAATAATGGAGTTTTTTCTTTTAATGATAATATTAAAATAAAAGTAAAAGACATTTTTTAAGTAATTATACTAGAAATATCTAATACCAGATCTTCGTGAATTATTTTGTTTGATGCCAGTATTTGATTTTGATATATATTGAATTTATCGCCATTAAGTTTAGTAATCTTTCCACCAGCTTCTTCTACAATTAATTTTCCAGCCGCTGTATCCCATGGTTTTAAATCATACTCCCAAAATCCATCCACAATTCCTGTAGCTAAATGACATAAATCAATAGAAGCAGCACCTAATCTTCTAACACCTTGTGTATTATCAGTAAAGTGCTTAAATAGTTTCATGTTTAATTGCCAATTAACATCATGGTTATATCCAAAACCAGTAACAAGTAAAGAATCAATAAGTGTTTTAGTCTTTGATATATTAATTAGGTTACCATTTTTAAATGCACCTTTATTGATTATGGACGTATAAAGGTCATTATTTACAATATCTTTAACAACTGCAATTGAAATTATGTTGTCAATAGAACAGGCGATAGATATACCGTATGAAGGGTAGCCATGTACAAAATTAGTAGTGCCATCAAGCGGATCTATTAGCCACAAATATTTAGAATCTTTAGAGTTTGATCCACTTTCTTCAGCTAAAATACTGTGGTCCTGAAATTTATCTAAAATAGTATCTATTATTAACTTTTCAGACTTTTTATCAGCTATAGTTACAAGGTCTGTTCTTCCTTTATAATCTACTACTTTAGATTTATCACTAAATTCTAATATTATATCACTTGATAAATGTGCAGCTTTTATTGCAACATCTAATAATTCTTCAAAAATCATATTTTATAATATGAAATTATGATTTAATATTTATTTATATGTTTTATGATCTATTTCAAAATAATTTTTAGTCATTTTCTTCAAAACTCCTGATAACAATATTATTGATATCAAGTTTGGAAACGTCATAAATCCTAAAGCTGCATCACCAAAAGACCAAATAGCTTCTAGGCTAGCTATTGCGCCAACAAAAACAAATAATATGTAGAAAGATCTATAAACTGGGATTGCTCGATCACCAAATAAGTATTCAGTAGCTCTATCTCCATAAAATGACCAACTAATCACTGTTGAGATAGCAAATAATAATACTCCTAAAGTTATAATCTTATCACCAAAAGGAAAGAGCCAAGCTAGCCCATTTTTAAAAGCTAAAGACGTTAGTAAGCTACCATTTAATAGGTCTCCAGTAAAAGTTGGATCTATCCGAGTTGTGTAAAATTCTGTATGAAACCATGTACCAGTGACAATTATAGTCAAGCCAGTTAAAGTGCAAATAATTATTGTATCAATAAATGGCTCTAGTAAAGCAACAACTCCCTCACGAACTGGATATTCTGTTTTTGCGGTTGAATGTGCAATCGGAGCACTTCCTTGACCAGCTTCATTAGAATAAAGACCTCTTTTAACACCCCAAAGCATTGTATTCATAATAACTAATAGAGTACCACCAGCAACACCTCCAACTGCAGCAGGTGGATTAAAAGCCATTGAAAATATTTTTGCAAAACTACTTGGAATTTCTGTGATATTTGCAAAAACAATTAACATTGCAGCAGTAAAATAAATTGCAGCCATAAATGGAGCTAAATATGATGTGACGTTTCCTATTCTTTTTATTCCACCAATAATAACGAGGCCAGAAATACCTGCAATTAAGATTCCATTAATAATTTGTTGAATTGAGACACTATACCAATCAGTAAGTTGATGCTTTATAGTTAGCCAATGTTCTGCACCCACAACTTGAGAAACTTCGGAGTAGATTTGATCAGATAAAGTAAATGACTGTATAGCATTTCCTGTGGCAAAAGAACATATAACAGCAAAACAAGCAAAAATTATTGCTAACCAACGCCATTTTATTCCCAATCCTTTTTCAATAGTGTACATTGGTCCACCTGCAGTCATACCTTTACTATCAAAATCTCTGTATTCAACTGCTAGAGTACATTCAGCAAACTTTAATGCGGATCCAAAAAATGCTGTAATCCACATCCAAAATAATGCTCCAGGTCCACCATAATAAATTGCAGTAGCTACTCCAGCAATATTACCAATTCCTACAGTTGCAGAAAGTGCCGTTGTAAGAGCTTGAAAATGATTTAAATCACCAGGCTCATTTGGATTGTCATAATCACCTCTAGTTACTTTTAAACCATGTTTTAAGTATTTAATCTGAGGAAAACCTAGAATAATAGTGGTATAAATTCCGGTTCCTAATAAAGCTATGACCATAAGTGGCACTAAACTAAATGAAGGGAAAGACCAAATACCTTCAAAAAACTCAACACCAAACAAAAGGAGTAAAAGTCCAATAACGCCAAAAAATAGAATAGCATTTGTTTTTTTATTCATTTATACAACATCCAATCTTTAATTTATTTATTCTGATTCAGAAAAAGCAGATTTAAATTTATTTTCAGTATAATCTATCCAAGAAATACCATAAATCTTTAATAGATGTCCATTTTTATGTTTTAATGTCCAACTTCCTTGATGAGTAGCTTCAGTTAAGCCACTAGGATACATACGATTTATGTATTCTTTTTCATTATGTATGATTTGAATTTTACCAATAATATTATTCATTTTAATAGTTTCTTTTGCTGTATATCCAGTTAATTTTTCCCAATCGCCATCTATATGGATTAATTTGATAATTGGCTTACCATTTTTTAATGAAAAAATGCCATCAGTAAAGCATTGAGCAGAAATTTTACTAATACTTTGCATCGCTTTGATATCTTTAATATTTTTATTTAACGATATTAAAACTTGACTTAGTGATTCAACAAGCTCCACATAATTAGTTGGTTTTTCTACTTGAAGTTTTATTGCAAATTTAGAAGGAATATTATTTGACCTTTTCCAATTAGATATCGCTTGATTTGTCACTCCAAAATATTTTGCAATATCTTTTTGTCTACGCAACCGATGATGTTCATACATATAATCTAATAATTGATTGAAGTTCATTATTTTCCTAATAATTATACATGAAAGTAATAAAACGTGTACTTAATAAACAAATACGTAAATGAGAAAAAATATTATTCTTATTATTTTATAATTAGATTGGATTTATCGCTCATTAATAAAAAATGATAAATACGAATAATATTATAGCTGGAGTCGATGAAGCAGGTAGAGGACCATTGGCTGGTCCTGTAGTAGCTGCGGCTGTTATTTTGCCAAAAAATCATTCAATCGAAGGATTAATTGATTCAAAAAAACTAACAGCAAAAAAAAGAGAAAAATTATACAAAGAAATAACTAATATTTGTGATTATGGTATTGGAATTGTTTCACATCGAACAATTGACAAAATAAATGTACTACAGGCTACCTTTAAAGCTATGAGGGTTGCAATTTTAAATTTAAAACAAAAACCAGATAATACATTAATAGATGGTTATGGACTGCCTGATCAAGTTATAAAGAATGAAGGAGTAATAGGTGGTGATAATTTGATAGAATGTATAAGTGCAGCTTCAATTATAGCTAAAGTTACTAGAGATGAACTTATGTTGAAGATTGATGATATATTTCCAGAATATGGTTTTGCTAAACATAAAGGATATGGTACTAAAGCACATATGGAAAATCTTAATATCTATAAAGCTTGTCCTATTCATAGAAAAACATTTAGCCCTGTTAAAAAAAATATACCAAAAATGGAATGGTTAATATCAAAGGATAAGCTTAATAAATTAGCTGTACAATTAGTTAGTTTGCATTATTTAAATAAAAATTATACCATCGTTCATATAAATTTTAATTTAAATGAAAAGATGCCTATTGATATAGTTCTTAAGAAAGATGAAATAAATGTATTTGTCAAAGTTATTTTATTAATGAAAAACACAAATAGAATGAATATTGAAAATCTGACGACTGATGAGTTAAAAAATATGAAATACGAAGCAAGTAAATTTAATCAAGAAAGTGATAGTACTCTTGAATCAAAATTTGAGATAGCTACTATATTTTTACAAAAAAATCCAATTATAGATATATATAATTTACACAATGAAGACTAATGAATTATTTTCTTTATAAAGCGTGACTTATAATTAAATTCTCAATCAATGAATCCTAAAATATCTAAAATTGTTGAAGAAATACGTTCCCTTTTTATATTAGTTGTCATCGTTTTGACTTTAAAAGTAACGATTTTCGAATTATATATTGTTCCAACTGGAAGTATGGAAAATACTATTATGACCGGTGATTTTCTAGCTGGAAATCGATTTGTTTATGGTATGCGTACTCCGGAATGGATAGGAATACCTTACACGGATTTAGGCTTTTATATACCTTCTTTAAAATTTCCTTCGTTTAAGGAGCCAAAAAGGGGAGATGTAATCATATTTAAATTCCCAAGGGATATTAAGCAAAAGTATGTAAAAAGATGTGTAGCTGGGCCTGGTGACCTTTTGCAAATAATTGATAAGACTCTTTTTATTAATGGTCAGCCACAGGTTCTTCCAGAGAACGGTAAGTTTGTTATGTCACAATTATCCAAGTCTTTTTTACAGGAAGATATATTTTTAGGAAATCTAGGAAATAAAGATCATTTTAAAGCATTGAAAATGCCTCAGATTGGAGACGAGATTAAAATATCTCCTGAAAATGCTAAATTATTATTACATGTTATGTTACTAGACGGGCACCAGCTAGAACTTGTAAATGGATCTAAAACATATACCTTTACTATGACTAGTCCTGATGAATTATATCGACGTAAAGGCAAACTTGAAGTCTTTAAACCTTACTTCCCTGAAGGAAATCTCCTAGTTCCCTGGTCAGATAATATTCCAAAAGGAAATTTACTTATTGATGGTAAATCTATTAACAATATGAAATTTTATACAGTTGAAAATGATTATTATTGGGCAATGGGAGATAATCGTGATGATAGTCTAGATTCTAGATATTGGGGTTTTGTTCCAAGATCACATATTATTGGAGAAGCATTATTCTCATATTTTTCATTAGATCTTAACACTTGGATTCCACGATTTAATAGAATTGGAACAATAATTCAATAGGACTTGACTAACAAAATTTCAAAAGCGTATTTTGAATAGTCAAAAGAAGCATATTATATGAAACACTTATTACTATTACATTTCTTTTTACTATCTGTTGCTAGTGCTCAGGAGCCAACTCCAGAGCAAGTAGCAATAATGCAGCAAGAAATGGCTTGTGCAGATGGAGATAAATCAACAAAAATATTAGTGATTGAAGAGGTTCCTTCATCAACAAGCTCCCCAGATAAGGTTTTAGCTGGAGTTAAAATAATTTTAAAAGATTATTATGGAGAAATTAAAGAGTTTACTACTGATTCAAATGGTCAATCTGATAAAATTCCTCTTATGCTTTGTGATACATTAATTATATCCAAAAGTGGTTATTCTACTATAACCTTAGATTCTGGAGATATATTTGGATCTGAGGATATACCATTAAAGACAGTTAGATTACAAGTTGATAGTACATCATCATCCAATTCAATATTATCAAATGATGATAGTTCTAGTCAAAGTGAAATAGTAACTCAGCAAAATATTCCTGTAAATATAGAAACCGGCTATAAAGGTTTTTTATGGGGAACATCAATCGAATCTAATATCTCTAATAATTTTACTCCATTACAACTATCGAGTAGTGACTCTTTAAATAAAACATTCTCTGGTAAACTTGGTATAGATTCAGTTTTAGTAAGATATGCATTTGCCGATAGTGGTTTTTGGAAAGTTGAAATAGACTTTATAATACCTCAAAATAAAATTGAAGAACAAATTTCTAATTTTAGACGTTTGGAAAAAAATATTTCTTCAGTCTATGGTGTTCCTAAAATGCTTAATCAAAAAGAATCTGGAGTTTCCTCAGCTTTTTCTGACCACTTAAATCAAAAATTTTCTCGTGCATTCTATAGATCTAGTTGGGATGTTAACCCAGCAATAATTGAACTTTATTTAAATGGTAATGTTTTACTACCAAATTCAGACTTGTCTTTATTTTCAGGTAATTTCAGTGTTTTGAAACTCGTATATTATAATCCTGACTATATGCATTCCTCTCAAAAATTACCAGAGAAAGAAGTTATTCCATCAATATTTGATATTTACTAATATTTATGATTAAAACTGCTCGTGCGGTTTTTTATTTAGTTATTATTTGTTTTTATCATGGTTGTGTTTCTCAGCCAAGAATGGTTAATTATTACAATTATGATTTACCAAAAAATGAGATTCTTGATATATGTAAAACTATATTGCTTAAATTAGATTATGAAATTGATATTTATGCTCCTGAGTCTAATGTTATTGTTACAAAAAGTATAAAAATGAGAAAAGTGTTAAGACGATATGATTATGTTGTCTATATAAAAATTACTGATAAAGTAGAAGTATATTTAGCTAGTGAGAGGAATATATTTAGTAGAGGCTCTGAATCATCAATAGGAGGTGGAGAATTAACTGTAATGGATCCTAATATGCCTTATTCAGTACAGAAGTTAATATTTAGTCCAATTAGAAAAGAATTGGAGAGCAATAATATTAAAAGAATTGAATTGAATTAATAAAATTTCATTTATTAGAAAAAAACTGTATTAACTTCGCATTCTAATTTTTACTTTTCATAATAGAATTGAACTTATATAATGGACATTGACTTTAGTAAAAAAGAAGAACGCGAAGGTTATCTGCAGACAAAGCTAGATGATTTACTTGATGGTATTAATGCATCATACGGTCAATCTTTGCTTGATGAGTTGATGATAAGACTTGAAGCTACTATAGATGATTTCAATAAAGAAGTAGATGAGTTAATGGGTTCATTAAAAAAGAGTTCTGAGGAAAAAGAAAAATTAATTCAACAGATAAAGTCTGGAGAAAAAATAAAATCTGATTCAAAATCAGAAGCTCCCCAAGATGATACAATCTCAAAAGAAGATGAGAGTGAAGAAGAGCCAAGAGAATTAAGTGAGTGGGAAAAAAAATTAGAAGGAATTAGTTAACGACTAAATGAGGAAAAAATGAACGTTAAGGATAAAATTATATTCGGACTATTAATCGTATTACTTGCCGCAGGTGGTTATTTTCAATGGATGGCAGATGATATGAAGAGTCGCATGGATGAATTAAATAATAATGATCAAGAGCATCTTGATGTAATTGACCGTGAGTTTAGAGAGGATTTAAGAAATCTAAACCTTAGATTTGAAGGTCGTGGTAAACACATTAGAAAAGCTCAAGAAGATATTATAGCTAATACTAATTTAATTAATGAAAGAGCTTCTGAACTATCAGACATGATAGAAGAAGTGCAATATAACTTAGATGAGTATTCAAGGATTAATGATAAAAAGTTAGAAAGAGCTAATAATGATATTGCTGATTTACAAGACTCTTTTGATAGTCAAAACCGTCAAAATAGACGTAAATTTTCTGATTTAGAGCAGACCTTAACTCAGCTTCAAAATAATGTAAAAGAGTTACATGAACCAAAAGAAGAAGAAGAAAAAGGAAAGAAGAAAAAGCGATAGTTCTTTAATTGAATGATTTATTTATTTTAAGAAGGCTTCATTTATGGAGCCTTCTTTATTTATGTTAAAAACAGATAATGAAATTAATCTTTTTTTTAAGGGTGTAATTTATTTTAATAAAAATGAATATACTTCTGCACATCATTCATGGGAAACGCTTTGGAAAAATATAGGTAATAATCCCCGTCGTTTAGGACTGAAAGTATTTCTTCAACTGATTGGTATTTATGAAAATCTTTACTTAAATAAATTGGATTCTGTACGCTATTTAATTAAGACTTCTAGTAAGTTATTATTGAAAAATAATGAAGCACTTAAATCATACGTTGAAGTGGAAGATATAGATAATTTTCTTAAGCTTTATAAGGATAAAAAGATATCACTTAAAGTAATAGATGAGTTTAAAATTAAAAGAAATGGGGTAGAGTTCACAAAGACCTCGGAACTAAATGAACATCTACCCCTTCCACATACCAAAGGTACCAAGCCAGCACCTTGATATCTTAAAGTAAAAGTTTAATAAACATGATGCAAGATATTTTTTATTACAATTAAGCAGAAGTTGTGCCGGAGGGGGGACTCGAACCCCCACACCTTTCGATACGCGAGTTTGAGTCGCGCGCGTCTACCAATTCCGCCACCCCGGCTAGACTGAATTTATCAGTTTATATATTTTTAAGTCAAGCTCATAGAATTGTATTATGTGTTAATTGAAACTATATTCTTTATATAATAATAAGTACTTACTAATTATTATGAACTCAATAATGACATGTAAATAAGGTTAAATGATATGTTAACACCAAAAATATTACTTAGTAATGCAGATAAATTTCCTAATGAACCTGCTTTATCAATAAAAGATTCTAATAATAATTGGCAAACTGATAGCTGGAATGATTTAAAAGATAATGTATTTAAAATTTCTAAGTCTTTAATCAATCTAGGAATAAACCCGAATGATAAGATTAGTATCTATAGTTATAATCGAAAAGAATGGTCATATATCTATGCAGCAACGCAATTAATTAGGTCTGTATCTGTTGGTGTTTATCATACTTGTTCTCCAGAGGAAGTTGATTGGATTGTAAGTAACTCATGCTCTAAAATTGTTTTTGTTGGTCATAATCCTAGTGATAATGGCGAAAAAGAAAGAATGCCAATTAATCGTATACTCCCAATTTTAGATTCTTTAGAAAATATTGAAAAAGTTGTTTTGATGAAGGATATAGAGCCCATAACTCATGAAAAAATAATAACATGGGATGAATTCATTTCATATGGTAAAACTATAAAGGATGAAGATGTCCAATCTAGATTAAATGACTTAAGTAGTGAAGATACTTCAGCGCTTATATATACATCTGGAACAACTGGCAATCCAAAAGGTGTTGAGTTAACTCACGGCAATTGGGAGTTTCAACTTGAAGCTCTTAATGATATTTTAAAATTTGATCAAGGTGAAAAATATGTTTCATGGCTTCCTTTGGCGCATGTTTTTGGTCAATTAGTAGATAACCATACATGGATTAAAGATGCTTTACATCTACATATCGTTGATAATCCATTGAATGTAGTTGATTATGCTAAAGAGGTAAAACCTCACCTATTTATTGGAGTTCCTAGAATTTATGAAAAAATATATTCAAACTTAAAAGCAGCTATAGATAGTAAGGCAGTATTAAAAATAGGTTTAAAAATACCTGGCTTGTCAAATCTTTTTAAAAAGAAATTAAAAGAAGCTGTAGGTCTTGTTAATGTTCGCTATGCAGCTACTGGCGCAGCTCCAATAAATCCAGACATATTAAAACTTTTTCATAATCTTGGAATTCCACTTTATGAAGGTTATGGAATGACAGAAAATGCTGCTGTAGCTTCATCTAATCATGATGGACATAATAAAATTGGTACTGTAGGTCTACCTCAAAAAGGTAGTGAAATTAGAATTTCAGATGATGGAGAAATACTCATTAAAGGAAGACATGTTATGAAAGGTTATTTTAATAACCTAGAGGCAACGAATGAAGATCTAAGAGATGGCTGGTTACATACTGGAGATATTGGAAAAATCGATTCGGATGGGTATTTATCAATAACGGGTAGAAAAAAAGAGATATACGTAAGCTCAGGTGGAAAAAATATTGCACCTTTAGTTATTGAAGAAACTATGAAATCAATAAATATTGTTTCTCAGTGTTTTCTTGTAGGTGATGGGAGAAAATACTGCTCCGCTTTGATTACTTTAGATTTAGGAGTAATTCTTAGAGATAAAGTAGGCATAGAACCTCATAAGATTCCTAAAGACCCAGGAGCTCAAATAAATTTATTAGAGGAAAATGGAGAGAAGTTAGAGAACTTTACTGATAATAAAGATATATTCAATGATATTGAAAAGTCTGTTATTGAGCTTAATGGTAAATTTTCAAACCCAGAGCAAATTAAAAAGTTTTCAATCTTACCCAGAGATTTCACTATTGACGACGGAGAGTTAACGCCAACTCTTAAAATAAGACGTAAACAAATAACTGAAAATTGGTCATCAGTTATTGAATCTATGTATACTGACTAACTGTGGACAACATATCGTTATTAGGTTGCGGTACTTGGGGTAGTGCATTAGCTCAGATACTTGCTGAAAATGGCCATAATGTTTTGGCTTGGCATTATAAGGAAAAAGCTGTTTCGTACATGACTTCTTCTCGCAAACATCCAAATCTTAATGGATTTCAATTTCATAAGAATATAACCTTTGATAGTAATCTTGATAATTTAGTTGCCAATACAAAATGTATAGTTATTGCTGTTCCTTCACACAGCGTTAGACAGACAATGGCTAAAGTTTCTAATCAATTATCTAATGATACAATTATAGTAAATGTTTCAAAAGGGATAGAAAATGATTCATTAAAAACTATGAGCGAAGTTATTTGTGAGATTACAAGTAAAGATTTATCAAAAATTGTAACACTTTACGGACCAAGTCACGCAGAAGAAGTTATTGCAAAGCATCCGACTACATTAGTTTCTGCTTCAACAAGTAATACTTCAGCATCTTATGTACAAAAGATATTTTCTTCAAGCCAATTACGTGTTTACACAAATAAAGATATTTATGGTGTAGAATTAGGAGGTTCCTTAAAAAATGTTATTGCCATAGCAACAGGAATATGTGATGGCATTGGTTTTGGTGATAATACCAAAGCTGCACTACTTACACGTGGAATAGCGGAGATTACACATTTAGGCGTTACTATGGGGGCTAATGCCGATACATTTAATGGCCTAAGTGGTGTTGGTGATCTAATTGCAACTTGCTTAAGTAAACATAGTAGAAATAGGTTTGTAGGTGAAGAAATAGGAAAAGGTAAAAAATTAAAAGAAATATTAAATCAAATGGATATGGTTGCAGAGGGAGTTAAAACAACTAAATCGGTTTATGATTTATCAAAAAAACACCAAATTGATATGCCGATTTGTGAAGGTGTATATGATATTCTATTTAATGATAAAGATCCAAAAAGTAAGGTAATTGAGTTGATGACCAGAGATCTTAAAGATGAGAAAAAAATATAAAATAAATCTTTAGTTAATTTTGCCCCTGTAGTTCAATGGATAGAATAAATCCCTCCTAAGGATTAGATACTGGTTCGACTCCAGTCGGGGGTACAACAATTGGAGATATAATGTTAAAACCAAAAAGAAAAATTTCAAAAAAAGAAATTAAGAGAGACCCATTTCTGGAAAGTATTTTTTCAATAAAAACGCATTTTACAGACAAAAAACAACGCTACACTCGAATCATTTTGGCCGTTCTTGCTGTGTTTATCATTGGGTCTTTTTATTTGAAAAGCCAAGATACTAACATGGATTCTGCTGAAAATATTCTCAGCAAAGCGATGGTATTTTTAGCCTT
>ERZ1047821.2224-NODE-2224-length-11877-cov-15.030790_pt1 | contig 11877 bp, 10 predicted proteins | sample MGYA00383096_ERZ1047821 | MGnify/ENA primary metagenome ERZ1047821 (study PRJEB29581, sample SAMEA5548366) | metagenome | biome: marine; feature: coastal; material: water | depth 25 m | study: Short-term variability in the microbial, nano- and picoplankton... | reverse complement strand
ATGCGGCAATCGATGAAAAAACGAAGGCATTATATTGTGAGTCAATTGGTAACCCCCTGGGAAATATTATTGACTTAAAAGAACTTTCAGACATAGCTCATAAGCATGGTATTCCTTTGATAGTCGACAATACTGTACCTACACCATATCTATGCAGACCTATCGATTTTGGGGCTGATATTGTTATTCATTCTCTGACAAAATATATGGGTGGTCATGGAACAACAATTGGGGGTGTCATAGTTGATTCTGGAAAATTTGATTGGGCAAAGGAGCCTAAAAAATATCCTATGCTTAATGAGCCAGATCCTTCTTATCATGGCGTTGTTTACACGGAAGCCTTAGGACCTGCAGCTTTCATTGGTCGATGTAGAGTTGTTCCTTTAAGGAATACTGGCGCAGCACTCTCTCCTCATAGTGCCTTCTTAATAATGCAGGGACTTGAGACATTGGGCTTAAGGATAAAGCAGCATTGCGAGAATGCACTTGCACTAGCCAAATATTTAGAAGGTCATGAATCTGTGGAATGGGTAAATTACGCGGCACTCCCTAATGACAAATACAATGCTCTTTGTAGAAAAATTACGAACGGCCAAGCATCAGGCATTATCAGTTTTGGAATAAAAGGTGGTATTGAGGCAGGGACTAAATTTATTGATGCACTCCAAATGATTTTGAGGTTAGTGAATATAGGGGATGCTAAGTCACTCGCCTGTCATCCTGCTTCTACAACCCATAGACAACTTAATCCAGAAGAGTTAGCTTTGGCAGGAGTTAGTGAAGATATGATCAGAATTTCTGTGGGTATTGAACATATCGATGACATTATTCAGGATGTTGAGCAAGCTATCGAAGCTTCAAAAAAATAATGCTCCTTGAGATAATCTTAGGATTAATATTATTAGTCAGCATCATAATCTTATGGAAAGTCTATGGAGGTTCTGGTGGAGGTAATCATCTAGATAAGCTTCTCGAGGAAAAGCATCGAGCGATGATTCTTGATATCAATGATAGCTTGAATAAATCATCTGATCGCCTTAACAAAACAGTTACAGAGGAATTAAAGTCGACAAGAAAGTCATTAAATGACCTCCAGCTATCTCAACAAGAAGCTTTGTCTAAGATTCGTGAAGAAATTACTGAAAAAATACATAAAACACTTTCTGAGCAAGGAAAGGCTCAACAAGAAACTCTTCAAAACTCTCTTAAAAATACAGCACTTCAGTTAATTGCCTCTGTTGAAACATTGACTAAATCAGTTGATAAAAGACTTGAGGCTATCACAGGAAAAGTTCAGGAAAGACTCGATGAGGGTTTTAAGAAAACAAACCAAACCTTTATAAGTGTTATGGAGAGATTAGCTACGATTGACGAGGCACAGAAAAAGATTGATGGCTTAACAACCAACATGGTTAGTCTGCAAGAGCTATTAGGAGATAAAAGATCTCGAGGGGCATTTGGTGAACTCCAATTAGAAGGTTTAATCAAAAATATATTACCACCAGATTCATACAGTTTTCAGCATACCTTTTCAAAAGGTGTTAGGGCAGATTGTGTGCTATTTCTTCCAGACCCTACAGGAACAGTAGCCGTTGATTCAAAATTCCCGATGGAAAATTATCAAAAAATGTTTGATATAAAGCTATCTGATATAGATAAAGCTAAAGCCCAAAAACAATTTAAATTAGATGTTAAAAAACATATTAATGATATCGCATCAAAATATATTATTACAGATGAAACTTCCGACGGCGCAGTTATGTTTCTTCCAGCAGAAGCTGTATTTGCAGAGATACATGCTTATCACCCTGAACTTATTCAAGAAGCAATGGCAAAAAAAGTTTGGTTAGTTTCACCCACAACATTAATGGCCGTTCTTAATACTGCCAGAGCGGTTCTAAAGGATGTTGAAACTAGAAAACAAGTGCATATTATAAAATCAGAACTTGGAAAATTAGGTAAAGAGTTTGATCGCTTTGATACCAGAATGAAAAAGCTAGCTGATAACATTCGTCAAGCGCATGAAAATGCTCAGGATGTTCATATTACAAGTCAAAAAATAACACAAAGGTTTACTCAAATTGAGAAAGTTGAGCTTGAAGAAGACTCAAATAATGTATTAGATTTCGAAGAAAAGCCTATGATTGGCAAAGAAAATGAATCTTAAACTTTTATTTTTTGCATCCCTTAGAGAGCAGTTTGAGTTTAGCCAAAAAGAAATTACATTATCAAAAGAAGTGCGAACAGCAGAGGAGTTTTTGTTAGACATGAGCAAACAAAGTGGAGGTGAGTGGGTTGATCTGTTTGAGAATAAAAGCATGTATAAGTTAGCTATCAATCAAGAGCTTTCTTCATGGAAAGATCCTATTCACGAAGGAGATGAGCTTGCAATTTTTCCACCGATAACAGGCGGGTAAATGAATATTATAATTCAAGAAAACAGCTTTTCTATCTCAAAAATTATTTCAGATTTATCAAAAAAAGATAATGTTGGGGCTGTAGTAAGTTTCAGTGGCTATGTTCGCGAGTTTTCAAAAGAGAGGCAATTAAAGTCAATGGAACTTGAGCATTACCCAGGTATGACTGAAAAAGCGCTTGAAGATATTGTGCGAAGTGCCAAAAGTCATTGGGATATTCAGGAAGCAACTATTGTTCATAGGGTAGGCAAGCTTTTACCAAAGGACATAATTGTAGGCGTAATTGTTTCAAGTAAGCACAGATCAAATGCCTTCAAGGCTTGTGAATTTATTATTGATTTTTTAAAAACAGATGCACCATTTTGGAAGAAAGAAATTTCTGAAGAAGGAGAAGCATGGGTTTCTGAAAGGCAGGAGGATGTTGTTAAGAAAACAAGCTGGAATAAATTAGATTAAATTTACCTTTTTCAAGCATAATTGCACCTATAACTAACATAAGATTTATAAATATGAACTTAAAAAAAGTGGTATTCCCGGTCGCTGGCTTAGGCTCAAGATTCTTACCTGCGACTAAAGCTATTCCAAAAGAAATGTTACCAATTAATGATAAACCTTTAATCCAATATGCTGTTGAAGAGGCAATTAATGCGGGATTCACCGAATTAATTTTTATAACGGGAGAAACTAAAAGAGCCATCACAGATCATTTTGAATTTAATCCTGACCTAAACATTTCAAATCTAACAAAAGATAAAAAAAACTATTTATCAGAAATGCATAAAATTATTCCTGATCATGTTTCCTGTAAATATATTATACAAGATGAGCCACTAGGGCTTGGTCATGCGATACTTCAGGCAAAAGAAGCTGTTGGTAAAGAACCCTTTGCAGTAGTCCTTGCAGACGATCTTATTGATGCAAAACAAGGTGTTCTTCAGCAAATGTTAGATCGCTATGAAGATGAAAATTCATCAATTGTTTCGGTACAAAAAATTAAAAAATCAGAGTCAGTAAATTATGGGATTATAGAGTTTAACGATAATACAAATGCACTTATTAGAACTACAAATATTATTGAAAAACCTTTACCAGAAAATGCCCCCTCAAGTTTTGGTGTTGTAGGGAGGTACATATTTTGTAATAAGATATTTTCTTACCTTGAAAAAATATCAGTGGGTGTAGGTAACGAAATTCAACTTACGGATGCTATCAAACTATTATTAAAAACAAATCCTATTTATAGTTATGAATTTTCCGGAACAAGATATGATTGCGGGTCTAAATTAGGTTTTATAAAAGCCAATATTTCATATGCCCTCAAGGATGATCAGACTAAGAATCAATTGAGGGGGTTTATAAAAAATTTATTATGAAGATGGAGGATATAGTAAATGATTCCAAAGTCTTATATACATCTGATGAAATAAAAGTAGGTATTTCAAATATTGCAGACACGATTAACGAATATTTTAGAGATATAAAAGATTCCGTAACTGTTTTACCCGTAATGAAAGGGGCGATTCCATTTGCAGGTTACCTTATTCCGCAGCTGTCATTTAATACAAATATTGAGTATATCCACGTGACTCGATATCACCAAAACATTGGAACAAAGGATTGCCATTGGATTTACAAGCCAAATAAACGTGCTGTTAAAGATAAGGTTATACTGGTTATGGATGATATTCTTGACGAGGGAATTACACTTCTAAATATAAAAGATGAGTTAAAATTAATGGGAGCAAGATCAATAGTGACAGCCGTTTTATTCGATAAAAAAATCAATAATAAAAAATCAACGCATGCCGACTTTGTAGGTCTAGCAGTGCCTAATAAGTATGTTTATGGTTTTGGTTTAGACTTTAATGATAGTGGGCGAAACCTGCCTAACCTTTATTCATTTAATGAAAAATAAAAAACAAAACAGAAGACTTGATCCTCAATTAGCTCGAGAATCTGAGCTTTATGAAAATCCAATACCGAGCAGAGAGCTTATCCTGCAAGTGATGGAGGAGCATGGAGTACCTGTAAAAAAGTTAGACTTGATAAAGATTTTAGAGATTCAAGATGATGAAATTATCTTTTTTGAAAAAAGAATACGAGCAATGGAGCGACAAGGACAAATCTTAATTAATCGTAAAGATGTTCTTTGTATATCTAAAAAAATAAATTTAAGCTCAGGTCGGGTGATGGGTCACCCAGATGGTTATGGTTTTTTGATACCTGACGACGAATCAATGGATGATGTTTTTCTATCTCCAAGAGAAATGTCTCAAGTATTTAATAAAGATCGTGTCATGGTTCAGGTAACAGGTCAGGATAGAAGAGGTAGGTTGGAAGGGAAGATTGTTGAAGTATTAGAGAGAGTAAATAAGGTTTTGGTGGGAAGAGTTATTCAGGGACAAGGCGTGACAGTGGTTTCAGCTGAAGATAAAAGAATTAGCCAAGATATATTAATTCCATATGATTTGGATCTCAATGCAAAAACAGGTGATGTCGTTGAGGTGGAAATAACAACTCAACCTAGCTTTAGAAGTAAGCCTATGGGTAAAGTGATAAATATTCTCGGAAATTATTCTGATAGTGGTATTGAAATAGAAATTGCTTTAAGAAAACATAATTTACCCTATGAATTCACAAAGGAGGTTATTGAGGAAGCTCAGTCTTTTGATCAAGAGGTAAGGGAAAAAGATTTCAAGGGTCGGATTGATATACGAGATTTACCTCTAGTAACTATTGATGGTGAGACTGCAAGAGATTTTGACGACGCAGTTTATGCAGAGCAAAAAAAAGATAGTTGGCGGTTGGTAGTTGCAATTGCTGATGTTAGTAATTATGTTAAAGAGACCTCAAAGTTAAATGAGTCTGCAATTGAGAGAGGCAACTCGGTTTACTTCCCAAGGCGTGTTATACCTATGTTGCCTGAGGCACTTTCAAACGGCCTTTGTTCGCTAAACCCACACGTTGATCGATTGTGCATGGTCTGTGATATGACTTTCGATTTGAATGGAGATGTAACAAAGTATAAATTTTATCCTTCCGTAATGAATTCAAAGGCAAGACTAACCTATACTATTGTTAATAAAATATTAAATAAAAACGATCAGGTATTAAAAAAAGAATATGAAAAATCGTATAACGATTTAGTGAATTTACAAAATTTATTTAAGCTTCTGTCGAAGAAAAGGGAGAAAAGAGGTGCTATTGATTTTGATTCAACTGAGACTTCAATTGTATTCAATGACAAGGGAAAAATAGACTTTATAAAACCTATTTATAGAAATGAGGCTCATCGAATCATAGAAGAATGTATGTTGTCTGCAAATGTTTGTGCAGCAAACTATCTATTAGATAATCCCGGGGATGGTATATACCGAAATCATGAGACTCCATCAGAAGAAAAATTAACTAATCTAAGAGATTTTTTACTTGATTTTGGTCTTACTTTGGGGGGTGGATCGGAACCTACAGTTAAGGATTATGGGGAAATATTAAAAAAAATTGCTAATCGACCTGATTCGCATCTATTGCAGACCGTTTTACTGAGGTCAATGCAACAAGCAGCTTACAGTAGTAAAAATCTTGGCCATTTTGGTCTCGCTTATTCGGCATATACTCACTTTACTTCACCTATTAGGAGATATCCTGATTTAATGGTTCATCGGGCAATTAAGTCACAACTGGATGGCAAGAACCCTAAGATTAAAAACATTGAAGCAATAGCATTGCATTGTTCAACTACTGAAAGGACAGCTGATGATGCTACAAGGGACGTTGAATCCTGGCTGAAGTGTTACTTTATGCAAGATAAGGTGGGTGACAGCTTTTGGGGAACAGTTGCTGGTGTAACCGGCTTTGGTTTATTTATAGAGCTTGATGACATATATATCGAAGGACTTTTACATGTAACTGAATTAGGAAACGATTACTTTACATTCGATAAAGCAAGACATGCCATGGTTGGTGAAAAAACAAATTTAACCTATCGGCTAGGTGATCGCTTGGAGATAAAGGTTATCAGAGTTGATTTAGATTCAATAAAAATTGATTTAGGGTTAATCGGCTCACAAAAAAAACCTTCCAAAAAATTTAAAAAATCATTTATCAGAGCTGAAAAAAGTAAGAAAAAAATTAAACGAAGAAAGAAAAAATGAGTACCGAAAAAAAAATATATGGATTTCATTCAATTACTTCACAAATAAGGTTGGACCCTATGGTTGTAAAGGAAGTATTTATTGATGAGGCACGGTCCGATGGCAGGGTAAATGATCTAATGAAGATAATTAAAACGAATGAAATTAAATTTCATTTATCAACTAAAGATAGACTTGATGGCATGGTTTCAAGCAATAAACATCAAGGTGTAGTGGCTTTAGTGAGAGAGGCTCAAAATAAATATGTAACCGTTGAAGATATTATTGAGGAAAATTACGACAAGCCTCTCTTATTTTTAATCCTTGATGGTGTTGTTGATCCTCATAACCTTGGTGCTTGTTTTAGGGTTGCTGATGCTATGGGTGTTGATGCACTAATCTGCCCAAAAGATAATGCGGTAGGATTAAACGCGACTGTAAGGAAGGTTGCATGTGGTGGAGCTGAGTCTGTCCCTTTTGTTGTTGTAACAAATCTAGCTAGAACAATCAGATACTTAAAAAATTCAAACGTTTTTGTTTATGGAACTGATGATGATGTAAACAAACCCCTTCAAAAAACTAACTTTAAAGGTTCTATTGCCTTAGTGATGGGGTCTGAAGGGAAAGGAATGAGGCGGTTAACAAAGGAGTTATGTGATGATATTTTCTCAATTCCAATGCTAGGGCAAGTGGAAAGTTTAAATGTAAGTGTTGCTTCAGGAATTTGTTTATATGAAATTAATCGCCAGAGATCTTAATTTTAAATAAAAAAGGGTTTCATAATGAAACCCTTTTATAATTTGGCTCCTCAACCTGGGCTCGAACCAGGGACAACATGATTAACAGTCATGTGCTCTACCAACTGAGCTATTGAGGAATAAACTTTAATGCGAGCATTTTAGCAAAGCTTTTAAATTGAATCTAGTCTTCAATTGCTTCTTTAATGCGCTTTAGTGCTTTTTTTAAATTATCCATTGATGTCGCAAAGGATATTCTGAAGTAGTCAGGAGCACCAAATGCCGTTCCTGGGACAACAGCGATACCTTTTGTTTCTAGAAGATACTCAGAAAAAGCAATATCATTATTTTCTTTTAACTTGCCATCATTAAATAACTTATTTATTGCTTCTTGTGCATAAGGAAACGAATAAAAAGCTCCCTTTGCATCTATGCATTTTATACCTTCTATATCATTAAAGGCATTTACAACAAATTGATGCCTTTCTTTAAATGCCTCAACCATTGGTTTAATGCAAGATTGGTCACTATTTAGAGCGGCTTCTGCAGCAACTTGTGATATTGATGTGGGATTGGATGTTGATTGTGATTGCAGGACTCCCATTGCTTTAATTATAGATGAAGGGCCTGCTGCATAACCAATTCTCCAGCCAGTCATTGAATAGGCTTTTGAAACTCCACTTAGGATGATTGTTCTATCTTTAAGTCTTGGTTCAACCATAACGATGTTATAAAAAGGATCATCATTAAGATTAATTTTTTCATAAATATCATCAGTGCCTATTAAGATATTTGGGTGTTTCAATAAAACCTTTGCTAACTCTTTTAATTCCTCATTTGAATAGACGGACCCTGTTGGGTTTGATGGAGAATTAATCAAAACCAGTTTAGTATTTTTTGAAATAGCGCCTTCAAGTTGTGATGGCAGCATCTTAAACTCTTGTTCTATCCCACACGATACTACTATTGACTTTGCTCCTGTGAGTTCAGCAATATCTGTGTAAGAAACCCAATAAGGTGCTGGAATGATAACCTCATCTCCGTGATCAAGAGTAGCAAGACATAAATTAAAAATGCATTGCTTACCTCCAGTCCCAACGATAACTTCGCTTGTATCGTATGTTAAATTATTTTCTCTTTCAAGCTTAGCTACAATCGCTTTTTTTAAGCTTGGAGTTCCAGTTGCCGCAGTATATTTGGTGAAACCTGCCTGTATAGCCTCAATAGCTGCATTCTTAATAAAATCAGGCGTATCAAAATCAGGCTCACCAGCGGCTAAACCAATAATGTCCTTTCCTTCTGATTTTAATTTAAGTGCTTTAGCAGTGATGGCAAGTGTAGGTGATTCTTGAATGCGACCCATACATCTAGAAAGGACTGACTTACTCACAAAAAAAATCCAATTATTTATAAAGAAATTTAATTTTACTTTAAAAATCTTTTAGATTAAATATTTGTTTGTAATTTAATATTTATTATTTTTAAGTATCCAAGCTTTATTTGGATCTACATCATCTAATGTTGCCTGTATTTGAGCAACCTTATTTTCATCACCTTTCTTTTTATAGATTACAGCTTCCCTTAAAAGTGCATCAGAATTATTTTGGTCGATCTCCAAAGCTTTATCGTATGCAACTAAGGCGTCAGCAACCTTATTCAATTTTTCGTAAGCATATCCAAGCTCATACCATGCCTCAGTATTATTTGGTTCATTTTCAACCCATTCTTCAGTTACAAGCTCTAGTTCAGCCCAATTTTTTTTTGTTTTTGGTATGGCGATTTTTAAAAAATATGGTTTTTTATCTTCATCCTCTTCCCAAAGAGCTTTACCATTTATGGGAAAAACTGTCTCTACCTCTTTGTTCATGAGGGGCTTGATCCAGTCAGCAGGAAGTGAATAATAATTTCCATAACCCGTAGTTTTAAAAGTATTAATTCCGATAAGATTTCCTTTCAAGTCGAACAATCCGCTTCCACTTGCTCCCATTCTAAATTTTGCAGTGCTAAGTATTATATTTTCTCCTTCAAAATCATATGTTGCGATGACATTTCCACCAGTTGTTAGGGCTACAGGGGCTCCACCAGAATGACCAATACCAACTATCTCCTGACCCTTTTTTAAATCCTTGCTATTTCCCAAAGGAACTGGCTCAACCGGGAGATTAAAGACTGATAGCAGACACAAGTCATGCCATCTATCCGCTTGCACACCGGTAACGGAAAAGCTTGTATCACCAAAAGAGACCCATGGAGATTTTGTTTTTCTAAGTACGTGGCAATTTGTTACTACTTTGTCTTTAGCAACAACCACGCCCGATCCGTAAGCTAAACCATCCTCTGTATAACCTCTGATGACAACACTTGATGACCATGCTTTCATGAGATTCTCTCGATCGAATGCATGAGTTGTTAACGAAGTGCTGAGTGTTATTATTATAATGAGAAGCCTAGACATTTATATTTCCTGTTAATTAAATATTACTTGTAGAGACTGGCAGTATTTATTAAAGTTCTCATACCAATAAAATAATTTTTTAAAAAGTGATATTTTGAATTTAACATTTCCTAACAGCCCATTTATTTTAAATCAGCCTTTTAAACCGGCTGGCGATCAACCAAAAGCTATAAACAGTTTGGTTGATGGTGTTAATAAAAATGAAAAATTTCAGACATTATTGGGTGTTACAGGCTCAGGTAAAACTTTCACGATTGCAAACGTTATCGCACAAACAGGAAAACCCTCAATCGTGATGGCCCCGAATAAAACACTAGCTGCACAGCTTTATTCAGAATTTAGAGATTTTTTTCCACAGAATGCTGTTGAATATTTTGTTTCCTACTATGATTATTACCAACCTGAGGCCTACGTTCCTGGAAGAGATGTCTTTATTGAAAAAGATTCAAGTATTAATGATCACATAGAGCAAATGAGATTGTCAGCAACCAAATCCTTATTGGAAAGAGATGACTCAATTATAGTTGCAACAGTGTCTGCTATTTATGGCATCGGAGATCCAGTTGATTATCATGGAATGGTTCTTCACATCCAGGTTGACGAAAAAATTCTTCAGAGAAATATTGTTTTACGGCTTGTTTCAATGCAATATGATAGAAATGACTTTGATTTTTCAAGAGGTTGTTTTAGGGTTAGAGGAGATGTAATAGATATATTTCCCGCAGAAAATTCAGAAACAGCAATTAGAATCACCTTATTTGATGATGTTATAGAATCTATCACAGCTTTTGACCCATTAACTGGACAACTTTTTGATAAATTAAAAAGATTTACCATCTACCCTTCAAGTCACTATGTAACCCCAAGAGAAACAACATTAAAAGCTATCGAGAGAATTAAAAAAGAATTAGTTGAGAGGGTAAAACAATACACAACCGAAGGAAAGCTTCTTGAAGCACAAAGAATAGAACAAAGAACAAAATTTGACCTAGAAATGTTAAATGAAATTGGGTTTTGTAAAGGAATTGAAAATTACTCTCGGCACTTATCTGGAAGAAAAGCTGGAGATCCAGCTCCAACTTTACTGAATTATTTACCAAATAACGCATTAATGATTATTGATGAGAGCCACGTTACGGTTCCTCAAATTGGAGGCATGTCAAAGGGAGATCGTGCAAGAAAAAATAATCTGGTTGATTATGGCTTTAGATTGCCATCTGCTCATGATAATCGCCCCCTAAAGTTTAATGAATTTGAATCGATTATGCCGCAATGTATATTTGTTTCTGCAACACCTGCAGATTATGAGGAAAAGAATTCACCAATCATTGTTGAGCAGGTCGTAAGGCCAACTGGCTTAATAGATCCTAAGATAGAAATTAAACCAGCAGATTCACAAGTGGATGATGTGCTAAGTGAAATTAAAATTAGGGTTGAGGCAAATGAAAGAGTATTGATTACAACGTTAACAAAAAGGATGGCAGAAGACCTTACAGACTATTTAACTGAACATTCAATTAAGGTGAGATACCTTCACTCTGAAATAGACACCGTCGAAAGGGTAGAAATTATAAGAGACTTAAGATTAGGGAAATTTGATGTAGTTGTAGGTATCAATTTATTGAGAGAAGGGCTTGATATACCTGAGGTATCGCTTGTTGCTGTATTGGATGCTGATAAGGAAGGGTTTTTGAGATCTGAAAGATCACTTATTCAGACTGCCGGCAGGGCAGCAAGAAATTTAAATGGAAAGGTAATTTTTTATGCCAATAGCATTACAAGGAGTATGCAGGCAGCAATTGACGAGACAGGTAGACGAAGAAAAAAACAACTAAAATTTAACAAAGATAATAATATTACCCCTGTTGGTATTTTGAAAAAAGTTAAAGATATTATTGAAAGCATTCAAGATGAGGAAGAGTTTAAAAAACAAAAAGCACAATCAAAGTCAAACCGTAAGTACGAGGATTTAACTGAACCACAAATAATAAAAGAAATCGGAAAGCTTGAGAAGGTTATGCAGTCAGCTGCAAGAAATCTTGAGTTTGAAAAAGCTGCAAATGCACGTGATCAAATTAAGTTTTTGAAAGAAAAAATTTATGGGGCCAACATCCAAGATAAAATTAAATAGGCTA